>Ga0302313_10000951_pt1 | contig 23133 bp, 16 predicted proteins | sample III_Palsa_N2_2_FD_200454 | JGI IMG/M metagenome (GOLD analysis project Ga0302313, IMG submission 200454) | Peat permafrost microbial communities from Stordalen Mire near Abisko, Sweden - III_Palsa_N2_2 | ecosystem: Environmental > Terrestrial > Soil > Palsa > Peat permafrost | place: Sweden...
CCTCCGCTTCAATCGAACTCCGATCAAAACTCCGCTCCATCTTCGGCGGCTTCCCAAACAACAACTGCAGCGGCAGATCAATCGCCTTCTCATCGCCATCGCTCAGCTCAAGCTGCGGCTTCTCCGTAGCCCACCCCACCACCGCATGAGGACACCGCTCCCGCTCACAAATCTCTTCAAACACCACCAGCTCTTCCGGAGCGATTGCCATCACATACCGCTCTTGCGACTCATTGCACCAGGCCTCCAGCGGACTCAACCCAGCCTCGCCCCGCGGTATCGCATTCAAATCAAACGCCCCGCCGCACCCACCATCCTTCACCAGCTCCGGAAACGCATTCGACAACCCACCCGCACCCACGTCATGGATAAACGCAATCGGATTCGCCTCACCCCGCTGCCAGCACGCGTCGATCACCTCTTGCGCCCGCCGCTCCATCTCCGCGTTGTCCCGCTGCACGCTAGCGAAATCCAACTCCGCATTGCCACCACCAGCACTGCTCGAAGCCGCACCACCACCCAGCCCAATCAACATCGCCGGCCCACCCAGCACCACCAGCGCATACCCCGGCTTCATCGCGCCCTTCTCCACATGCTCCGCGCGAATATTCCCCAACCCACCCGCCAGCATAATCGGCTTGTGATATCCGTACACTTGGCCGTTGCTGCTCTGCTCATACGTTCTGAAGTAGCCACACAAGTTCGGCCGTCCAAACTCATTGTTGAACGCCGCCGCGCCCAACGGCCCTTCGATCATGATCTCCAACGGCGAAGCAATCCCCGCCGGCCGCCCATAGGGCTTCTCCCAAGGTTGCGGAGCCTGCGGCAGATTCAGATTCGAAACCGTAAACCCACCCAACCCGGCCTTCGGCTTCCCACCGCGTCCTGTCGCCCCTTCATCGCGAATCTCACCCCCTGCACCAGTAGCCGCACCCGGCCACGGAGAGATCGCCGTCGGATGATTATGCGTCTCCACCTTCAGCAAAATATGTATCTCTTCCTCATGCGCCGCATACTCATGCGTCTCTGGATCGGCAAAGAACCGCCCACCCTTCGACCCGCGAATCACCGCCGCATTGTCGCGATACGCCGAGAGAACATCTCCACCACCCACCTCATTCGTATTCCGAATCATCGCAAACAGCGACTTCGGCTGCTTCACTCCATCCACAGTCCACGAAGCATTGAAAATCTTATGCCTGCAGTGCTCACTGTTTGCCTGCGCAAACATATAGAGCTCAACATCCGTAGGATTCCGCCCCAGCTTTCCAAACTCCGCAACCAGATAATCGATCTCATCCGCAGCCAGCGAAAGCCCAAGCTCGCGATCAGCCTCCGCAATCGCAGCCGCTCCACGCCCCAGCACATCAATGTGCTTCATCGGCGCCTGCTCCCGCGCAGCAAACAACCCCATCAGTTCATCAGCGCCATCAAAGAAAACACTCTCGGTCATCCGATCATGCAGCGCCCCAGCCAGAGCCTTCACATCCTTCACACCGGCAATCTTCACCACACGCGCACGCTCAATGCGCGCCACATTCGCGAACCCGGTATTGTGCAGAATGTCTGTAGCTTTACTCGACCACGGCGACTGCGTCCCCACCCGCGGTGCAATCCAGACATCCGCATCCGCCGGCATCTCCGCACCAAGCTCAAGCAGGTCAGCGAGCTTCGCCTCATCGCCAAAATCCGTCGCGCCCTCACGCAACTGCAGCACGTAAAGATACTGCGCGACAACGTCCGTAACGCCCGCATCCAGCGATCGCAAACGATCGGCAAGTCGAGCGGCTTCAAACGTCGTCAACGCCGCCGGACCCGCAAGGATCCGCACCGGCGCCTCCGCGCTAGAGACGGGCTGAGAGATTTCTCGTGATATGGCTGGCGACATCTTCTGTTCGTTTGGCGGCGTCGTTGCGTTGTTTTTCAAGCGTGGCTAAATACTCTTCCGTCACATCTCCGGTCACATACTTGCCGTCGAACACCGACGTATCGAACGTCGAAAGCTCCGGCGCAGCATCCGTGATCGAATCCTTGAGGTCCTGCAAATCCTGAAAGATCAGCTCATCCGCGCCGATATTCTTCGCAAGCTCGGCAATCGTCTTGCCCGTAGCAATCAGCTCCGACCTCGCCGGCATATCGATGCCGTACACATTCGGAAACCGTACCGGAGGCGCAGCGGAACAAACATAAACCTTCTTCGCACCCTGCTCGCGCACCATCGCAACAATCTCGCGAATCGTCGTCCCGCGCACAATCGAATCATCCACCAGCATCACGTTCTTGCCTTCAAACACCTGCGGAATCGGATTCAGCTTCCTCCGAATTGATCGCTTCCGCTGCGCCTGCCCCGGCATAATAAACGTCCGGCCCACGTAGCGATTCCTCACCAGCGCATCGCGATACGGCAGGCTCAGCCGCGTCGCAATCTCCTGCGCCGCAATCCGGCTCGTCGAAGGAATCGGCACCACCACGTCGATCGGCAGGTCCGGCCACTCGCGCTTGATCTTCTCCGCCAGCTTCGTGCCCATGTTGATCCGTGCCTGGTACACACTGGCGCCATCCAGCACAGAATCCGGCCGCGCCAAATACACAAACTCAAACAGGCAAGGTGCCTTCTCATGCGCCAACACACTCTGGTGCGTAAACAACTCGCCACTCATGTCAACAAAGATAGTCTCGCCCGGCGCAACATCCCGCGTCGTCTTGAAGCCGCTAACCTGTAGCGCCACACTCTCCGACGCCACCATGTACTCCGTGTCGCCGTTCTCGCCACGCGACCCAAAAACCAGAGGTCGAATCCCGTTCAGATCGCGGAAAGCCACCATGCCAACACCGGCAATCTGCGCAATCACCGCATAGCCGCCCTTGCATCGCCGGTGCACTTCCTCCACCGCCGCAAAGATATCGAACTCATTCGGCTTCACCGCCCCACGCCGCGTCAGCGCATGGGCAAACACATTCAGCATCACCTCGGAATCCGAAGTCGTATTCAAATGCCGCATGTCCGTATGGAATAAGCCTTCAATAATGTCCGGCACATTCGTCAGGTTCCCGTTATGCGCAAACACAATCCCATAGGGCGAGTTCACGTAAAACGGCTGCGCCTCCGCCACCGACGCACACCCCGCCGTCGGATACCGCACATGCCCAATCCCCATATTGCCCAGCAACCGAGCCATGTTCGCGTTATCGAACACCTCAGTCATCAGACCGTTGCCTTTTTCCAGGTAGAAGCGGTCTTCAAAACAAGTAGCAATCCCCGCCGCATCCTGCCCACGGTGCTGCAACATCGACAACGACTCATAGAGCGTCTGACTGACGGGGTTATGTCCGAAGACTCCGACGATACCGCACATGGTTCCTCGCTGCCGTTATGACCCGTTAGAGTCCGAAAGATGCTGCGTCAGAAGTGCGTGAGAGTCCGGCGAAATCCACTTGCCAAACCCATCACAAACCGGGCTCAAACAAGGACCGCCTAGGCCATTATCGCCGATTTCCGTGAGGAAAAGGAACCACCCACCACCGCGAAGCCTTCTTAGATCGAACATCGGCCAAACTCGCACTTGGTTTGTTCAATATACCCAAACCTTGTCATTTCGACCGGAGCGGAGCGAAGTAGAGAAACCCCCGTATTTTGCTTGTAGTTGCACAAAAGCGGTGTTCGCAGCGCATTCACTCTCACGGACCACCACCTACCCCAACATCCCCAGCAACCCCGCCTCATCCAACACCTTCACCCCCAACTGCTCCGCCTTCTCCAGCTTCGACCCCGCCTCTTCCCCCGCCACCACAAACGAAGTCTTCTTACTAACAGACCCCGAAACCTTCCCGCCCGCCCGCTCAATCCGCTCCTTCGCCTCTTCGCGAGTCAACGTCGGCAGCGTCCCGGTCAACACAAACGTCAACCCCTCAAGTACCGTCCCCCGGACCTTCTTTTCTGCCGTAAACGTCAGCCCAAACCCTCGCAAACGCTCTACCAGCGCCAGATTCCGTTCATTCCCAAAGAACTCCCGCACCGTAGCCGCTACCTTCGGCCCAATGTCATTCACCTTCGTCAGGTCCTCTTCCGTCGCTGCAATCAGCGCATCCATTGACCCAAACTCCTCCGCTAGCGCCTGCGCCGTCCTCTCCCCCACATGCCGAATCCCCAACCCCAGCAGAACCCGGTTCAGCGGAGCCCCCTTCGACCTCTCAATCTCCGCCAAAATCGCGTCCGCCGTCTTCTCCCCCACCCGCTCCAGCGAAAGCAAATCCTCCTTTGTAATCTTGTAGATATCCGCAATCGAGTGGACTAATGCACCCCGCGTAGGCTCTTCTGCGACATCGCTTTCAGCCGCAATTGCCTCTACTTCGCCTTCGACCGCTACCTCCGCCAGCGTGTGTCCCAGCAACTGCGCGACCATCACCTCACCCAACCCCTCGATATTCATCACTCCCCGCGAAGCAAAGTGCCGCAACTCCTCCTCCAGCCTTGCAGGACAACTCACATTCACGCATCGCAGATCGACTTCGCCCGGCTCCCGCACCAATCCTTCCCCACATCGCGGACAGGCCGTCGGAAAGACTATCTCCTGCGTTCCCCTTGGATGAGCTTTATCCTCAACAACTTCCGTGATCTTCGGAATTACGTCTCCGCCACGCTCGACCGAGACGAAATCCCCTATCCTCACTCCCAGCCGCGCCACTTCATCAGGGTTGTGCAGCGTAGCTCGAGCCACAGTCGTTCCCCCGATGAATACCGGCGCCAATGCAGCCACTGGAGTCACCTTCCCGGTCCTTCCCACCTGGAACAGCACCCCTTCCAACTTCGTCACACCTGCCCGGGCCGGAAACTTATACGCGATCGCCCACCTTGGGGCCTTTCCCGTAAAGCCGAGTCGTCTCTGCTGCGCTACCGAATCGACCTTAACTACAACGCCATCAATCTCATACGGCAACCCATCGCGCAGCCCATCCGCCCTCGCAATGAACTCCAGCACCTCCTCCATCGACCCCACCGTCCGCGCCTCTTTATTCACCAGGAAACCCGCCTCCCGCAGCGCCTCCAGCCCCTCACTCTGTGCCCCCAGCAGGAACTCGCCCTCGCGCAGCAGAAAGTAAGCAAAGAACTCCAGCCTTCGCTGCGCCACAATATTCGGCTCCAGCGTCCGAATCGTCCCTGCTGCCGCATTCCTCGGATTCGCAGCTGCGGCCATTCCAGCCGCCACGCGCTCCTCATTCATCTTCTCGAACGCCTTTTGAGGCAGCACCACCTCGCCACGCACCTCAAAGTCCTGCGGCATTCCAGCCTTTTTCAGGGCCTTCGCCGACACATGCAGCGGAACGCTGCGAATCGTCCGCACATTTGAGGTCACATCCTCGCCGACTGTTCCATCTCCGCGCGTAATCCCTGAGCGCAACACCGCCTCGCCACCCGTTCCGGGAGCATATTGCAACGCCAGAGAAAGCCCATCCAGCTTCAACTCACACACATACCGCACCACCTCCGAAGCAGCCAGGCCACTCACCACGCGCTCGCTCCATGCCCGCAACTCCGTCTCGTTATAGGCGTTATCCAGCGAAAGCATCGGCCGCGAGTGCGCGACCTTCACAAAACCGTCTTTTGGCTTGCCCCCCACCCGCTGCGTTGGTGAGTCCGCTGTTACCAGTTCCGGATGCTCCGCCTCCAATGCCTTCAGCTCGTTCATTCGCGCGTCGTACTGCGCATCCGTCCACTCTGGCGCATCCAGCACGTAATAAAGATGCTCATGGTGCCGCAGCTCTTCTCGCAGGGCTTCAATCTTTTGGGTCGGAGTAAGGTCGGATTTCATTTGTGAGGTCATCGCCCCCCGATTATAGAAAGACCTGATCCGCATGTCCGTACGGACCGTAGTGGACGGTAAATTTTGGAGAGGAGTGAGGGTGGGAGGAGTGAGGGAAGAGGTTTTCGGGGTGGGAAATTGCGGTTTTGCGGCACGGAACCGTGGAACGGCAAATTGTTCCACGTGGAACAATTTGAAATCGACAGCAATGATGCAGGTTTTCGCTGTTTTTTGACGGTGAAGAACACGGTGGGGACGATAGTTTTTACGGTGCCGTGAACGTGATTTACGGTGGGATTTTGTCCGGACGATGACCGGTGGGGGGACATTTTGCCGAGTTAAGATCGGCATTTGCCGAGAGGTTTGAGCAGCGGTTTGTTCTTCCAGTTGGATGACTGGGTCTTCCCCTTGGGCGGTGAGGGTGGGCGTCGGGTAAACTGGAGGCTCAAGGAGTTTTACGCGCATGGCACACATGGTTTTCTGCACAAAGTACAAAGCTGAGATGGAAGGCCTGGACGAACCACCCTTCGACTCCGACTTCGGCCAGAAGATCTACAAGAATGTCTCCCAGAAGGCATGGGGCGAGTGGGTCGAGCGCCAGAAGATGCTCCTGAACGAGTACCGCCTACAGCCCTGGACCAAAGAAGCGCAGGAGTTTCTCGTCGAGCAGATGAATGACTTCTTCTTCGGCGCCGGCGGCGAACTCCCAAAAGAGTACGTAGCCCCAACACATTGATGTAGACTGTACATACCCCAGATCGCTGGCCCACTTTGGTGCGAGCGATCGTAGTTGCAACAAGTCGGGACGTGGCTCAGCCTGGTAGAGCGCACCCTTGGGGTGGGTGAGGTCGCTAGTTCGAATCTAGTCGTCCCGACCATTTACTTTTCAATCAGTTAGCTGACGAATCCCGGCGCATTCCTGCTCCTGAAAACCCTCAATAGGTGGAATCGGGCTGGTGGTCGTAGGCGCCACCAAACTTATTGCTGTGATCCAGGGAAACCTTCCCGGCCGGTACGTTTACGTCTCCCAGATCGATGGCATGGGATGGCACGTGTACGTGCCGCTGGAGGCTGTCCAGCGTCGGTTGTGGCACGCCTTCCACCCAGAGGTTCAGTTTGTAGTCTCCCGGCGGAACGTCGTGGAGCACGAAGTCGGTGCCCACAGCTTCGACCGCGTAGAGCGGCGTGGAGAGCGTGAGGACCACCGCGCTCATCTCAGGGTGGATGTTGCAGAAGATGTAGGAGACACCCTCACGCGAAAAGGTGACCGACCGGCTTGAACCGGCTTCGTAGAGCCCGAGGTCGAAACGCCTGCCGTCGAAGAGCGAGAAGACGTTGTGAAAGAACGGGTCGGCGTTTGGAAACTGTACAACGCTGCCGACGGGGATAACCTGCAGATGCGGCGTGAACATGCGGTTCTTCTGTAACAGCGTGTATCGGCCATGCGCCGGAAACGCGAGCACCGGGGTTCCCGCTTGCGGCTCAAGCCAGACAACCGCGGGCACGGCGTGATGTTTGCCGGGTTGCGTCTGAACGAGGCGCAGATGCACTTGGCCGGAGTTAGATTCTGTGGAGTTGGAGTTGGGCCGAGGATCCTGGGCGGACGCGACCGAAGCTGCCAACGCAGCCACACAGAGCATCCACCGGCTGAGCTGTCGCGTCGTCATCAAAATTTGTATCCCACGGCGAGGCCCGTTATGTTGGCTCCGGCAGATGGACCGGAGAGTTGCCAGCTATTCAAGCGCCGGTACTCGATAGAGAACAGCAGATAGGCGCTGGGGCTATAGATGACGTTGCCGGTGAACGTGCGGTTGCGGGCAAGATCCAGGTAGAGCGGCGCGCCAGTATAGGCGTAATGGCGAAGATCATTGGCGAAGACGTTGTCTATACCCAAGGCTGCGTTTGCCTCAAACCGCTGGCCGAAATGGCGCTTCAGCTCGGCCCATCCTCCTACGTCGTTGAGTGCACGGAAATAGTAGGTCCCGTCACTCTTTTCGCTGTAGACGAAGTCCTTATAGCCATCGCCCCCAAGGCCACCGAGGCCCATGCCGCGATAGAAGCTGCCGGTCATCTCCAGCTTGAGTGGAAGATGGACCCGCGCATCGAGGGTGCCTGCCCACGAGTCGAAGCTACGCCCAATGGAGGAGAGATGCGGCGAAAAATAACCACCGAATCCGATGTGATTGCTGTCGTCATTGGTCCTTGATCCAACCAGAGCGATCCGCGCCTCAAGACCTGGGTAACGGCTGCTTTCCGTCGCGGTGGGTTGGATTGACGACGTGTTGCCGCCGGTGGCGGCCGCGGCTGAGGCGGGCGCGTCACCGGGATCAATCAGCGCGGCCTGAAGGCGTAGCGCGTGGCCGCCGGGGAGATCCACGTCCTGCGTAACGCCCAGTTGGGGGTTCCAGGAGTACAGATTTCCAGACCATGCCAGAGCGGGCTCGGCCACTGCTGTCAGCGAAGAAGGCGAGTCCGGATTGATGATGGGACGGTCCAGGCTGAAGTATGCCTCAGTGTGACTCCACTGCAGGCGCGCGTGAGCTGTCCGCAGCCGCAATAGTGTCGCGTTGCTGTTGTCATAGGTCGACGAGGTTATGGTTGAAGACGGCGATCCATCAAAATCCACGCGAAGATCGGCGGAGCTCTGCGCGCCAAAGAGATGCGGCCCGCGTGCATCGAAGCCAAGGACGGTCTGCCGGACCGAGGCGCCGGTTGTACCGCCGCCGGGGAACGTAGCCGTAGGCGTCGCGGGCATATCGACTGCGCCACTGTTCACAAAACCATTCAGCAAGAGAAGGCCGGTAATCTTCACGGGATACTTCGATACGCTCTCGACTTTCGTCTGCTCATGCGTCGCTATCTGTGTCTCCTGCATCGCCTGGCGCTCGCGTATGTCGTCGATAGCGCTCGATGAGGTGCTGGCAGCGCTGGTCGAGGGAGTCGGCGTAGTGGTCGTCGTAGGTGGAGTCGTCGCCGTGGCAGCGGGGGTTCCCTGCTGCATCTGAAGCCGGAGCGCATCAAGCTGGCGGCGCATCTCGTTCAGTTGACGTTGCGACTCTTCAAGCTGCGATTGCGTGCGGGCGATTGCGTCCGTTAGCTGTTGTACTTTTTGCGCCAGCGCCTGCTGATCTACATCCTGCGCGTGAAGCGTCAGCGCGGGCCAAAGGAGCATCAACAATAGCAGCGGCGATGCACTTTCCCATCTGAGAGATCGTCGCGTCACGTTATGTCCACGCCTTCTCATGTGCAGTGACCTCATCGTGGCGCAACCCTTCGGCCACATCCGTCGGCGGTTGCACAGGCAGTGCACGCGCCACCTTCATCTGGAAGATCGTCTCACCGGGACGGCTGGATAGAAGCATCACCTCGCCTCCGTGTTCGACAGCAATGCGTTGCGCCAGCGTAAGGCCGAGGCCCGTCCCTTTCTGCTTGCCTTCACTGACAAATGGTTCGAAAAGACTTTGACGAATGTTCTCAGGAACGCCGGCGCCGTTGTCGATCACGCTAACAACCATATAGTGCCCCTTTGCCTCCAGCGTGATCTTCACCTGGCCTGAGGAACCGGCGGAGCGTACCGACTGGCAGGCGTTTAGCAGCAGATTGTAGATGGCCCGTTCGATCTGCATGCCGTCAACCACGGCGACGGAGTCGGCAGGATCACCATACGAGGTTGCCAGCTTTATGCCCTCGGCATCGGGGTGGGCTCGAATCAGCCCGACCGCACGCTCCAACAGAGCGTTCATCGGTTCCGGCACGCGCCTTACGCTGGTTCCTGTGCGGCTGAAGATCAGCAGAGACTCGATCATGTCCGTGGTGCCGTGCACGGCGGCGCGGATGTCCGCGAAGATCTCGGCGCGCTCTTCCGGGCGAAGCCGGTCAGACGCGAGGAACTCAGCATTGGCATAGACCGCCGCGAGATAGTGTCGGAGATCGTGCGAGACCGAGTTTGCCATGCGGCCGATTGTTGCGAGCCGCTCCGATTCAACCAGCGCGCGATTGGCCTGCTGAATCTCATCACGCATGCCCGCGAAAGCCGTGCTCAACTGTCGCACCTCCTGCGTACCGTAGCGAGGTATGCGGTACGCACCATCCCCCATGCCAAAGGCGCGAACGCTCTTCGATAACTCTTCGAGCGGGCGAGTCAGAAGCCGTGAGAGCGTGATCATCAGCACAGTGCCTGCCAGCAGCGCGAGCAGGCCGGTGCTCCATACCGTGCTGTCGATGCGATCGATTCTGCGCTCGGCGGGCTCGAATGATTTGAGCAACACGAGCTGAAGAGGTGAAGTGGCCGTACCGGATAGGTCTTCCGTAGCGGTGAGAAACTGCGTGCCGCCGAAGCGAACTGTTGATGGCTTGCCTGGCTTAGCCGTTAACAATGCCGGCTGAGTGGCCAGGCTTGCCTGCACGGCGGGGCCAAGCGTGGTCGCCACGATACGCCCTTCGCTCAGGAATGTCGCCTCCACGCCGGTAGGCTGACTAATCTGGCGGACGGTGCGCTCGATAGAGACGCCGCTGATAACGTAGCCCAGCAGCGTGCCATCTTCGTCATTGCCAAAGTAGATGGGACGAAGCGAGCAGGCATAGAGCGAGCTGCCATTGATGAGATAGTGCTTCCCGGGCGACTCTACCAACATCTTCAGTTCGCGGCGCAGGGCGGCATCCGGCGGAGTTGCCTTGGCATACGCCGCAACCACACGGCCGTCCGGATCAGCCAGCGCAAACAGATCGTTGCCACTGAGCTGCCAGAATTCAACGGCACCGTCCTGGATGGTAAGGTCGTCGCCGCTCGTCATCAAAGCTTTGATGGTGGGCAACTCCGCAAGCAGCGAGTTCTCGCGGTCCAATGCGCTTAGCCGCTCGGCCTGTAGATTCTCAAAGGTTATAACGGAGTGCTTAAGGTCCTGCGAAAGGTCGTCGCTGACCTGGTCGCGTAGGCGATGCCGTATCAGCAATACGCACAACGCCGTTACGATGACCGTGACCAGTGCCATCGCAAGGACGAGCAGAACCTGAGTTCGGATACCTGAGATCCGGCGCGGCCCGGTCTTTCGATCAGCAGCCCCAAACTCCACCGACGAACCGGCCTGGGCATCAGGGGACAAATTTGTACCCCGCGCCATAGATGGTAAGCAGATGCTTTGGATTCGCCGGGTCGGGCTCCAGCTTTTGGCGCAACTTCAATATCTGGTTGTCAACGGTACGCGTTGTCGGGTAGGAGTTATAACCCCAAACCTCATTGAGAAGGACTTCGCGCGTCAGCACAAAGTCGACATTTTCCGTAAAGAACTTCAGCAACTTGAACTCATGGGCGGTCAGGACCAGAGGCTTCCCGTTGTTGCGGGCATTCATGGTCTTGAAGTCGATCTCGCAATCACCAAAGCGGTAGATCGAAGGGGTAGCCGGTTTGCGCCGGCGCCGGATGGCAGCCTGAACGCGCGCAGTCAGTTCGCGCGGACTGAATGGTTTGGTCACGTAATCGTCGGCGCCAAGCTCCAGCAACAGCACTTTATCGACAACCTCGCTGATCGCGCTGAGAACGATGATAGGCGTCTCGTTGGAGATCGTTTTGAATGTCTGACACAGTTCACGCCCAGAGATGCCTGGCAGAATAAGATCGAGCACCACCGCGATGGGGCGTTCCTTGCGAAATAGATCGAGCCCGGTCTGCCCGTCACCAGCTACAAATACGGTGTAGTGCTCTTCTACAAAGATTCGACGCAGCACCTTCTGCATACGCGGATCATCTTCAATGACGAGGATTGTGCCGAGATTTGCGGATGCGTCCGCGTGAGGTTCCGCGTAGCCTTCCATTAGTTCTGTGCTGGAGACCATATATTAATCCTCTTGTCTCTATTCTGGCGGATAGCACGGTACAGCGGCGCTGCCATCAGCCAAAAATTACAATGGGATGACATTCACAGAACCAGGCACAACCTCAAAGGATGCAGGCTCCTGAGCCGCCACTGGAAGCGGCGTTTTGGTGACGAGTTCATTTTGAATCAAGAGACTGAACATGACAATTGCCCATAACGGTAAGGATAGATCGAAGGGCTCTGTATCGGCGAGGCCACGCACCAGGACAAAGATCAGAAATGCCGTAAGAAATATCCTCTGCGGCCCCGGAATAAGCCTCCGAATCTGCCGGTAGAGGCTGCCATAGAGACCGACCAAAAGGCATATCCCTGTGATTCCATAGGCATAAAACTGCTGTAGAAGCTCGTTATGCGCATGGCGAGCTTCAAAGACGCCGAACGACGGAATTACCTTCCAGACGGAGTGAAAGCCGTGTCCGAACCACGGGCGTTGGATGGCTTCAAGCAGGAGGACCGTCCAGATGCCGACGCGGCCGGTCAGGGTTTCGGCGCTGCTTCCCGTTCCCGTACTAACGTAGACGTCGAAATAAGAACTTAGAAGACTCCAGAAGGACAGGATGATGACGACGGCCGCGACCGCGATCCGCCATTTCGTCTTACGCGGCAGGGACTTGTCGCGGATCAGCAGGAATGCCTCCGCTACGACGAAGGCTACGATAGTCGTCTTGCTAAGGGTGCGCAATAATGTGACGGCGAGCACTCCCGCGGCAATCATGCCACCTTTTGCTTCTGCGCGCATTCGGTACTGCGCGAAGAAGAAGGCAAAGGCACACAGATAACCGATCTGATTAGGCCCAAGCAACTCTTCATCGCCAAGCCGGAGGTCGGACTGTGCCGGCAACAACCATGCGATCACCGCGACCGCACACGCGCCCCAGACATACCCCTTCATGAGCGAGTCCATGACATCCACCACAGGCGAAGCACGAAGCAGCAGTACCACGATAGCGACGTCCGCCGCCATCGCGAACCAATAGGCAATCGCGGCAGGCAGTGACGCGGTAACGCTCCACGCGAGGCTGCAGCCGGAGAAAGCAAGAAACAACGCTACCCAACGCACGCTCGGCAACTGCAGCAAGGGCGTTGTTGCGAGGCTCGGAGTGCCTAGTGTTTGTAGTGCAACGGCCAACAGCAGAAGGATATTCAGCACCAGGCTCAGCACAACGCCCGTCTGCGGGTCTGTCCCAAGCAGCCGAACCGACAACAACATAATGAAGAGCCGGAAGGCAAAGTAAAAGCCCGTAAGCGCAGCTAACGCTGTAACGGATGGGTTAGCGAGCGACTCCTGGGCCAGTGCATCGTCGAAGATATCCATGGCGTCAGTACTCAGTGGTTGTACATATCGGGAGTTCCCTGGCTGCCAGCCGGCGGTAGATGCCGGAGAAAGGTGACGATCGACCAGAGTTCGTCGTCACTGAGCGTACCTTTAGAACCCGGCATGCCCGAAGGCGAGATGCCATTGTCGAGTATCCATTTGAGCTGGCCGTCGGTGTACCGCTGCACGTCGTCCGAGGCGAGTGAGGGTATCGGCGGAGAGATGTGGCCGGCGAAGGGAACACCGGTGTTCTGTCCGTCCATACCGTGACACGCCACACAGTAGTGCGTAAAAGCCTCTTTGCCATCAGCGCGTGTCTCTGCCGTATCAGGGAGAGGATTTTTCTGCTTCTTGTTTCCGACCAGGATGTGATGCTTGGCGAAGACCATCGTCTTCGTCTCGAATCTGCCGGGAGGGGTTGCTTTACAGCCGGCGAGTCCTGCCGCGAGGAGCGAGATGGCTAGCAAGCCATGGGTGCGCACAGCTACTCCACCACGTGCAAGGTCAGCGTCATCGAACCATGGCCTGAGCCGCAGAAGACAGAGCAATGTCCAACGAAGTCGCCTGTCTTGGTTGGGGTGAAAGGGACTTCGGCGGTTCCACCCTTATCTACCTTCACCTCGAGGTTTAGCTCGCGAAAGCGTAGCCCATGCGCAACATCCGTGCTCTTGAGCACCAGCACGACAGGCTCTCCCTTTTTCAGAGTGATCTCACCAGGCTCAAAAGCGAAGCGCTTCGAGACGACCTCAATCCTGCGCGGCCCGGACTGGGCGCGAAGCATGCGGCCTGAGAGAGCTGCCCCCGTTACAATCCCAACCACCATCACCAGCAACCAGAACTTCTTCTGCATTGGATCTCCTTGATTTCTGCCGCATGTTTCATCGGCTTCCCTAAAGCTAGAGGCTCCTTTGAATGAGGTTGTCATGCGAGGGTTAGGGAATTGTCACAAGATTGTCGAAGCGCGGCGCGCGACAGAGCGGTGATGCAGCATCTGCAGACTTATCTTCCAAAGAAACGCTGGATTGTTGCGGAGGTATCGCCGCCAGAGACGGCGCGGATTCTGCAGAAGCCGGTGCAACCACTGCATCCCCGCACGCTTGACCCAATCGGGGGAGTCTTTGATGCGGCCTGTGTGATAGTCGAATGCCGCGCCGACTCCTACCATCAGAGGGGCCTGCATACGGAAGGCATACTTCGCCATAAATCGTTCCTGCTTCGGCGTACTCAATCCCACCCAAACGATATGTGGCTGCGATGCATGCAGAAGGCTGAACAAGTCGTTCTCTTCATCCTGCGTAAGGTCCCGAAAAGGAGGGGTATAGGTCCCCACCACCAACAGACCGGGCGCCAGACTCTCCAGAGACTGCCTCAGCTTCTCTGCTACTCCTGGTGCGCCTCCATACAAAAAGTGGCGATACCCTAAGCCAACCGATGCCTGACACATCGCCTTCATAAAGTCAGGGCCGAATACCCTGCCCATCTGCGCGCAACCTTGTGACCGGCCGATCCAGGTCATCGGCATTCCATCCGGCAAATTGAGTAACGCTCCATTCAGAATCGACTGAAACGACGTATCAGACTGAGCTTCCATCACGCCGTGTACGCCCGATAGACAGATGTAGCCTCTCTTGTGGGTCTCAATTAATCTGCAAGCCAACTCAACTGCCCTATCCAGACCGACCGCAGAAACTCTTACCCCGAGCACATCCGCTTCATCCCAGGTCTCCTTATATTGCAGCGTCATATTCCTCCTCCTACAGCGAAGAACAGCGTATGAAAGAGGATCGCCATATCCATCCAGATGCTTCGATTACGGATGTAATAAAGGTCATACTGAATGTTCTGATGAATCGGGAAAGCCCTGTCCGCGCTAAGCTGCCACAGTCCCGTGATACCCGGAAGGACCTTGACCCGCTGTCGGCTTCGCTGGCTATGCTCTTCCACCACGAAGGGCATCTCCGGCCGTGGCCCCACCAGCGACATATCTCCCATCAGTACATTGATCAACTGCGGCAACTCATCCAGGCTGGTTCTCCGCATCACTCTTCCTATTCTCGTGATGCGCGGGTCTCTCGCGGTTGCGGGGGAGCGTTCATAGCGAGGCGCACTGGTATACATTGAGCGAAACTTCAGAATTTTGAAGAGTTCCCCGTTACGGCCCACCCTATCCTGTAGAAACAGTGCCGGTCCCCGCGAATTGAGACGTATCAGCGCCGCGATGACAAGCATGAGCGGGGAGAGAATCACTAACAGCAGGCCGGATAGTACGACGTCCGCGAATCGCTTCGCAGCATGATAAGACCAGTCGTCCGGCGCATCCTCAAGCGACACAGCGGCCATGCCATCGATATCAATCGGTGTCGCGGTTGACGCCTCAGCTTCCGGCAGTACGGATAGCAGCGCAAGAGCGCATTTAGCCTGCTTTGTTGCAGCGCGTAGATTCTGCAGTTCATCCTTCGATAGATGGGAACATGCGACGATCAGCAGATCGCAACGAAGGGACTGTAACACTATCGAACTCACGGGGCCTTGCTGCATCGGAATCACACCGCTTCCCCGATAACCGAGCACGGGGAGTCCATCCATCTCCGCCATTTCACCCTCACCAATAACACCTACCGGACGCAGCGCAAGTCTTGGCGACTGCTGAAGGATAGATGCAACATACCGGGCTACTTCCGGATCGCCATGGATCACCGCACGTTCGACCCCTATATTGCGGCGATACAAGAAGCTCAGAATCCAGGCGAAGAACTTCTTCTCCACCTGAAGGAAGAGCGGAAGCAATCCAAATGCAAGAAGAACGCCAATGCCGGGAATATACAGTTTCAAAAAATGATTCACGGCTAACAGAAGAAACAGTGACACCGTAGATACACGAAGCACGCGCTCCGTCTCGCGAATTTGCAACAGTCCCCCGCTGCCTCCGTAAGTGCGCTCTCTGAATGAAAGCAGTACGACAAAGAGACCACACAGCAGGCCAACGGAGAGTATGTTCGTGCGATACACAGGGGGCTCTCGTAAGAGATGCCCGGGCAGCGCACAGGTCGCCCACGTCGCTGCCATGCACACCGCGAAATCCGCCGCAACTTCTATGACAGTTATCGCGCTCCGTAGCCGTTCTCGTGTGATAAGGCCATGCTTCCGGATAGACCTAGCGCCGGCAGCAGCATATAAACTCTGCAGATAAGAATCAGAGGCGGCCATGCTCAGACCTCCTGCTCTGCGACGCAGCACCTATAACCTCATCCGCGGCCATGCGGAGCCGCCGGGTCTGAGTCGTGCTTTGAGCAGAAGATCGAGCGGCCAACACAGCGCGATAGAGCCTTACATACGCCTCCGCGATAACCGCAGAGGATAGTTGAGGCAGCGCCACAGGCGGTCTCGCCTTATCGCAAAGCGCGTCGGCCACGGCATCAACGAGTGCATCTTCTTCTCCAGGGCCTAGCGAGAAGTATCTGCAATATTCGGCGCCAATCTCCCGCAACGCAGGAATATCGGAACAAACAACACGACAGCCTGCGAGCAGCGCTTCGGCAACCGGAAGACCAAAGCCTTCAGTCTCCGATGGCACAACGACCACCTCGCATCGCCCATAGCACCACTGCAGTTCAGGCTCGGAGAGGCCGCAGAGAAAGACAACGCTCCGCTGTACTCCGAGTTCGGACACCAATCGTTCGATGGAGCGCGTCTCGGGCCCGGCAATTCCCACGATGACCAGCTTCATCCTGGCATCCATACGAGCCTCCATAAGCAGCCGATGGAATGCTCGAATGAGAAGCTCCAGATTCTTATTCCGCCGGTGCTGTGCAACGCACAACAAAAATGGCTCGCCATGCCACCCCGGTACGGGCGAATACACAGAGCAAAGCAGCTCCGGCTCCACGCAGTTGAAAATCCGCGTAGCTTTTCGCCAGACGCTGCGAGGGATGTACCGCTGCATCTGCACAAGAGTGGTATCCGATACACAGGCGATTGCATCAACGTTTCGGAGACACTGTTGCAAAATCTGCCGATTGACAGACACTTTCGGAAAGCCAAAGTTCTCCGGGATCTCGTAGGGATAAAGATCGTGGAGGGTTGCCACCGTTGGACAATCGAGCGCTCTCCGATTTACGGGCACGGGATACGTGAGATGAACTGCATCGGGCTGCAACCGCGCAGCGAGCACTGGAAGCTCTCGGTAGTACCAAATATTGCGGCTGACCGAGAACGACTTCATCTCCGCGATATGAATCGTAAGCCGCTTACTCGGAGCAAGCCACTCAGCCTGTAGCATCTCGTTCTGCCAAGGCGCTACAACAAGTTGTACCGTCGAGATCTCCTTGTGCTGCAACAAGCAATGCACCAGGTTCAACGCATGTCGCTGAATGCCGGAAATCTTCGCCGAGAAGGCCACCGCGGCCACCAACACCTTCATAGCTTTGAACCTCCCTGGAGGCTCGCCACAACCGGCATGAGTTCAAGCCGGGACGTATTCTGTTCCGGCGCCTTGAATGAGGCCAGCAGCGGAAGATAAACCACTAGCGCAAGAGCCCCGTAGCAGACGCGTGCCGTTGCGAGTCCCTGCACCCCCGCATGGTGCAGGAGATAGATCATCACAAAAAGCATCACGGCTCTGCCCCCAAGGTTGATGAGCGCCGTGGCGCGGAATCGCCCGAGAGCCTGCATTGCATAGGTACCCGTGACACTCAACCCCGCCAGGGCGGTTCCTATCACGATTGGAGGAAGCAATCTCTCCGCGTCGTGCGCAGCGGCAATACCAACCCACGCTCGCAGAAGCCGCTGCCCAAAGAGCAGTAACAGCACCGCTCCAATGCCCACAATAAGCGCGTTGCAAAGGAAGGCTTTGAAGATCGTCTTCTTCAACTCGCCGTGGGAAACCTTCCCGGCGCGAGCGGAGAGGAAGGGGAAGATGAAGTTCAGGCCTGAGGCGCAGATTCCAAAGATGGGATGCGCAAGCTGGATGCACAAGGCATAGGGCGCGACCGCCACGGCGCCCAGGGAAACACCGAGAAGGATGCGGTCGAATTGATTGAAGGCGACTCCACCAAGCGCCTGCAGCCAAAGAAAGATGCCGCCTCCCAACAGCCTGCGGGTCTCCTCCGGCTGGAACGCAGGGCGCAGCGACGCGCCACCGAGAGACTTGCGTACCTGTCTGAGTTGCAGGAACGCACCCAGTGCGAGAAACAATCCCGTTGCTGTAAGCAGGCTGGCTACGTGTAGCCCGGCAAAAGCGAGCAGCGCAGCAGTTGCCAGCGTGAGAAGCTGCACACCACTGCTGATCTGTACGCAGCTACGATAGCGTTCCAATGCGCGCTGCGTGCTGACGCCTACGCTCTCCACTGCCCGCACCAGAATCAGCACACTCGCGATGCGAAGGCAGGCGAGGCACTCCGTCACGGATGCCGTGCTCGACGCAGCTATATGCCGCCCGGCAAAACTCGCGGCACTCCAGACTGCAACTGCAAGCACACTTCCGAGGACAAGATTGATCCCAAGCATACTGCGCACGGTAAGCGCCATCGCCCTCTTCTTCCCTGCTCCACGGAGTTTGGCGACGCGCTGGATATTGGCGTCTCCAAAACCGGAGGCGATGATACCTCCCGCGCTTACCACCGCTGTCGTAATCATCCATAAGCCATACTCGGAGGGGCCAAGCCGGCGCATCACAATAGGCGCTACAAGAAGCATGCCTAGGGGATACGACACATAATCGAGTACTCCATACGCTCCATTGGCAAGGTGCTTTCTCATGGAGCGCCTCGTTCCTCATTTGCCGGCGACCTCACACTCAACGGCAATGCGCCGAGGACTTCGGCAAACAGCCGTCGTCTCGCGTCGTCTTTTGGCACATGCTGCCAATGCTCCCTCGCCAGCACCAGGAACGCCGCCACCGAGAACGATACAAACGTCAGCAGCAGCGCCAACAGCAGGCGATGCGGGGACGATTTCTTCTCTGGAATTCCGGGCGTATCAATTACACGGACGGCAGGCACATCACGCGCCTCTTCCAGGCGTGCCATCTCGTACTGTTGCGTAAGAAGCTCGAAGACAGTCTCCTGCACTCTCACACGCCGGTATAGGTCGGCATACGGAACAGCCAGCCGCGGCAACTGCCGCAAAGGAGGATAGAGTTCGTCCTTACTGTCCGCGTTGGAAGATTCTCCCTGCGCTGCAGTAAGCGGCGCACTAGAGCCGGTCATCTTCGTGAGATCGCCCTGTAGCGATGCAATGCGAGCCTGCGTCTCACGCACGCGCACGTTGCTATCGCCGTAGATCTGGCGCAGCGATTGCAAGCTCGACTGCTCGACCAGCATCTCCGCCTGCACACGCGCGCCGGCGTCGACCATCGCACGCGTCTGTTCCTTGATGTCTATCGTGTTGGTCTTACTTGAAAACTCACTCAATGCAAGCTGGGCATGCTCCAGATCGTCCTGAACACCCTGCAGTCGCCGTTCGATGAAGATGCGCTCCTGATGGGCTGCCGACGTACTCGTTTGAGTGACGATTCGGTTCAGCTCGTCCAGGTAGCCCTGCGCCAGATCACGCGCCCGCACCGGATCACGGTCCTGTACCTTGATCGTGATGACGCCACTCTTCTTGTCGTCAGTAATGGAAGTCGCGCTCGCCAACCTCTTTCCGGCATCAGAGCTATAGCGCTTATGGTAGACGTGCATTAGATCGAATCGGCTGACGAGATGTCCCTCAACGGTCCCACTCCGCAACAGATCGATAAAGAGCGCCGTACTGCTGTGCTCCCCCAACAGACCGCCAGCAAGGCCGCCAAGGGAACCCAGGCCTCCGCTGCGAGCTGTGAGCGCGGCCAGCATCATGGCGCCCGAACCCTGTGGCTCCGGTGGCATGATGCTGGCGGACGATGTGTACTGCTTCGGCAGAACAAACGCAATGCAGAGACTCAGCAAGAACGAAATAATCGTGACGCGCCGAAGAATACGGCGATGCATCCAGAGCAGATGCAACCGATCGGCCCAATGAACAGGCTGCTTTGTGTGCGTCGACGAACCAATTGCAGCCAATGTTGCCACGTGTTCCCCCTACAGACTCGCCACCGCGGCGGTGATGGCTATGGATGAAGCGAGCTGCGCTGCGGTCAGCAGATTCTTCCAAAACAGTGAGCTGCCGATAATCTTCTGCGGCACGACAACGACATCTCCGGGCTCGAGTTGTGTTGAGAGAACATCCCCCTCAAACCAACTGCCCGAGCGACGTCCGACAACGGTGCCATTCGCGCGGATGACAAAGATATCCTTTCGATTGGCCGTACTGTTGGTGCCACCGACATGGGTCAGATACCATCCGGCAGTCTTGCCCGGACTAAACGTCAGTGCCGTCGCGTTGTAAACCTGTCCCGTCACCAGGACAAAACTCGGCCGCTTCGGGATCGTGAGAACATCCCCCCGGCGCAGTTCGATGTCCGCCGGCGTATTCGCCCAGCTATCGATGTCGGCGCTGAGGTGTACTACCTGTCGTCCAACCGGGGGATGACTCTTCAGCTCCGACAATACTTCGTCCTGCTGCGCCTTGATGAGCTGCATTGTCGAAGCAGTATCTGCACCAAGCGAGGGCGACAGACGCGCGGCCGCAGAGTTGGTCTCGATCTGCCGGACAAGTTCATCGCGGCTCTTCTGCTCAAGCTCAAGCACCTGATCCCGGACGAGCACGGCTCCCTCGGGATACGCTGTGCTGCGCATGCCGCCCGCACGACGCAATACAGAGCTGAGACGTTCCCCCTCCTGAAAGCCATAGCTTCCTGGAAATCGTACCTGTCCGTCGATCGTTACAGCCGCTCCAATATCGTTCCAGCCTGTGATTTGGTGAACCGTAAGGATGTCGCCCGGCTTTAACACAACATCGGCGTTTGATCCGCCATGCTCTACCGCGGCACCAATGCGCACAGTCGCAAGTGTGCCTGCAACCGTATTTCCATTTGCGATGTCATAGCTCGTCAGATCGGCGCTCTCTAAGAGAGCGTCCCGCTTGAACCCGCCCGCCATACGCACCAGTTGCGCAGCTGTCATTCCCGCGGAGAGCGGATAGGACCCCGGACGCATAACCTCACCATGGATCGATACCTTCGGTGCATCGACCTCATAGCGCCCGAAGATGCGTATCGTATCGAACGGCTGCAGTGTTGGATTGTCATTTCCAATCAGCGCCTCCGAGACATTGAACTGGATCGTCTCCGCGTGCAGATCGGGCGGCACAAGCCTGACAATCTCACCACGATCCGCCGCCTCCGGCAACATATCGCGATAGCTGTGCAACACGTCTCCGAGCTTCATCCCATCGTTGTAAGGCATGCGCCCGGGACGCGCCACGTGACCCTGCAGGTAAATAACGCGGTCGCTATACGGAAGGATCGGCGCCACCTGGATGCGATCTCCGTCTCTAACCTGAAAGGCGTCGATAGCCGCACGGCCATCCTTCTTGCCGAATGCCTTCAAAGTTATGGTCTCGCGTTCTGCGTCGTTGTTGATGCGTTCGATCGTGATGTGGTCGAGGGCTGCCGCGGCAGTCACGCCTCCTGCGTCCTGCAACAACTCTGAAAGCTTCAACTCGCTCGACTTCAGTTCGTAGATTGCCGGACGCTTCACAGCCCCGGAGATTGCCACTTGTGCTCCTGCCGGAGGTACCAGAAGCGTGTCTCCGCTCTCAAAATGAACGGCTGCTCCGTGCACCCCGTGCAGCAGAAAGTCGTAAAGATCTATCTCCTCGAGGAGTCTCTGGTCGCGATAGTGACGTGCCACTCGCAGCGAACCCACGGCTGTGGGACCACCAGCAGCATAGAGGGCGCTGAGCGGCGTCGCGAGCGAACTGATGTCGTACCCCCCTGGCCGCTGCACATCCCCGGTGACATACACACGCACCGACCGCAGCCGCGACACCGTCACCGACACCTGCACATCTCTGTATTGCGGTTTGAGCGCACTGGTGATCAGCGCCTCTGCCTTTTCCAAAGAAAGCCCTGCAACCTGCAAGGACCCCGCTTCAGGCAGTAGCACGCGACCATCCCTTCCAATAGCGCGCGTGATGGTCTGCGTCAGCCCGCCCCAAAGATTGATCGTGAGCGTGTCTCCCGCGCCGACGACGTAGTCTGGCCCCAGCGGAACATCAAGCGGCGTATCGCGGCTAGCGATGCCTGTACCCACGGCAAAGGCGTTGCGATTTGTGAAGACCTCCGAGCCGAAGCGCTTCAGCTTCGTCGTCTGCTCCGGAATCTGCGAGTAGAGGTCTCTCATCGATTCGAGGTTGTAGGGCGCCGGCTGGCGCAGAACCTTGGGCGCATCGGTAGACGCGGTTGTGTCTTCGTGGTCGCGTGCGCTCATGCGTGTGCTGGAAGAGCTCATGCTCCGCGTTGACAACATTGGCTGGCCATAAGAATCCAGTCGAAGCTGGCTCGTACCCAATACCGCATCGGAATCAAGAAAGCTATCGCCACTGCTGCCGCGCATGCCGGCGGAACGTAGCGGGAGCTGTTCGCTCTCACCTGCTGCTCCAACACTGGAACCCATAGCCTGGAGGTCATCCTGCGACACATATCCACGGGCCTGCAGGAACGTCGTAATATTCGCGCGGAGATCGGCGTTCGTCGCTATCTGGCCATAGAGCATCTCATCCGAAATATCGTTCGCATCAATGGCCGTTCCCTGTTGCTGTAAATGATCTGCCACCTGCGACTTAATCTCGACCACGAGGTCGGGGTTCTGTTCGAGAATCTGAATGATCTGATTCGACGAGAGGCGCAGCGGTGTAGTTGAGCCACCCAGAGTCGACGAATTGCTCCCATCCTGTGCAGCGCTTGTCCCATCGTTCAACAGTGACGTCGAGTTACCACTGTGTCCGTCGGAGGAAGATTGCGGCGTACTCGGTGCAGAGGCCGGCGCAAAAGCGCCTTGTGCTTTTGAAACTCCGCAAAGCATCACGATCATGCCCACAAGCGTTACAAAGCGGCAGAGAGGTCTTAACCCTCTCTCGGGAAGATCAACAAATTCGCACTGATTCTGGCCTGCGGGCATTCCTATCACCGGTTCACAAAGGGAGAGACGCTATGCTCTCTTGTGCTCTTCTAACCGTAAAGAGCTGGGATATCCGCGGTGTCATAGGTGCGTCAGCGAATTGT
>Ga0302313_10000957_pt1 | contig 23054 bp, 20 predicted proteins | sample III_Palsa_N2_2_FD_200454 | JGI IMG/M metagenome (GOLD analysis project Ga0302313, IMG submission 200454) | Peat permafrost microbial communities from Stordalen Mire near Abisko, Sweden - III_Palsa_N2_2 | ecosystem: Environmental > Terrestrial > Soil > Palsa > Peat permafrost | place: Sweden...
ATATGCCCTAGAACCTCATGGCAAGTGGGACAAGAGACGGTGACGGACTCACCGCAAAATCCCAATTCCGCAAGGTCTACGGTGTCTTCGCCGAGGATGTAATCGCCCATCCTCACGTTGGCGAATCGCCGCCATGTAAAAGGGTTGGGTGTGTCTGGTGGTATGGTCTGTATGCTGCGCATGGTTCCTCCCGCTGTGGCTGTTGTTTTTGCTTGTCCGTCGCAAAGCGGCGGCATGGCACATGCCGGACGCCCAAGTGGCGAACGCGGGGGTAGCAAGCGGAAAGGTCTTCGAGCGAAGCTTTTTGGGGGGACCGCGCTTTAGCGTGGGGGAGCCAAAACCCGGAGGGCGAATGGCCTTGCAGCGCGCGAGGGGCTGGCCCCTTAGCGAAGCCTGGGTTCCTTATTCGCGTGCGCAGCACGCAAGACCTATGGGGGGCGTTGCGGGGGGAACGCCCGCTGAGAAGGGTGGCGGAAGACGCGAAGCGGCTGGAGACAGGGAGGAGTAAGGCTCCTCCCTCATTGAAAGGAAGAAAGTTCATCGCCGATTACAGGAGGCGAGATAATCAAGATGAGGGATTTATTGAGATGAAATCGGAAATCAAGGTTACGGGTAACTTTCGCCAACGGCTTCACGATTTAGCGCAGAAGTCGCGGGAGCTAGACGGGCAACATGAAATTCCACTATCAGAGTTAATGCCGGATGATTTCGTTGGTGCTTCTAGTTCGTTTCCTTCTTTGAAGGAGCTGTTCGCAGCAAGTCCGTTTGAGATCCATACTCTTGACGATTTCAAGGCTATTCCTGATGAGGACTGGGACAAGTTCATCAGCACAAACACAACGTTTGCGACATGGGGCGAAATGCAGCAGGCGGCAGTGCGTGAGTGGACGCAGCACAAACTCGGATTCAAATGAGACATGGACATCGAAGTGTCGCAGGAGCGGCAGAGGATTGACCGTTATAGTCTCGAATTGGAGGCACCGGAGAATACTAAAGCCGGCCTTCCGGTTCGCTGCGTTGCGACCAACACCAATGACAACTCAACGGCCGAGGCACGGCTCACGTTGGAGCAGACGCGCGCGCTACTCAACTTCGCCTATGGCAATGAGCAGAGTGTGGTGGACGCTTGGTTCCAGCAGCTTGAGGATCATCACTACGCAGACCTCATTGCAGAGCAAGGAGCCTCGAAGCCGAGTCGGTGCATCTTTACTTCCGCCGAACTCTTACAGTTCGGATTCGACCAGGATGAGCTACGACCTTGGAGAAACGAGAACGTGGAACGAGAATGATTGTGCGTATCCCGCAACGTACTCAAATTGACTGCGTGGTCTGCACTGTTGCAATGGTCATGGGGTCGGAATATGGCTATGAGCGCGTACTTTGTGACAGCAGCCGCTATCCGAAGATCTCACCGGAGGGAAAGTTTTCGGCCTGGTGGGAGACCTACCTGCGCGATGAAGGGTTTGAATCTGTCTACTGCCACTTCAACGGTCTGTATGCACTGAGCCAATCGGGAGGCGATGTCGTCGGAATAGTGGGCATGGATATTCCGCATCGGGCCAGCGGACATATTGTGGCTGTCGATGAGTTTGGCGTGGTGGACCCTGCTGACAATGCTCCCGAGCATGGAGCCATAGCGGAGTATGTACATACCCGACTTCTGGATGGCGTTGTATTTCATTCCGAGTGGCTGGCGATCCGCAAAAAATGAGTCTTCGTGGGGAGGGAGCGTGAACTCTGAGCTGCGCTTCCCGTGCCGTTTGAAATTTGCGTGGATGATAAAGTCAGATCAACGAGGACGAGATGTCAATGGACTCCACGGTACACGTATTTCCAAAGGATGATGGCGCTCGTGTTCAGGTGATCTTTCCCGATAGCGCATGGATCAAAGATTATGAATCCATGCCGAGCGCTACCGAAGACGCCGTGAATCTGGGTCTCATCCGCGACGCGGAGAAGAACTTGCTGGATCTCTCACAGCGGATGCCCAATTATCCCCGTGATCTCAAAACGAAGGCTCAGGTTGAACCATTGACGTTGGAAAACGCAGGATTCGATTCCGAGTAGCCATCAGAGTCGAATCGAAGACAGTTGATCCTTTAGACGATTGGCTAGGCTTGTACTCGCACCTGAACGCGCTGACGGATGCGCTCATACAACTGGACATCGACCTGGTGGCTAAGTTCGACGACCACGGCGAAACGCTGTTGAAGGAAGTCGTCCGCTATCCACTTTCGTTCGCAACGTACGACGAGGTAGTAGGTCTCGCCGTATTCGGCGGCAGGGTTCTGGCGCATGGTGAAGATCGCACTCTGGAGTGTTCCGCATTCGCGGACACGCGACTTCGGGTCGAAGGAACAATCGTACCGCCCTTCCAGTTCGGGGAGTTCTCCATCCACGTCCTTGTCGCGTTTCTTGTAAAAGTCGATGACCTCTTCCAGACTCTTGCCGCGAACCAGCCGGAAGGACATCTGCACTCCGAGATAATCGGCGCGCGTGTGTCGGGTGGGTGGATCGAATGCCAGAGTGACGTGGATGGACCGCGATCCCTTGGTCTCGGAGAACTCGCGCGGAATGGGAACCTCGTAGACATAGAACCGATCCAAAGCGATAGTGTCATCCGCGTAGAGCACCGCCCGATTCGTGTCCGAGGTAGAAGCAACCGTCGCATTCGCGATGCCATAGCCACAGAGGTTCCGAACGGAAGCGTCGCCGAGCCGCTGAAGTCGATCGACCGCAGGGTCGGGAGGTCGCGCGGAGTTGGCCAGCAGCGCTCGCAGTAGATTCGCACTCGCTGCGGGGAAGACTTGCAAGACGATAGCCGCCTTATGTGCGACTAGCGGCGCGGCATACGAGGTGCCCTTGGCCGTGGTGAAGAGCCTCTCCAGATAGCGGGGATGAGTCGTAAACACCTCGCTCTCGGAATAGCGGCTGAGGCCTTGGACGACCCCATCGAACAGGACATTGCCGCCGTCATCACAGAGTTCGGGTTTGATGGCGTCGTGGATGCCCGGCCCGGAACGAGTGAACGGGGCGGGTTCCCCGACCTGGGCAATCGGCCGGACGCTGACCATGCCGGCGCCGTGGTCGGGAACGACGGCAGCATGGGCGATGGCGCCCACGGTGAGTACATTGGCTCCGACCGCTGGTTCGAGCAAACGGCTTTGCGGCTCAAGCAGGTAGCCGGGATATGCGTTCAGGTGCTCTTCGGCCTGGCCGGGCGGCGGTGTATGGTGGTAGTTCCCTGTCGCCACAACGATCAGGATGTCGAGTTCTCGCGCCAGCTCATCCAGAACGCTTGTCCACAAACCGACCTTGCCGCCCGCATAGACTGCGTTGCGGTCGCCCAGGGAAAGATTGAAGATGCGGCATCCGCGCGCGTGGAAGTATCGGATCGCGGCGTCCATCTGCGAGGGCACGAGCTTCTCATCGTCGAAGTTGCCCTGGTCGTTGACCACCTTCCCGCTGAAGAGATGGATACGGGGAGAAAAGTCTTTGCGCTCGATGCAATCTCGCAGGTCTCCGTAGGCCGCAACACCGCTGACCTTGGTGCCGTGTCCGCGTTGGTCGTTATTGCCCAACGTCCCCGGAAAACTCATCTTTTCGACGACGAGAGCCGCGAGGATGGGATGTGCTTCGTTGATCCCGGAATCGAGAATGGCGATTCCCGGCGCATCTGCGGCGGGAGCAGCGATGGCACCCAGCTCAAATACGGTGGTATCGAGGAGCTGTTCCACATCCTCGTCGATTTCGGGAGGCGCTTCGATCATGCGCACGGTAGGTAGGGTGAGCAGCCAGCGGAACGTTGCACCGGTGCCGGAGACGCGAAGCGCCGTAAAGGAGAGGCCGATATAGCGATCCGTAACATCGCCACCGTGTTCTCGAATCTCTGTGAGGAGTTGTTCCACCTGCGTCGCCCGTTCGAGCTGCGTGCCCGTCTCCCAGAGTTCCACGTCCAGGCGGAAGAATGTATCCAGCGCGAATGCTTCTGGAGTTTCAAAGCCGTCGGCCTTCAGTGCGCTCCCGATGCGGTCTTCCGGTGTCAACGGGCCAAAGTCTTCGATAGCCGCCATGAGGGACGCATACTGCGGGTTCTTCTTTCCTTCGGGCGTGCCCTTTTCGTAGGCGGCGAGCCTTGCCCGGAACTCGGTCAGTTCGGCGTCACTGGAGAAGAGCACGACAGAATCGTTTTCGTCATGGCCGAGCACGACCAATCCCGCACGTACCCATTCGTCTTCCGGGAGCACGGTTGCAGTGCGGACGCGCACGATAAGCGCAGGGTCCACAATCGTCGAACGCAACGCCGCATGAGAGACGAGGGCCTCATCGACGGCCTTCGATATCTTCTTCGCTTGTTCCTGATGGTCGCGGTCTGGCCGTGAACCGAATCCGGGTCGCTTGCGGCGATCCAGGTCCACTTGAGCGCGCGGCAGTATGAGATGAGGCAGCTCTGACATTGCTCAACGCCGCTATTGGGGGAGACGTTCGGCGATATCCCTTCTGCGTTTTTCAAGCGCGACACTCTCAAGAAAGCGACGTTTGCTCACGACACTACGCTGGTTGAGGACTGCTTGGCGGATTGCATTGAGACAGACGCGCTCAATCTCGGCATGAGAGAAGCCGGCGAGAAAATCGGCCACCGAAGCTGGCTCGAAATCGGTTTTGAAGTTGCGGAACTTCAGACTCACCAAGCGGAGAATCTCCGCCTTTGCGGGCTTCTCGAAGAAGACGACTTCATCGAACCTGCGCCAGATGGCAGGGTCCAACTGCCGTTCGTGGTTGGTGGCGGCGATGACAAAGCCCTGTCCACGGAACTGTTCAATGAGCATGAGCAGGCTATTGACGACGCGACGCAGCTCCCCATTCAGGGTCTCATCGTCGCGCAGACGAGCGATCGCGTCGAACTCATCGAGAAGCAACACGACGGGTTGTGTCGCAGCAAAGTCGAAGATTTTGCGGAGATTCGAGGCAGTCTCCCCGAGAAGCGAGGAAACCAAAGTGTCCATGCTTGCGACTAATAGCGGCAACTTGACTTCGTGGGCGAAGACCTCGGCGCACAGAGTCTTGCCGCATCCTGGAGGTCCACAAAAGAGCAAACGGGAACGTCCGCGCAGGCCATGCGCGCCAAGAACGTCCCTTTGCCGGAACTCGGCCAAGAGCGACAGCAAGAGTCGCTGATTATTGCGGTTCAAAATGAGATCGGAGGCACGGCGTTCGGGCTGGATCGTGTCTACCAGTGGCAACTGCTTATCGCGCTCGATGGGAACGAGGGCGAGCTTACGGGACGCGGAATTGTTTTTGTCGGGTAGCGCGAGCGGGCGTTGCACACTGCCTAGATTTCTACGCAAGGCATTGGCGAGTACGCGGTTATTCTTGGATTCTTCGTCGCGGATGATCTCCGCCGCAACGTCATGGAACGACTGCGGGTCGCCTTGCGAGTAGCTATGAAACAACTTCTTTAACAGCTCGCCACGCGGCATGATGGAACCCTCGATAACAGCTCATCCCGGTAGAGGAAGTGCCATCCTAGTGTACCGGGCTGGCTCGCCTCTCAGTATGCACCGAGAATGGTGCCTTTGTGTATAAGAGGGTACCGAAATGCTAAGGCGAATACAAGGCGAAAGAGCATTGGGACAAATTCTAGTGACAGCGTCACGAGAATTGGCAACTGGATGCGCTGTTCTCACTGCACGCTAAAGGTTTCAGATCCCTAGGCCGGGGGACATCTCAATCGCCGATGTTTTCGTAACCGCGTGGCCGAGGCTGGCCGCCAGGGACGAAGCGGCATTGGTAAAGATTTGCGCATCCTGCGCCGCGCGCGATACGGAAACGTATGCGAAGCGAGGGTTTATCAGCTCTGGATGTGTATTAGTGTCGATGTTCACCAGCACGCGGTCAGCGGTAAGTCCCTGGGAGCTGTGGCTGGTGACAGCGTAACCGTGATCCAGGTGACGCATGGCCGCCGGATCGAACGACACATTCTTACCGTTATCCATCTTTACCGAGAGCTGACCTTCCCGGTCAATTCGTTCGACTATGCCGAGGTCACGGTTGGCGACGCCCAACTCGCGATTCGGAGCGGTGAAGGATAGACGATCCCCTATGGCAAACTCCCGCTCGATCTCGCGGTAGGCGCTGATGCCATGCAAGCGCGAGGGATTGTAGGTCACGCTCTCTCCATTCTCTTTCTGCACGGTAAGCAGGTTCTCTTCGCGATTCGTGGCGACCACGCGCGCGTAGCTTTGTTTCTCGATGCCTAACTCTTTGCTGCCGCGCTGGTATCGCAATACGTCGCCCACATCGTAGCGGGCTGCCCAGGTACGATCCGCGCCGGTCATATCGGAGCGTGGCGTGAGCACGCGCAGCGTATGTTCTTCGGATTGCACGGTGCCGAGAGCTTGTAACTCGGCGCGGACGGCCTGATTGATGGCACGCCGCGAGGCATTGTCAGGGGAGACGACAATGGTGTTATCGGGATTGGCGGCGTAGTTTCGAGCAATGGCAGCGATACGTTTTTGCGGGTCGACAATCTCCGTCACCCTGCCCTGTTGCTCCAACAGGGCGACGCCCTGGGCGATCTCGCCACGCGATAAATGCTCCACGGCTTTCAGCAATTCGGGATCTTTCTGACGAACGATCTGGTCCAGTTCGGCAGTCTGCATCCCGGCCTGCACCAGCTGCTCGAAAGGCTTGCCGGCGTCCACGCCCTGATGTTGGCGGGCATCGCCGATGAGCAACACGCGGTCCTCGGAGCCGAGCTTTTGCAGGAAATCGCGCATCTGTTTGGTGCTGGCAAGGCTGGACTCATCCACCATGTAGAGGTGGCGGCTGTTGTCGGGCTGGACGGAGCGGGCGAGAAATCCCTGCAAGGTGTCTGCGGGGATGCCGACATCGCGGAGCTGTTGGGCGGCGCGGGAGGTGGGCGCGAATCCTTCGACCACCAAGCCACGCCGTTCCGCGCCTTCGCGGATACGGGAGAGCGCCGACGACTTCCCACTACCGGCCCTCCCTTGCAGCCCTTGGACGATGTCGCGCGAGGTTAAGATCTGCTCGATGGCGCGGCGCTGGGCAGCGTTGAGCATCTCCCGCGATTCCGTCAGCCGAAGGGCGCTTTGAATGGACATCATGGGTTCGGCGCGGCCCTGTCCCTGCTGCATTCGGCGCAGCACTTCGGCCTCAGCGCGAACGGTCTCCGGGGTTGTGAACGAGCGCCCGGTGTCATGTTTCTGGCCGGGCAAAAGCCGAAAGTCGCCCGAAGCGACACGCGCCTCGAAACTGGCGCGCACCTCGGCATAGGTGGTTTCACTCATGCCCCGGCGCAAGGCATCGCGGAAGAGGTCGCGTTCATCCGTGACGGCCTCGCGCTCGAAGCTGCGTTCGCGGGCGAAGGTGACGGCTTCGCGGGCGACGCGCTGCATCGTCTCGGGCTCACGTTCCGCGACCTTTCCCTGACTCCGCTCCACGGCGTCGGCCACGACTTTATCAGGCTGATTGCCGAACTTCGCGGCGAGATTCCGATGCGCGGCCATGATCTCCTGGGGAGTCTGGGTCAGCTTTCCCCCGCGCGTGGCGTGGGCGGCAATCTCCTCCGCTTTCGGGCCGGAGACGCCATGCGTTCGCAGGTGCTCCCGTATCTGCTCACTGCGTTCGCTGTTGGCATCCAGATATTCCACCGAATATCCTTTAATCTCAGGAGCCCCACTTCTGCCTGCCTCTATTTCGTATCCCAACTGGCGCAGCCGGAAGGTCAACTCCGACTGATACACGGCGGTAGCGAACTGCTGGGTGTCGAAGTAGCCACGCTCTTGCAGAGCGCGGGTTTGTCCGTTCTCCCGCTCGGTAACATTGAAGATGACGGCGTGGGTGTGAAGCTGCGGCGCGGCGTAGCCGTCCACCGGACGCGAAAGGTCATGCTCGAACTTTGCGGCGATGAATTGGCCGGTCGTCTCTGCCGGGCGATTGCCGCCGATGCGGGCTTGGGTATATCGCTCCAGCTCTGTCAGCGCAATGGTGACAGCCTCGGCGTGCGCCGCACGAATGCGGTCGTCGCCGCCCACCAGAGCGGTCAGCGAAACGGACTTCGGCGGAGAAAACGTCGCATCCCAACCGGCACGATGTTGAACAGATTTGACCATTTCGCCATCGGCATTCGCGTACTCGAACGGCTGGCGATGCAACACAAGCTGTTCCCCGGTACGGGGGTGTTGTCCTTCGGAAAGACGGCTGAACTCATCGGCTACGACTGTACCGGACAGGCCAAACTTCTCGGCAAGCTGCCCTTGCCAATGCCCTTCTACCTGCTGTCCCTGACTCCAATAGCTCTGGTCGGGCGAGGTGAACTCGCGCTTATGGTAGTCCTGAAGTTTGGTCGCGGAGATTGCTTTCGAGATACGCACCATGGGTCAGTCCCCCAGAGAGAATCCGGCCTGCACGGATTCGCCGTCGTCCTCGACAGAGACCGACTGCGGCGGCTTTTTGGTGAGCGTTTTTGGATCGAAGGCGAGGTCATCGTCTTCCAAAGGGCGCGGGAGAAACGCGGGCTGGTTGGCTGGAATATCGTTGTAGGCGAAGCTGAAGCGAGCGACCTCGTTTCCATGTTTCAAAAAAGCGTGCAGGTCGGGCAGGCCGGAGATTTCCGAGTCCATGACCAGCGGCTCAATCTGGCGCTCGACGCTGAAGTTGTTGCCGGCCCTTAAGCCGGTGGAGTGGGTTTCTCGTAGCCGCTCGATCTCGACTTTACCGATGGCGTTCGACACCCACTCGGCGGCCTTGGGTTCGGTGATGCGCAGGAAGATTTTCGTCTTCGGTTGCGAAAGCATCACCTCGGCCATGTGCCCGTAAATGAATTCGAGCTGGGCCTTGCCCTGGAATCCCAACACAAGCGGATTTTTCGACTTCCTTTGCTCGGTGATCGCGGTGTGGAGCTGCGGGAGACGTTGTAGGCTGGCCAGTTCGTCCAGCACAAACCACACCGGATGCTGGCTCTCGCGCGGCTCGTTCAGGAGGCGCAATACGAGCAGGTCAATCCACAGGCTATGCAGGGGACGCAGGGACTCGCGCTCGCTGGGTTTCGACGTAAGGAAGATCCAACCCTTGCGCGTGTCGGCCCATTGCGTCGCGTTCCAATGATGCTCGGTTTTGTCTTTCCTGGGCAGCATCCGTAGGCTGTCGGCAATCAAACCGAGCGAAGCCAGAACGCCGTTGCGTTGCTGTTGGGCGCCCTTGGCAATCATCATCGCCATTTCGGTGTTCTGCACTCGGCGGTCGATCTCATCGGGGTTCGCCATCCACTCGACCAACTCCTGGGGAGTAGGGCCGAAGGTGAGCAGATGGGCGAAAATCTTCTGCGGCGTCTCGGTGAAAAACTCACCCTTCTTGTCCGTGGTCGGCTGATACAGGGAGGCGGCGATCGTCTTGGCCTCGGCGCGGCGGCGCAGCTCCTCGGACGGCCCCCAATAGGGGCAGCGGGCATCGAGCGGATTCAGAACAATGTCGCCGCGATCCTTGTCGTAGAACCGCTGGATGTACTCGCACGCAGGGTCGTACACGATAGCGGAATGGCCGCGTTCTTGGATTTGCAAGAGGAGCTGCATGATGAGCCTGGACTTCCCGGTTCCGGAGTCGCCCATGAGTTCAATGTGCTGTCCTTCGGCGCGTTGGGGTATCCGCATGAGCTGCTTGAACTCGACGGTTTGGAAGCCGACGCCATCTCCCTTGACGGCCTGATGGAAGCCCTTCGGCGATACCAATACCGGGCCTTTGAGGAGCCGACCGTATTTCATTTCTTTCAATCGCTCCACGTCCTTGCGCGCAGCGACGACAAGCAATCCGAGGAAGGAAACGAGGCCGGCGAGAAGCGGCCAGCGCAGGACATCGACGATGCCGTGATCGTCGTAAACGAAGCGGCGCAGGTAATCATGGAGCGGCCCGTTGCGGTAGCTGGCTTTCGGGCCGGGATACAGGTAGACCAGGCCGGAGGCGCGCGCCGAATCCGAGAGTGCGAGGGGCAACGGCTGCCGATTGGGTTGCGGCGTAGAGCCTTTCTCCACGTCTATTTCGATAGCGGGCCGGGCGTGCAGATGTACGTCTGCGACATTGAGGAGTTGGTACGTGTCCACCTTGCGCACGATGCCGACGACACCCGTCCGTACATACAGAGGCAGATACCAACGCTGCAACGGCGTCATCAGAAACCCGATGTAGAGGCCAATAAAAATGCACGTCAAAACCAGCCCGGCGAAGACGGCTCCGAAGCTGTACACCGGAGCGTGCGGCGGGCGAACGATGGTCTCTTTGCGTCCCCATTGTGTTGTGTTCATAGCTGTTCTGTACTCCCTTCCGCATAGCTGGCGAGCATGTCTGCCGCCGCTTTGCGCTTGTTGGTTTTCACGTACCGGAGCATCTCTTTGAATTGCTCCGGCGTCATCTTTTCGCCACGCAATAACGGCTCCAATGTATTAATGAGCAGGAGCCGAAGCGCCTGGACCTCGGCAAATAGGGCGACATTCTCCTTGTCTTGCTGCTGCTGCCGCCGGCCAGCGGCCAGCAACGATTCCCGCGCCCATTCTCCTAAGAGCTGGCCGCGCTCTGCCGCCTTCTTTTCGAGCGCCTTTGCCTCTGCATCGGTGAACTTGCCGCTGACCGTATGCGTGCGCACAATACTGCGGCGGCGACCGCGACTGACGGCTTGGTTGTGCTCTGTCATCGTGTAAACCTCCATAGCGCCAACTGGCGCTGCGTTCTTGTAAGTGATCGTTCTGGTGGGTTTATCGAACCGGCGCTAACTGGCACCAGTTAGCGCCAAGCAGCACCCTACGAGGGATGGAGTATCTACATCTTTCCGGTGCGCAGCACCGCAGTGGTCCTGCCCCGGAATCGGACGGAGGGTCATGCCTTCAACCCGGCCACAACTGCTACGGGTTCTGGCACGGATGCGGGCTTCTTAGGCAGCGGCTTCGACCCATTGGGCGATACCGCTTTCCGTGGGCGAAGCAGCTCAGGAACGCGACGCGATTCGTCGGTGCTCCTGTAGGCTGCGAAGTCACGATCTTTCGAGAAGAGATATTCGAGTCCTTTGTTGATGACATCCTGAGGCAATGCCTTGATGAACGCGGCATACTGGTTGACCTGCACAACAATCTCCTCATCGAGACGAACGGTGATGAGAACTTTTCGCGGTTGATTGACTTCAATGAGTGCCATGTTTTTGTTTCTCCTTTGGGTGATGAACTCAAGCGATCTTTTTGCGGGCAATCCTGCGCGCCGCTGTGGTGGCAATCTCCCGCGCACGAGCGGAGCAAAGTGCGGCGGGAAGCTCGAAGCGGCGGCGGACTTCAAGCATGGTGATTACGTCGTCGATGGGTGCGCCTTCGAGCAGCCAGAGGCGGGCCGATGCCATGTCCACGGTGCGCTGCGCGTAGTACAGCGGATTGGGCTTGTCGGCGCGGCGCGAAGCGAGCGCATGCGTCAGCTTCGCCGCATCTTTACCGTGGGTGAGCTCGTCCATAACCCACGCCCAATCCTGTTCCGAATGGGTATGCTTTCCGGGCTGCATTTGCCGTGCGATTCCGCGCAGCCGGAGCATGGCATTGTCGAGATGGAAGTCACCCGGATTCCATATCGAATCGCAGGGGTATTCGACCGCGACCGGATGGGCGGGCGAATACTTGCGATTCAGGAATCCCGGCAGGCGGAGGACGCGGTTGCAATCGGTGCAAGCGGGATCGCCGCCGAAGGCAATGGCGAGCAGCTTGAGCATGGTTTCCTGACAATCGAAGTCGAAGCCATCGACTCGCCAAAGCGCCTGATACTTGCCCGGCGAGGTGGACAGGATTGCGGACGGGACGGGCACGGCATCGGAAGCGCATAGCGCGGCGATGCGGGAATCCCCATCACTGTCGATGTCTATATATAGATGGCGCACCGATGCGATGCTCTCTTTGGTGCGACGACGGCTGCCGGAGCGGAGCGGATTGGCAGCCACGTAGATGTTCGCGCCGGAGTGGTTCTCGTGGGCCAGCCACCGCAGATAAGCGGGCACAATCGCCTGTTCCAGCCGAACGATCCGCTGGGCGGGACGTTCGGCGCTTTCGCTGCGTAGCAGGAAAGCAATGGTCTCCCCCGGAGCGAAGCAACGGGTAAGAAAGTCTGTGGCGGTTTGGCTCATGGGGAACACCTCGGAAGCGATGCGATGCTGCGGCCTTTAGCGTGCGCAAAGCCCGGCTTTCGCCGGGCTCGCCTGGTAGCGAAGACATGCCCTAGAAGGGAATGTCATCGGACTGGTCTGGACCGCTCTCCAGGTCTTCCGGGGCCGCCTTCTCGGCCCGGTCGAGTTTGAGGATGGAGGAGACCCGGATGCTGTCGGTGCGGACTGGCTTCTTCGCGTTCTTGGGCGTGTACTCGGAGTGGCGAATCTCGCCTTCGATGTACAGGTGCGCGCCCTTCTTGAGCGTGGCGGCAAACTCGCCGAGCTTGCCGAAGACGATGCAGCGGTGCCACTCGGTGAACTGCTTGTACTCGCCGCTCTCTTTGTCCTTGTAGCGGATCGAGGTGGCGAGGGAGATGGTGGTGAACTTGTTGTCGTTCTTGCCGGTGCGGACTTCGGCATCGTTGCCGAGGAAGCCCATGAGTTCTGCTTTGTTCTTGTACATGGTCGTGTCTCCGTTTTGAATTCCCGTTCTTGCTCGGGTCACACTTGGCAAAGCCAGCGAGTGGGCCCGGCTCCCAAGCGCCAAGGAGTGCTTTCTTGGTGGGGCCCGGAAGAAGTTTGTGCGGCGTTCCTGGCCGCGTTTACAAACTTGTTTTGGGAGGAACCGAGACCCCGCAGGGGCGCTGCAAGCGAAGCAGAACGACGCCGAGCCGCAGGGCGCCGGTTTGGCCCCGAAGCAGTGACCGAGCATGACGAGGAATTGATGTGGAGAGACACGCCTCAAGGGCAAAGCTCTCGATGGGTTTCCCGACGATGCCATGACCCGGCAAAGCAAGCTCCATCTCCCCGCCTGATCCGCACGAAAGAAGAGCGGCAAAGCATCACCGATGGCACTGCGATTCCTGCCGCAATCTTCACGCTCAAGAGCGCACCATTCCAGCGAAGGTCTCGACATTCGATGCCCGGTAAGACGATGGGCTACAACGAATCCGGTTTCCATCCTTCACCTCATAGGCCGGGCGCTAGGCCGCCTCGGCGGGAGCACGGTAGATTTCTTCAGTCTGGAAGGACTGATCGGCATGAGCATAGCCCGTGACGGCAATCAACTCGCGCACACGGCGTCGGCCCGCAGCATCGCGCTCGCAGTACAGAACGAAGTCGATGGCCTCTGCCGTCTCGGAACGCACGAAGGCGTGATTGAGATTTGGCCTCGCACTCAGGGCCAAATCGGACAGCCGATTCAAAGCGTCCCACGCCGATTTTGCGTGGATGGTCGAGAGCGTTCCGCCGTGCCCTGTATTCATGGCTTGCAACAGGTCGTAGCCGCACTCATCGCGTATTTCGCCCATGATGATGCGGTCGGGACGGTGCCGCAAAGCAGCGGCCAATAACTGGCTGGGAGTCACGGCAACCTGGCCGGGAATCGCTTCGACAGCCTCCCAGCGAACGGCATTGGGGTGTGCGATCTTCAGCTCGGCAGGTTGTTCAATGACAATCAGCCGCTCGTTGTGGGGAACATGGTCAAGCAGCGATTTCATCAAAGTTGTCTTCCCACTGCCAGTTCCACCGCTGATAATCCCGTTCTTTTTCGCGTTGACAAAGCCGACAACCGTATCCCGAACGTGCTCCGGCAAACTGCCGGAGGCAATCAGCTCATCGCTGGTGTACCAGCGATTGAATTTGCGGATGGTCAGTGTCGGCCCGTGGATCGAAGACGGAGCGCCGACGACGGCGACGCGGGAGCCGTCCGGCAGGCGCGTATTCAGGATGGGATTTTGGCTGGTAAGGTCTTGGCCCAGGATGCGGGCGACGCGCTCTATCGCAGCCTGTAAGCGGTCATTCGTGTAAGGGGTTGTGAGCGGTATATGCTGCACAACCCCTCCACGATCTGCGTAGACTCCCGTGGTTCCATTAATCATCAGGTCAGAGATGGACGGGTCTAGCAGAAGCTCGCGTAGCTCCTCGGGAAAGAACGGAAGAATCAGCTTGTAACTCACCGCGATGCTCCTGCGGCTGGCGTCGCCGGAGACGCGGTTGCAGCCCCCGGCGCAATCGGGTCTACCGACAGCCGGTTTTCATGGAACTCGGTGATGGTCAACCCCAGCGGATTGATCGTCTCAAACTGCGGGAAGATGCGGGCTTGGTCGCTCACCTGTTTGGGATTCAGGTAGTACGTCACACTGATACCCCAATGTTCTATGCGAGGCTCGTGAGAGGTGCGCGGTGAGTACAGCTTGTCGATGGCTACAAGGGCCGTACCACGCGCCATCACCGCACCCTGCACCGTTTCCACCGACATAGACGTGATGGTGACGTTCTTCACCTCCACATCGCTCTGTTCGATCTGGCCGCCGATGACCTGTGAGACAAGGTGATTCGCATTGTCTTCGGTCATCAGTTGTGAGGACAGAGCTTGCGACAGGAAGTAGTAGTTGAGCGGATACTTCTTGGCGATGGTGTCCCGGCTGATCGTGTAGCGATAATTCGCCCAATCGGTGAGATACGTCCGCACCTCACCCTCGCGGGGACTGTAGTTCAAATCGCTGTACTGGATGGCCTGGGCGCGGCCCATCTCGTCAATCCGAATGTAGCGGTTGGCGATGGGGCGACGCGCTAACGAAAGGTTAACGCCCATCGACCAGAGAAGTAGGAAACTTAAACTGCTGATGATGAAGCGAGCCGTCTTCCGTTCGGAGTAGTGGGACGCATAGACTTCATTGCCGATCTCGTCGGCAAGGACGGCCTGCTTCGGCGTGAGCGGCGTTTCAACGGACAGAGTGTGGGTGGAGGACATGGGTGCATGAACCCTTTCTGGAAGCGTGAGGAAGAGATTGACCGTGTAGAGGAAGACAACGACGAATAGCAACGCGAACGCAATCAAAAGAACACGCCGGATAGGTCGGGATTCGATGAGTCGGCGGAGTAACAAAACGTCCAGGATGAATCGCAACATAGCGGCTATGCAACTCCCGCAACTTTGGCGATAGACGCGACCGTTCCGCCCACCTTCACGACGCTCTCGGCGAGCCCTGCTGCCCCGCCGAAGATGGCCTGGGTCATGCTGGGAATGAAGAGCATGTTGATGATGAAAGCGACGAACACCATCAGGCATGGAATGAGGTTCGCCATCCACATCTCCATCGAATAGTTGCCGTTGAATGTCTGCTGAATAAAGGCGTTCATAAAGCCTGACCACACGAAGATGAACGCGGCGGCAACCGCGCGAATCATGGCGAAACTGATAAGTACATCGAGGAAGTGAAAGAACTTGGCGCAAAGTCTTCGTCATCAGCAGCGGAATAAAGACTGGGCCAAAAAGAGCGGTGACGCCATAGAGGATGAAGGAGCTACAGTTGATGACGAACAGAATCGCGGAGGCCAAGCCGAGCATGATCTGCACCACCACGTAGCAAAGGATCTGGAGCGGCGCAGTGAAAGATGGCATCGCCGTACTGTCGCCGGCTGTTTTCAAGAGCTGGAGCAGGTTGTTGAGCGAACTTTGATCGAAGGCCGCGACCATCGCCTGGGCGATGTAGCTGAAAAAATGGTTTACGCCGAAGCTCGCGCCGGGGAGCGGATTCACCCAGTAGTTTTCGAGCAAGCAGCAGATAATCAGCCGCAACAGAAAGTTAGTAAGGTCGCCGACGTGCAAATGATCGTGATGCAGCCGGAAGGTCATGCCGGTGGTGCTCCAATTCACCGACATGCTGACGAGGGTGAAGAGCGCGATGCAGCTCAACTCGGTTAAGCCAAGCTGCGTCAGCGCACCACCGTTCTGCGTGGTGAGGTTGGTCAAGTTGTTCGTAAACTGATAGAGCCAATCAACTCCCGAACTCGTGCTGGGGAGGGCCTGTGCCAACATCACAATGGAAGCCATAACGGTGTTCTCTCTGAGTAGGATTGAAGGTTAAGGAAGGTACGTCTGCCAAGTGCTGCTCTCGTTGGCGGCGCTCACGTCGTTGGTGGAACGCTGCTGCTGAACGAAAGCCGCAGTATTTATGTCTTCCACGGCGGCGTTGCGGCGCTCCATATTGGCGACCGTCATCTGCCCCGCAAGGCAGACTTGCAAGCTGCCCTGGGACTGCATCTCGGCCATCTTCTGGCCTTCAGCGGCGTTGAGGAGGTTGAGCTGTTGCACTTCGCTGTTGGTGCTATCGGTGTTGTCGAACTGGTTCGACATCAGCGAGCTGTTCGCCGTGGAGTTAGTGGTTCTACCCGAGCGGTACTGGCCCATTGCTGTAAGGCAGTCGGGCGAAACGCCATCAGAGGTTTCGATCATCGCAAGCTGGGACATACGCGACGTGCCGAGAGACTGTCCGGCAAGGTAGGTGCTGGCATTGCTGTTCATCGGAACGGTTGCTGTCTGCCAACCTGTCAACGATGCGCTCGGGTTGTTGGTGTTCAGGGCGATTTTGATGCCGGCAGTTTCGCCGAACATATTGGCGACGTTCACGTTTTCGAGCGAATGGAGGACGGTCTGCCATTCTTGTTTTGCGTTGAAGTGCGTGATGTTGTTTTTGATTGTGTTGTACTGGCTCTCCAGCGTGGTGAGCTGGGAGACAAGACTGGCGTAGCTGGTGGGGTCGAAGACGATGTCTCCGACACCGAACAGCGCGAAGGCGGGCGTCGCCGTCAAGAGCACTGCGGCGCCTGCGCCGAGTAGCCATTTGTGACGGTTGGTGAGATTCAGTTTCATACTGCCTCCTAAGTGCAGCGTGGTTAGAGGGTGGGATTGACGCGATGCTCTGCGTAGGACGGGATAAGTAAATCGGTGCCGATGTACACACGCGCGCGCGAACCTTCCTTGAGGGTGATAATCGGCAAGCGGTTGAGGAAGTGGTTGAGCACCTGTTCCCCCTCTTGCGCAGACTGTTCCGAGATGCCGTTTCGTATCTCGGTCGATGGCGAAAAGATGCTGCCGTTGTTGCCGATCTGCGCGAGACCGCCCAATCCGCCAATCGCGGCAGCAGCGGCGAACGCTTCCAGATAGCCGTGATTCACTTTGGTAGCGAGGCCGGTCGTACCGATCTGGTCAAGACCAATAAACTTGGCAAACTCCAGCGAGAATCCATCCGGACAGATAGCGCGATGGAAGGTCACGAACATCTTGCGCTGCTGTTCGCTGCCGACGCTTTGAACAGTCCCGAGCAGCCGTGTCCCCTGCGGCAAGAGGAGCTGCTGGTGGTCGTGCGAGTAAAGGTCGGTCGTCAGGCTGAGGATGATCGGGCCGCTGAAACCGCCGTCGATATGATTGGTGACGACACCCTCCAGCACTGTTCCCTCGAAGATGCGATACAAGCGACCGTCATACGTGTCGAAGTCATAGGGACCGAGAGGATCGGATTTCGGGTTTGGCTTTTGTTCTGTAGCAGTCTCGGTTGCGGCGGGCTTCTTAGCGACTGCATCGGGTGCGGGAGTTATCGTCTCGCCCGTCGCTTTGGGCGACACCTCCTCATGCTCACCGAGCACGGCGGTAGTCGTCGGCGTGGAATTAGCTGCCGCGCCGACGGAGTGCTGGAAGTCGATCGCTACCGTATCGCTGTTGATGGCGTCCTGTTGCTGCTTTTCCCGAGCAAGTTGCTTTTGCTTGGCTTCGGCCTGGGCCTCGGACACATTGGAGGTGCGCGCGGGGGCGCTGGAACTATTGCCATACATGGCGTCCCGTTGCGCGGCGGTCATCGAGGGCGCACCAGCGGCCTCCGGGCCAGGTGTCTCCTGCGTCGCTTGTAATTGCTGCATGGCGGCTGCGAGTTGTTGTTGGCGCTGGGCAATGTCAGTGTCCTGCCGAGCTTGCGCCGCCTGCTGGGTCTCGAAGCTCGAAACTTGCTGCGGGTTTGCAGTCGCGGGTCGCATGGGCAATGCGCTCTGCGGCGCAGCCTTTTTGTTGCCGCTGATGAGACTGGAAAGATTCGCAATGCCGATAACCGCGATGATGACAACCAACGCGACGACAAGCGGTAGACCTTTCCTGACCGGTGGTTTCGCTTCGGGCTGTTCGGGCACGGTGGCGGGTACGTTCTGATCCTGGTCAGTCATGGCTACTCCTTTCCTTCCGCACGGTGAAACTCGACCTTCTTCTTGCCGATGGCGAGGTAGCCGTTGTCCAGCTCCTTCGGCACGGTGTAAAGACCGTTGTTGAAATCGAAGTTGATAAGCGACGGCTTCTTGTCTTTCACCTCGTAGAGCGCGGGCGTTTCCTGAAAATGGCCGCGCAGGTAGGTGAACTTGCCGTCGTGCCATATCTGTTCCAGGCCAAGCGCGTTGCCCTTTTTGGCATCCCATGTGTAATCGAAGTGAAGGCTGCCGGGGTACTGGCTTCGATAGGTTTCAGCCTTCGTGTCTTCCGCTTTCAGTTCAGCGGCCTGCGCGGTCTTTGCCGCGACGGCCTCCTGCTTCGCCTTCTCCAGCTCTGTTGCGGGGACAAAGACGGGTAGCTCCGTCAATCGGTCCTTTGCGGCTTTGTCACCGGGGACGACGAACACTTTGGAATCGAAGTGGGGATCTGCGTCGCTCGACACTTCGCGAAGCTGAAGCGTGTACTCGTTGCCGTGATCGGAGACGATATGAATGTCCGTCGTGGTGTTCGCCACCTTCGGCTTCACGCTGATAAAGCGGCTGGCGACGTGGCCGCCATCGAACACCCAATCGACCGTATCGCCGGCGAAGACGTTGGCGACCTTCTCCTCTGCGGGGAGCATGATGAGCGTCGATTGCAGCAACCCGGCGCGGATGGCGGGTGGGGCGTCCGCCTCCGAGACAGTCACCGTGCGCGGAGCAGCGGGCTCAAGGCGGCGGGGTTGGTCCGTCGCCGCATTTGCGGTGGCGGCAAGGGCAAGTCCACAGGAGATGACGATGATAATGGGCGGTTTCACAGGTGATCCTTTCGGTGGAGGTGAAGTGGTTACACAGTCTCGCCCTGGGCAAAGCGGCTGATGCCCTCGGCGAGTCCGTACTTTTCAATGAGCTTGGTGCGGCGTACACGATCCTTCGGTTTGGTAGAGAACGTGGCGTAGCTGCGGTTGTCGAGCCGCAACGTGACAACCTTCGTCACTCCATCGCGCCGGATATACAGACCTTCGCGGTCCTGCAAGCTCTCGAAGAGAGCAAGCTGTTGTTCGTTCAGCTTGAACAACTCGGCATACCGCTTCCGATTGAACGTCGCGTCTTTGAGAAACAGGAACGACGTGCAGGAGTTCACGATGCTGTCGGCGTTCGCGCCTAGGTCGTCGGCTGATTGACCAATCATGGTCACGCCGCCAAGATTCTTGCGAACCGTCTTAATGGAAGCCAACGCACCGTCGAGTAATTGTTTGTTCTTCATCGAAGAGAAAATCTCTTCAATTAAAATGTGCTTCGGAACGCCGAGATTGGCGGGGTTGTAGAGAACGTCATTGATACGTCGTAGCAACCACACCATCAACGGTTCTATGAGATCGGCGTACTGTTCGTTGTTGACTCCTTGAAAGTCGAAGCACTGGAGGCGCGAGAGCGAGAGGCTGTCTTCGATGTTGTCGAAGACGGCGTTATAGATACCCTTGCCAACCCACTTCGAGAGATAGCGGTCGAGCTTCTTAGGCAGAAAGAGATTGGAGAGGCGGCGGTTCTCGCGGTCAAGCAGGTACATATCCTGCACGGCCTTGTGGATCACATCGTCGTCTTCCGGCTCCAGTTCCGCGCCGCTGTTGGTCAGCAGGAGCTTAATGAAGCTATACAAAAACTTGATGTTGCTCTCGGTGGGTTCCAGAGAAAATGGGTTGACACGCGGGCCGTCCTTGCCGACGCGATCGACACGGCCACCATACAGCTCGACCACGCTCTCGTAGCTGCCGCCGATGTCGAAAATGTAGGTAAAACCGCCGTATTTCTGCTCCAGTGCAATCGCCGCATTACCGTGGACCGACTTACCGCTGCCGGTTGGACCGATGATGAGCATGACCCTCACGCCATCCACATACACATCCTGAAAGAATGGTGTCCGGGTGCGGGTCTCGAAGATGTTGAGGTATTCCGCGTCTAAATCGTCCGAGTGCGGATGCCCGATGTTCGGGGCGAAGACGGAGGACAAGCGGGCGTGATGGTCCTCCGCAAGCCACAACGGGAAGACATTGAACTTATGATTGCCGGGGAACATGGCATAGAACGCTGACAGGTTTCCAAGCGTCTCTTCCATCACCTGAGCGCGGGCATCCACGAAGATGCGATGGACGGCGGGCACCACATCGCGGAGTTGTTCGGGACTACGCGCCGCCAGTAGCAATCGCAGAGAGAATTCACCCTGGGCCTTTTTATCGAGCGCACGGATAACTTCGCTGAGGTCATCGACGTTGATGTTCGCGGCCTTCGCGCCCGCGCCGGTGTCGAGTGACGCCGTATCGCGCCCGCTCATCACGCGGGTCAAGACACCGACTTTGAAAAATGAGATGAACTTTTCCTGCGCGTCGATCTCGCTCCGGGCCGCTGCGGTGGATTTCACCCGCCATGTCGAGCACAGCACGCTATCGCAATCGAGCGTCAGCAGGCCGGAGAAAAGGCAGGGCCGCGATGCCTCCGGCGTCGTCTTCAGCGAGAACATCTGTACGCACCGTTTGCCGACTTGTATGTGGTCGCTATGCCATGCCACCGGACTGTTGACGATCTGGCGGTCCACGCCGGTATCGCTGCGGAGTTGGTCGCGCTCGGCCCATTCCTCAAGGTTGAAGAGATAGCTGAAAAATTGGAAGGCTTCGTCTTTGCCAAGCAGCCGCAATCCGAGCGAGCTGCCGAGATGGGATTCAAGGATGGTCGCGGTCTTTTCCAGGTCGGCCAGCATCCGCGACGTGTCGATGGCGTTCTCCTGCGGCTTGCGCTCGAACGCTTTGGCCTTCGACGGCTCCAACGTGAGGCACCAATGGAGGTCGATGCGGCGGAATAGCGCCGTCTTGTTGAGAAAATCCAGACGGTCGGATGCGAATACTTCCGTGATCGGGTTCGGATACTTCGGTTGGCGTGGAAGATCGAAGCCGGACATTACGCGGGCGTATTGATAGAGGCAGGAACCTTCCGGCAGTCCACGCAAAGCACCTTCAATCGAGCGCATCCGTGAGTCCAACTCCAAATCGGTGACGCCCTCTTCGTCGATGCCGGTCAGTGAGAATAAGCAACCATAGCCGCCGCCCTTCAATGCGAAGACATTGGGGCTGACAAAGCGCGCAATCGGAACGATGCTGCACGCCGCCCCGGCCTTGGCGAACCACGGCGTATGTTTGATTTGCTCAGTGTTTGCGCGGGTCATAGTAGCTCTTCTGGCTGAGGCTGAGGCCCCACAGTTGGAACATCTTTGGGTGTTTGCGAATGATGAGCCATGCGCCGACAGCCATCGTCGGGAAACTAATAATTGCCAGCAAGCGGAACCCAACGAGGAAAACCGTCACGTTCACAAACACAATGGCCATCCATGTCGAGAGGTCGAGCCCTAGCTTGGCTCGGGGCCTATTCATGGCCTGATTGATCGGTAACGGTTCTCCCCGCTTGGTCATGTCGATGCACCTCCTACATCGACTGCCCAGTTAGGGACCCTATCCAACCGGCTCCCCAACCGAGCACTCCGGCGCCAAATAGCGCGCCGAAGAGGCCTGGTATAGCATCTTGGAAACGACCACTCATCATGCGGATTCCAGCGAAGATGAGGCCGCCGAAGCAGATAATCGCGCCTGCATAAATCGCGAAAGTTTTGAAGGTTGTCATTAAAGTTTGAGCACCGGAGAAGTCCATCGTCCCCTGGGCATGGGCAACGCCGGCGAAGCTAAGAGCAAGTAGGGTGGGTGCCAGCACACGCGCCGCGTGGGCCAGCTTGCGATTGAGTTGACTGAAGTGCAGATGGAAGCGTGGACGATGTGTCATGACATTCTCCTGATGGCGTTGTGCCTGCCATGTCAGGAAACTTAGGCGAATCGTTTGCGCGAGTCCAAGACTTCTTTTTTATGGTTCCCAAGGTTTTGCTTATGGCGCACCTTTAGCTTGTGCTTCGGTGTTGCATTCCGTTCGGATTGCGGCGGCTTCTTGTTGGGATGGAGACCGCCTTTCTTCAAGAATTGCTCGATGAATGGCAGTGCTATGTGGCCTCCGTCTCTACGGCAGACGAACGCCGTGTCCGCTGTCCAGTGAACTCCTGCAATCGGCCTTGTTACCAGGCCCGATTCGAGTGGACAGAGCTGGTCGATGAGAGCAAGGCCATAGCCCTCTCTCACCATCCACTGAATGTCAGCGGGTGTGGCGGCGGAGCTGGCCAGATGCAGCGGACTATGCACCTCCGCAAACATCTCGATCAGGCGGGAATGAGCCGATGGGTGCAACTCCGGATTGTGAAATATCTTGATGCGTGGGCCTACGTCATGAATATCTACTTGCGTCTGCAAGGCCAGCGGATCGTCTGCACGCATACAAATAACGAGCGGAGACTCCGCGATCTGAAAGACATTCCAGAGGTCTCGATTGATGGGCATGGGAAGAATCGCGCAGTCCAAGGTTCCACAGTCGAGTTGCTGCAATGTGTGTATTGGATCGCTGCCCGATAGCTGCACTTCGCATCCAGAGAAATGCTCTTCGTAAGACGTGCGGAAGAGATGCAAAAGATGTGAATTCACAAACGCCGAAAAGCCCACGCGCAACGGCGGGATTTCTCCCTTGTCGATGGCTCGACCGATGCGGAAAATCTCGCGTCGTTGCCCCAGGACGTCGCACGCCCAACTGTAGACAAACTCGCCGCCGGCTGTGGGGTAGACCCCGTCTCGGGAACCGCCACGCACGAAAAAAGGAAACTCAACATCCTTTTCCACGACGCCAATCTGGTGGCTTATCGCAGGCTGCGAACGGCGCACACGTTCTGCTGCCTTCGTGAAGTTCCCCTCTTCATAGATGGCGATGAGGT
>Ga0302313_10000958_pt1 | contig 23050 bp, 25 predicted proteins | sample III_Palsa_N2_2_FD_200454 | JGI IMG/M metagenome (GOLD analysis project Ga0302313, IMG submission 200454) | Peat permafrost microbial communities from Stordalen Mire near Abisko, Sweden - III_Palsa_N2_2 | ecosystem: Environmental > Terrestrial > Soil > Palsa > Peat permafrost | place: Sweden...
AGCCATTGCGCATGTGGGTGCTGTGGCCGCGCGCGTGACCCGTGCGCCCATGAAAAAGGGCCGCGACTGCGGCCCTTCGTCTTGCCGTAGGCCGCGCGCGGCCTCCATCGCTACGCGAGGTCTCAGGCCTGCGCGCGACGGCGCCGGGCCAGCAGGCCCAGCGTGCCGAAGGCCATCATCAGCAGCGAAGTGGGTTCCGGCACGGCGGACAGTTGCACGTTGTCGATGAACGACGTGTGGTCACCGCTGGTGCTCAGGCCCGTGAAGGTCAGCGGGCCGGTATTCGCGGCGACGAACTCGAAGCTGTACGTGTTCCAGCCATTGGCCGAGGTGGTGATGGTCTTGGGATCCAGCACGCCGCCGGCCTGGACCGAGTACGACTGATCGTCGCCGTAGCCGCGGTTGGTCGACACCCAGGTCAGCAAGTATTCCTGGCCCTTGGTGAACACGAAGTCGCTGGTCAGCGTGCTGACATTCTGAACGCCCGCCACCACGTCGCCGAGGTCGATGCCGGCATGCGATTGCGAATCCGGGTACTGCCAGGCATTGCTGTCCGAGCTCAGGTAGACGACGTCGCCGGTGCCCGACCAGCCATTGACGGCATAGGCGGGCGCGCTGCCGCACGTGCGAGCCCCCACGGCGCTGCCGTAGCAGTACGACGACGACGGCGAGAAGGATTCGCCCGTCGACTCGAAGTTGCCGTCGGTCAGCAGGTTGGCGGACGCGTGGGCGCCCATCGCTGCCACGCCGAAAGCGGCCGCGGCGAGAATGTTCTTGATCATCAGTTTCCCTCTTGAGTCCGGGCACGAAGGCGCCGCGCGACTTTGCGAAGAGCGCTCTCTGGGCTTTCCGCAGCTTAGTAACATCCAGTTACCAAGAGTATCCTCGCACACAGTGTAACGGCGGGATGTCGGCAAACCCGCGCATTTGCGGCGGCGCAGCGCAGTCGGTGATTTTGGTCACGCTCTTTGTCGCGTGAGCTCTCAAGAAATCGGCGAGTTGCCGAGATGGCGCGATGTTGGCAATAGGGTACGACCGGAAACATTTCCAGCCCGAGCACACGCTGGCCGAGCTGCGTCGCCAGGCGCTCGGCGATCACGTTGCCGATGAGCCAAGACCACCGGGGCCTTCGTTTTGCATTTTGATGATCTATCAATTAATACCGAGATGGTATTTGAGGAGGGCGCCGAACGCTGATGAATTAACCCAGCCAAACGCAACGTGCCTTCAGTCGACAATTCAGTTATGCAGTTTGAGCAGTTGTCCGGTCTATGCATGGACCATGAGCCCGCGAACTGTCTTGGGAATCTCCATGCCGCCCACTACCGAGAAGTTGCATTTGAGGCGGCCTCCGAGTCGAGGTTCCTGGGTGCCGTCACTGCGGACAACCCGTGAGCTGTCGTTCACGACCGACAGCACGTGGCCGACTGTCGACGTCCGATGTGTAGGCAACGCCGTCACCGCGTTGAAGCGTGCAGCCATTTGACCAACTAGCGCTCTGGGCCTTCAAACTCGTCCCCCACAACCCCAGGGACGAATTCATGCAGCGATGACGCGCCGCCCTTTTGCGAGAGCGGCAGCTGTTCGCGCATTCGACCTTCCGCGAAGCCCAAGAAGGGGACGAGGTGGTCGTCGTCAGTCGACACCAGTTGGGAGCCGTCGATGATCGCGCCGACATCGAACGCGATATTTGTCACGAGGTCCCGCAGTTGTTTGCCCCGGACGCCTGCGGTCTCGAGCCGTTGACGAACGCTGCGAACGACCTCCTCCATGAGGAGCGCCTGATATTCCTCGTAGTCGCCGTCTCCATCCTCGTAAACGATCTCCGTCGATCCCTCCCAAGATCACGTTCCGAATTGGGCCAGCCTGCGCCGGGTGCCAGCGATATGATCCCAAAAACCAGAGTCGAGCGGCCACCTCCAAAGCAGTCTATCGCGACCTACCGCTTCTGGCCGACCTGCGACCTTCTCTCAGCGCCGAACGGGTCGGGGAGATGCGCTCTAAGTCCAGGCCGACAAAAGCCTCAGGATGCCGACGGTCAGGCCGGTCAAGACCTCATCGGCAATCGAACACGGGCGTCTGACCGCTTCTATGCGCAGCATACGCGCCGCTGAAGTTCCTCGCCGGACAGTAGGGGTGGCCCAAGGCTGCCCCTTCGAACGACCGCATTGGAGCCGTCGGCCTTCAAAGGCCGGAATTCGTTCGCACGGATCGATTGGCCCGCCGAGGATGGGCTAGGATCGGATACAGGTAGACCAAGATCGCGCCGCCAGTTGTTGTGGCCGTCCTCCCGAAGCTTTGAGCCCGGAAGAATGGGATGTCTCCACTCTTGATTTGTCACGTCGTTGCAGGGACCCTCGGGATAGTCTCTGGTGCTGCAGCCCTGTCCGTTCGCAAGGGCGAGCGCCGGCATCGAGCGTTCGGAACCGTGTTTCTCCTTTGCATGTCGAGTGTTTCCGCGCTCGCCGTGTATCTTGCGTTGTTTGTGCCGCCAATCTTCTCCGGGGCCGCGCCGCCAAGTGCCTCTGTTTCCGTCGGGCTTTTGACCATCTACCTTGTCGCCACTGCCTGGATGACGGTCAGGCGCAAGGACGGAAGAGTCGGGCTGTTTGAAAAGGGCGCTGCTGCCGTCGCCTTCGGCCTTGCCGCGGCCCTGCTGATCTTCGGCTTGCGTGCAGCAGGCATGCCGACGGCCAAACCCGTCGAATATGTGCCTTACTTTGTCTTTGCGTCCTTTGCTGCGTTCGCTGCTGCCTTGGATCTCAGGGTGATCCTGCGCGGCGGAATTTCTGGGGCGCAACGCATTTCGCGGCATCTTTGGCGAATGTGCTTCGCGCTGTTTTTTGCCACAGCGTTCTTCTTCCTCGGGCAGCAGCAGGTTTTGCCCAAGTTCATGCGCGGGTCACCGGTTCTTGTTTTGCTGGCGCTTGCGCCTCTGGTACTGATGGCTTTCTGGATATTCCGAGTTCGCTTTTCAAGCCGGTTCAAGAGTGGAGCTATGTAACCGTCCGCCGAAGGCAACGCACGCATCGCAACGATGGCAGCTTTCCGGCGCAGAATTCGAACAGATGACCGTACCCAACGACGCGCTGCCTGATAGCAGTCGCTCGCAACCGGCAGCTCCTGGCCGACATGCGTCTCAGGAGGACGGCCGCATGGCTGGTCGACACGTCCTTGGTTCTGGGCGCAAGCCGGCCGACGGCTATGCGCAGCATACCTGCCCGTCAGCGCCGACCGGCGTACCGCAGCGGCCGACCCAGAGCGGTCAGCGACCTGGTGGGGTTGAGCGCTCCGAAGCGGTCGTTCGCCCGCCGAGCTAGGGTGCGTGCCGACGCATCCATCGCGCGACATCGGCGCCTTGCTCCCGCGCGAGTGGACGCCGCGGTGGTCTGGTGACAGCTTGCGGACATGCTGCCGACTTTCGGGTATCGTTCGGCGGCACAGCTTCTGCCCGCTCCGTAGCTGTCTTTCAGGCGCTGCAGCTAAGTCTTGGTCAACTCTTGCTCGGCCGCGTCAACCTTCAGTGAAGACGGATGACTTCGATGGCTTTTGACCGGAAAAAGGTGCCTGCCAACGTATTGCAAGAAATGCTGAGTGGGCGCATCGGGGACAGCCTTGGGTGGCGCATTCGTATGGCCCCCAGCGAGTGGATCGTCGACGACGAAACAGGAAACTTCCTGTATGCCACCTACTGGGGCGATGAAGACAATCGAACCTCGTCCGCCTACGTCTTCTCATGGCAACACGAACTCATATTCTTCGCCGTTGAGACAAACGAGAAGTTTCTGGAAGGCATCAAAGCCCCGTTGACGACGGAACTGACTGTCAAGACCGCGCTACCTCTGTCCGACCGTGCGGAGGGCTGCCGAGCAAGAATTGAAGAAGAGATAGCGGAAGCCCTGGAACGCCGACATTCCTATTGCAGCAATATCATCGTTAACTTCGCGCCGACTGTGGCTCCTAAGTTACCACGGACCAACAATGTCGCCGCGGACATTCAAGCGACTGAGCCGCATAGGATTCCCCATCAGTACCCCGTACCTCGATTGGCAGCAGATCGCGAGATTCAGCGCAACCGCGGTCTAAAAATCGGCAAGTCCCGACTCTGGGCCACGCTCGTCGTATCTCTCATGTTCGTACTCATTGGCCTGAGCATTGCCGTTACTGGCGGTGCGTTCGCTACGGCGGTTGGGACGATCTTGTTGTTCGGCGCCTGCGCTGCTCGCGTGATTTGGCTGCTGCTCCGCTCTTAGCCTGCCCGATACCGGACGCTCACGACCGACCGCACCTGGCCCGGCAGCCGGTGCAGGAAGGTCAGTGCACAGCGCTACCTGCCAACGCGCACTCAAAGCGCAGGAGGCGGTCGCCGTTCGCCTTCCCAACGAGCCGGCCCAGAAACCCACCACCGCCAGAACTCCATCGCTCAAGTACCTGACGCACAGCTTCAGGCGACGTTGTGCTGATGCCTACTATGTGAGTGTCCGGCCAGGCGGGCTTCTTGTCGTCCTCGCCGGCGTGTTCATGCGGTGTCCCCTCGCTGCACTGCCTGCACAGAATTCGGACGTTCGTCGTCCAAACCTCGTGATCGACCTGCGCCGCGTCCAGCGCTGCTGTCAGCGCATCGAGATCCGCTGCGTTCCTCGCGCGGACCTCGGCCTCATACGTGCTGTTGGCAGACGGCTCGAAAAGCTCCAGCACGTTGAAGACTGAGTAGGTACGCCCGTTGGATTGGCGCTTGCCAACGGCGGCACCGTCGTGCAGGACGATATCGCCGGCCCTAAATCCGGAATCTGGGTACGGGATATTGCCAAGGACGACCCGCACTGGGTCGATGCGCCTGCCCCAAACTACTTCGCCGTTGTCATTTGGGTTTAGGCGCACCGGCGTCATGCCAAAGTCCTCCTCGATGGAACCATCGCCCTCCGGGATCGCCAGGCCGGCGCGGCGCCAGGCCTCCCGTGCTGCGGCCCAGTCGCGCAGCGCCGTCGCGGCGATGCCCATGTTCCAGTTGCTCGCCTCGTCATCAGGGCAGAGGTCGGAAGCGCGGCGGTTGTGGTGCAGCGATTCGGCCCATGCGCCGCGGTATTTGTGCACCAGGCCGATGTTGTAGTGCGTCGCGGCGCGATCTGGGTCCAGCGCCAGCGCACGCTCGTAAAGTGGCATGGCGCCTTCCAGGTCATCGAGGGCGTGGGCCTCCTCGAGCAACTTGTCGACAGCATCGTGCGGCTGACGATCCTTTGGTTCAGTCAAGGGAGACTCCTCGTCACACTCATCTGGATGTTACCCGGCTCGGCTGTGCTGGCTTCGCGCCACTCCTAAGCTGACCTATGTAACCGACAGGTTCTGGCCGACAAGCGCCAATCGAGCCCACAACCCCAATCTTGAATCACTTCTGCTGGACGGCGATCGTTTCACTGACCTTACGGACGCCATCGCCGGGAGCCCCATATTGCCGGGTCACCACGGCACCGGCCATGTTGGCGCGCGACATTCATGTGGCCTTCGGCTCGGCGCGTTCATAGTTCGAACCTGTCCTCGCTTTCGAACTTCGCCAGTGCGAAGTTCATGAACTGGCGGACCGCGGCGGGAACGTGGCGGCGAGTCGGCAGCACGACGTAGAAGCCGCCAGCATTGAGGTGGTACTGGGGCAGCACGCGCGTCAGCTTGCCATGCATCAGGGGTTCGCGCACCAGCCCGGAAGGCAGCAGGGCGATGCCGATCCCGGCAATGCAGGCCCGCAGCTGGGCGATCGAGCTATCAGCCTTGAAACTGGCCCGGACAGTGACCTCGGTCCTTCCAGAGGGGCCATGCAGGCGCCACGTGGACCGCACCTGCTTGCTCAAGCCGACGATGCAGGGCATGTCCCGCAGGTCAGAAATGGCGTTGGGTGAAGCGGACTCCAGAAATTCGGGGCTCGCCACCAGGACGGCGAACGCGTCGCTGATCTTGCGCATCACGTAGCTCGAGTCCGACTGCATGCCGGCCCTGAAGGCGATGTCTATGCCCTGGGCGATTAGGTCGACGGCCGCGTCGCCCAGTACGAAATCGAGCTGGATCCTGGGATTCGCCCGCATGAACTCGCGAATCCAGCTGGGTGGGAACACATCCAGGAAGTCGACGGGAGCCGCGATCCTGATGAGCCCGGAGACGGCATGTTCCTCGCCGAGGATGGCCTGCCCGGCCCGCTCCAATGTTTCGATCGAATCGGCGACTTCGTCGTAGAAGGCCCGGCCGGCGGTGGTGAGCGTCAGCTTGCGGGTGGAGCGCTGGAACAGCAGCGCGCCGAGCGCATCCTCCAATGCGGCGATGCGCCTGCTGATGGTGTTGGGCGGGATGTCGAAGCGGCGGCTGACTTCGGCAAAGCTCCCGCCTCGGACGACATGCACGAACAGCGCGATCTGACTGATGTCCAGCATGAGCGATGGCGATGGATGCCTGGAAGCCGGGGGCCGCCAGATTACATCAATCGGCGGACGAGTGAAGTCATTGAAGACCGTCTAGTAAAGCAATCGAACTCGGGACAAAGTCACGCAGCGCCACCACTTTGCGAGACCGCCCAAATGAAACCCGCTCACACCAATCCCGCCGCACGCACACTCGTGGCAGGCCAGCCGTCCTCGCGCCGATTTGCCCCGGGGCTCCTGCTGTGCCTGATGCTGACGTTGAATGCCAACGGGCAGACGCCAGGCGCAACTGCCTCGGCCGCCGCGGCCGTGCAGAGCACGACGGCCTACGTCATCAAGTTCAAGGTCAAGCCTGGCAGCAACACCGCATTCGAGAACGCGATGGGCGAAATGATGACCCAGGTTCGAGCGCAGGAGCCGGGCAACCTCTACTGCGACCTGTTGCGCTTACCCCAGGATCCCCAGACCTACGTGGTCATGGAGCGCTACCAGGATGCGCAGGCGACCAAGGCGCACGGCGAGAGCGTCTACATCAAGAAGCTCGGAGAAGCGCTGATGAGCGGACTGCTTGACGGCCCCCCCGAGCTTCAAGAGCTCGTGTTCGTCCGCTCGAAATAGGGCCGCGCGATCTGAGCCGCCGCCGATCCGCCCAGCCCCCCACCACGCCAGGAGGCCACCGTGAAACACCATTCGAATTAGGGCGGCTCGATCCGAACCGCCACCAACCCGATCACGAAACCGTCACCACTACAGGAAGCCACCATGAAACTCTATTTCACGCCGGGCGCATGCTCGCTGTCGCCCCATATCGCTTTGAAGGAATCGGGCCTTGCCCATGACCTCGTCAAGGTCGACCTCCAGGCCAAGACGCTCGGAGACGGCGCGGATTTTGCGCGGATCAACCCGAAGGGCCAGGTCCCGGCGCTGCAACTCGACAACGGCGAGGTGATCACCGAAGTGACAGCTATCGTCCAGTTGATCGCCGACCGGGCGCCCGACAAGCAGCTCGCGCCCGACAACGGCACGGTGGAGCGCTACAGGCTGCAGGAATGGCTGAACTTCATCGGCAGCGAACTCCACAAGTCGTTCAGCCCGCTGTTCAACCCGAATTTGCCCGAGGATGCCAAGGCCGTCTTCCGTGCCCGCATCGACGGCGTGTTCGCCTACATCGAAGGCAGGCTCGCCGGCCACGACTACCTGATGGGCTCGCGGTTCACGGTCGCCGACAGCTACCTGTTCACGGTGATGCGCTGGGCCGACTTCGTGAAAATCGACCTGTCGGCGCTGAAGAACCTGAAGGCCTACACGGAGCGCATCGCGGCGCGCCCCAGGGTGCAGGCCGCGCTGCAAGCAGAAGCCGCCTGACCCCCTCCGGCAGGCGCGGAGCCTGCCGGGCTCGCGGGGCGGCGCCGGGTCACCGGCCAAGCACGCCCCGCGACGGCAAGGGTTGTGGAACGTCTGCACAACGCACCATTCGGGTCATCGTCATGCCGCTGACGTGCGCGACGATGCCATCGTTCATCTGCCAACAGGTTCACCGCGAGAGGCGCGAGGTCTAACCAGGTTCATCGGCGGGGAACATGAACTCGGCTCGTAGTTCCTGAGCAGCCACCGCTTGTGGAGTACCAACGGTGCTGACCATGGAAAACCAGCTCGACGTGCACCGGTCCTTCGTGAACACAATCGGCACGACGGGCGAATTGCTCGGAACGTCAGCGCTGCGCCAGTCTGGATTCACGCCCGGCATCACCAGCAATTCGCCGATCAACATCTGCATCGTCTGATCGAGAACACCACCCACCGCTTCGCGGTGAATCCGCTGGAAAAGACTCGCCGCCACCTGATCCCAGTTGGCAACGAATGGCCTCAACCCATTCGGATCAAACATCAACCGCAGCAGGTTCCGCGGCCTCGGAAACTTCGCCAGTTCAGTGAACTGCCCAAAGAATTTCGGCGCCACTCTATTGGTCATCATGACATTCCAATGGCGGTCCATCACCAAGGCCGGATACGGCTCGTGTTGCTTGAGCATTCGCTCCAACGCCCAATGCACGACTCGCATTTCCGCCGCATCCCAAGCCGCCTCCGCATACATCGGCGCATAGCCGGCGGCGAACAGCAACGCATTGCGATCCCGCAGCGGCACGTCCAGCGCATTCGCGATTCCCAGCAACAGCGCCCGGCTCGGCACACTGCGCCCGCTCTCGACCAAACTGATGTGGCGCTGCGACACGCCCATGTCCATGGACAGCGCGAGTTGGCTGCGGCCTCGGGTGTCGCGCCATTGGCGCAGCAGCGTGCCGAGAGGCGATTGAGCGGCTTGGGTGATCGGCATAGGCACAACGGCAAAAAAGGCACGCGGCGGATCAGTATCCATCGCGAGCCGTCGTGGGACGAACGAAAGTCAGAACCCGGTCGGTCCGACCGAGCCGTACCAGGCCTTGACCTTGGTCGGATCCTTTTCGTCCATGTAGAAGAAGTGCTGCATCGTCGGCTTGACGGGGGCGATGGACTTGTCGTTGAACATCATCGTCACGTAGCCGCGGAACACCTTCAGGTGCGGGCTGTCCAGGTATTCGACGACATCGTGATGCGTCGTCATCTGCTTGTCGACGAACTGGCGCAGGTTGGCGCGAATCGTCTCCTTGCCGTGCCAGTCGGCGACGCCCAGATGGCAGACGGCATCGTCGGCAAAGCAGTCGAAGCCGGCGCCCCAGCTCTTGTCGTCGATCTCCTTCCAGAAGGCAAGCAGCCAGGTGGGCGTGGGCATCTTGGTGAACGGGGTCGTGGGCATGGTGTTGTCCTTGGAGGCGGCGGCTGACGCGAACGCTGGGAGGGTCATGAGGCCAGCAGCGCCGAGGAGGACGGCGCGACGGTCAGGGCGGTGAGTCATTGAGGAAACTCGGGGTTGAACGAGGCCTCATGGTCGGCTCTGCGCTGAATCACCTCAACTACCTCGGACGTAATCGAGCTGACGTCCACTACGCTGCACGCGCCGCTTTACGATGCGAACTCAAGTGCCGTCGAGCGCTGGCGGAGCGATCACAGCATCGCACCGTGCGCCCCCAATCCGCCCGACGGGGCGGTGTGCCAGGGGCTCTTTCCCGTTCCGCCGCCGCGCGGCATCGGATTCGACGTCTCGGGGACAGTCGAGGCGCTCGGCGAAGGCATCACCGACGTCCAGGTTGGCGACCGTGTCTTCGGCGTCCCTGACTACCTCGGCTACCCGACGGCCGGCGCATCCGAATACGCGGTGCTGAAGGTCTGGGTCGCGGTGCCGCAAGGGCTGGACCTCACGGAGGCCGCAACCCTGCCGATGTGGGTCGAGACGGCGACCCCAGGCGGGTCATGAGCATCAGCGATTTCGACCGAGACCACCTTGGCGTCCAGACCAGCGCCCGCGAGCTAAGTCGATCGTAACGCTGCTGACTCCAGGCGGAAGTACGGAATGCGCACTGGACGCCGGCGAAGCGGCCACGGGCGCTTCAAACATCCCACGATGGCTCGCGCGACCTGCATGACGGCAGGCCTGTAGCGGCAGTTCGTCACCCAGGATGCCAGATCGGGATTTCGTCGCAATGAAAGCTGTGCGGCTTTATTACGTGCCTAAAGTCGTGCTCTCCCCATCTGCAGAGTCTTGCCATGAAGGTCCCGGGTCATTGGCGACGTTTCGCTGCCGGCTTGTCGTTGGTGTTGCCATTCCTCGCTGTAGACGCCATGTCTCATCCGATCGAGGTGGAGATGACCGCTGGCCGTTGGACGACGACGGGCCACGTCGAGTTCCTGCGCCAGGCCGGCTTTCCGCACGGATTGATGCACGTCACCGGAGGCGGCGCCACGCTCGTCGGGCGACGATTCGCCAATGGAACAATTGACTTCGACATCATGGAGGACGCTGACAACCAGGGCATCGCCGGCGTCTGGTTCCGCGAGCGCGACGCAGACAGCGCCGAGAACGTCTACCTGCGCATCGACATGGACTGCCCTCGATCCGTCGAGTGCGTGCAGTACGCACCAGTGCGCCACGGCAATGTTCAATGGGACGTCTTTCCCGAATACGAGGCCGGCGCGCCGGTGCACGCGTCGGGCTGGAACCATGTGCGGCTGGTCGTCTCGGGCGCGCGGATGGACGTCTTCGTCAACGGCCAGGCCGCGCCGGCGCTGCGTGTCGGCCGCCTCGAAGGCGACGCCGCGGTGGGCTCTGTGCAACTGCGCGGCGATGCGACCTTCGCCAACCTGGTATTGGCCGAGGGCGCAGTCGACGGACTGTCGCCCACGCCGCTTCCCGATCCTGTCACAGACGACCCACGCTACCTTCGTCACTGGCGGATCGCGCCAGCGGGTCAGTGGCAAGGCCAGGAGGTGGACTGGAGCTCTTGCCCAGCTGCTACGGCGGCGTGGCGGCCATTAGACGCCGGCCGCAAGGGCTTCGTCGACGTCGGACACGAGCACGGCACGCCGCGCGGCATCCCGGATCTCGCATGGATCAGAACGACCGTGGTGGCCGATCGCGCCACGACGCGCCATGTCGCGTTCGGATGGGCGCGCGAAGCCTGGGTATTCGTGAACGGACAGCGTGTCTTCGCGGACCGTAACCTTTACTACCCGGCCTCTGGACGGAAGTCGCCGCTGGGCCGGCTCTCGATCGACAACGGCGGCTTCGACGTCCCGCTGCGCGCGGGTGCCAACGACATTGCCGTTGCGTTGGCCAACGACCTCCACTCGCCCAGCGGAAGGCATTGGGGATGGGGCTTCGAATGGCGCTTCGACGATGTTGCGGGATTGAAATTGCCGCCACCTGGTTAGCCGGAATTCGCGTTGGGCAGCTCGTGGCCGGTCTGCGCCCTTCGCTTCTGCGGCATGACAACCAGCGCCGCACAGACGAACCGATGACTTGAGCGTATGGTTTTGCGCCCATCTCGATGGCCAAGCATTTTCGTGACGGCCAACTGTGCTTCCCTGAAGCCGCCGGTCGCGAGTGACCGCAGGTGGCCGACTGTCGTCTCACGGCATGTCGAAGGTTCTCTACACCCGCACATCGACAAAGCGATCCTGACCATCAATGGCCCAGAAAGTGGAACGTGATGTCAGACGATCTGGAAGATCGTCCCGACGATCTTGAAGAACCGGCACAACTTGCGCAAATCCTCCGGAGCCGCGTGCACGTCTGGTTGGTCGGGGTGCCCGGCGGCAAGCAGTTGGAAGAATTCGCGGTTTGAACGGTCAGTCGAATCCGCGGCAGCTCATATCGTCGGCGCTCGATCCCCAGCGCACCCGCGCGTCGCCCTGGTGTGCCCATACCTGGACGCCGGGGCCGACATAGCGTGAGCCGCTTGCGCTGCTGGCCTGGAAGAGAAGCACCGTCGAACCGGCGCGCCTAGCGATCGCCACGTCCAACGGCAGTGCGGTGGAGAAGTACGTGACGGTGACGACGTCCTTGCCAGCCGAGTCGCAGGCGAAGCGTCCCGTGCCGACCGGATCGATGAGCCGATAGCGAACTTCCAGTTCGGCCATGCGCCGCAGGTTGCGTTCGCGAATGCAGGCCCAGGGTTCGGTGTCTGACACGCAGGCCTCGCGTGACGCCTTCCAGGCGCGCTGCCCGATTTCCAGCGCCGGCAGCAGGCCGTCGCTGGTATTCGCGCCGGCACGCGACAGCGTCAACGCCAGCTCCTCTTCCTCCTGCGCCAACTCCGCATCCGTGCAGACCAGCGCCTGGACGCCGGTGGTGCCGCGGCATTCCGGCGCGACGGCGAACGCCTGCGAGGCCGTCATCAAGGCCGCGGTGGCGACCAGTTCCCGAATTCGTTGCATTGCTCTCTCCTGGTAGGCGCCGGAAGCGGTGCGCTGGAGAGACACTGTAGGCATCCTTCGAGGAGCGCGCGAGAGCGCTGCGGAGGCGGTTCGCTCACGCGCGCGGAGGATTTGTTCCCATCTCTAGTGAACCTCGACCGGATACCGAGACGAGTACCTGAAGACGAGTATTTTCAGTCACGCCGCTAGCCTAGCCCAAACCGGACATTGGCGACCGGCTGCTCAAGGCCGACTTGAGTCAGCCCCGCCCCATGTTCTCTGCCGCCATGCGCAATGGGCGCGTGAGCGAGGGGGTAGCGCAGTTCGCCTCTTCAACGATCCCCTGCAAGTAGTCCAGCGCCAGGCCGAGCTCATTGTGCTCAAGAAACTCCTCGAATTGTTCGAGGTCTTTCCGCAAGGTCACAGCAACCGCGTCAGGCAAGGCGGCTCGCGCCTCGCGGAGAAGCGCTTCCGTCCTCGCCCACGATTGGATCAGCTCTGGACTTGCCATTGGTAGCCTGTAGTCTGTTGAAGAAGAGCATATCGCCAGAGGGGTACCCGGAAGCAGTCACGCGCGAACTTTCGCTACTGGCCGACAACGGCAGTATCCTTCAGGAACACAACCTCGGCCCTCGGTATGACCAAGCGATCAGGAGCAAGTTTCGACATCACCATGCCGACGGCGGGCACGGCGCAGTGGGAGCAGATCACGTATGCACGGGCCGCTCCGCATGCCGTGACGCTCAACGCGCAGCGCACCACCGCGTAGCGGTTTAGTCCTCTGGCCGAACTACGTCTTCGCCGCCGGCGGCCAGGTAGCACGGTGCGGTGCTGAGGGGGCGTCCGACTGCTATACCTGCCCCTGGACATCGCTCAGCAGCCCAGTCTGTCTAGAACCCTGCGGTGGGCTTCGAGTTTCGTTCGCGGATCGCTTCTTCGGTTCGCGGAACCAGGGTTTCGAGGCCGACGCGAACTGCGACGGCTTGCACTTCGTCGACGAACGATCGAAAGCCTTCCTCGTAGCTTCGGAAGCCAAGGCGATAGTCGCCGTCCGCTGATCGCATTGCGTCGCCCAGGGCTGCGGCACCGTCGATGGCTACCGACCCGCCACGCCCTGCCGCGGGCGATGGGCAATACGCAGCGTCGCCTACGAGCACGACCCGGCCTTTGGACCACGATGGCATTCGGATCTGGCATAGCTTGTCGAAGTAGAAGCTTTTCGATTCTTCGATTTCCCGCAGGAGTTCCGGAGTTCGCCAGCCCACTCCGGCGAACTTCGCAGCGACCATCCTTCGCTGCTGCGCCTCGTCGCGGTAGTCATACGGCATCTGCTCGTCGGAAGCGAAGCAGAAGACGATGTCCGTCTTGTTCTTGTAGGCGTTCAACATCACCGCCTTGCAAGGCTCGTTGTACATCTGCGCGGTATCGCGCTCGATGAGCAGCCTGTCCACGATCGTGATCGCGAAATACTGCTGCAGGTAGTGCACGAATGTCGCCTCCTCGCCAAACCAGAGCTTGCGGACTGCCGAGTGGGTTCCGTCACAACCGAGCACTAGGTCGAACGAACGTCGTCTTCCACTCCTGAAGGTGACATCGACACAGGACGTCTCGCTCATGTCCGTGATGGTGTCCCCTAACACGATCTCGCAGCGATCCTTCACGGCGTCGAGAAGGATGTCCATCAGCACGTCGCGCTCAACTTCATAGTCGTCGTCCGCTGGCGGCTCGTCTTCGGCTCTCAGCACGAGGCTGCGCACGGTGCGGTCGTTTGTGTCCTTGAAGTCCCATCGCCGCAGGCTCAGGCGATTCGAGCGGATCCTCTCAAAGAGGCCCATCCGCTTGACGATCTCGATGGTGTTCCCCTGGATGTTGACTGCCGTGCCTCCCTTGCGTACCGCGGGAGCGATGTCCACCACGGTGACCTCGTATCCGAGTTCGCTCATCCAGTAGGCTGACGAGAGCCCTGCGAAGCTCGCGCCCACGATCAGAACCGTCCTGCCGTTCGAAGTCTTCATTCGTTGGTACTCCGTTTTCGCTCCGCACTGGAGCGCCAGGTCGGAAGCTTATACTCACTACAACTTCTTAGGTGATAAAGTTGTACTCGCTACAACTTTCTTGCTACGCAACGCCTTCCCGGGCCGTCTTCAGCGGCTAACATGCGTCCATGGGGCAGCTACGAGAAAGCAAGAAGCGAGAGACCCGGCAACGGATCTCGGACACAGCCACCGCGCTTTTCTTTGCGCGTGGCTTCGAGGCGGTGACGGTCGACGAGATCGCCAGCGCTGCGAAGGTCTCGAAAATGACGGTCTTCAACTATTTCGCGCGGAAGGAAGAGCTCGTCCTCGACCGCGAGGATGATCTCCGGTTGCTTCCGTTTCGGCTCGCGCTCAGGACGAGGCCGGAAGGCCAGGCGCCCGTCGATGCGCTGCGCACGCTCGTTCGCCAGTTGAGCAATGAGAAGCATCCGCTTTGCTACATCAGCAGCATGGCGGTCGACTGGTGGCGCGTCGTCCACGCGAGCCAGTCACTCAAGGCGCGCCTGCGGGAACTCGCAGACGAAGCGAGCGACCTGCTGTCGATCGAATTGGCCGGCCCTGAGCCCGGCGGGGTCTCGCGTCTGGCCGCCGGGATGATCGTTCTGGCTGTACGGACGGCGCGAGAAGAAGCCGTTCGGCTGCTGGAGAGCGGTGCCTCCGCGAAGAGGGCGAACGCGGCGTTTCTGGCATTGATGGAGCAGGGCCTGTCGGCGGTCGAGCAGCTGCCGCCACCTTCGACCGCCCGGCCGCTGCTGCGACCTACTCGCCCTCTTAAACCGACAAGACTTTCCGGACCGAGCGACACGGCGCTCTGAGCGGGCGTCCGGTATTCCTGGCATCGTGCTGCCAGCGGACGCTTGCGGCAGTCCGGTCATGGCCGAACAGCGACCTCACCCGACAGCCGCCGTTCGCGAGTGGCCGGTTGTGGCCGAACAGCGACGTTGCATTCCACGGTATCCGTCGAAGGGTGACGGCCGAGGTGTCCTCGAACTGAACCACGCGGAAGAAAGACTCACGGCCTCGTGAGCAGAGTCACCGTCCCATCCGGCGCTGGCGTTGCTATTGCCCCCGGATCGGAGGGTCTCATGACGGGGATCCTCGACAACCAGGGGATGTCACTTGCAATCGACTCAGATGCCGCTCGCGCTGCCCAGCGAGTACGCCCAAAGCGCGGCGGTCACCGTGGGCCTGTTCTTCGGCGGCCGCTCCGCGGAGCACGCAATCTCGCTGCGATCCGCAGCTACCCTCCATGCGGCGCTGCGCAACGCGGGCTACCTGGTCGTGCCGATCGGCATTGAACGTTCCGGGATATGGCGCTACATGCCGTTGACGGGGCAGGCGTTCCATCGCGAAGTCGATCCGCACGCTTGCATCGTCGCGCTCGCGCCAGGTGGCGCCGGACAATTGCTCGCCAGCGACGGCCAGGAGATGACGGGAGGGCTGCCCCGCATCGATGTCGCGTTCCCTGCGTTGCACTGGCCATACGGGGAGGATGGCTGCCTGCAAGGACTGTTCGAAACTTGCGGCGTGCCCTATGCCGGTGCAGACGTGCTGGGCGGCGCCGTCACGATGGACAAGGAAGTGACGAAGCGTTTGCTGATCCAGGCTGGCATGCCGGTCGTCCCGTATCGCCTGCACCGCCGGGGCAAGCCGCGACCCACGTGGCAGGATATGACCGACAGCCTCGGGCCGAGGCTCTACGTCAAGCCGGTGTCTCTCGGCTCGTCGATTGGCACCGCGCCGGCGGACGACGAGAGGTCTTTCGACCGCGCGCTGGCTGGCGCCTTCGAATACTCAGACAAGGTGCTGGTAGAGCGGCGCATCTTCGGTCGCGAGCTCGAATGCGGCGTGATGGAAACCGATGACGGGCCGGTTGCATCTGTCGTCGGCGAGATCGTGGCCGGAACTCACCACCCGTTCTACGACTACGACGCCAAGTACGCGGAAGACAGTCATGCGACGGTCGAAGTACCGGCGCGGCTGGGTCTCGAAATGGCAAGTCGCATCCGCGCGATGGCGATCGAAGCGTTCCAGGTGCTGGGTTGCCGCGACCTAGCGCGCGTCGATTTCTTCCTTGGCGAACACGGCGAACTGTTCGTCAACGAAGTCAACACGCTTCCGGGGTTCACTTCGATCAGCCTGTTTCCGAGGATGTTCGAGGCATCGGGCATTGCCATCAAGGATCAGGTGACGCGCCTCGTCGAGTTGGCGCTCGCGCGCTCCTGAGGCATCGTTCAGCGCGCGTCGGCCGCCCACTCCATGGGATCCTCGTCGGCTGGAATGCGCGGGATATCGACTGGTCTGTGGCGGCGCGCCACACGGCCTCGACGACGTCATGCGCGTGCGTCAGCCCACCCGAAACCTGTCGGTCGCGACCGGCAGCAAGTGGCCGGAAGTTGCCCAGCACCGGCCCGATGGCGACTGCGGTGTCAAGGCCCGGTCGTCCGTAACAGGCGTCGGCGAGCGAGGTGGGCGATCAACATCCGACCCAGCAAGCCGAGCGCCGCCACAGCAAGCAGCACACGCAGCCAAGCGCCCAATCTGTCCCACATGAGATGGCGCTGGTCGGCGTCCGCAGACTCCCTGTACATGCCCAGGGCAGTGCACTTAGACACCGCCTCTTCGCAGTAGTTGGCATCCTCAGGTCTTCGCTTGGCCAATTCCACGCATCGGGGAACTTTGCCGCTTTCCAGCGCCAGGCAATTCCACCGTGCCTGATGCGATTGAATATCCGAAGCGGCGGTCTGAACCCGCATTACCTCCGCGGTCAATGACGCGACGCAGAGGACGACAAACACCGCGATGGGCAGAGGCATGAGATGTCGCGTCAGGGCCATGGTTGGGCAAGCTGGTTCAGTGCTGGGCGAGGATAGCCTACTCGAAAGCCGTCATTGGCGACCGTCCGCACCTGGCCGATGGACTAAACCGCTGAAGCGGTGGCAGCGCGCGAAGGTTTCGCCGCCTGTCAGCTCAACATTATGCAAGTCGTAGTTTTGCACCGGGGATTGTTCCCCGGAACCGGAGACTACGATGACTGCACTTCGTCTACGCATGATCGATGCCATGATTCTGCGCGGCTTTCGGCCGCGCACCCAGGTGTCCTATCTCAGGGCCATCTCGCAGATGGCTCGCCACTATCACCGCAGCCCGGAGCTCATCACCGACGAGGAGGTGCAGGCCTACCTGCTGCATCTGTTGCGTGATCGCCAATTGGCCCGTACGAGCGTCAATCAGGCCTCAAGTGCCGTGCGCTTTCTGGTGTGCGACGTGCTGGGCCAGAGCGACCGGCGCTCACGTATCCCGATGTCCCTGACGCCGCAACGCCTGCCCGAGGTGTTGTCGCGCGCCGAAGTGGCGGCCGTTCTCGCAGCACCCGTGTCCATGAAGGCCCGCACCCTCCTGATGACGGCCTACGCGACGGGCCTGCGCGTGAGCGAGCTGTGCAACTTGCGCGGCTGCGACATCGACTCCTCGCCCGATCGCATGTGCATCCGCGTCGTCGCCGGCAAGGGTGGACACGATCGCTACAGCCTCCTGACGCCCGAACTGCTGGAGCAGTTGCGGCTGTATTGGCGGTTGTGCCGGCCCCACGCGCGAGCCGAGGACTGGGTATTCCCGGCGCGGCTGGATCCGTCCAAGTCGCTCGATGTGCGCAGCGCGGAGCGCTATTTCTACGCAGCACGCAACGCTGCAGGCATTGCGAAGGTGGGCGGCATTCACACGCTGCGTCACTGCTTCGCAACACATCTTTTGGAGGCCGGCGTCGACCTCAACAGCATCAGCCAGTTGCTCGGCCATGCCAAGCTCAGCACCACCAGTCGCTACCTGCGCATGGCGCGTCCCGGCCACAGCGCCGGCGACCGCGCGCTGGCGCTGCTGGCGCATCTGCCCGACGTCGAGCCCAAGCCGCCTTCATCGCCACCGACGTCGCCCCTTCGCCATTGAGCCCGCTGTCTCTCGCGTACCGCGATGGCTGCCACCCTGGCCGAGGTGCTGCGCACCTTCGGGCCCGCCTACTTGCGCGTTCACTCGCTGAGCACGCCGCAGGCGCGCGCCTGGCGGGCCATCGTGGCCTGTCGCACGCCAGCGTTGGGCGGTGAGCTACAGCGCTGCGATCGCTGCGGACGCGAGCAGCGGTTGTTCCACTCATGTCGCAACCGGCATTGCCCGCAATGCCAGAGCCAGGCGCGCGACGCGTGGCGCCAGGCCAGGATGCTCGAGTTGCTGCCGGTGCCGTATTGCCATCTGGTCTTCACGCTGCCGCACGCGCTCAACGATCTGGCGCACTTCCATTCGCGCTGGGTCTACCGCACCTTGATGCAGTGCGTGGCCGCCACGCTCACCGAGTTCGCCGCCAACCCGCGCTGGTTGGGAGGCATGGGCGCATTCACGCTGGTGCTGCACACCTGGACACAGGATCTGCGTCGCCACATCCATGTGCATGCACTGATGGCTTGCGGCGGGCTGGGTTGCGACGGGAACTGGTGCACCCCCACACGCAGCCCGACGTTCTTGTTCCCGGTGCACGCGCTGTCGCGCGTGTTCAGGGGCAAGTTCATCGAAGCGCTGAGCCGCGCCAGCCAGGACGGGGAGTTACCCAAGGACCCGGCCAGCACCGACGCGCTTCGCAGGGCCCGTCTGCAGCAACTCAGGCGCCACGATTGGGTCGTCTATGCCAAGACACCGCTGGCCGGTCCCGAGATGGTGCTCGACTACCTGTCGCGATACACACACCGCGTAGCCGTCTCCAACGAACGCATCGTGGGCATCGATGGCAACGGGGTACGACTGCGCGTTCGAGCCGGTGATGGTGGCGGCAAGCGCACCGTCTTCATCGACGGGCCGTCGTTCATCGGGCGCTTCTTGCAGCACGTGCTGCCGCCCGGTTTCAAGCGCATCCGCCACTATGGTTTGCTGAGCGCAGCCACCAAGTCCAAGCGGCTCGCGCAGGCGCGCAAGGCGCTTGCCATGCCCGCGCCTGAGGCTCAGGCGTGCGAAGACGCGACCGCATTCCTCAAACGCGTGGCAGGCATCGAGGTCTCGTGCTGCGCGCACTGCCGTCTGGGTCACTGGCGAACGGTGGAGGCCTTGCCACCCGAGCGCGGTAGTCGCGCACCAGCCAGCCATGCATGCAGAGGGCCACCGTGAATCGCAGCCTGCGCATCAACCACACTGAGTTTGCCCGTCGCCGACAGTGCGCCGGTGGTGGCGCTCGTGTCCGGGGTCTCGATCACACGAAATGGGCACGCTCCAGAGTCCATTGCCAGCGTTCGCCTGACACGTCGACCATCTCCTCAGTCGGCCGACCCTGCTCGGCGAATGCGCAGACGCAGCGCGCGCAACGTAGCGACCCCGCCTGAGCCTTACATCCCCCAACACACGCCGCATGCCAGCACCGCGCGGCGGTTCAGTCCATCGACGCTTATCTGCCGCCGTCGGTATCGACGCGGATGGCAGGCATTGGCTCGGCGTCAGATAAGCGCTCTCCGATCTCCGTCTTGAGCGCGCGCGACCAGTGCGCACAATGAACTGTCGCCTCGTGTGCGGCGGCTACCCTACAGTTGCCCCTGGCCGTCGGCAGTTCTTGGTGCCGACTTCATCTCGCGCGGTGCAAGGCCAACCCACCTTTAACGAGTACGGGCGCCACGTCGGTGAAGCCCGCCCGCACCAGCGCTTCACGCTGGTCACCGACGGTCATATAGAGCTGGTCGTTCGATAGCCCGTCTCCGCCGAGGTAGTGATCGCAGACGAGGTACCTACCGCCCGGCGTCAGCAGTGTCCTAACCTGTGCGTGGAGCGCCGTCGCGTAGTCGGTGTGGCGCAGCTCGTGCACTGCTTGATGTGTAACAACCACGTCGAACGCGGCGAGCCCATCCATCCAGTCCGGGTCACGGAAGCTCCGCTCCACAAATTGGACGTGCGCAGCACGGCTACCTAGCCGTTCAGCAGCAAGCTGGTGCATCGCCGGCGAGAAGTCGAGCGCAACGTAGTCCAGCTGAGGCCAGGTCCGCAACAGATGTTCAGCGAGGAAGCCAGGGCCTGAACCTAGCTCGAGCACTCGCAATCCATCGCGACCCATTTCGCGCGCGAAGGCGTCGAAGAACTCCGGGCGGACGGGTCGCTTAGCGAGCGCCGCCTCGGCCCAGGGTCGGGCGTCCGACATCACGCGCAGGTCGATAGGACTCGGAACGTCAAGCGTCATAGGTTCTCCATGGAATCTCTGAAGGCAGAGTACCCGATAGCCGTCTCAGGCGAGTGGCTGCACCTGGCCGAAATTCGTCTGTGGAGCCGGCGACCAGCTCGGATGCCGGGCGTTCGGTAGCCTACCCTACAGCAGCCGCTCGTGACCGTCAGCACACGCGTGCGCATGCCGCAAGGCGTCAGCCAAAACACAGGCAGCGAGGGTCGCCGCCTCTAGACTCGGCCGCATCTCCATGCGCCGAGACGGCCACCGATGACCACCGCTCCGTTCGAAGGATCCACCGCCAGGATCAACGTCCGGCTCACGGGCTTTCCGAGTTCGCAGGCCGTCACCGAAGCGGGCTGGCAGTCGCTGCTCGAATGGTTCGCTCGGTGGGGCGACACGCCCACACTGGCGGCGCTGGTCGGCAACCATCACCAAGGCCGCCCAGCCAGCTTCAAGAACGTTGCGCGCCTGCTCGAGACTTCGGGCTTCGCCGGCATCGAGGATTTCCAACTCTGGCGCGAGGAGGCCCCGCGCGACCGGCCCGAGGCACATGCCCGTCTCTGCACCCGTCTGCCGATGGCGTGGGCTCAGTTCGGCGTCTCGTTCGTCGCGCAGCCGCTCGCGCTCGAGTCGCTGGTGGCACCCCTGCAGGCGATGCTCGCCGCGTTCGCCAGCGACTTCGGCGAGATCTGGCTGACCGCCGACGACGAGCCGGAGCTGGACGTGCCTGGGCTGGGCCAGACCGCCGAACACATCCTCGAACGCTGGCACGTGCTTGCGAACGACGCCAACCTGCCCGGCTGGCGCCACGGCTGGCTAGGTACCGTGAACACGTGGAACCTGCTGACGCCCGAGCACCTGGCGGCCGAAGTGGGCGGCACGTCGCTGCAGCAGTGGATCGACGCCGACGCCACGCGCGGCCGGCTGCGCCAGCTGTCGGACAAGCACTGGCTGTGGTCGGTGGAGACCGCGCGCCGCGCGGCCTTGTTCAAGGCGCTGTGGAACACAGGGGTGATCTTCGACGGCCAGCGCTATCTCGACGCGATCGTCTGGCACGAGGTGTCCGAGACCGTGCTCGCGAAGGTCTTCGACGGCGAGACCCTGCGCGCGCGCATCGAGGCCAGCCCGGCCAACGGCCGTCTCGAGACGCTTGCCGACGGCCGCCACCGCTGGGGTGTCAAGCGTAGCGACAACCGGATCTACCCCGACATCAAATGGCTGTTCAAGCTGGAGGAACTGCCCGACGGGACGATCGTCGACCAGTCGCCCCCGAAGCAGAAAAGGCGCTCGAAGGCCAAGCAGGCGGCGCTGGACAAGCGCAACGCGCTAATCGCGCTGGTCGACGCGCAGCTCGAACTCGGCCACGCGACGGGCCTGGTTGGCCTCGGCGAGTTCTTCGACGGCAACTTCGACAAGTTCTCGCTCGCCACCAACATCGCCGACTCCGGGCGGCCGTCGCTCAAGCGCTGCCACCAGATCCTCGCCGATCTCGCCGCGCGCGACGACGTGCGCGTGATCCTGTGCGAGATCACCGAGACACCGGAGGCCGGCGAGCCCGACGACGACGATCTCTGGCCCATCTGCAACGACGTCCTCGTGATCACGTCGGCGCCGCTCGCTGAGGTGCAGAAGGCGGTCGCCAGCCTCAAGGCCGACGAGGTCGGCGAGCCCATCGACGCGGTCGGCGCGCACATCGCGGCGCAGGCGGGAGGGGGCGAACCATCGCCGCACCCTCGACCGCAACTTGAAGAAGGACGGGCAGGCGCGCGTGGCCAACGTTTGCGCCCACCACATCGTGGCCTCGGGCCACCCCGACGCCTACCGATCGCGCCGGATGCTCTTCGGCTGGGGCATCGGCATCAACGACGCCGACAACGGCGTGTTCCTTCCGGCCTACCTGTCGTCGAACGTGCCCACGCTCCCCAACGCCGTGGCGCACGATCGGCTGCACGCGAGCGCGCGATACTACCTGCGGGTCGAGGCGCGCCTCCGCGTCGTCGACAAGACGTCGCAGCCCGCCGGGCGCGGGGCGCTCCGAAAAATGCGCGGCGAGATGGTCGCTGGCTCCTTCCCGCTGGCTTGAACGGCAACCGCCCGCGATCTGCGGCTACGTGAGGACGACGACGATGGCAGTGTGGGAAATCCGGCCCGGCGACATGGACAACCGCCCCGTGCTCGTCGCCGGCGACAAGAGCGACGTCGCCAAGGGAGTCTTCGACTTCGAGGGCCGGCCCAAGGACTGGATGCACCGGCCGCCGGTGGAGCTGTTCTCGCGTGTCAAGGCCAAGTCCAAACTGCGCGAGCCGGCCAACGTCATGGCCTTCATGGCCGGGACCTTCGTCCTCGACGCCAAGGCCCGGGCCGCCATCGGCGGCTTCCTCTCGCCCTTCGGCCAGCTCCTCGAGCTCCACCACGGCGGCGAGACGCTCTACGCCTTCAACTGCACCAACGTCGTCGAGTGCGTTGACCAAGAGAAGACGCGCCGCGACGAGTTCGGCACCGTGATCCTCGAGGCGTTCGACGAGGCCAAGGTTCCCGAAGCGGCCTCCGTCTTCAAGGATCCGTCGACGGCTGCGATCCGCGTCTATGCCAACGACGCGGCTAAGGAGGCGATCGAGCGGTTGTCGTTCGAT
>Ga0302313_10000959_pt1 | contig 23035 bp, 18 predicted proteins | sample III_Palsa_N2_2_FD_200454 | JGI IMG/M metagenome (GOLD analysis project Ga0302313, IMG submission 200454) | Peat permafrost microbial communities from Stordalen Mire near Abisko, Sweden - III_Palsa_N2_2 | ecosystem: Environmental > Terrestrial > Soil > Palsa > Peat permafrost | place: Sweden...
CAACAACGCCAGTTCGCGTGACGATTCGGAGATGGCTGGCGCAACGCCCGTCAGATGAAGATGGCGCGCCGGCAGTACGTAGAACGGAGCATAGTCGTCCGGCGACAGATGGCTCGCCGCGGAGCCTTTGCGGAAGTATTCGATCGCCGGGTCGGTACCGTCGTCGCTTTTCGACTTGAGTTGAAAGCCGGTGGAATAGCGCTCATCCGTGACGACGCGTTGCTGGTCGATGCCTTCGCGGTGCAGCGTGTCGCGCACGTACTGACCGAACGAATCGTTGCCGACCCGGCTCATCCAGCCCACCTTGAAGCCAAGTCGCGCGAGACCGATCGCCACGTTCAGATCGGCTCCTGCGATCCGTTTGGTGAACTGGCCCACTCCGGCGAGCGGACCCGTTTCGGCAGCGACGAAGAGCGCCATGGCTTCGCCGTAGGTGATGACATCAAGCGTCGGATTCATGCGGTTTCCTAAGAAAGCGGGGACGCTGCGATGGCTATTGCAACTATCGCAAGATCATCGGAATTACCCTGCTTTGCCCCGATTTCCTGGAAATGGAACCGGTTCCATTAAATTATACAGAAAAAGCATCTGTCGGCGCATATTCAGTCCGCATCGTCCGCAGTCAACGCCAGAAAGCGCTCGACCACCCGCGACGGCGCGCTCGCATGGGGAATCAGAATGGAAAAATGCCGTGTCAGCGGTTCCGGGCTAAGCGAGAAAAGGCACAGCGCACCGCCCTCGTGACGCATCGACATCGCCGAGACGAAGCCGATCCCCATGCCCGCGCGCACCGCCTCCTTCACGCCCTCGACACCGGCGATCTCCAGCGCGACGCGCATCGGCACCCCGGCGCGTGCAAACGCCCGCTCGACGATCTGCCGCACGCCGGAGCCGGCCTCGCGCAGCACAAGCGGATGCGCGCCCAGCGCCGCTAACTCTATTTGACCGGCCGCGGCGCCCGTGCCTCCGGCAACGCCCGCAGTGGCAGTGGCCGTTGCGTCTCCCACGCCTGCAGCCAGCGCAAGCGGATGCGTCCGCGGCATGATCGCCACAATCTCATCCTGCCGCCACGAATGCACCGCGGTGTCGGGCGGCAAATCGGCGCCCACCGGCCCTTCGACCATCGCGATGTCGAGCGCGGCCAGCGCACCCACGATCTCAGCCGTATTGCCGTCCGTGGTATGCAGCGTCACGTCCGGATAGCGCCGGTGAAACGCCGCGATCAGATACGGCAGCAGATAGCTGGCCGGCGTGGTGCTCGCGCCGACCCGCAGCGTGCCGCTCTCCATGCCGCGCAATGCGTCGCGATAGGCATGCGCCTGCCGCCAGGTGTCGCGCAGACGTGTCGCATAACTGGCGAGCTGCTCGCCGGCCGGCGTCAGGCGCACGCCACGGCCGTCGCGCTGATAGAGCGGTTCGCCGAACTCATCCTGCAATTGACGCAGTTGCCCCGACACCGCCGGCTGCGACAGATGCAATGCCACTGCGGCCCGGCTGATGTTGCGGTGCTCGGCGACGGCGGCGAAAGTTATAAGCTGATCGGGGGTCATGGCTCGTAAATATCAGTCCAGCAGATAGTTTACGTCATAAATGACGATTTTTCATATCGATATATTCAAATTAGGATTAGATCGTCCAAGCCAAACGCCCCGAAGGCGAAAATCATGTCTACCGCTCATATTCAGGCCGCTCCCGGCCAGGCGATCTCTACCACCCGCGGGCAGCTCAACGGCATCCTGTTCGTCGCCCTGTTCGCCGCTGCCGTGACGCGGCTCGCCGCGCTGCCCGCCATCGCCGGACTGGGCCTGAGCCCGCTGATCGTCGGTATCGTCGCGGGCGCGCTGTACGGCAACACCATGCGCGACGGCATGCCGGCGAACTGGGCGGCCGGCGTCAACTTCTCGGCGCGCAAACTGTTGCGCATCGCCGTCGCCTTCTTCGGCCTGCGCGTGAGCCTGCAGGAAATCGCCCAGGTGGGTTTGCCGGGACTGGCAGAATCGGTGCTGATCGTGGTGAGCACGCTCGTCATTGGCACGTGGGCCGGCATGAAGCTGATGAAGCTCGACCGCGACACGGCCTTGCTCACCGCCGCCGGCAGTGCCATCTGCGGCGCGGCCGCCGTGCTGGCCTTCGAATCGACGCTGCAGTCGAAGCCGCACAAGAGCGCCATGGCAGTCGGCAGCGTGGTGCTGTTCGGCACCCTGTCGATGTTCCTCTACCCGATCCTGTTCAAGGCCGGCTGGCTGCATCTGGATACGGTCGGCGCGGGGCTGTTCTTCGGCGGCACGATTCACGAGGTGGCGCAGGTGGTGGGCGCGGCCAGTAACGTCAGCCCCGAGGCCACGCATATCGCCACCATCGTCAAGATGACGCGTGTGATGCTGCTGGTGCCGGTGCTGCTCGCGATCGGCATGTGGATCAACCGTCCGGGCCGCGCTAGCGCTGCCGGTGCGCAGTCCGGCGCCCAGCAAGCCCCACGCAAGCTGGCGATTCCCTGGTTCGCGCTCGGCTTCCTCGGTTTCGTGGTGCTGAACTCGCTGCATGTGTTGCCAGAAGCGGCCACTCAGACGGTCAACACGCTCGATACCTTCGCGCTGACCATGGCAATGACCGCTCTCGGCATCGAAACCCGCATCTCGCAGATCCGCGAGGCCGGTCCACGAGCGCTGACGACCGGACTGATCCTGTATGTATGGTTGATCGTCGGAGGCCTCGGCATTACCTGGACTGTACAGCGCCTGTTCGGCTGATGCTGTTGGCCAAGCCGCTCATACCTTGCAACCAGCCCCGCCGCGTGCGGGGCTTTGCGCATTTCTGCGCACAACGCGGCGCGCTCACACGGCATACTGACTGCTTGAACAGCCGAATGAGGATCGATCGATGAGCTATGAACTCTACTATTGGGATGGCTTGCAGGGTCGCGGGGAATTCGTGCGGCTCGCGCTGGAGGAAGCACGCGCTGAGTACATCGAAGTCGCGCGCGGCGACGAAGGCGAGGGGCTCGGCACGGCCAAAATGCTGGAGGTGATGAGTAGCAAGCGCGAGGCGCATCCGCCGTTCGCGCCGCCGTTCCTGAAAGACGGCAATCTGCTGATCTCGCAGACCGCGAACATCCTGTTTTACCTCGGTCCGAAGCTCGGTCTGGCGCCTGCCGACGAAGGTCTGCGCTACGTCGCAAACGGCCTGCAACTGACAGTCGCCGATGTGGTGACCGAAGTCCACGACACCCATCATCCGCTCGCGAGCGGCCTCTACTACGAAGACCAGAAAGACGCGGCCAAAACCCGCGCCGACGATTTCATCGACAACCGGATTCCCAAGTTCATGCACTACTTCGAGCGCGTGATCCTGCAAAACACGCAGAGCGATGCGCATCTGGTGGGCAACAGGCTGACCTACGTCGATCTGTCGATGTTCCAGCTGATCGACGGTTTGCACTATGCGTTCCCGCGTGCCATGAAGCGGTTCGGCGTGCACTATCCGTTGCTCGCCGGGCTGCACGACGCGGTGGCCGCGCGTCCGAACATCGCTGCCTATCTCGCTTCCGAACGGCGTCTGGCCTACAACAAATCGGGCATCTTCCGACACTACCCGGAACTCGACAAGGCTGCCCGGTGAAAATTCTGACGGGCCTGAGGATGCATGACGCAAGGCCGCGTAAGCGCGCGTTGCGCCCAGCCAAAACCATCCTCCCGAACGTCTCCCACGACCGCCGCGCAGTGCTATTCTTGCGCGCGGTTTCCCCCCTTTCTCCACTTACCCCGCTGCCGTCGTGCTTTCATTCCTGCTGAGGCTGCGCACTCGCGCGCAACACATGTTCCGGCTGTCGGATGCCCATACGATGCTGGTCTGGTCGGTGGTGGTCGGCGTCGCGGGCGCGTTTGCGACGATCGCCTTTCGCGAGGCGATTTCGCTGCTGCAACTGGGCTTTGTCGGGCACTCAGGCAGCTTCGTCCAGATGGCGCGCAGCCTGCCGTTGGCCTTGCGCATCTTGCTGCCTGCCGCGGGCGGTCTCATCGCCGGCTTCCTGCTGTTGATCGCGCGGCGCCACGCCGACAAGAACGTGCACACCGACTACATGGAAGCCGTCGCGATCGGCGACGGTATCGTGCCGGTACGACTGAGCTTCTGGCGCAGCGTGTCGTCGCTGTTCACCATCTCGAGCGGCGGCTCGATCGGCCGCGAGGGTCCGATGGTGCAACTGGCGGCGCTCAGTGCATCGCTGATCGGCCGCTGGGTGCATTTCGACCCGCCGCGCCTGCGCCTGCTGGTGGCGTGCGGCGCGGCAGCGGGCATCACGTCCGCGTATAGCGCGCCGATTGCCGGAGCCTTCTTCGTGACCGAGATCGTGCTCGGTTCGATGGCGATGGAAAGCTTCGGCCCCGTCGTGGTCGCGGCCGTGGTCGCCAACATCACGATGCGCGAGTTCACCGGCTACCGGCCTCCTTATGAGATGCCGGCGTTTCCGCCGGTGGCAGGTCTCGAAGTCCTGCTGTTCGTCGCGCTAGGCGTGTTGTGCGGTGCCGCGGCGCCGCAGTTTCTGCGCATGCTCGATGTCTCCAAGGCAGGCTTTCGCAAATTGCCCTTGCCGCTGCCTGTGAGGCTGGCGTTGGGCGGCCTGATCGTCGGCATTCTGTCGGTGTGGTCACCTGAGGTTTGGGGCAACGGGTATAGCGTCGTCAACTCGATCCTTCATTCGCCGTGGACCTGGACCGCGCTCGTCTTCGTGCTGGTGTTCAAGCTGATCGCCACCGCCGCCACCGCCGGCTCGGGTGCGGTAGGCGGGGTGTTTACGCCGACGCTCTTCGTGGGCGCGGTGGTCGGTTCGCTGTTCGGCCTCGGCATGCATGCGCTGTGGCCGCACGGCACCTCGGCGCCCTATGCGTACACGATGGTCGGCATGGGCGCGTTCCTCGCGGGCGCCACGCAGGCGCCGTTGATGGCAATCCTGATGATCTTCGAAATGACGCTCAGCTATCAGGTCGTGTTGCCGCTGATGCTGTCGTGCGTGGTCGCCTATTTCGTGGCGCGCGCGATCGGCAAGACCTCGATGTATGAGATCACGCTGGTGCGCAACCGCGAAGAACAGGAACGGGTGCGGCTACGTGCCACCCAGATGCGCGAGCTGATCCGCCCTGCCGAGACGGTGGTGACGCCGGCTGCAACCGTCCAGGAAATGACGCGGGTATTCCTGGAATATCCCGTGAAGTATCTTTATGTCGCCGATGAAGCCGGCGCGTTCCTCGGCGTTGTAGCGCTGAAGGACATTACGTCTGACCTGCTGGAAAAGCGCGATACCTCGACCAAAAGCGCTTCAGACTATCTGCAGACGCAATTCGACGTGCTTACGCCCGATATGCCGCTCGGCGTCGCCCTGCAGCACTTCATGGCCTTCCAGGGCGAGCGGCTACCGGTGATCGAGAGCCTCGCGCATCCGAAGCTGGCCGGGGTGGTCTACAAAACCTCGCTCCTCGACGCCTATTTCCGCATGAATCCCACGCGCTGAGCGGTTGCAAAGCCCGTTGCGAACCGCTGCCGGATGAGCGTCCCGCCCTACCGACCCGCTGCCAGCTGTCCGCCCCACCCTGCCTTGACGCCGCATGGCAAAGCGCGGCATACGCTCTACAATAAAACCAGTTGCACGCCGCCTTGCGCGGCGCGGTTGAAACGCCGCGACGGATGCCCTCGGGCTTCGCGCGACTTCGACCCGGAGCCAGCATGAACGATCCCTCCATCGATGCGGTGCGCCGCGATCAGGCTGGCTGGATCTTCTTGCACATCGAAGGCGAGCCGTACGACCGCGGCGAGCAGCACGGCCAGTTGCTCGCCACCGAAATCCGCAACGCGATCGGCACCGCGCGCTACCTCGCGAAATGGGATACCGGCGAAGAGTTCGACACCTTCGTCAACGCGGCTGCCGCCCAGTTCACCCACAAACTCGACACCGAATTCACCGACGAAATCCAGGGCATCGCCGACGGCGCCAAGCTGCCGTTCCCCGAGGTTCTCGCGTGGAACGGCTACATGGACCTGCTGCAAAGCTGGTGGCCGAGCCACGTGGCAGCCCGGCAACCACGCCTTGGCGTCAAACCGTGGCGCGGCAGGCGCGGCCACCATTGCAGCGCCTTCATCGCAACCGGCAACGCCACGCGCGACGGACGCATCGTGATGGCGCACAACTCATGGGATCGCTACGCCGCCGGCGACGCCTTCAACGTCATCTTCGACATCGTGCCGGAGTCTGGCCATCGCATCCTGATGCAAGGCCTGCCCGGTTGCATCTCGAGCCTCACCGATTTCTGGATCAGCGCCGCCGGACTGATGGTGACCGAAACCACCATCTCCGACTTCGTCGGCTATAACCCGGCCGGCGCGCCGGAGTTCTACCGCTCGCGGCGCGCTACGCAGTATGCGAACAATATCGGCGAGTGGTGCGAAATGTTCGCCGTGGCCAATAACGGCGGCTATGCGAATAGCTGGCTGCTCGGGGATGTCAAAACGGGGGAGATCGCCCGCTATGAACTGGGGCTGCACTACTCCGGTTTCGAAAGCACGCGGGACGGTTTCTATAGCGGCTACAACACCGCGACCGATCTGAAGATCCGCAATCAGGAGTGCGTCGGCGAAGGCGAGGATTACACGGACGTGCGCAAGAACGGCGCGCGGCGGCTGCGCTTCATGCAATTGGAGGAATTGCATCACGGCAAGATCGATGTCGAACTGGCCCGGCAAATGATTGCCGACCATCACGACGTGTATCTAAACCGGCCTGACAACCCGTGTTCGCGCACCATCTGCGGGCACCTGGAACTGGACGACGCGCGCTTCGGTGGCTCCGAGCTGGGGCCGTTCAACCCCTGGGGCGCCAACGATGGCAAGGTAGCGGACAGCGAGATGGCCCGCGACATGGCCTTCGAGGCGCGCTGGGGCCACCCCTGCGGCCAGCCATTCGATGCACAGGCGTTCATGAAACGCCATCCGCAGTGGAACTGGCTCAATGGCTATATGCAGGACCGGCCGTCCTGGCCATGGACGCGTTTTGACGTACTGCGTTAGCCGTCCTTCTGCACGGGCCGCTGCTCGGCGCAAGATTGGGTTTTCTGCCATGATCTGAGGCGGACGGCCCCTTTTCGCGGTGTTGCGCGGTCTCGCACGGTTTTTATGCGGCGGTTGCAAGATTTGCCGTCTAAGATGGAAGGAGTGCGACGCGCCGTGGGCGCGGCCCGCACGCGGCGCTCGCCATTCCTGCCGCCGCGGGAATGGCACAGCGCTTGCTGCAGTCTCTGCGCTGCATGTGCAAAGGAGGTCGGGCGATGAAAACCTCGACACTGATGGTCATGGTGACGCTGTCGGCTTCGTGCTTTGCAGCGCCGGTTCATACGGCGCTCGACAGCACGGCTGGGTCCGCCGTCGAACGCGCCAATGCTGCGCCGGTCGCACCGGCGGCGCCGAATGTCGGCGTCACGGACGCGAACCGTCCTCAGCAGTGGGAACACATCGCGCTGCCGAAATCGCGGCGCCTGGACCGCGGCCTCACGGGCCAGGATCAGCATCTGCAAACATAACCTGCAACAAGGAGCGTGCGCATGTCCGGCTCGGCTATTCCTGGCGAATCGATCGATCTGCAGATCGCAGACGTTCTGCGTGAAGCAAAGTTTCCGGTCAACAAGGACGGACTCGTCGACCTTGCACGTGAAGCCGGCGCCAGCAACGAATTGCTGTCGATGCTGGACGGCTTGCCGGAGCAGGACTACCCGGACATCGCCTCCGTCACCCCGCTGCTCGGCGGCAATTTCGGGCCCGGACTCGGTTCTTAAGCGTATGAGCTTGCCACCGAAGACGCGCCGCGCGGACGGCGCCGACTGGATCGAGCGCGCGCCTTCGGCCGGCGGCATCGAGCGCATCGAAGCGTTCTTCCATGACGCCGCCTACGGCCTGCACCGCCACGACACCTATGCGATTGGACGCACGCTCGCCGGCGTGCAGAGCTTCCATTACCGCCATGGCACGTGCAACAGCGTGCCCGGCGTCACAATCGTGCTGCATCCCGACGAAGCACACGACGGCCAGGCCGGCACCGACGAAGGCTTTCACTACCGGATGGTCTATGTCGAACCGGCGCTCTTTCAACAGGCGCTTGGCGGGAAGCCGCTGCCGTTCATCGAAGGCGGACTGTCGGGCGATCCGCGCCTGTTCGCCGCTACCGAGGGGCTATTGCAGACCATCGACCGCGCCCTCGATCCACTCGAGCAGGAAGACGCCATCTACGACCTCGCCATGGCGCTCGACGCTGCCTCCGGCGCCACGCAGACAACACGCATTGCCGACTACCGGGCGGCGGAACAGGCTCGCCAGTACCTGCACGAGTCGCTCGCGCGAGCCGTCACGCTAGACGAACTCGCCGCCGCGAGCGGCAAGGACAAATGGAGCCTGTCGCGCGACTTCCGCGCCCTGTTCGGCACCAGCCCGCACCGTTATCTGACGATGCGCCGCCTCGACCTGGTACGTCAGCTCGCCAGCCAGGGCCGGCCGCTGGCGGATGCCTCCGCTGCCGCCGGCTTCGCCGATCAAAGCCATATGACGCGGCACTTCACCAAAACGTGGGGCGTGCCGCCGTCGCGCTGGTTGAATATGGTGAATCGCCACGCACATTCGTACAAGACGTTGTGAGCCGAAGGTCGTACGCTCGCCTGTGTTTCTTTAGACCCACAGGAATAAACGATGTCAAACACACCGGCCCCGGCCAGCACGGCCCTCCATGCCCCCTACCGCGCGATCAACTTCACCGAAAAACTCGCTCTCATTCACGACCAATGGCAACAGCGCGTCGTGGCGGAGATGAACGACTACCAGTTCAAGGTGGTAAAAATCGAAGGCGATTTCGTCTGGCATGAGCACGCCGAGACGGACGAGACCTTTATCGTGCTCGACGGACACTTGCGAATCGATTTCCGTGACGGTGCGGTGCATCTTTCAGCCGGCGAGATGTTTGTCGTGCCGCGCGGCAAGGAACACAAGCCGCATGCCGAGAAGGAAGTGCAGATGCTGGTGATCGAACCGCGCGGTGTCAGGAACACCGGCGGCGAAGAGAGTGAGCGGACCGCGAAGAATGACGTGTGGATTTGAGGCCACGCGCAACCCGATGAGTGTCAGGCAGACGCCGCAGCCACTGCGCCTGGCTTGTGGACGTAGTAAATGTCCCACTCGTCCTCACCGGTTTTGACGAAACCGTGGCGCTGATAGAAACGATTCGAGTCGCTGTCGCGCAGCGCGTTTAGTCTGACCGGCAAACGCTGCGCGTCGGCATCGGCCAGCACGGCTTCGAGCACGGCAGCGCCCAGGCCCTTGCCCTGGTAAGCAGGCACGATGTACAGATGAGCAAGTTGCAGATGATCGGGCTCCGGCCTGACCAGCACAAAGCCGGCCTTGACACCGTCCACGAAAATGAAGCGGCACTGCGCGGGCTCGAACGACGCCAGAAACCGTTCACGGGAACGAACCGGATCGAAGCGGCCGATGCGATCGAGACTTTCCCGCATCGCTTCGATGCGGATTTGCACCAGCGTTTCGACGTCGTCACTGGTTGTACTGGCAAAGGCAACGTTCAACTCGTCATGCTCCCCGGATAGCGTGTGCGGACTCACTGCGGATTGATCAGGAGCGGTTGTCCGCGCCCGATTGATCCGCAGTATCGCCTGATTTCCGCCCCACGCTCAAGGGCGCCGAATCGCGACTTTGTACCTCCGCTGATACCGCACCGCGCCTGTGCAATCTGGAATGCGGCGAGCAACACATACGCCGCAGGCGCTTCGCCCACCTGGTGCCTGTGTTTATGCTCAGTTCAAACCGGCCGCAGTAGCCTGGTCGGTCATGCGAGCCGACCGGGCGGCCTTGCGCGGGGCCGGCGCTGCTGCCGCTTTGCCACGCTGCAAGGACGCAACTTCATCGATGTCATCGAACTCCGGCGCATTCGCTTCCATTTCCGCCACCGTACGCTGCATCACCTGCGCCGGACGCGGTACCGGCTCCTGCAGGGCCGCAGGGTCGCCCGGCAACCCCGTCGACATGTGGCTGAAATGTTCGACCAGATGATCAATAAAGGTCCGCACCTTGGCTGGCAGATGGTGACGGCTCGGATACGCAATTGTCACCTCGACCTGCGGCAGGCGATAACCGGCGAGCAGACGCACCAGACGGCCGCGTTCGAGATCGCGGCCAATCAGGTAACTCGGCAGGATGGCAATGCCCATGCCGAGCAGTGCGAACTGACGCAGCATTTCCGTGTTGTTCGCGACGATCGCGTTGGTTGGGCGCATCCGCACTTCGCCCTTGCCGTCGATGCTCGTGAAAACACGCTCGTCGCCGCCGTATTCGGACGGCAGCGACAGGCTCGGATGATCCTGCAACTGCTCGGGGCGGGTCGGCGTGCCGTGTTTGCGCAAATAGTCCGGTGTCGCGCACACCGTCATATGACCGGTGGTGAGACGCCGCGTAACGATGCTCGCGCTACGCATCTGGCGGGCGATCAGCACACCCACGTCGAAACCTTCTTCGACCAGATCGACATGGCGATCCACCAGCGTGACATCGGGAATGACGTTCGGATAGCGCTCGGCGTACGACTGTAATACCGGCGCGAAGTTATGCAGGCCGAACACCACCGGCGCCACGATGCGCAAGGTGCCAACCGGTTCATGATTGCGCGCCACCACCATCTGCTCGACGCCTTCGAGGTCGTCGAGAATCGGACGAACGCGCTCGAGATAGACCCGGCCCGACTCGGTCAGCGACTGGCTGCGCGTCGTGCGGTTGAGCAGGCGGGTGCCGAGACGTTCTTCCAGGTCGGCTACGTGACGGGTCACGACGGCGGTGGAAATGCCCATCGTGCTGGCAGTACGGGCGAAGCTGCCGAGTTCAGCCACTTTGACGAAAACTCGCATCGACTGCAAATGATTCATGGGGCCACTCCTGCCGCGGTTAAAGCCAAGCCAACGAACACCAACGCGGCGTAAAAACGGAGCGTCGGCGACTGCGCAAGCCAATGACTACCAGCGGGTGACATCGCACCTCGACGGCGGACTTTGTGCGTGGTTTCCCACGCCGCCAGTCGCTCGCACCAAGGCTTGCCCTACGGGTTTGATTGTATCGACCGCTCATGGCCCAACCCTGTCGTGAAGATGACAAAACGGTCAGGTTAATGATGCGCGGGAAATTAAACGGAGTTGCGCGCTGTTCGGGGCGCGAAGGCAGCATCGTCTGAAGATAACGGCGCACGAGAAAATACGTGCCAGCAAGAGCTGTTTGGCGTGTACCGGACTAGGTGAAAACCCTAACATGAGGTATCATTGCGGGCGAAAAGGAAGATATCGCCATGCCATACCGTTTCCAGATTTTTGAAAAGATCGCGTTTTCGTTGGTCGTGTTGTCCGCAGTCGCCTGCTCTGCCTTCATCGCCTACGAAACGAATCCCGACGTCCGCCAGGTCGTGCATGCAGGTAAAACCGCGCTGCAATGGAGCGGCGAGTATTCGTTCGTCTGCGCGTCGCCCGTGACCGACGCCTGCGCGAACTTCCCGGTGGACTGACCCGCTCAGCCTGCCACGTCGCGCCCGAATACGACGCGCGCAAAGAATCCCGCCAATACCGCCTCGGCTGCATCCGCAGAAACGTTCTGCGGATCGATCGTGCTCAGGAACTGCACGCCCTCGCACAGCCCCATCAAGCCTATCGCCAACGTTTCCGCCGGAAGCAGCAACGGCGTGCCCGCGCGCGCCGAAAATGCGCGAATGTATTCGCTCATATGCTCGCGCTTCTCGTGCATGAACGCATTGAATTTCGCCCGGAAGCGGCTATCGCGCGCGGCCACGAGCTTGGCCTCCATCCATAGCAGGAAGCATTTGTCGTCGTGCGGCAGATTGCTGTAGTACGCCAGCACCTGCGCCTCCATCGTTTCGCGGGTCGCCCCGTCTTCGAAGATGCTCTCCAGCGCCGCGTGCATCTCCTCATGGTCGCGCCTGAGCAGTTCAAGGAACAGCTCAGGCTTGCTGCTGAAGTTCGAATAGAACGCTCCGCGCGTATAGCCGGCCGCCTCCGCGATGTCTTCGACACTCGTGGCGACGAACCCTTTCTTCATAAAAATAGCTTGCGCGGCATCGAGCAGCCGCAGGCGCGTCTGGTCTTTGCTCTGTTCGCGTGTGAGGCGTTGGCGTTTCATGCTGAATAGTTTATCACCGGAAAGAATTCACATACGGCTTCACATTCAGATACAGGTATGTATTAGAATGCAGTTCATCATCTGAAGCAACAGTCTTTTGCACGCGCTGTTTCAAACGTGCCTTCGTTGAGCAGCCGTCGTGGCTTGTTCTGTTCGTTCGCTGTCTTCTGATTGGGGTAATTGTGAATCGTCCCAGTGGTCGCGCATCACATTCGATGCGCAAGCGCAGTCATCCGCGTCGCCCTTTGCCTCTTTTCTTCCGCTTGTCCACACCGCGCCGCGCGGCGTCCGCTGTCGCACTGGCCAGCCTCCTGCTGCTCGGCGCCTGCGGTCAGAAGCAGGCCGCCGCGCCCGCGCCGCGGCCCGTGGTCGCGCTCGCCGTTCATGCTGACGGCAGCCCTCTGTCAGCATCATTGCCTGGCGAAGTCGAGGCCCGTTACTCGACACCGCTGTCGTTCCGGATTGCCGGCAAGATCACCGAGCGGCATGTGCGTCTTGGCGATACCGTGAAGGTCGACGAAGTCGTGGCCCGGCTCGACCCGGCCGACGCGCAGAAGAGCGCAGCCAGCGCCCAGGCGCAACTCGATGCCGCACAGCACAGCCTCGTCTACGCGAAGCAGCAACTGGACCGCGATCAGGCCCAGGCGCGCGAGAACCTGATCTCGGCGGCGCAACTCGAGCAGACCACCAATGCGTACGCCTCGGCGCTGTCCCAGCGAGACCAGGCGGCGCAGCAAACCGCGCTGCAGAAGAACCAGTTGCAATACACCGACCTGCCCGCCGATCACGCCGGCGTGATCACCGCCGAACAGGCGCAGACCGGACAGAATGTGTCGGCCGGACAAGCCGTCTACAACCTCGCGTGGAGCGGCGATATCGACGTGGTCGTCGATGTGCCGGAAAGCACGCTCGCCGCGCTCGCGGTCGGCCAGACCGCCAAGGTCACGATGTCAGCGCTGCCGGGGCGCAGCTTCAGCGCCCGCGTGCGCGAGCTGTCGCCTGCTGCCGATCCGCAAAGCCGCACGTACCGTGCGAATCTCACGCAGCTCGATCCAGGCCCGGACGTGCGGCTTGGCATGACCGCCGACGTCGCGCTCACGTCGAGCAACACCGCCGCCCAGCCCGCCACTTCGTTCACGCTGCCCGCCACCGCGCTGTTCCACGATGGCACGGCGCCCGCCGTGTGGGTCGTGCATGAAGGCACCAACGCGCTGGAATTGCGCCGCGTTCAGGTGACACGCTATGACGAGCGCACGATTGCCATCTCCGGCGGCCTGAAAGACGGCGAGCGTGTCGTGCTGCAAGGCGTGCACACGGTCACAGTTGGCGAGACGGTCCATCCGATCGCCCCGCTGCATCCCGAGGACTTCGCTTCATGAGTACTCCGCATGAACATGAAGAGGGACGCTTCAACCTGTCCGCGTGGGCGCTGCGTCATCAGGCGCTCGTCGTATTCCTGATCGCGCTCGCGACCGCGTTCGGGATCCTCGCCTATACGAAGCTCGCGCAATCGGAAGACCCGCCCTTCACGTTCCGCGTGATGGTGATCCAGACCTTCTGGCCTGGTGCCACCGCGCGCCAGGTGCAGGAAGAGGTCACCGACCGCATCGGCCGCAAGCTGCAGGACACGCCTTATATCGACTTCGTGCGCAGTTATTCGCGCCCCGGCGAATCGCTGATGTTCTTCTCGATGAAGGACTCCGCGCCCGTCAAGGACGTGCCGCAAACCTGGTACCAGGTGCGCAAGAAGGTTGGCGATATCGCCGGCACGCTGCCGCAAGGGATTCAGGGGCCGTTCTTCAACGACGAGTTCGGCGACGTCTACACCAATATCTACACGCTCGAAGGCGACGGTTTCTCCGCCGCGCAACTGCACGACTACGCGGACGAATTGCGCACGGTGCTGCTGCGCGTGCCGGGAGTGGCCAAGGTCGATTATTTCGGCGACCCGAACCAGCACGTCTACATCGAGATCGCCAACACGCAGTTGACGCGCCTGAACGTGTCGCCGCAACAGATCGCACAGGCCATCAACTCGCAGAACAGCGTCTCGCCGGCCGGCACGCTGACCACGCTGGACGATCGCGTCTTCGTGCGGCCCACCGGCCAGTTCAAGGACGTCAACGCGCTCGCCGATACGCTGATCCGCATCAACAACCGTTCGTTCCGTCTCGGCGATATTGCGACGATCAAGCGCGGTTACGACGATCCGGTATCCACGCAGATGCGTTACGGCGGCAAAGCCGTGCTAGGCATCGGCGTGACGATGCAACCGGGCGGCGATGTGATCCAGCTCGGCAAGGCGCTCGACAAGCAGTCCGCTACCCTGCGCTCCTATCTGCCAGCCGGGCTCAAGCTCGTCGAAGTGTCGAGCATGCCGAATGCGGTGGCGAAATCGGTGGACGACTTTCTGGAAGCGGTCGCCGAGGCGATCGCAATCGTGCTGGTGGTGAGTCTCGTCTCGCTGGGCGTGCGCACTGGCATGGTGGTCGTGATCTCGATTCCGATCGTGCTCGCGGTCACGGCGCTGTGCATGTATCTGTTCGATATCGGCCTGCACAAGGTCTCGCTCGGCACGCTTGTGCTGGCGCTCGGCTTGCTGGTCGACGACGCGATCATCTCCGTCGAGATGATGTCGGTGAAGCTCGAACAGGGCTGGAGCCGTGCCCGCTCCGCCGCGTTTGCATACACCAGTACCGCGTTTCCGATGCTAACCGGCACTCTGGTCACGGTGTCCGGCTTCCTGCCGATCGCCCTCGCCAAATCAAGCACCGGCGAATACACGCGGTCGATTTTCGAAGTGTCGGCGATTGCGCTGATCGCGTCGTGGCTCGCCGCCGTAGTGTTGATCCCGATGCTCGGTTATCACATGCTGCCAGAGCGCAAACGTCAGGCACATGAAGCGCACGACTACGAACACGACATCTACGACACCCGCTTCTACAAGCGCCTGCGCGGCTGGATTAGCTGGTGCATCGAGCGGCGCTTCGTCGTGCTGACGATCACCGTCGCACTGTTCATCGTCTCGCTGCTCGGTTTTACGCTCGTGCCGCAACAGTTTTTCCCGAGTTCGGACCGGCCCGAGTTGCTGGTCGATGTCCGCCTGCCTGAAGGCGCATCCTTCGAGGCCACCCTGCGCCAGGCACAGCGGCTCGAGAAGGTGATCGAGGGCAGACCGGAGATCGATCACTCGGTGGACTTCGTCGGTAGCGGCGCGCCGCGTTTCTATCTGCCGCTTGACCAGCAATTGCAGCAGCCGAATTTCGCGCAGTTCGTGATCACCGCGAAGTCGGTCAAGGACCGTGAAAAGCTCGCGCAATGGCTCGAGCCGGAATTGCGCAACCACTTCCCGGCCATCCGCACGCGCCTGTCGCGCCTCGAAAACGGGCCGCCGGTCGGCTATCCGGTGCAGTTCCGCGTGAGCGGCGACGATATCGCCACGGTGCGCTCCATCGCCGAACGCGTCGCCACGACGATGCGCGACGACCATCGCACGACCAACGTCCAGTTCGACTGGGACGAGCCGGCCGAGCGCTCGGTGCGCTTCGAGATCGACCAGAAGAAGGCGCGTGAACTGGGCGTCACTTCCGACGACGTGTCGAGCTTCCTCGCCATGACGCTGTCCGGCTATACGGTCACGCAGTACCGTGAGCGCGACAAGCTGATCAGCGTCGATCTGCGCGCGCCGAAGACGGAACGCGTCGATCCGGCGCAACTCGTCACGCTGGCCATGCCTACGCCGAATGGCCCCGTGCCGCTCGGTACGCTCGGCCATATGCGCTATGACCTTGAGTACGGCGTGATCTGGGAACGCGACCGCCAGCCGACCATCACCGTTCAATCGGACGTTATCGGCAACGCGCAAGGCATCGATGTGACCAATAGCGTCGACAAGGCGCTGAGCCAGATCCGCTCGACCCTGCCGGTCGGCTACCGCATCGAACTGGGCGGCTCGGTGGAGGAAAGCGAGAAAGGCCAGACCTCCATCAACGCACAAATGCCGATCATGATCATCGCCGTGCTGACGCTTCTGATGATCCAGCTGCAAAGCTTCGCACGCGTGCTGATGGTGGTGCTGACCGCCCCGCTCGGCCTGATCGGCGTGGTCGCCACGCTGCTGCTGTTCGGCCAGCCGTTCGGCTTCGTGGCGATGCTCGGGGTAATCGCGATGTTCGGCATCATCATGCGCAACTCGGTGATTCTGGTCGATCAGATCGAGCAGGATATCGCCGCCGGTCACAAACGCTTCGATGCGATCGTCGGTGCAACCGTGCGGCGTTTCCGGCCCATTACGCTGACCGCGGCAGCGGCCGTGCTGGCGCTGATTCCGTTGCTGAGCTCGAACTTCTTCGGGCCGATGGCCACCGCGCTGATGGGCGGCATCACGAGCGCCACCGTGCTGACGCTGTTCTATCTGCCTGCGCTCTACGCAACTTCATTCAGGGTGCGCAGCGATGAACGCGAACCGCCGGCAGCCTCGACGCAAGCGTCGCATTCGGGAAATTGACCATGACTCATTCCGTCTTCAAACGTGTCAGGCAGGCCCGCACGCTAGCGGTAAGCGGCGGCGCACTCGCGCTCGCGGCCTGCTCGTTCGGCCCGAACGGCAACCCGCCAGCGGTGCCGCAACCGGCTCACTACGGCGCCGAGCCGCAGGTCTCTGAAACGGTGCCCGCGCAGGGCATCGCCCAGCAGTTCGTGGTGGGCGCCAAGCCGGTGCCGACGTGGTGGCGTCTGTATCAATCGGACGACCTGAACGCGCTGGTCGATGAAGGCCTGCGCAACAGCCCCACCCTCGCCGCCACCGACAAGAGCCTGACCGCGGCGCGCGAACAGTTGCGCGCGCAGGTCGGCAGTTCGATGCTGCCCACCATTGATGGCGTGGCCCAGCCGGCCCGGCAGCGCGCGCTGGGGATTCCGGAAGAAGGACCGAACACGTTCCTTTACAACACGTTCGTCGGCCAGTTGCAGGCGCACTACACGATCGACCTGTTTGGCGCTTCACGGCTTGCCAACGCCGCGCTCGCTTCGCGGGTGAACGTGCAGGTCTTTCAACTGGAATCGGCGCGACGTGCGCTGGCAGCCAACATCGTGACGGCAGCCATCACCTCCGCCGCACTGCATGCGCAGATCGACACCACCGAGCGGCTCATCACGCTCGCGAACGACGACGCCCGGGACACAGCGCGGCGCTATACGCTCGGCGCGGTATCGCACGCCGATATGCTGAATGCGCAACAGAGTGCGGCATCGTTGGCGGCCAGCTTGCCGGGCCTGCAGCAACAGTGGGTGAGCACGCGGCATGCGCTCGCCGTGCTGATTGGACGCACGCCCGACGCCGCGCCGCCCGATCTCGATCTGGCACAGTTGCGTGTGCCTGAGCAGGTGCCGGTGGTCGTGCCGTCGGAGTTACTGCGCGCGCGCCCGGACATCCAGGCAGCGGATGCTGCGGTCAAGGCAGCCGCAGCGGATGTGGGTGTGGCCACCGCACAGATGTATCCGAGCCTGTCGCTCACTGCATCGATGGGACAAGGCGGCTTTAGCTGGCCACTGGCGCTTTCCGGCGCGGGCGCCATCTGGGCCGTAGCGGGCTCGCTCTCGCAGCCGATCTTCCATGGCGGCGCGCTGTTTGCACAACGCCGCGCGGCGATGGCGACTTACGACGCGGCCACGGACCAGTACAAGCAGACGGTGCTGACGGCGTTCCAGAATGTCGCCGATACGCTGGCTGCGCTCGAGCACGACGCGCAGGCGCTCGACGCCTCAAATGTGGCAGCACGGGCGGCACAGGGAATTTCCGATGAGACGGCGGCACGTTACCGTCTGGGCGCGGTGCCCGTGTCGGCGGCACGCTCGAGCGAGCAGCAGTTTCGCAACGCGCGGCTCGATGAGATCCGCTATACCGGTGCACGATTGACCGATACCGCGGCGCTGTTTCAGGCAATGGGGACGCCGCCGGTAGATGAGGCTGGGGCGGCTGGGTCTACGGAAACAACGGGGGCTTCTGGCGCGACTGGAGGAACCACGGGTGCTGGTGCGGCTCCGGCGGCGGCAGTGCTCACACCAGCGCCAGTCTCGAGCTTGCAGCCGTCAGACGGCACCGCGCCAGGCTAAACCTCAATACACCGCCGGCTCTCCCACGGGCCGGTGCTTGAAACGCTTATGCACCCAGTAATATTGGGCCGGAATCCGGCGCACCTGGGTTTCGAGGAACTCGGTGATACGACGTGCATCGACGGTCGCATCGGCTGAAGGAAAATCGCTTAGTTCTTCGAAGATTGTCAGCTTGTAGCCACGGTAATCCGGCAACACCTCGGTGACGAACGGCACAACCCGCGCATTGCCCGCCTTGGCGAGGCGCGACACCGAAGTCAACGTACACGCCGGCACCCCGAAAAACGGTACGAACACCGAGTCGCGCAAACCGAAATCCATATCGGCCGCCAGCATTACCGGCTTGCCTTCGCGCAGCACGCGCAGCGCGCGGCGCACACTGTCGCTGCGCGGAATCATCTCGGTGCCGAAGCGGCCGCGCTGGCGCTTGGCCATCGCATCGAACAGCACGTTCGACATCGGCGTGTACAACGAAGCGACCGGATGACGCGTCGAGTACATCATGCAACCGGCCTCGATCCCCACGAAGTGAAAGCCGAGGAAAATCGTCGGCCGCGAGTGCGCTTCCGCCAGGTCGATCGCGCTCTCCACTTCGACCAGACGCGAAATCGCCGCCGCGTTGCCGAACCACTGCGGCCCACGCTCGACGTAACTGCGGATCACATGACGAAAGTGTGCGCGCGCAAGGCGATCGCGCTCCTCATCGCCCATGTCCGGAAAACAGAGTTTCAGATTGGTATGCACGACGCGGCGGCGTGTGCTGGGAATGCGGTATAGCAGGCCGCCAAGTCCGTTGCCCACGCGGGCAACTACGCCATATGGCAGGAGCGCGAACATGCGCAGCAATCCTGTCATCAGATAGATGAGTATTCGGCTTTTCACGAGAGGGATCCCGGTTGAGAGCGGTGTAGCGAACACCTCGTCCTGGCACGCCTGAGCGGAGGGGGCGAAGTGGCATGCGCGCGCATCAAAACCGGGTACCGCGCTGCGCTTGGGTAAAAAAGCGGGAGGTCTCGCGTTTCGGCGAGACGAGAGCTTACAAATTAGGTACGAATACTAAACCGTATTTGACCGGACCAGGGCGTCGCAAGGTAGAAATTACATTACACCGTATTTAGTCAGCGCCGGCCGGAGGGGGTTAAGGGGTACATTTGCGGGCGGGCGAGACCCGCGAATCCGGGCATTGGGCGCCCGGATTCGCCCGCTCCATCAGGGTTTGTTCGATTCGAACAGGTTCATGATCTGCTGCTTTTCGCTCGACGACACGTCCGGTGGCGTCATCCCCGCTGGACCGACGCCCCCGACGGCGTCGCTTGCACCGGCCAGCGGATTGGCCGAGTCGAGGCCGATGCTGGCCACAAAGCCGTTGCCCGGCGTCATGTCCGTGTAGAACAGTTCACCGTCGACGCTCGTGACCGTATCGGGCATGGCCGGCTCGGCCTGTGGCACGCCGCGCAACGCGTGCCCCATATAGTCAACCCAGATCGGCAACGCGAGCTGCGCGCCGAATTCGCGGCTGCCGAGACTCTTCGGCTGGTCGTAGCCCATCCACGCCACCGCGACCAACGATTGCTGGTAGCCGGCGAACCAGCCGTCCTTGGCGTCGTTCGTCGTACCGGTCTTGCCCTGCAGGTCCGAACGCTTCAGCACGTTGGTGCCCGCGCCGGTACCGGCCGTGGCCACCGAGTGCAGCAGACTGTTCATGATGTACGCGTTACGCGGATCGATCGTGCGCGGTGCATCGCGGCCTGCCGTGAGCGGTTGTGCCTTCGAAATCGCCACGCCGCGCGGGTCGGTCACTTCGTTGATCAGGTACGGATTAATCCGGTAGCCGCCGTTCGCGAACACCGAATACGCACCGGCCGATTGCAGCGGCGTAACGAGGCCTGCACCGAGCGCCATTGGCAGATACGGCGGAGTCTTGTCGGCGTCGAAGCCGAAACGCTGTGTGACGAAATCCTGCGCGTACTTCGTGCCGATGAACGACAGGATGCGGATCGACACCAGGTTCTTCGATTTCTCCAGCGCAACGCGCATCGGCATCGGACCGTCCGGCTGGTCGTCGTCCTTCGGCTCCCACGGGTCGCCGCCCGGGCTGCTAGGCGGGAAATAGAGCGGCGCGTCGTTGATGATCGTCGCCGGTCCGAGACCCTTGTCGAGCGAGGCCGAATAGATAAACGGCTTGAAGCTCGAACCCGGCTGGCGCCATGCCTGGGTGATGTGATTGAACTTGTTCTTGTTGAAGTCGAAGCCGCCGATCAGCGCGCGAATCGCCCCGTCCTGCGGCGTGAGCGACACCAGCGCGCCCTCCACCTGCGGCAATTGCGTGATCTGCCAGTTGCCCTTGTCGTCCGCCACGAGACGGATGATCGAGCCTGGCTTGATGCGTTGCGCCGCCGTGGCGCGTGGTCCCAACGCGGCCGCCACGAACTTCAGCCCGTCGCCGTTGATGGTCGCCTCGGTACCGTCGAGGAATTGCGCCTGCACTTCCTTCGGACTGGACGCTGTCACCACTGCTGCGACGATCTCGCCGTTATCAGGGTGATCGGTCAGCGCGTCGTCGATGGCCTGGTCACGGTCGTCGCCCGGCGGCGGCAGGTCGACATTGCCTTCCGGACCGCGATAGCCGTGGCGGCGTTCATAGTCCATCACGCCCTTGCGCACCGCGTGGTAGGCGGCGTCCTGATCCGCGGAATCGATCGTGGTGATCACGTTCAGACCACGCGTATAGGTTTCGTCCTTGTACTGCGCGTACATCATCTGACGGACCATTTCCGCGACATACTCGGCATGGACGCTGTACTCATTGCCCGGATTCTTTGTGCGAATCTCTTCCTTGATCGCCTCGTCGTACTGTTCCTGCGTGATGTACTTCAGATCCAGCATTCGCTTGAGGATGTATTCCTGACGGATCTTCGCGCGCTTCGGATTGACGACCGGGTTATACGCCGACGGCGCCTTCGGCAGGCCCGCCAGCATCGCGCACTCGGCGAGCGACAGGTCTTTCAGATCCTTGCCGAAATACACACGCGCCGCCGCGGAGAAACCGTACGCGCGCTCGCCCAGATAAATCTGGTTCATGTACAGCTCGAGGATCTGGTCTTTCGTCAGCGCGCGCTCGATCTTGTATGCAAGCAGCATTTCATACACTTTACGGGTGTAGGTCTTCTCGCTCGACAGGAAGAAGTTACGCGCCACCTGCATCGTGATCGTGCTCGCGCCCTGCGACGCGCCGCCGTGCAGCAGGTCGGTAGAACCGGCCCGCAGGATGCCGACGAAGTCGACGCCGCCGTGCTCGTAGAAGCGATAGTCTTCGATCGCGAGCACCGCTTTTTTCATCTGGTCCGGAATGTCCTGGAAGCGCACGAGGTTGCGCCGCTCTTCGCCGAATTCCCCGATCAGCACGTGATCTGCGGTGTAGACGCGCAGGGGCACCTTCGGACGATAGTCGGTGAGCGCCTCGAGCGACGGCAACTGCGGCCCCATGACGACAAGCGCATAGCCGACGATCAGCGCACCGACGACCAGCAGGGTCGCAACGAGGCCGACGAATGTCAGCAGGATGCGCCCAACGAGCGAGCGGCGGCCCGGTTCGTCGCGCGAAGCGTCATTGCGTCCTGAGTTGCGGTGGTAGGGATCCCGGTCGTCACCACCCGGAGAATTTGAGGATTGCGGTCGTTTGATGATTGGCATGACTCGAATAGTTGGCGCATGACTGCACGCCTTTATGCGGGCGGCAATTGCCGCCGCACGGCCTTACGCCCCCGGCTGGCCGCACGGCGCGTCCGGATAGGACCGGCCCAAAGGGGGCCCGCGCAACGTAACAGCGCATTTTAAAGAAATCAAGCGCAGTCCAAGGTGATTTTTTTGTAAGAATTCCCTTCGGGATTCTTCTCCGAAGCGTGCTGGCGTACGGCTGCGCGGGGAATCGCGGTTATCAACAGAAATTGTTCATAGAGCTGTGGACAAAGCCACTTGAAACGTTTCAACCCTTTGATGTCACGGGATTTTCATGCGGCGCACGTTTCACATCGGGGCAACTCGCCTTATGATGGACTCGTCGCGCGGGGAAAGCGCGGCCGCGCGCCAAATCAGGCGTTCGACGCCACAACAAGTACGCGAGCAGACTATGAACAAGCCCAGCGAACGCATCGTCGTATTCGTCACACCCGCCCAGAAACGCGCGATTGCCGCCAGCGCAGAAAAACTCGGCATCAGCGTTAGCGAACTGATGCGGCGTGCCGTGCTGAGTTTTGGCGCCACCAGCGAACAGGTCAAGGCGGCAAGCATCGTCGACAGGCTGCGTGCGCCGCGTGAACCGGATGCGCTCAACGCAGCGCTGGAGCGGGTTGCGCGCGGTACCCGCAACGCTCGCGCCGCCCTGCCCGACGTGCTGAAGAAAGACGAAAAAGACGCTGGTGCGCCCGCGGCAACGGAGCCGGAAGCGGCCAGCGAGCCCCTGCTGCCGGCGGACGTGCTTGCGGCGCTGGTGCGCACGCCGGAAGAAGAACAGGCGTTGGCCGACGCCCAGGCAGTGGCGCGTGTCACCGCAGCTGAAGCGGCCGCAATTGCGCACTCTGCCGACCCAGGCGGGCAAACCGGCCTGCCGCCTCCCATTGCGCCCCTCGCGCCGCGCACGCGGGTGCGCGTGCGCATCAATACCACGCCCGACGATGACGATCCGCGCAACGACCCAACTCCCGAAGAC
>Ga0302313_10000963_pt1 | contig 22971 bp, 22 predicted proteins | sample III_Palsa_N2_2_FD_200454 | JGI IMG/M metagenome (GOLD analysis project Ga0302313, IMG submission 200454) | Peat permafrost microbial communities from Stordalen Mire near Abisko, Sweden - III_Palsa_N2_2 | ecosystem: Environmental > Terrestrial > Soil > Palsa > Peat permafrost | place: Sweden...
AGGTGCCACAGGGAGCGGACGCTATAATTGCCCCAATCCGATGCGGCCGTTGTGTCCAGACGCCACCTCTGACGTTTCGACCGGCCATGTCCACCAACGCAGCGCGTCACACCTTCTACCGCTACGACCTTGCCCATGCAATTTCACCCGATCCAGTCCTTCACGCGCAAACGGCTGTCCGACGTCGTGTCTGACCAGATCAAACAACTGATCTCGGACGGCGCGTTGATGCCGGGCGACCGCCTGCCCGCCGAGCGCGATCTCGCGACCCAGTTGGGCGTGTCGCGGCCGTCGCTGCGGGAAGCGCTGATCCGGCTGGAAGCGGATGGCTACATCGAGACCTCGGGGCGGGGCGGCTTTACGGTGGTGGACGTGACGGCGCCGATCATTTCGAAGCCGCTGGCGGAACTGCTGCTGCAGAACCCGCGCACCAGCGCCGACATTCTCGAACTGCGCCAGGGGCTTGAATCGATCGCGACGGTATACGCCGCCGAGCGGGCCACCGCTGCCGATCTCAAGAAGATCCGCGGCGCCTTCGAAGAACTGGAGGCCTGCTCGCTCTCCGACGACCGCACGAACCTGCCGGAGCTGGACGCGGCCTTTCACCTTGCTATCGCCGATGCGACGCATAACATCGCGCTCGCGCATGTCATCCACGGTATCCATACGCTGATTCGGGAAGGGATGCGGCAATACCATCGGCTGATCGACTACGACGATGCGAAGGAGCGTCAACTGCTGACGCAGCACCAGGCGATCTTCGACGCCGTGATGGCACGCGACGCCCAGAAGGCGCGCAAGGCCGCCGAACGCCATCTGACTTTCGTACGCGAACTGTATGAAGAAGAGGCGGCCAAGCCGTCCTGATGCCGCGGGGCGGTACTCGCGCTGACGGCTCGGTGCGTCCAAAGCGGTCGCGCCAAAGTTGGTATCCAAATTGACACGTTTCTCCAACTTCCTTATATTCTTGGTCAGACCAACAAGACCAGTCATACAAAAAGCGTACGTGGGCAGCGAGCACGTCGCCGGACTGGAATCCGCAGTAGAGTAGGCACATGCGCCCGCATCCGAAGCGCAGCGCTTCGTCCCCTCAAATATGCCGGCCCTCGATTCCATGAAAGTCGCTCTTTTCATACCCTGTTTTATCGACGCGTTCTATCCGGAAGTGGGCATCGCCACCCTCGAGTTGCTTGAGCGTTTCGGCATCGAGGTCGACTATCCCCAGGAGCAGACCTGTTGCGGCCAGCCAATGGCGAACAGCGGCGCCCAGGCCGAAGCGGCGGGCGCTGAAAAGGTGTTTGCGCGAAACTTCGCGGGGTATGACTACATCGTCGGACCCTCGTCGAGCTGCATTCATCACGTACGCGAGCATCTGACTGCAATCGAGCAAACCGCTGAGGTGAAGAAGGTGCGCGCCGTCGCCTATGAGCTGGTCGAGTTTCTGCACGACGTGGTTGGCGCCCGCGACTTTCCCTGGGCCGAGTTTCCACATCGGGTAGGGCTGCACAACAGTTGCAGCGCATTGCGCCATTTGAAAGAGGCGTCGGTCTCGGAAATCGCCGGCACGCCCTTTTCGAAACCGCTCGCCTTGCTGAAGGGCGTCAAGGGCATCGAATTCGTCAAGCTCGCACGTCCCGATGAATGTTGCGGCTTTGGCGGCACCTTCTCTGTGACGGAAGAGCCGGTATCGGTCCGCATGGGGCAGGACAAGGTTCGCGATCACCTGAACGCGGGCGCGGAATACATCGTCTCAGGCGATATGTCCTGCCTGATGCACCAGCAGGGTTGCGCGGAGCGGATGAAAGCGGACGCACGTTTTATCCATATCGCGCAGGTTTTGAACGGAGCACGCGAATGAGCCGGATCGATCACGCGAAAGCCGCGGGCGCTTTCATCGCCAAGACGGAACATGTGGCGTTTCATGACAAGCGCCTCTGGGACCTGCGCGAAAAGCGCGATGCGCAGGCGCACAACATCGCCGAATGGGAAACGTTGCGCGAGCTGGCCTCGGGCATCAAGGAACATACGCTGTCGCATCTGTCTGGGTACCTCGAACAGTTTGCATCCACGGCGGAAGCGAACGGTGTGACCGTGCACTGGGCGGCAACCGCGGAGGAGCACAACGAGCTGGTCTATCAGATCATGTCCGGGCGCGGCATGACGACCCTCGTCAAGAGCAAGTCGATGCTCACGGACGAATGTGCGATGCGCGAATATCTCGAGCCGCGCGGCATCACGGTGATGGAGACGGACCTCGGCGAGCGCATCCAGCAACTCGATCATCAGGACCCGAGCCATATGGTGGTGCCCGCCGTGCACAAGTTGCGCGGCGATGTCGCACAACTTTTCGGCCGCACCATCGGCACCGATCCCGAGAACAGCGATATTCACTACCTCGCCGAAAGTCAGCGGATGAATACGCGGCCCTATTTCGTGCGCGAAAAGACGGCCGGCATGACGGGCTGCAATTTCGCGGTAGCGGAAACCGGTACGGTGGTGGTCTGTACTAACGAAGGCAACGCGGATCTGTCGGCCAACGTGCCGCCGCTGCATATTGCCTCGATCGGCATTGAAAAGTTGATTCCGAAGGTCGCGGACCTTGGCGTGTTTGTGCGCATGCTCTCGCGCAGCGCGCTCGGCTCGCCGATTACGCAATACACGTCGCACTTCCGCGCGCCGCGTCCTGGTACCGAGATGCACTATATCCTCGTCGATCACGGCCGCTCGGAGCGCCTTGCGATGCAGGACTTCTGGTATTCGCTCAAATGCATCCGCTGCGGCGCGTGCATGAACACCTGCCCGGTGTACCGGCGCAGCGGCGGTCTTTCATACGGTGGTACGTATTCAGGACCGATTGGCGCGATCATCAATCCGACCTACGATCTGAAACGCTATAGCGCGTTGCCGTTTGCTTCCACACTCAATGGCAGTTGCACGAATGTCTGTCCGGTGAAGATCAATATCCATGAACAGATTTACAAGTGGCGGCAGGTGATCACCGAGCGCCATGAAGTACCGTTCGTGAAGCAGGAAGTGCTGAAGATGGCCGGACGTCTGCTGGCGAGCCCGACGCTGTACCGGGCGACGGTGTCGTCGATGGGCGGCGCGTTGCGGCGTCTGCCGAATTTCGTTCTGTATAACCCGCTCAATATCTGGGGCCGGCAGCGCGAACTGCCGGAAGCGCCGAAGCTAACGTTTCACGCGTGGTACCGGAAGAATCGTGGAGGTGGCGATGGCAACGCGTGAGGCTTTTCTCGCGAAGGTGCGCGCGGCGCAGCCGGAGGCGCGCGAGCGTCCCGAGGTGCCGCTGTTTGCTTCGGTGGGCGGCGATTTGCGGGCGCGGTTTACGGCGGCGTTGGCGGGGATGGGTGGGACGTGCGTTGAGGCTTCATCCGCCACGGATGTGCTCGCGCTGATCCATGAGCGCTTTGGGGCGGACGCCTCGGTGTGCTCGGCTGCGCCTGAGGTGGCCGGCACTCGGCCGCTGAGCGCCGATATGCTACCCGCTTCGCTGCAGGATGTGGATGTCGGTGTCGTACGGGCCCGCTTTGGCGTCGCGGAGACCGGCTCGGTGTGGTTCAGCGAGCAGGAATATGTGGTCAATGCGATCGGTTATATCGTGCAGCATCTGATCGTGCTGCTCGACCCTGCACAGATGATCGATGGATTGCAGGACGTCTACCGGCGGCCGGATTTTCAGCGTGCACGATATGCGGCGCTGGTGACGGGGCCGTCCGCTACAGCGGATATCGAAGGCGTGCTGATTCGCGGCGCACAAGGCGTGCGGTCGTTGACGGTGGTGTGGCTCAGCGCGCCGCATTGACGCGTGGGGTCGCGCGCAAACTGCTGAGCGCGAGGCCCGCGAGCGTGCCGGTCACAAGCAACGTGAACAGATAGAGTCCGCCTGGACCTGCGAGTCCCATAAGCGCCGACGCCAAGGTCGGCCCCGCGCTCGCGCCCAGCGAGAAGATCAGCAGCAGCCCGGCACTGACGGCGATGCGCTGGCCGGCCGGAATGCAGTCGTTGACGTGCGACGTCACCACGCCGTACAGCGAGAACACCACGCTGACATACACATACCCAAGCACCTCGACCAGCGTGCCCCCAGGCAGCACGAACAGCAGCAGGCTGCACACCGCCGCAAGCGCGGTAATGGTCACGATGATGATGCGCCGGTCGAACAGATCGGCGAGCCGCGCGACCGGCCATTGCGGCAGGAGCGCCGCGAGCAGTGCGAAGCCCATGAAGTGCGAGACGTCGGTGACCGAATAGCCGAGTCGGCGCATGAACACCGGCTGCATCGTATAGAACCCGCTGTTCAGCAGACCGGCGGCGAGGCAGCCATACACTCCGAGCGGCGCCCATTTGTAAACCGTGCTCAAGCCCGAGAGTCCACGTTCGAGACGCGAACCGCCGCCGCTCTCAGGAGCCTCCACCGGGGCCGTCGCCACGGGTGCATTGCCGGCCAGTACAACCGGTATCAGCGAAGCGGAAAACAGCGCGCTGACGAGACTGAAGAGGGCGAAGCCAGCCGGATCGGCGAGGCTGATCAGGAACTGCCCTGTGCCGACGCCAAGATAGTTTGTGATCATGTACGCGGAAAACACCCGTCCGCGCTGCGCATTACTGGCCGACTGATGCAGCCAGCTTTCCACCACCGTGAAAATGCCGACGAGGCAAAAGCCCATCACAAAGCGCAACGCAGCCCACGTCGTGGCCGAGCTCCGCGTGGCATAACCGAGCGCGCAGCACGCCGAGACGGCGGCGAATGTGACAAAGGCACGATGATGTCCGACCCGCCCAATCAGGCCGCCGCCCCATAATGCGCCGACCATGAAGCCGATGTAATAAGCCGATTGCACCACGCCGACCACCAGCGACGGCGTCTGCTGCTGGATCAGCCGCAGCGAGATCAGCGTGCCCAGCAGGCCATTGCCGGTAATCAGAATCGCGTAGCCGAGCAGCAGGATCGCGGTCGCCCGCAGGCTGCTGCCGGGTGCCGGGGTACTTGCAGGGTAGGCAGGGTGCGCGGCGATAGGCGGCGTGGACGGCAGACCGGCCGCCGCGTCGCGGATCCAGGATTCGTTGACCGGTTTCATCGTGTGCGTCGGGAGCCATGCAGGGGCGCTGTTTCTGGTGCAACACATGTTGGCTCAGGTCAGGCACCCGAAGCAATTGCTGCAATTCACACAATTGATGTGGTCGCGTGGTAGTAACGAATGTCAAACATTCTTAGAACGCGCGTCGAAGCAGCGGAAATGTGCCGATCGATTTGAGCCGACACGCATTCTTATGACATCATTTGCCGGCGTCCGACGTTGACCCCACCGATAGGCGATCCATTTCGCATAGCGACACGGTCAAGACGCAACTGGCGCTTCGCCCCGTCTGGAGTTGGAGCGCCAAACAGCTATCCCGTCATTCACTCTGAGGCGAAATCATGAAGTCGACATTTGCCGTACCGTTTTTGATCGTATCGTTACTGGGTACGTCCGTTGCCGCGATTGCGCAGCCGCACAATGATGATCACGGCCAGCGGCCGGTTCAGCGTGGACATGGCCGCGGACCGTCACCGCATGAGGCATCAATGGGCGGCCCGGGCGGTCCGGTTCCGCACAACGATTGGCACAAGGGCGAACGGCTGCCGACAGAGTACCGCGATCGTAACTATGTGGTCGACAACTGGCACGAACACGGCCTGCAAGCGCCGCCGCGCGGATATCAGTGGGTGGGTGTGAACGGTGACTATGTGCTTGCCGCCGTCGCGACCGGTGTCATTGCCAGCGTTCTGCTTAACGCGCACTAAGCGGCCGGGCTGAGGCCGATTGTTGTCGATGCTGGCAACAAGGTTGTGCTCTGTTGATCGTGAGGTCTGCCGTTCGTTGTCGCGAGCGGCAGACCTGCTGTGATCGTTTGCCTGGTCCACCCTTCAGTCCACCCGTCTCCAGACCGAAATCGGCACATCACCATTCGGTCGAGGTGTGACGCGGTAGCTCAATTCACCGTCTTTAAGCTCATAGCTTCGCTTCTGCGACTGTCCTTCCCAATTGGGAAAGGACGCATTCTGAACGTGGAACGTCAACGTTCCATTGACCGGGTCGACGCTGATCGTACCGAAATGCGTGCTGGAACCCATGACGGCCTCCTTGTACTCGGCCGGTGTGCCCGTGGCCTTGTCGCCCGAGGCGAATTGCGGGCGTTCCGCCTTGAAAATCTGCAGCGAATAGTGTCCTTGCGCATCGATGAGTAGCAGCCCCTTGGGAGCCGCGCCGTAGTCGCGTCCACGCGAGCCGTCGGGATGCTGGACATCGGCGGCCACCAGGGTCCACGTTCCCGCGAGCGATGGGTCGACCGCGGTGGTATCGGCACGCGCGAAGGTCGCCAATAACGCGCACGCCGAGAAGGCCGTACCCAGGATTCCGTGATGAAAAATAGTCGAGGCGTTCATACAGTGAATGGCTCCGTAAGCGTACGCGAATAGAAAAAGAAACCGCCATTGATAGTAGCCAGACGACGATGTAATGAATGCGATAATTCAGCATCAATTCTTCAGAAAAACTGAATCATGGCTCTGCCTAATCTCGACATGGATGCCTTGCGGACACTCCTCGCGACTCAGCAGACGGGAAGTCTGAACCGCGCTGCTGAACGGATAGGCCGCTCGCAATCGGCCGTGAGCCAGCAGATGCGCAAGCTCGAGGAGCAGATTGGTCAACCTATATTTCGCCGACGAGGACGCGGCCTGGTCCTCACGGAATCCGGCGATCTGATCCTGTCCTACGCCCAGCGAATTCTGGATCTCAACGACGAAGCCGTTCGGGCTATCCGGGGAGCGTCGGTTGCGGGTGTGGTGCGTTTCGGTCTGCCGGGCGATTTCGCCGAGACCTGGCTGCCGGCTGCGTTGGGACAATTCAAAAGAACCCATCCTGCGGTTCGCGTCGAGATTGCAGTCGAAGGAAACGGCAAACTGCTTGAACGACTGGACCGAGGGGAACTCGACCTCGCGCTTGTCATGGGTTACGAAAACCGTCCGGACGCTGAACGCCTTGCAACGCTGCAAATGTCCTGGATCGGGCCAGCGTCGATCGATGTCGTCCTCGATCCAGGCGTTCCGTTGGACCTGGCCTTATACAACTCGCCTTGCTTCTTCCGCCGGGCGGGAATCAATGCACTTGATAACGCGCATATCTCGTGGAGACTGGCCTATACGACGGCCAGCCTGCAGAGCCTTTGGGCGGGGGTAGCGGCTGGGCTCGGCATCACGTTGAGAACAACGGCGGGCGTGCCGTCGTCGCTCAGACGACTCGGCGAGCGAGAAGGGCTTCCGCCTCTGCCGACGGTCGAGCTCTGTCTGCATACCGGGCGCGCAGATGCGCCTCCCGCTTTGGCACAATTGAAGCGGGTTGTGATGGAGAATGCGATGGCTAATCTTGGGTCGTAGGGCTCTGACTACGGACGGTACTCGAGACCGCGCTGAAACAGCGAATACAATTCGTAAAGCTATGGAGGACAAGCGGATGACGACGAGGCACCTTGTAGACAAAGAATTATTGGCGGCGCTGGACACGCTCCCGGTCGCGGAGATAAACGGCGAGACCTTGCTTGCTTTCCGGGCCGGTATACTGCAAATGGTCGAATCCGCTTTGCCCGTTGAAGGGGACGGCATTCGGGTCAGCGAGATCAGCGTGCCGGGACCCGCGAACGCTCCCGATGTGCGCGTTCTGTTCTATCAGCCTGAGAAACGGGTAGGGCCGCTGCCTGCATTCCTCCATATGCACGGCGGGGGTTACCTCGTTGGCATTCCTGAACGAGACGATGCGCGTAATCGCATGCTGGTTCGGGAATGCGGCTGCGCAGTTATCTCTGTCGACTACAGGCTCGCTCCCGAGACGCCCTTTCCGGGAGGTGTCGAAGACTGCTATGCCGTACTGCAGTGGTTGTACCGCAACGCCGACGAACTAGGCGTCGACGCGAAGCGCATTGCGATTGGCGGGGAAAGCGCGGGTGGTGGCCTGGCCGCGGCGCTTGCATTGCTTGCGCGCGATCGAAGAGAGGTTCCGGTTGCCTTCCAGTTGTTGATTTATCCAATGATCGACAATCTGACTGGCGCTAACGGCCACGATGTCACGCTTGCCGGCGAGTTCATCTGGACGAAAGCCTCGAATGATTATGCCTGGCGCGCACTGCTTGGCAATGCACACAAGGGCGAGGACGCGTCGCCATACGCGGCCGCCGCGCGTGCAGAAGATTTAGCCGGACTGCCTTCTACCTACATTGCGGTCGGCACGCTCGACTTGTTCGTCGACGAGAACATCGAATACGCGCGCCGATCGATTTCAGCAGGGGTGCCGACGGAGTTGAAGGTTTACCCCGGCGCCTATCACGGATTCGAGGACCTGGCACCGGATGCGGCGATATCGCGTGCGTTTGTGCGTGACTATGTCAGCGCGTTGCAGCGCGCGCTGAACCCCTGACGCTCTAGCGATCCGCTCGCGGCCACCGGGCGCATGGCCTTCATCAATTGCTTGAACCAATCGCTTAAGTGAACGCTCATGCTGAATATCACCTTACGCCAGGCCACCGAGCACGACTGGGAGTTCCTATGCGTTGTTCAGGAATCGTGCATGAGGGAATACGCCGAACGTACGTGGGGTACATGGATACCGGAACCGCGGGACAATTTTCGGCCCGAGATTCATGAAGTCATTCAATGCGATGGCGACGATATTGGTTGCATTGCCGTGATCCATGAACCGGACGCATTGCTGCTTGAAAAACTTTATATCCTGCCGAGTCATCAAAGCCGTGGTATTGGCACGTTGTTGCTCAAGCGCCTTATCGAGCGCGCACACGCTAGCCAAAGGCCAATCCGTTTGCGAGTGCTGCGAGTCAATCCCGCTCGACTGCTCTATGAACGAAACGGATTCGAAGTAGATCGCTCGACTGACGAACGATATTTCATGTCCTACGCATCAGATCGCTCCGCGACATCGGAAACGATTCGTTGAAATGTCGCGCAAGCACAACATGCATCAATTGACAGACAACGCGTTCAAAGAGAAACTCGGCGTCATGATTTCGAACCTCATCCCGGCATTCGCGCTGCAAGGCGGCGAGGGTTTCCGCAAGGACACCCTGGGGGAGGCTCGTTCGCTTTAGATTTACAGGTACAAGCGTCGATCAACAGGCCTCTCCGGAAACGGATGAGGCCTGTTTTGTTTGTACCGTCTCCGTTTCCGATCTTACTAACGGAGATAACTATGAACACGAAAACGTCGACCCCCGTCCGTGACGGCGAGTCCATCCAAACGATCTACCCGACCCGGCGTCCCACCGAGTCAAGCATCGACAACGACTTCCACGCCCGGCATCAAGCCGAGCGAGCCATGACGATAGCGCGAACACGGATGTTCTATCCGTTCGAATACTGGGCGCATGGAAGCCCGGGCATTCAAGCTGACGTGGAAGACTCGCCGACTGACTCACGTCCCGGTCGTGCAATCGAAAGTCGATCCTTCAAGCGGCCTGTGATTCTTGTCGGATGGTTGCAAGATGTCGCGATGCATTTGTTCCATCGGGCGCGCGGGCCTTGAAACGGCGCGGCCCGCGGACTGGTGACTAACGGGTTCCGCGGGCCGCGACCGCTAACGTCGTCTTGTCGCATTACAACCAACCTATGGCGGCAGCTTGTCGCCTGACGGCGCGATCATGTCTGGAGGATCCGGGATTTCCCGGAGCACTCCAGACGGCGCCTCCGAATGACTCTACGAAGCACGCTTAAGCAGCCATTCCTGAATGGCGTAGCGAAGCTGCCCGATTTCATGCAGCGCGCAATGCTAACGCCGCAGCTGCGCCGCATCTGCATTCGCGTGCCGCTGCTGCGCGCGGTGTATTCGGGCTGTCTGCGCCGTCATCCCTTCGACCTGCAATTTGGTATCGATACCAGTGGCCTGGTGGACGCGTTCGCGCTGCAGCGCGATCAGCGCCTTGCCGATCAATTGAGCCCTTACATGGGCTCACAGCCGACCATCATCCGCCGTGCGCTCGACACGCTCGGCGATATCTCCGGCTATACATTCGTCGACATAGGCTGTGGCAAAGGCCGACCGCTGATCGTCGCGTCCGAGTATCCGTTCGCGGTGGCACTGGGCTACGACATCAGCATAGATCTCGTGAAGACCGCGAATGAGAACGCAACCGCCATCGCGCGACGCTTTCCGGCACGTGCGCCGATCTGCGCGGTCGTTGAGAATGTCGCTGACATGGCCGTGCCGTGCGGCAACGTAGTCGTGTTCATGTTCAATCCGTTTGGCCCCGAACTGATGACGACGCTGCTGCACAAACTCGAAGAGGCGCTCGCGAACGGCGCAATCCAGCATCTTTTCATTGTCTACGACAATCCTGTCTGTGGTGACGTGTTCGACGGTTCGGAACATTTGAAGCGCTGGTTTGCGACGATGTTCGACTACGATCAGCACGAACTCGGTTTTGGACCGGAGGAGCGGGAAGGCGTCGTAATCTGGCAGAGCGTGAGCGGCGCGCGGCCCGATGTTTTTGCCGACCGCAACCGGCGCATTACGACGAAAGACAAACTCAGCGCGGCAGTCGAATAGCGTCAAACTGCCATTTGGCGCGACACTCGGTTCAGCATGCGCATGGCCCGGCGCTCCGCCAGGTCTTCTCCGCCAAAATCCAGAAACCGCCGAAACCATAGGTCGCGCGAGTTTGCTTTTCGTTCGACACTATGCGCTGCCGCCAGACCACCTTTACTTCTCCGCGTAGATCGCTCGTTATGGCGGAACGGCAAATCCGCTGAGTGGTAGGTGTCACAAAATAATTCAGGAGTCCAGTGTCTACAGCCACGGCCGCGATGCTCGAACCATCATCGCCGACAGCTTCGTTCAGATACGACGTGCGATCGTACGAGACGATCGATGCATTTCGCGCGTTGCAGCCACAATGGTGTGCGCTGTCGGCGACGGCAGAAGCGCATTCCCCGTTCAGTAGTTTCGAATACTGCGAACTTGCGGTTGAACGCGCGCTCGCGAGCGGTGCGGCGATCGAAGTAGCGATGGTGTACGGCGCGCACGAATTGCTCGCGCTGTGGCCGGTTGCGATTGTTCGCAAGGGAGCGCTGCGGCTCGCGCATTCGCTTGGTTGCGGATGCGGCGAAGAATACGGCGGTCCGTTGATCAAAGACACGCGGCGCACCGAGCTCTACCCGGCCGCGGTCGTTGCGACGATGCGGATTCACGCCGACGTGCTCGAAGTTCCTATGGTCGAAAACGGCAGCGTGCTGCAGCACGCACTGAGTGACGCGCCCGGCTCGTGGGTGCGGCGACGGTTGCCGCCGCGCTGGCGCGAGTTGCCGGGTTACGCGATCGGACTGCGCGCCTATCCGGCCTGGAACGACTTCCTCGCGACGCGCAACGCCACGCTGCGCTCCGCCTTGCGTTCGAGTGTGAAGCGGCTGCGTCGCCAAGGAGACGTGAGTTTCGGATGGTGCCGCACGGCCGATGAAGCGCAAAGCACGCTGACGTGGCTGTTTGAGAACAAACGCAACTGGGCCTTGGCGCGCGGGATCGAGTCGCGCTACCTGATGGACGATCAGGTACGCGATTTTTTCATCACGCTGGCGCGGCGCACGGATTTGCCCAACGTGCCGCTCGTCGCGTTCGTGACGGTCGATGGACAGCCGGTAGCGGCTTCGGTCAATCTCGTCGGTGCACGAACCGTCGAGTATTTCATCACGACCTACGACGAGGCCTTCGGGACGTTTTCGGTTGGGAATCTGCTGGTCGAGTTTCTCGCGCAGTGGGCGCATGCGAATGGCCGCGACTTCGATTTCCGGCCACTGCACGGCGACTATAAAGCGCGTTGGGCCGATCGGGTGACGCAGCATGAATCACGGCTGCTTGTGCTGAATCCGCGTGGGCGATTGATCGAGTTGCCGTTATTGTGGGCGCTGGTGGGACGCGTGTATCGGAAGGTGGCGATGGTTACGACGAAGCGATCGAAATGAAGCGAAGTTAATCTCGCTCATGTAAATTGACGCGTCTTCCACCTAGAGCGAGTTCTCCGTCATGACGCCGTTCGATCAAGCCAAAGCCGACAAGTCGTCCCCGAATCACGAACGTTGGCCGCATCTGCGGTTCCATCTTCCTTACAATCACTTAACGTCGACCTTCGGGGACGACTGGTTTGCGCTCAAGGCCGAAGCATTCGCGCGCTTCTTCGGCACACCAACGTTTCTCATCGCGCAGACCGTGATCGTCGCAATCTGGATCATCTTGAACATTACGGGCGTCACCAAATTCGACGTCTATCCTTTCATTCTTCTCAATCTTGCTTTCAGTTTGCAAGCTGCCTACGCGGCGCCATTGATCCTGCTGGCGCAGACGCGCCAGTCCGATCGCGACAAGGCACTCGCCGACGCGGACGCCCAGCATCGGGAAGCGATCGCCAAGTCCGCCGAAGAGCGGCAACTGCAGATGGCTGAGCACACCGCACAGATGGCCGCGCTGTTGAAGCAGAACACCGAACTCACCGAAATCACGCGGCAACTGAGCGGGAGAATCGAGGCGCTGACCATCGAAATGCATGCGAAGGTGCTGTCTGCAAGGTAAGCACGGCGGGGAAAAAAATGCGTAAGCGTTCCCGAGGGCGGCCGGGAGCCGCTTAGAGGATTCCAGGCGATGCGAGCGTGCGCCGACGTTCGCCTTAGCCAGCGTCTCCGACGAACCATCGATAGTAAGGGTTCCGGCTATCGTCGCGCATCACGCTGCCAATGTCCCTGGCCCACGCCTCGCGGTCGCCGCGGTATGCATCGAGCGCAGCGCCGTAGAACGTTTGCAGCGTGCTGCGTTCGGCCTGCACCGCACTACGGAACGTGTCGTCCGCGCCCACGAACGGTGGCGCGCTACTCAACGCCATCATCCGCGCCAGCACTTTCGGAAACTCGTCCTCGCGCACCCAGGGTGCGTATTCGATGCGAGGCTGGTCATCTGTCACCGGCCGGGCGTCTGCGGCGTAATACGCCAGTCCCGCGCGATCGGTCACCCACGTCGCTAGCAGCGCGGCCGGGGACGCGATGCCGACTTCGCGCAATGCCGCGGCAACGCTGGGTTGCGCGAAACGCTCCCGGATGCGTGGTACATCGAGTTCGATCGGCTGCATGGAGCCCACCAGCATCATTTCGTGCAGCTCAGTGGTCCATAGGGCCGCATAAGGAAACACCTGCACGAAACTTTGAATCAGCGCGCGCGTGTCTTCCTCGTTTTGTGTCGCGATAGGCAGCCATTGGGCGACGATGCCACGAGGCGCGAGACGTGCCGCACTCAGTCGATAGAAGTCCGAAGAGTACAGATTGACGACCCCAGCTGCCGAGGGAGGAGGGGGCTCCAGTGTGATCAGGTCGTAAGTCTGAGCGTTGCTGAGGAGTTCACGGCGCCCGTCGAGCAAGCGGATCTGCATGCGAGGATCGGCGCTCACCGCCTCGTTGCCGCTGAACTGCGGCACCGCGCGCACGACCGCGGGCAGTAATTCCGCCACCACACGCCGCTCGAGGCCCGGGTACGTCAGCAGCGCGCCCGCAGTGATACCGGTGCCCATGCCGATCACGAGCGCCGAACGCGGTGGGTCGCGTTGGATCAGCAACGGCAGCAGGGCCTGCAGACGCATATAGCGCAGCGAGGTCATCGCGTCCCCAGAGTTCGACACACCCTGGATATAAAGCCGCTTGAAGTGATGTTCGCCGGAGTCCTGAGCGACGACGGCGACCGTGCCACCCGCGCTTTCCTCGTAGAAACTCAGGTGGCCGCCGTGCGCCTCTGCGAGCAGTGTGGCGAGGCGATCCGCAGGCGTGAGCACGGCGGCGCTTGCCGCAACGACGCCGAGCAGAGGGACGGTCCAGCGCGCAAGCCTCTGCACGCCAGAGCCGCGCAGCACCGCGACCAGACCTACCAGGCATGCCATTATGGCCAGCGCGCCCAGCGTACGAATCAGCCCTAACGCCGGTATCAGCACGAAGCCGGCGAGCAGCGTGCCGATGATCCCACCCGCGGTATTCAGCGCGACGACGACGCCTACGTCGCGTGATACATGAGCTTTGTCGACGCAAAGACGCAACGCGAACGGGAATGCAGCGCCCAGCAATACGGTCGGGACGAACACGACGAACAGCGCGGCCACAGCAAAGCGGGCGCACATGGCAACGAGCAGGCTGCCGGTTGCATGCAGCGCAGCGTTCGACGCTTGAGCTTGCCACTGCGACAGTCCGTGGCCGAGACAGGCGATTTCGAGCAGCGCCACGAGACCCGCAGCCGCGATCAGGAGTGCGAACGTGCCCCAAGGATCACGGACACGGTCGACGCGACGCGCTACGAGTGCGCTACCTAGCGCGAGTCCGCATAGATAGGTGGCCAATACGATGGCGAAGGCGAACGCCCGGGTGCTGATGAATTGCACAATAGCCTGCGACCAGACCACCTCGTAGCCGAGCGCGATGCCACCGGCGACGGCATACAGGCCGAGTGCAAGATACGGACGGCCGGTTGAAGTGACAGATAACGTGCTTGTCGAAGGGGCGTCAATGCCGCGAATGGTTCTTGCCTGTGCCGAAACAGCGACGCCTTTGCGGCTCGCAAGCAGCATGGCGAGCAGCGCAGCGGCCACATTCAGCGTGGCCGCTGCGCACGCGCTGCCCAACACACCGAAAGTGGGAATCAGCATGAACGGCGCGGCCAGCGTGCCAGCGATAGCGCCCACGGTATTGGCAGCATAGAGGCGCGCCCCGTTCCTGCCGATCAGGTCCGCGCGCGGCGCGAGCGTGCGCATCAGCACCGGCAGCGTCCCCCCAAGCGGAATGGCTGGCAGACCGACCAGCGCGAAGGGCAGCGCCCACGCCAGCGGCCCTGCGTGATCCTGCAGCGATGCGAACAGCCCAGCCGCGTGCGCGAGACCGACGGTGCCTGCTAGCGCCAGAAGCAGCACACCGCCTTCCAGAGCGGCGTAAAGAAGCAGCGGCTGCGCACTGCGATCCGCAAGCCTTCCGAAGATCCACCCGCCAAGTGCGAGCCCGGCGAAAAACGCGCTGATGCCAATGGTGACCGCTTGCACTTCCACGCCCACCACGAGCGAGAGCTGTTTGATCCACAGTACCTGATAAATCAGCGCTGCAGCACCTGAGGCGAACAGAAGCAGCATCGGCCACGCGACGGCGAGCGTGGTCTGCACGGCTTGCGTAGCAGACACGGTCGGTACGGAGTCGCGCGGCATGGCGCGCCGCTGCGAACGCTCGAGTTCGCGCCGTTCGCGGCGCGAGGTTTTCGCGTGAGGAGCCAGGGTATCGGTCATAGGGAGCGCTCAGATCAGTCGGGAAAGTGCCGCGGCCGCCAGCGTGTCACTGGCTGGCAGCCACGGCAACGACGGCGGCTTTATTCCAGTCCGCGTTTCTTGAACGACTCGTCGATCTTCTTGTCGACCTGGCGGCGCACCCCGTCGACGCTGAAGCTCGCTGGCCGCTGGCTTGGCGGATACTGGACGAATGTCTCCAAAAACGTGGACGCTTTCATCGTCGCGATGCCGTCCAGGTATACGTTTTTCGTTAGCCAGTCGTTGTACTGGTCAGAGGTGATGTCCGCTCGCTCATAAGGATCCATGCGCAGGTTGAAGAGTTTCGGCAACCTGAGGCACACGAGTGGGTCTTGCCAGATGTTCAGATTCCCGGGCGTGCGCTGCTCGCAGAACACTGCCTTCCAGGCCGTGCCATCCTGGTCCCATCGCATCGCAACGAGATCTCCATCGTCATCGAAGTAATAAAACTCGGTGCGCGGATCCTTCGTCGTTTTGCCCGTCAGGAAAGGCAATTGATCGTAGCCGTCAAGATGCACCTTGAAGGACGTGCCGCCGGCCTTCGGCGCCCATCCCTTGAGCAACCGGTCCTTGACCCCGGTGTCGCCGGCAGCGTCGAGCAGGGTCGGGAACCAGTCGAGTCCGGCGAACATCTGGTTGGAGACCGATCCCGGTTTGATGTGACCTGGCCAGCGTACCATCGCGGGCACACGGAAGGCGCCTTCCCAGTTCGAGTCCTTCTCGCTACGGAACGGGGTCATGGCGGCGTCAGGCCAACTAAACATATTGGGCCCATTGTCCGTGGTGTAGACGACGATCGTATTGTTGGTGATCTTCAGGTCATCGAGCAGCTTTAGCAGTTTGCCGACGTCCTGATCGTGCTCCCACATGCCATCGGCGTACTCGTTGCCGGCCATGCCGCTCTTACCCCTGAATTCAGGCCGCACATGCGTGAACACGTGCATGCGCGTGTAGTTCATCCACACGAAGAACGGCGTTCCCGCTTTGGTCTGCTTGGTGATGAAGTCCGCGGCGTGCTGGCCGGTATCGTCGTCGATGGTCTCCATGCGCTTTGCCGTCAGCGGCCCGGTGTCCTCGACCTTGCCGTCAGCCGTGCTATGGATCACCCCGCGCGGCGAAAAGTTCTTCACATACGGGTCGTTCTTGTCCTTCGGCCAGTAAGGACGCTCGGGTTCTTCTTCGGCGTTCAGGTGATACAGGTTGCCGTAGAACTCGTCGAAGCCGTGATTGGTCGGCAGATACTCGTTCTTGTCACCGAGGTGATTCTTGCCGAACTGGCCGGTGGCGTAGCCGAGCGCCTTGAGTGCCTGGGCAATCGTGATATCGCCTTTCTGCAGCCCGACCGGCGCGCCTGGTGCTCCGACCTTGGACAGCCCCGTGCGTAACGGCACCTGACCGGTGATAAACGATGAGCGTCCGGCCGTGCAACTGTTCTCGGCGTAGTAGTCCGTGAACATCATGCCTTCGCTCGCGATGCGGTCGATGTTGGGTGTCGAGTAACCCATCAGCCCATGCGTGTAGGCGCTGATATTGGATTGTCCGATGTCGTCGCCGAAGATCACGAGGATATTCGGTTTGGCCGACGTCTTCGCGACCGGTTGCGAGGCAGGTCGCGGCGCTGCATTGGTCGGCTGGGACTGCGCCGGCGATTCGGTGGACGGCAGCAGAATCAACGTACAGATCGCGGTGAGGGCGACCAGCGATGCCCCCGCCGCGTAGCACCTCTTTCGAAGAAACAGTCTCATCGTATGGCTCCAATGGAGTTGACTCTCGTCTTCCCGTGGCCCGGCCCAGGGCGTTGCGGGTTGTTTCTACTGCTTCGGTTCGGGATAAACCGCATTCCAGTCGTCCTTCATGCTCACTACGGTCCAGCCGCGTGCGATCGCCTCGTCCCACGCCTTGTCCAGCCTCGCCAGCTTCGATTGACGGTCGTAGGCGAACTCGCGCGCCGCATCGTCGTGGTGGACCAGCAGTTCGAGCGATTCGCCGCTGCCACCGGCGGTGTACTCGAGCATTTGCAGGTCGCCATCGGAATTGCCGAAGGCAAGAATTGGACGGCGGCCGATGTTGCGATAGATGCCAACCGGTTTGCCCGGACCGTCGTCCACGAAATCGAGCTTCGGCAAGCGCACCAGTACCGGGTGGCCGTCGCGCAGTTCGTATTTCACTGCCTGGCTGGAGCCGATCACCTGCTCGGGCGGAATGCCGTAGACCTGCTGGGACCACGGCCGCATAAAGTCGATCGTGCCGCCCGACACGATGTAGGTCTTGAAGCCGCTGGCCCGCAGATAGGCGAGCAGTTCGAGTTGCGGTTGATACACGAGCGCGGTGTACGGCCGATTGAATTTCGGGTCGCGCGCGGTCGCCAGCCAGTTGCGCACGGTCTCGTCGTACGCGTCTACCGTCATGCCGCTATTCGCAGCGGCGATCAGCTGCAGCAACTCCTTCTGGTGGGTGGCGAGTGCTGCGCTGTCGTGCGCGGTTAGCGCCTTGAAGGCCGGGTTGTTTTTCCATTCGGGATGATCGGGCGCTGCGGCCTTGACCTGGTCCAGCAGGAAGACCAGCTGGAACGGGATGGGCTGCTCGCTCCACAAGGTGCCGTCGTTGTCGAACACCGCGACGCGCTGCGCCGCAGGCACGTAGTTCGGCGCGCCCTCGCGCGTGACATCGGCGACGAACTTCAGGATCGACTGCTTCGCTGCGCCGTTGCGCCAGGAGGGTAGCGGGTCGGTCGTGCTCGACACGCCGGTCTGCGCGGCGCCCGGACCATTACCTGAGCCTGCGCAGCCGGCCAGCGTCAGGGCAAACATCAACGCAAACAAGGCGTGGCCGATCTGGCCGGCAGCATGCCGAATCCAGCCGCGATGGTTCAGGCAATCCATTCGAACTCCTGCTTATATGGCACGGGCTTTACGGTCCACAAATGAAGCAGCGCTAGAGTCAGCAACCGCGCTGCCGGCTCACCCTCCACGGCTAGCGGCCCGATTGGCTTGTTGCTGGGCCGCCGGGTTGTCCTTCCAGGTGTCCTCGTCCATTACGATGCGGAAGCCGAGATGGGACATGCTGTTATAGGGATCCGTGCCGCGTCGCGCACTTGGCCGGTAACTCAGGCAATAGGCTTCGTTGCAGAGAAACGAGCCGCCGCGCGTGACCCGCTTGGGCGCATCCGCGGGCACGCCCGGGTCCGCCGGATCCCACGAGGCGCTCGGCCCAGCCGGGTTGTCGATCAGGCCGGTGTTGCTGGCCGACTCGCGGCGGAACTGGTCGGCGCGGTACCAGTCGGCCACCCACTGCCATGCATTGCCGGTCATGTCGGACAGGCCGTAGCCGTTCGCCGGAAAACTGCCCACCGGGCTGGTGCCGAGCGCGCCGCCGGCCTTGGCGCTGACCACCGGGAATGGTTGCGCCTGCTGGCCTTGCCAGACATTCGCCATCTGTTTGCCGTCGGGCGAAAACTTGTTGCCCCACGTATAGGTGGCCTGGTCAAGACCGCCGCGCGCAGCGAACTCCCACTCCGCCTCGGTCGGCAAGCGCCCGCCGGCCCATTTGGCATACGCTTGTGCATCCTCGTAGGACACCTGAACGACGGGATGATCGTCCTTGCCGATGATGTTGCTGTCGGGACCGTCCGGATGACGCCAGTTCGCTCCTGGCACGTAGCGCCACCAGCGCGAATAGTCTTCCAGCGAGACCGGCTGGTCCGTTCCGACGAACACCATAGCGCCCGGCACCAGCGCGCTATCGTCCGGTCGTGCCGTGCCGGGCGGCAACTGCACCTTGAGCGTGTCCCAGTCCGGCTTTTTCTCTGCCGTGGTCACATAGCCTGTCGTTTGGACAAACTTGCGGAACTCGGCATTGGTCACATGATGACGGTCCATCCAGAAGCCGTGCACGCGCACCTTGTGGGCTGGGCGCTCATTGGGCTGGGCGAGTTTGTAGTCGCTGCCCATCATGAATTCGCCGCCGGGGACCCACGCCATGCCTAGCGGGCCGCGTGTGCCGTCGCCATAGACCACACGTATTTCGGACGCCTTTGTATGTGTGCCGATCGCCCATGTCACCGCTGCGCCAAGAAAAGCGGGAAGCAGCACAAATGCCGCCACCCATAGCAGGATCTGGCGGAGCCGCTTCGCTTCGGGAAGGGGAGCCGACGTTATGCCGGCGCTCCGTAATGTGACAGTGCTCTGATTTTGCTTGCTCATGGTTTCGCTTCCAGGAGATGCACTACGTAGCCTTATCGGGTCGGAGTCGCCTCGCTCGAACTTCCCGTATATGCGATATGCGTTTTGCGAAAAGCGTTAGAAAACTCTCTGCATGAAATGCTTAATCAGAATTCTCAGCGGCAGATAAAACGGCCGGCCGGTTGCGTAATAACCGGCGTTATTTTTCAGAAACTGTATTTGTCATTCTCTCTGAATCGTTTTTTGAAACAATGCAGCGCTCTATATTCACGCGCTGGATATACGTGGCCGCGCTTTTCGGCGGCTACCTGTTCCCCTTAATCCTGTGCCTGGCTGCGCGCCGAGCTAACGTGCCGGAGCGCAAGCGCCGCACTTGCCGGGCGACGGACGGGATGGCAACTCTTCATGAGAATGGAGATTAACAATAATTTTGTAAGACTTCACGATATTTTTCAAATGATTGCTAACGCCTTTGACGGATGATGTGGCGTGCGTTACCGTTAAAAATAGCCGGCGATATCCAGGCAATAAAAAACGAAACGATTAAATGGATTGACGCAATGCGCGAAACTATCTTGCGTTTTGAGGCGAGTGTGGACGAAGCCGTGGTTGGGCAGCATGCCGTGGTGCGGCAGATCCTTATCGCGCTGCTGGCAGACGGCCACGTGTTGCTCGAAAGCCTGCCGGGACTGGCCAAGACCCGTACGGTGAAGGCCATCGCCGCGCGGCTGGCCGCGACCATGAAACGTATCCAGTTCACGCCAGACCTGTTGCCCTCGGACATCACGGGCGGCGAGACGTTGTTGCAGGCCGGCACGGAGCGTACCTTGACGTTTCAACCTGGGCCCATTTTCGGCAACCTGATTCTGGCCGATGAGATCAACCGCGCCCCCGCGAAGGTTCAGTCTGCGTTGCTTGAAGCCATGGAAGAGCGGCAGGTGTCTGTCGCCGGCAAGACGCATCCCATGCCCGAACTGTTTCTCGTCATGGCCACGCAGAATCCGATCGAGCAGGAGGGCACCTATCCGTTGCCCGAGGCGCAGATGGACCGCTTTCTGTTGAAGGTGCTGATCAGCTATCCGTCGCCGGAGAGCGAGCGCGACATGCTGCGTCTGCTGCGACGCGAAAGTAGCACGACGCCATTGCCGGCTGAAACGCTTGCGCAGGACGTCATTTTCAAAGTGCGCGAGGCGGTGCGCCAGGTGTCGGTGGCGCCGGCGATCGACGAATACATTGTGTCGCTCGTCAATGCGACGCGGCATGCCGGCGAACTGGACCCGGAACTCGGTAAATGGATCGAGATCGGGGCGAGCCCGCGCGGGGCGATTGGTCTTGACCGTGCGAGCCGGGTGCAGGCGTGGCTTCAGGCGCGCGATTTCGTCACGCCGGACGATGTGCGTGCAGTGATTCATCCGGTGCTGCGTCATCGTCTGATCCTTTCGTACGATGCCAATGCAGAGAACGTTAGTGCAGATGCGGTGATCGACCGGCTGATCGAAAAAGTGGCCGTGCCGGCCTGAATCTCGCGCTGTGCGGTGACAAGGAGAATGTCGATGGCCGTGAGGTCCGCAACTACGCTCGGCCGCGTGTATGTCGACGCCGCGCATCTTGCGAAGCTTGAGTTCCGCGCCCGCGGCCTGAGCTTCGTTGCGCCGCCGCCGGTCTCGAGCATTCTGTCGGGCGACCACGCTTCGCGCCTGCGCGGGCGCGGCCTCAATTTCGAGGAGATTCGCGGCTATCTGCCGGGCGACGATATTCGTCATATCGACTGGAAGGTGTCCTTACGTTTGGGCAAGGCACAGGTGCGCACTTATACGGAGGAGCGCGACCGTCCGTTGCTGGTGGTCGTCGATCAGCGGATGAGCATGTTCTTCGGTTCGAACCGTGCCTTCAAGTCGGTGGTGGCGGCCGAGGCCGCGGCCCTTGCCGTATGGATGGGCTTCGCCGCCGGCGACCGGGTGGGCGGCGTGATTTTCGACGACAGCTCGGTTGTGCGCGTGAAGCCCTTGCGTAGCCGCAACCGCATCAAGCTGCTGTTCGGTGCGATCGCCAGAATGAACACTGCGTTGCATGCGGATAGCGTGCATCGCACCGACTACGGTCAGCTGGATAGCGCGCTCGAAGGTGTGCTGCATCTGGCGGCACACGACTATCTGATCTGCATCCTGAGCGACTTCGCCGGTGCGGGCGAGCGCACCCGGCAACTGCTACAGCAACTGTCGCGGCATAACGACGTGATTGCCGCGATGATCTTCGATCCGCTCTGGCAACACATGCCCGAACACCGCGCGCTGGTGGTGAGCGAAGGCCAACTGCAAGTCGAACTGCGGATCGACAACGAGCGGGTGCGGGTGCCGCTTGCGAGCATGCTCGAAGGGCGCGCGGCCGAGGTGGCGAAATTGCTGCGCTCGAGTGGGGTTCCATTGATGGCGCTGTCGACCGATGAACCTGCAGTCGATCAGGTGCGGCGGTTGTTTGGGCAACGTGCCCGCTTGCCGAGCAGAGCCGGCCTGTGATGGCGCCCGGAAGCCCTGCGGCCGCTCCGGCTCCCGCTCCCGCTGATACTCCAGGGGTGTTGCAGTCGCTGCAGGAATTGCCGCTACCGTCACCTGTTTCGTGGACGCCGCAGACGGCAGGGTGGATCGGCGTTGCGATCGTGCTGATCGCAGCCGCGTTATGCAGCGCATGGGCGGTATGGGGACGTCACGTCAGGAGACGCTATCGGCGGGTCGCGCTCGCACAGTTGGCTTGCATTGAAGCGGAACTGACGGACCCGGCGCAACGCGTGACGGCACTCGCGGCCATTCCGCCGTTGCTCAAGCGGGCCTCATTGGCCGCGGCGCCGCGTGAGCAGGTCGCCGCGCTCACGGGCGACGCATGGCTGGCATTTCTCACACGGACACACGCGCACTTGGATACACAAAGCGGGGCGCTTCTTGCACTCGTCAGCTATGCCCCGGCGGAGCGGATCGCGGCGGTTTCGGAGCGCGATGCCACCGCGTTGCTGTGCGCGGCGCGCGACTGGATCGAGCACCATCATGTGGAAATTTGATTTCCCGTGGGCGTTCCTGTTGCTACCTGTACCGATTCTGGTGTGGTGGCTGGTGCCGGCCTATCGCACGACGGCATCCGCGGTGCGCGTGCCGTTCTTTCACGAATTGGCCGACGCCGCTGGCGAAACCCCTGCGCCAGGCGGCGTACGCCTGCGCAGCAACTGGGTGCAGCGGCTGATGATGCCGCTGTTGTGGGCATTGCTGGTTGTCGCCGCGGCCAAACCCGTATTGGTCGAGCGGCCTGTCACGCATGAAGAACCCGCGCGCGACCTGATGCTGGCGATCGACCTGTCGCAATCGATGAGTTCGCGCGATTTCGTGAGCGTTTCGACCGGCGAGCGCATGGACCGGCTGACCGCCGTCAA
>Ga0302313_10000972_pt1 | contig 22858 bp, 13 predicted proteins | sample III_Palsa_N2_2_FD_200454 | JGI IMG/M metagenome (GOLD analysis project Ga0302313, IMG submission 200454) | Peat permafrost microbial communities from Stordalen Mire near Abisko, Sweden - III_Palsa_N2_2 | ecosystem: Environmental > Terrestrial > Soil > Palsa > Peat permafrost | place: Sweden...
CCAGCCGCAACGGTCGCGATTCGAACCCGAAATACCTTGGTGTGAAGATCTATGGTGGTCAGGCCATCGAGGCCGGCAACATCATCATTCGTCAGCGCGGCACCCAGTTCCATCCGGGTACCGGCGTGGGCCTGGGTCGCGACCACACGCTGTTTGCGTTGGTTGACGGCAAGGTCGAGTTCAAGATCAGCGGCGCGAAGAACCGCCGTTTCGTCAGCGTCGTGCAGGCGTAAGCCTTCTGCGATGCGGCAGCGAAGGCCCCGCTTCGGCGGGGCTTTTCGTTTGTGCAGTAAAGATCGGGAACGGAAAGTAGGGACCAGGAGACGCTAAAAACCGGCGGCCTTGTTGCTTATATGATTTCCCCGTTCCCCGTTCCCCGTTCCCCAACACCTGGCCAAAACCCATGAAATTTGTCGACGAAGCCAACATCAAGGTCCACGCTGGCGATGGCGGCAACGGCTGCATCAGCTTCCGCCGCGAGAAGTTCATCCCGTTCGGCGGTCCCGACGGTGGTGATGGCGGCTATGGCGGTTCGATCTGGCTGGTCGCCGACGAAGGCCTCAATACGCTCGTCGATTTCCGCCATCAGCGCGCCTTCAAGGCGCAGCGCGGCGAAAACGGCATGGGCAGCCAGATGTACGGCAAGGGCGGCGAAGACACGGTCGTTCGCGTGCCGGTAGGCACCATGATCACCAATGTCGATACCGACGAGATGATCGGCGACCTCACCAGCCACGGCCAGCGCATGCTGGTGGCGCAAGGCGGCAAGGGTGGCCTGGGCAATATCCATTTCAAAACCTCGGTGAACCGGGCGCCGCGCAAGTCCACGCCGGGTACGCCGGGCGAGGCGCGCGAGTTGAAGCTGGAAATGCGCTTGCTGGCCGACGTCGGCCTGCTCGGGTTTCCGAATGCCGGCAAGTCCACCTTCATTCGCGCCGTTTCTGCGGCCACCCCGCGAGTGGCGGATTACCCGTTCACGACGCTGCATCCGAATCTCGGCGTGGTCAGCCTTGGCACCGACCAGAGTTTCGTTATCGCCGACATTCCCGGGTTGATCGAGGGTGCGGCGGACGGCGCCGGGCTGGGTATCCAGTTTCTACGCCATGTGGCACGCACCAGCCTGCTGTTGCACCTGGTCGATATCGCGCCGATCGATGACACCGATGTGGCCGGGCAGGTGCGGGCGATCGAACAGGAGTTGGCGAAATTCAATCCGGAATTGCTGGAGCGTCCACGTTGGCTGGTAATGAACAAGGCCGACATGCTGCCCGAGGACGAGCGCGCGGCGGCGGCGCAAAAGATCGTCGATGAACTCGGCTGGACCCAGCCATGGTTTCTGGTTTCGGCGATTGCCCGCGAGAACACCATGGCCGTCTGCCAGCAGGTGCAGCGTTTCTTCGAGTCGCAACGCGAAGTCAGCGTGGAAAAGACCGATATGGCCGCGAATGACGTGCGCCTGCGCGGCGAGCAGCCGCAAGACTGAGGCGAATAGCTTGGGCAAGTCCAGCTTCGCGCTGAACTTGCCCGCGTGCGTCATGCAGCACCGGCGGCATGCCCATCAACGGCATGCCTAGAACTACATGCGGAACACACCGTAGCGCTGCGGCTCGATCGGTGCATTGAGCGAAGCGGAGATCGCCAGGCCGAGCACGCGCCGGGTATCGGCTGGATCGATGATGCCGTCGTCCCATAGCCGCGCGCTGGCGTAGTACGGATGGCCCTGGCGTTCGTACTGCTCGCGAATCGGCGCCTTGAAGGCCTCCTCTTCCGCGGCGCTCCAGGTCTTGCCGCTCGCTTCGATGCCGTCGCGCTTGACCGTGGCCAGCACTGACGCGGCCTGTTCGCCACCCATGACGGAAATACGCGCGTTCGGCCACATCCAAAGGAAGCGGCCGCCATAGGCACGGCCGCACATCGCGTAATTACCGGCACCAAAGCTGCCGCCGATCACCACGGTGAACTTCGGCACATGCGAACAAGCCACCGCCGTGACCATCTTGGCGCCATCTTTGGCGATCCCGGCCTGCTCGTATTTCTTGCCGACCATGAAGCCGGTGATGTTCTGCAGAAACACCAGCGGCACGTTGCGCTGGTTGCACAACTCGATGAAGTGCGCGCCCTTGAGTGCGCTTTCGGCGAACAGGATGCCGTTGTTCGCGATGATGCCCACCGGATAACCATGGATGTGCGCGAAGCCGGTGACCAGGGTCTTGCCGTAGCGCGCCTTGAATTCGTGGAGTTCGGAGCCGTCGACGATGCGTGCGATCACTTCGCGGATATCGAACGGTCGCCGCGTGTCCTGCGGGATCACGCCGTACAGTTCGTCGGCGGGGTAGCGTGGCTCGACCGGCGCGCGCAACGCGAGCGGCATGTCCTTCTTGCGGTTGAGGCTGGCGACGATATCGCGTGCGATCGACAGCGCATGCGCATCGTTCTCGGCGAAATGATCGGCGACACCGGAGATGGACGTATGGACGTCCGCACCGCCCAGGGTTTCCGCATCCACCACTTCGCCGGTGGCGGCCTTCACCAAGGGCGGTCCACCGAGAAAGATCGTGCCCTGTTCGCGCACGATGATCGTCTCGTCGCTCATCGCCGGTACGTATGCGCCACCCGCGGTGCATGAGCCCATCACCACTGCAATCTGCGGGATATTCAGCGACGACATTCGCGCCTGGTTATAGAAGATCCGGCCGAAGTGCTCCTTGTCCGGAAACACTTCGTCCTGCAGCGGCAGGAACGCACCGCCGGAGTCGACCAGATAGATACAGGGCAGGTGATTTTCCAGCGCCACTTCCTGTGCTCGCAGGTGCTTCTTCACCGTGATCGGAAAATAGGTACCACCCTTGACGGTGGCGTCATTGGCGACGACGACCACTTCGATGCCATGGACCCGGCCGATGCCGGTGATCAGACCAGCCGCGGGCGCCGCGTCGTCATACATGCCGTGGGCGGCCAGCGGCGACAACTCGAGGAACGGTGAGCCGGGGTCGAGCAGGGCACGGACGCGTTCGCGCGGCAGCAGCTTTCCGCGGGCGGCGTGCTTCTCGCGGGCTTTCGCACCGCCACCCTCGGCGCTGCGCGCAAGCTCGCGATGCAGGTCATCGACGACGCTGCGCAGTTGCTCGCTGCTGGCCTGGAACTCGGGTGAACGGGGATCGATCTGCGAGGCGATGATACTCATAGGTGCAGGCTCATAAGTGCGGACTCATTGAGGCAGGCTCATAAATGCGAGCTCATAGGTCCGGAATGATAACTGCTGGCTTATGGTTCTGGCCGCCGTCGTTGCAGTACATCTGAACTGGCGAGTGTCGTATTAGTTTGCAATGGGGAATGCCCTGATCTATTCGGAGCGCGTACTCGATAGCCGGGCAAAAAAAAACCGGCCGCGCAAGGCGGCCGGTTTTTCGATGGCTGACGAGGAGGATTAATTCCCCGACGGCGCCTTCGCGGCATCAGCAGGCTTGCTGGCGTCGCTCTTCATCGAATTCATAGCGTTGGCCGGAGCGCTGGAAGCCGGAGCAGCAGCGGTCGAAGCCGGAGCAGCAGCCGGGGCAGCAGCGGTGGAGGCCGGAGCAGCAGCGGGGGTCGCAGCGGTCGCAGCAGCAGCGGCCTGCTGTGCCGTATCAGCAGCCTGCTGAGCAGTGTCAGCCGACTTCTGTGCGTCCTGCGCGGAATCCTGCGCGCCATTGCTGCAAGCCGCCAACAACGCGACAAGCGCGCAGGCGAGAAGGGTACGCGTAAACTTCATGGTGGATCTCCTTAGCCGTGGAATGCCGTATGGCCGTGCATTAATAACGCTTTCAAGGTAAATGCGCCACATTTTTGTAGTGGCGCTTCGTCGATATTAAAAACTGGTTTAACCGGCTGTCATGAATGACAGCGAGTAATTGCGAGATCGTGGATCGCTCAGTCGATGCGCTCAATCGCAATGGCCGTGGCCTCGCCGCCGCCGATGCACAGAGCAGCAATACCGCGCTTGAGTCCGCGCACTTTCAAGGCGTTGAGCAAGGTCACCACCAGGCGCGCACCGCTGGCGCCAATCGGATGGCCCAGCGCGGTGGCACCGCCATTGACGTTGAGCTTCTCGTGCGGGACGCCCAGCTCGCGCATCGGTGCCATGGCCACCACGGCGAACGCCTCGTTGATTTCGAACAGATCGACATCGGCGACCTTCCAGCCAGCCTTGTCCAGCACTTTCTGGATGGCTCCAATAGGTGCCGTCGTGAACCATTCCGGCGTTTGCGAATGGGTGGCGTGTGCCACGATGCGCGCGAGCGGCTTGATCCCACGCACCTTTGCGTCATCCGCTGACAACAACACCACGGCCGCCGCACCATCGGAAATACTCGATGAGCTGGCGGCGGTGATCGTACCGTTCTCCTTGCGGAAGGCTGGCCGTAAAGTCGGGATCTTGGCGATGTCCGAACGACCCGGCTGCTCATCGGTATCAACCTGCACGTCACCCTTGCGACCGGCCACCGTCACGGCGACGATTTCATCCGCAAACGCGCCGTTCTGCTGTGCAGCCTGCGCGCGTTTGACCGACTCGATCGCAAACGCATCCTGCTCTTCGCGGGTGAAGTGATACTTGTCGGCGCACAGCTCGCCGAACACGCCCATCGACTGGCCATCGTACGGATTGGTCAGACCGTCCCACGCCATGTGGTCGACCAGCTTGCCGTCGCCGTAGCGGATGCCGGTGCGGGCATTGACCATGTGTGGCGCGTTGGTCATCGACTCCATGCCGCCGGCTACTACGGCAGTCGCCGAGCCGGCCTTGATCAGATCGTGGCCCAGCATGATCGCCTTCATGCCCGAACCGCACACCTTGTTGATCGTGGTGCAGCCCGTGCTGGCCGGAAGATCGGCTTGCAGCGAAGCCTGGCGCGCGGGCGCCTGGCCGAGATTGGCCGGCAGCACGCAACCCATGATCACTTCGCTGACATCCGCGGGAGCGACACCGGATTGCTCCAGCGCGGCGCGTATCGCGGTGGCACCGAGCTTCGGCGTGGGGACGCCAGTGAACTGGCCAAGGAAGGAACCGATCGCAGTGCGCTTGGCACCGACGATGACAACGCTGACATCCGACATGAGCATCTCCGCAAGGGATTGAAGGGCAAAATGCCCAACTTGACCGGTTGATTATCGCAGCCCACCGCAAAGCGCGGCAAACGCCTGGTTGACGCAGGCAATTACCGGTTAGGCCGCAATTTATTGCGGCAGCATTGTGCGAGACTTGACCTGGCCAGATAGCTAGGGGGCCAGGCCAGTGATTCCGGGACATCCGGCGCTGCCTGCGGGGGCCATGGAACACGCTGTGGGGGCGAGTTTATGCAGATTCGGATGCAGTTATTCAAACGTCGTGACGTGGCGATGATGATTTGTCTGGCGCTCGGCCTGAGTGCCTGTGGTGGGGGCGGCGGCAACGTCAAGCCGACGCCGACCACTCCGGCCGCGCCGACGGCGCCGACAGCGCCGACAGCGCCAGCCACACCGACTGCCACGCCGCCAATCGATGCCCAGCTGACATTGACGAATACCAATGCCGCACATGCGCAGGGTTACACCGGTGCCGGCGTCATTATCGGCGTCGTGGACAGCGGCATCATGCCGAATAACCCCGCCGTCGCTGGACGGGTGCTGCAAGAATTCATCGACGTCGATCCAACGACCAACAACACCAGCATTCCTGATGTGGTCGGACACGGCACCTGGGTGTCCGAGATTGCCGCGGGCGCCCCGTTTGCTCAGTTCCCCGGTGGTATCGCACCGGGCGCCGATCTGGTCTCGGCACGCATTATCGACGACAACGCGCCGGACGATAACGGGTCCACGGCACCCGCTGCGGTGACAGGAGCTGATGCCGTGCCATTGGGGCAGGTCAATCAGCAGTTGATCAGCGCCGGCGTGCAGGTCATGAACAACTCCTGGGGTGGCATATCGTGGAGCAATACCGACACGGCTACCTCGGCTGCTTTCGATGCGGCGTATGCACCGTTCATTGAGCAACACAACGGTCTGGTGGTATTTGCCGCGGGCAACGATTCGCAGGCCAACCCCAGCACAATTGCATCGCTGCCGTCGGTCGCGAACGATCCCGCGCTGCAGCAGGGCTGGCTGGTCGTCGTGGCGGTCAACAGCAACGCTCCGACCCAACTGGACAGCTATTCCAACAAGTGCGGCATCGCGATGAACTACTGCCTGGCCGCGCCGGGCGACGTCATCGTGCTGGACAAGGACACCCTTGCCACTACCACCAATCCGACCTACTACATCGTCGAGGGCACTTCGTTGGCCGCACCTCAGGTGTCGGGCGCGGCGGCACTGGTCTGGCAGGCTTACCCTTATTTCAGCAACTCGCTGGTGCAGCAGACCTTGCTGGGTACCGCCGACCCGCTCGGCGGATCGCAGCCGAATACAACGTTCGGTTACGGTGAGCTCGATGTCGGCAAGGCCGTCAACGGACCGGAGCAGTTCAACTGGGGTGACGTCACCGTCGGCTTCACAGGCAGCTCCAGCTGGAACAATCCGATTTCCGGCGCCGGCGGCTTGATCCTGCAGGGCCCCGGCACACTCAACTTGACGCAACCTTCGAGCTATACCGGCCTGACCCAGGTGCAGGGTGGCACGCTGATTGCCAAGTCGCTGGCGTCCAGCGTCAGCATCAGCGCGTCCGGCACGGTGAGCGGCACCCAGACCATTGGCGGCAGCGTGACGAATGGCGGCGCGCTGGGTGTCAGCGGCAGCAATGTCACCGTGGGCGGCAATTATGTGCAGCAGGCCACCGGCAAGCTGGCGGTGTCGCTGGGTTCGGCGCTGATGGTCAGCGGAACGGCCAACCTGGCCGGCGCCCTGTTGGTGACCGGCACGAATTCGGGCTATGTCGCCAACTCGCATACCGATGTGCTGACCGCTACCGGCGGCCTCACCGGCACGTTTTCCGCATTGAACACGGCATCCAACGTGATGCTGAATTCCACGCTCAACTACGATGCCGACGATGCGTGGCTCAATGTGCAGCAGGTGAACGTCACGGCGCTGCAGGGCGCGAGTTTCAGCGCCGCTTCGATGGGTGCGGCGCAGCGCGTGCAAAGCGCGTTCGTGCAACTCAATACCCAACTCACGCAGGGCACGTTGACCGCGACCTCGACACCAGTGGCCACCGGCTTTTTCGCCGGTGCAGCAAGCCTGCAACAGTCGGCCACGCTGACTGCCGCGCAAAATTCGCTGAACAGTCTGTCGGGGCAGCTACACGCGGCCAGTGCAGCGATGACGTTTGAAGCGATCGACGCCGGTACCCAGGCGTTGTCCAGCCGCTTCGACCAGTTGCTCGACGCACCGAAGCTGGGTGCCTGGACGCAGAGCCTGGGCTCCCAGGGCAGCATGTCGCGCAGCGGCTACAGCGACGTCGGCTACGACCTGAGTGGCATGATGGTCGGACAGGACACCCGCTTCGGCACGAATGGCGTGATGGGTTACGCGGTGAGTCAGAGCCAAGGGCTGGGTCGGCTTGCCGAAAGTGCCGATCAAGGCTACAGCCATGCGCTGGAAGGCATGCTCTACGGTGGTGTGGTCGAGGGCAACTGGTACACGATGGGGCGCTTCGGTTTCGGCAGTTATCGCGAAAATATGCAGCGCGAACTCGAACTAGGTAGCGAGTATGCCGGTGTCGGCAGCCAGGACAACGGACGCTACGGTCTGGTCTATGGAGAGAGCGGCTACCGCCTCATGCTTGGCGGCATGCAGCTGACCCCGTATGTAAATCTGCAGTACGTGCAGATTCAGGATGACGGCTTCAACGAAAGTGGGGCAGACGGTTTCGGTCTGATGTCGGGCGAACAGGATATCGAGCGCTGGCAGGCAGGCGTCGGCCTGCGTGGCATGCATCGTTGGTCGCTGGATGGCGGCGGCAGTTTGACCCTGCAGGCGCGATTGTTGTGGCAACAGGCTTTCGCCATGCGTGGCGAGATACCCGATGCCAGCTTCACCGGGCTGGCACAGTGGTCGCCGGTGGGCGGCATTGGCCTGTCTCGCTACGGCGGCATAGCCGGAACCTCGCTCGACTGGAGTTTCTCGCCAAAATCCAGCCTGCAACTGGATGTCGAGAGGGACTACGACCAATACCAGGAAGGCAGCATGGCGATGGTCAGCTACAAGCTGGCGTTCTGAATTTGTTGGGTTGTCCTCGGCAGTCCGCTATTGCGGCCACCGCGCCGCAGGTGCGTTACACCAGCACGACCTGAACACCTGCGGCCCGCAATGCCTCGACGGCTTCGACGGCGGCGTTGCCATCCGTGATCACCATGTGCAGATTTTGTACCGGCGTAATCACCGACAGACTGCGCTGCCCCAGCTTGCTGGCATCGAGCACGGCGATGGTCTGGCGCGAGACGCGGATCATCAGCGCGTTCAACGCTGCCTCGAGCGGATCCGGAGTAGTCACCCCAACCTCCGGATCCAGTCCGTCGACGCCGAGAAACAGCCGGTCGGCGGAAAGCTTCGCCAGTGCCTGCTCGGCATCCGGGCCGACCAGCGAATACGAAGTCTGTCGCAGCAGGCCGCCCAACATCATGACGCGGATTTGCGGCAGCCCAGATAGCTCCAGCGCGATATTCAGCGCGTTGGTGATCACGGTCAGCGATTCAAACTTCATCTGACGGATCTGCCGGGCGATCTCCACCGTGGTCGAGCCGGAATCGAGGATGATCGTTTCGCCGTCCTGGATCATCTTTGCCGCGGCCTGACCGATGCGCAGTTTCTGCGCGTGGCAGCGGGTTTCCTTGATGTTAAGCGGCGTATCGTGCGCTGCCGGCGTGACCGCTGTGGCCGGCAATGCACCACCGTGCGAACGGGCAATCGCCGAACTGCGCGCAAGTACTTCCAGGTCAGTGCGGATCGTGACGGTGGACGTGCCAAACCGGCTTGCCAGTTCCTCCACGGTGGCGCGCCCCTGTTGTTCCACCAGATCGACAATCAGGCGGCGACGTTCTTCGACCAGTAACCGGCGCGAGGCGATGGGGGTTTCATTCATGGGTCGATATGCAAAAGTCGGGCGGCGTTGTCATGGTATACCTTGCGCAGCACCTGCTCTGTCAAGCCCAGTCCGTAGATCGACCAGCGTCCCTGCGGCGGCGTGGGTGCCGGTGCATAGTCGAAGTATTCGTCTTCGGTCTCCAGGAAGCGGTAATAGATTTCGTAGAGTTCGTCGCCGAACAGTTGCTGCGGCACGTCGTCACCGTAGGGCGAGGGCACCGCATCAGTGCCGAACATGATCCGATCCTGGTAGCGGTCGAAAAAACGCCGTGCCGCGCGCGGCTGACGACCCAACTCGCCGATCCGTGCACTGATGTCGATCACGGTGTTTGGAAAGCGGTCCAGACAGGTGGCGATGGCAGCAAGATTCTCCGCGTTGTTGCCCACGTGCAGCAGCGCAAAGGTAGTCTTGGGATGGCGCGCGATCATGCGGTCGCGTGCTGCGAGTAGCTCGGCGTTGCTGGGGAACTCCGGGCCGTAGAACGACCAGTCCGGATGCTTGCTCAGCTCCTCGTAGCGCTCGTTGGTCGCATCGGTAGGAAGGAAGAACGCCTCCGGGTCGGATACGTGCAGGAACACCGGCATGTCGTAGGCGGCACAGGCCTCCCACATCGGGTCGAAGCGGCGGTCGTCCACTGCCACCAGCGGGCCTTCGTCGATCCGTTCGCGCAGATACAAGCCCAATGTCTTGAGCAGCTTGAGGCCGCGCGCGCCGACACGTTTGGCATGCGCGATCGCATCGCCCTGCAGCTGTGCGTAGTCAGGTTCGGGGAAGTATTCGTACGATGGTTCGGTAAGGGTGAGAAAGCGTCCCGGCGCGGCATGGTCGAAACTGCGGATGCTGTGCTCCAGGCCCGCACCGATGCCGCCGGTGAGGTTCACCAGCGTGCGGATGCCTTTGCGGTCCATCACCGGCAGCAGCTCTTCGGGTCGGGCGAAAAGGGTGATCTCCTCGCCGAGCGAAATGCCATTGCGGACGTTGCTCGACCAGGTCAGGTGGGTATGCACGTCGATCACCGGAAAGCGTGGGCGTTCGACCCGCGTTCTCGGGAAATGCAACATGCTGCGCGGCTGGAAGTCGGCGAGCCGCAGTCCATCCTTGCTGTTGTCCGGCTGGGTCTTCAGTGGATTCTTGCCGCCGACACTCTTGACAGTGCCGGCGCCGCTCGGCGGCGCGCAGCACAGGCAGCCCGCCTGCGTGATGCTGCAGTGCTGCCTTGCTTCGGGCGTGCGTCGATGCGATTTGCGGTGGGTATAGATCATCGGACGACCTGTGTCGGACACGGCAATCAGCGTGGATATCGAGCCATGATGGTATGCACGGCACGGGTAAGTGCCAGAGCCTGTTCATACGGACGCAGCCACATGTTGCGGCCGAACATCACGCCGCTGGCACCGGATTGCATATAGAACTCGACCTGACGCAGCACAGCGTCGTCGTCGTCATCCTTCACGCCACCTGAAAACAGCACCATGGTGCGACCGGCCGAGCGCACCACGCGTGCGCAGCGGGCAGCGGCATCTTCCTGCAGTTCGCTATACGGTGCCGGCACATTGGTGGTGCTGTCATTGGGTTCGTGCAACTTCACGATATCGGCACCCAGCTCAAGCGCGACACGAGCGGCGTAATCCTGCGCGTACAGCGTATTGGTGCCACCCTTGGCATTGACGGCGCTGCCACGCGGATACGACCACAGTACCAACGGCATGCCATAGCGTTCGCAATCCTGACGCACCTTCTCGAACTGACGGAATTCGTCGTGCTGGCGCGGAGAGCCCACATACATGGTGTAGCCGACCGCATCGGCACCCAGGCGAACCGCATCCTCGACCGAGGCGAACAGCGGCGAGGTGGCGTCGGCGTCGCTGGGAATGTTGGTCTTGCCGTTGAGCTTCAGGATCAGCGGTATGCGCCCGCAGTACTCTCCCATGTACTTTTCAGCGAGGCCAATGCCCAGCGCGATCGCCGAAAAATTGCCTTCGACGGCAAGGCGGAACTGATACTCCGGATCGACCGCCGGCGGATTCGGAAAGAAATCCGTCGGTCCATGCTCCAGCCCCTGATCGAGTGGCAACACCAGCAGGCTGCCATTGCGCGGGCCATGGCCGTAAAGCAGCCGCCACAGGCGGGTGTGCTTGCCATGGGACAGGACCAGCCGCGAAAGTGGGCTGCCGCTGTTCGAAACCTCTTGTAAGTTTTGTTTCATTTCGAATACTCTCGGTTCAGTGGTTACGCGCTTTCACATTCGATTGTATCTGGCAAAATGTCAACATTAAACAAGAAAACGAAAGATTCGATCGAGCTAAGGGAGCTGCTTGCGCTTCCGTTCGCGCAGCAGCAGGAGCGCGGCTATGCCGACACCTTGCGCGAGATTCTCCAGCAACCGGCGACGTGGATCGGCACCGCCGATCTTCTGCGCGACCCGTCGGTGCTGCAGCAACTGCAGGCTGCGCTGACGCCGCCTGACCATATCGTGCTGACCGGTTCGGGTAGCTCGATGTACATCGGCGAATGCCTTGCGCCCGGTCTTCAGCTCGGGCTGGGCGCGCCGACGCAAGCCATTGCCGCGGGCACCTTGCTCACGCATTGGCGCAGTGTGCTACCAGCGGGCCCGGGTTTGCTGATTTCGCTGGCGCGCTCGGGCGACAGCCCGGAGAGCTGTGGCGTAGTGAGTCGGTTGCTGGCCGATGCCCCCGACTATCGCCACCTCGTCATTACCTGCAACGCCAACGGCAAACTCGCCACCAGCTACCGGCACGATCCGCGCGTGACCGTGCTGGTGCTCGACGAGCGCACCAATGACCGCAGCCTGGTCATGACCAGCAGCTTCACCAATCTGCTGTTGGCTGGCGCTGGTCTGGTCCAGCGCGAGGGTGGCGACATAACAGCGGCAGTCGCTCAATTGGGCCGCAGTGTCCAGCGCGTCTTCGACGAACAGGCTGACGCGCTGGCGGCGATTGCACACGGCAATTTCAGCGCCGTGGTCTATCTCGGCAGCGGCGGTGCGCTTGGCGCGGCGCACGAGTCCGCGCTGAAAATGTTGGAGATGACCGGTGGCGCCGTGGTCACGATGGCCGAGACCTATCTCGGCCTGCGGCATGGGCCGATGTCCAGTCTCGATGACAAGACGCTGGTGGTCGGTTTCCTGTCGCCCGATCCCGCCGCGCGCGCCTACGAATACGACCTGCTGCGCGAGCTGTCGCGCAAGCAGCTCGGCATGACCCGGGTGCTGGTGGGCGAGGGCATCGCGACTGACGTGCTGGGTCCTCACGATGTGGCGGTCGAGCTGCCGGGTCTGGGCGTGATCGACGACGCACTGCCGCTGCTGGCCGATGTGGCAGTCGGGCAACTGCTCGCGTTTTTTCGTTGCCTGGAACTTGGCGGCAAGCCGGACACACCTTCGCAGGGGGTGCTCACGCGCGTGGTCGAGGACTTTCCGATGCATCAGGAGGGAGCGTGAAGCGCATTCTGGTCGTCGGCGAAATCAACGTCGATCTGGTCTTCAAGAATTGCCAGGCATTGCCAACGCCCGGCCGAGAGGTTCTCGCCGAAGACTTCATCATGACGGCCGGCAGCTCGTCGATGATTTGCGCGATGGGGCTGGCGCGTCTGGGTAACCCGGTCTCTTTCCATGGCAAGCTCGGCGCCGACGAATGGGGCAGCTACTGTCTCGATGTACTGCGCAATGCCGGGATCGACATGACTTCGGTGCACCCTGATCCCGCGCTGCGCACCGGCGTCACTGTTTCACTATCCACACCACAGGACCGAGCACTGGTGACTTTCGCCGGCGCGATCGCTGCGCTGCGTGCGGACGAGGTGGACGACGCGTTGCTGGCCAGCGCCGATCACCTGCATATCTCCTCGTATTACCTGCAGCGGGCGCTGCGCCCGGATTGCGGCAAGTTGTTCGCGCGTGCGCGTGCTGCCGGCCTGAGTACCTCGCTCGATCCCGGCTTCGACCCCGAGCAGGTTTGGGCTGCGGATCTGCTCGATGCGTTGGGCGAGGTCGATCTGTTTCTTCCCAACGAACTCGAGCTGGCAGCCATCACCGGCCGTGACGGATTGCTTGATGGCCTTCGTGCACTTGAGAACGGTCATACGCAAACGGTAGTGAAGCGAGGGCAATCAGGTTGCGCCAGCCTGGACGATGGGCACCTGCTCGAGGTGCCTGCCTTTTCCGTCGACCTGAAGGACAGCACCGGTGCCGGCGACTCGTTCGATGCCGGGTTTTTGCATGCGTGGTTGCGCAGCGCTTCGCTGCGCGATTGCCTGCGTTGGGGTAGTGCCTGCGGCAGCCTCTCCACCCGCGGCATTGGCGGCACCACGGGGCAGCCTGATGCGGCACAAGTGCAGGCCTTGCTGGCGGGCGCCTTGTGATCAGCGTCATCGGCTTCAACACCGCGATCGATCGTTTCATCCGGCTGGACACGTTGCGTGTGGGCGAGGTCAATCGCGCACTCGACGAACAGGTATGCCCCGGTGGCAAAGGGCTGCATGTTGCGCAAACCATTGCCGCGCTGGGCGAGCGCGTGCAGTTGGTTGGCCTGGTCGATTCGGCTCAGCGCAACCTGATCGGTCGGCGGATGAGCGAACGCGGCGTGCTGTTCCATGGCATCGAGATCACCGACAGCCTGCGCACCTGCATCGCGCTGCGTGATGCCAAGGGACAGGTCACTGAAATCCTGGGGCAGGGACCGCTGCTGAACGAGGAGCAGCGCGAAGCTCTGCTGCGGGCCTTTCGTCGCAGCGTTGATGATAGTGAATTGGTCATTCTTTCCGGCAGCCTGCCGCGCGGTTTTTCGCCAACTACGTATGCCGAGATGGCCGCCTATGTGCGTGATGCGGGCAAGCGCTGTCTGGTCGACGCCAGCGGTGAGCTGATGCGGCATGCGCTGCAGGCCCAGCCCTTTATGGTCAAGCCCAATCGCGACGAAATCGCCGAGCTGCTCGGGCGTCCGATCGACAACCTCGCAGCGGCTGCCGGTGCCGCGCGCGAATTGGCCGTCCGTGGCGTCGAGATGCCGGTGGTAACGATGGGTGCGATGGGCGCGGTTGCTGCCGATGCGAGGGGCGTGTGGCACGCCGCCATCGAGCTTGCACCGATCCGCAACGCCGTGGGTTCGGGTGACTGCCTGCTGGCTGGCATGGCAGTCGGCATGGTACGAGGCATGACATTGGAGGAGACCTTGCGCTTGGGCACGGCTTGCGGTGCGGCCAATGCGCAAGGTGAGGAAACCGGTTTCGTCGAACGGCGGGTGGTAGAGGCGTTGCTCTCTCAGGTTCGAGTGCTCCGCTTGGCTTAACTGAAAGCACGGATTCAAACCGGACCGTTTCGGTCCGGCGGGAAAGCTTTGTCTGAAATTTGAATGAGGGTGCAAACAAGTTCGTGGGAATGAGGAGTTTTCCACGGGTATCCATGAGCGCCTGCGACAGAGGGGAGATGCATTTCTGCGCAGTGCGATAGCGAACCACGGGAGCGGGTATTTCATGCGTGTTGAAAAAAAGGGTTGTTCCATTCTCGGAGGCCGAAGCACGAAGATGCTGGCTTCATCCATCAGAAAATCGTTGATAGCCATGCAGGTGGCGTGCGCCATGGGTGGGCTGGCATTTGCGGGCGGCGCGTTGGCGCAAACCGATACGGCGTCTCCGCCGGTGGATACCACGACCACCAAGGCGCCCGTGAAGAAAAATCCAGCGCAGGATTCGACTCAGTCGAGTACACCAAGTCAGTCGAGCATACCAAGCAAGGTAGTGGGCCTGAAACAGGTCAGCGTCACCGGCTCCAACATTCGCAGCGTGGACGTGGAAGCGGCGCAACCGGTAATCACCATCACCGCAGATGACATCCAGAAGCAGGGCTTCGCCACGGTCGGCCAGATCCTGCAAAACGTATCGTCGACGTCGCCGCCCGACCTCAGCCATTCGGCGCCAGGTGATCTGGGCCCGAACCAGGGCGGCTCATTCATCGATCTGCGCGGTCTCGGTGCGCCACGCACGCTGATCCTGGTTGATGGACAGCGCATCGGCGCCGCCCATGGTGGTTACACCAACATCAACGTGATCCCCGCCGCCATCATCGATCACATCGACATACTCGCGACCGGTGCCTCGGCCGTTTATGGCTCCGATGCCATCGCCGGCGTGATCAACATCATCACCAAGAAAGACTTCAGCGGCGGCGAGTTCGATACCTACAACGGCGAGTACTCACCGCACAGCGATGGCCGACAGACCCAGAGCAGCGTCACCTTCGGCAAGTCCGCGCCCAAGGGCAGCATCGTGTTCAGCGCCTCGTACCAGAATCAGGGTCCGGTGTGGACCGATGATCGCAATTTCGCCGCGTATCCGTGGACGAATGAACATCCGTATTTTGGATTGAGTTCGTATGGTCCCTCCGGCGAGATCACCAATGCGCCGGGCTCGACTTATGCGGATGGCAATCCGCGCCCGCTGGTACTCAACCCAGGCGGCAACTCACTCAACATCAACGACTACCACCCGTTCGTGCAACCGACCTACGCCGCCAACGGCGACGTGACCAGCCTGGCCAACGCGGGCGACCAGAGTTACAACAATTACGCTGGCCGCACCAATATGTTGCAGACGGCCGACCAGACCAAGAACCTCTATCTGGATGGCCACTACGACTTCACCTCGTATATCACCGGCCACATGAATCTGGGCTACAACCTCGACCACGAGACGGCGGAATCCGGCTCGCCACTGCTGTATAGCGGCATGGGATCCAATAGTGCTTTTCCGTCGGTGCTTTCGCAGAACAGCTACTACAACCCCCTCAATGGCATCCAGCCGGTGCAGTTCGCCCGCTTGATGACCGAGACGACCTACCGCAGCTACAACAATCCCAAGAACTACCGTTACAACTTCGGCCTGAGTGGCAACTTCCAGTGGGGTGACCACCTGTTCAACTGGGACGTCTATACGTACGACAGCAAGATCAGTGGTATCAACACCCGGACTGGCTATTTCAACCTGGTCAATGTCGCAAACGCGCTCGGGCCATCGTTCATGGGTTCCAACGGTGTCGTGCAATGCGGCACGCCGGGCAATGTCATCGCCGGCTGCGTGCCGCTCAATCCGCTCGCGGGTCCCGGTGGCATCAGTCAGCAGATGCTCAACTACATCTCGATCAACAGCGTCGAGCATTACGGTAGCGATGAGAAGGCCTATGTCGCCGATTTCGGCGGTGACCTGTACGAACTGCCCGGCGGTAATCTGACCTTCGCCACCGGCGTGCAGCATCGTGAGGAGTCCGGCTATGACGACCCCGATCCCTACGCGTACGCCGGCTATTCCACCGATGGTGGTGTCGGCCCCAACAGTGGTAGCTACTCGTTGAACGAGGCTTACGTCGAGCTCAACGCGCCGTTGCTGAAGGATCTTCCCGGTATCCAGAGTCTTGACCTTGATGCGTCCCGGCGCTATTCCGACTACAGCAATTTCGGCAGCACCGACAACAACTCATTCAAGCTGACCTGGAAGCCGTTCGACGACCTGCTGTTCCGTGGCAGCTACGGCACCGGTTTCCGCGCGCCGACCGTCAATGACCTCTATCAGGGACGCTATCCAACAGGCACGTTCACCGACCCATGCGACAGCGTGTACGGGCCCGGTGCCTACGGCGGCAGCGCCGTGGTTGCGCAGCGCTGTCTATCGGGTTACGGCGGCATTCCCGGCGTAGCCGCCGATTTCCGTCAGACCGATAGCACCGGGTTGCCGATCACCAGCCCGAACGGCGAAGGTGCGCTACCGAATACCAACTTCACCGGAGGCAATCCCAACCTGAAGCCGGAGACGTCCTACAACGCCGATCTCGGTCTGGTTTACAGCCCGTCCTGGCTGACCGGCTTGAACGTCACGGTTGACTGGTGGAGTTACAACATCCGTAACCTGATCACGGGCATCAGCAACGATCAGGTACTGGCCGATTGCTACCAGTACAGCATCCAGTCCGCTTGCGGGCAGTTCCAGCGTCAGGCCGGCACCGGGCAGATCTACGACCTGCTGAACCTGGAGACCAATGCAGGTTGGCAAAAAGAGAGCGGCTACGACTTCTCGTTTGCCTACGCCTTCCCGGAAACCGAGATCGGACATTTCAAGATCAGCTCGAACGGTACGTATATTTCGAAGTTCGACGAACTGCCGACGATAGGTGCGAACGTCATTTATGCCGCCGGCAATACCGCGAACTTCTACACGGCCTGGCGCTTTCGCGACAGCGTCACCTTGAACTGGGACTGGCATAGCTACGGTGCCAGCTGGACCATGCGCTACTTCTCTCCCTACAAAGCTGCCTGCGCCTATCCACCGCCTAGCACGACGACTGCTTTCCCCTGCACGTTGCCCGACTACTACGCACCGGGGGTGGGTATCGAGCCGCAGACGCAGGTGCCGTCGGTCACCTTCAGCGACGTGCAGGTGTATTGGAAGGCGCCTTGGAACGCTACCTTCTCGGTGGGCGCCAACAACGTCTTCAATCGCGTTGCGCCGTACGTCTACGGCTACTACGGATCAGGCAGCGACACGCCGTATAACTACAACGCGTCGTATGACATCGGCCGCTATGTGTACTTCCGCTATCAGCAGAGGTTCTGATCGCGCAATGGAGTGAAGCCCTGTCAGAGTCTTGCTCGGGCAGGGTCACCAGAATTCTGTTGTTCCGCCGTGGGGCAAGCCGCAGCATGCGGATGGGCAACGGGCTGCGGATGGCAAATCACAACAAAGGTGTCGACATGTCTTACACGTACATCAACAAGCAGGGCGTGGCCCGTCGTTCCGATAATTGCGCGCAGCGCAGGGTCATGCTCGCCTCGCGTCTTGCCGCCGGCGTGCTATGCGCGCTGTTTGCCTGCGGTAGCGTGGTCCGTGCCGACGATGCGGGCGTCGCCAGGCCCGGCGCGCCGGCATTCGTGGATCAAACCGGTCAGGAAAGTTTCGGCAATGCCGCGATCGGTGCGCACTGGAAAGTCACGGGTGATCACTTGAGTGGCATGACGATCGCCACTCCCGACGGCAACCAGTCGCTTACGGTCAAGGCGCCGTTCACGCTGAGCCTGGCAGACGGGCACACGATCGCTGCGGGCGACATGAGTTTGCTCGCATCACCGCATCAGCAGGCGCTATCAGTGAACGCTGGCGCGTCACGTCTGGCTGAGCGTCTGCCAGGGCAGGGCGTCAACGCAAGTTTCGTTGATGCTGACGGACGTTTCCGTATCGACTGGCAACTGGTGCAACGCGAGGGTTCAGCCTACCTGCGTGAAGTGGTGACGATCACCGCACTCAAGCAGGATGAGCACATCACCAGCGTGTCGCTGCTACCGGCCGAAGCAGCCAGCGCTGCGGTGGATGGCACGGTGAAAGGTTCGCCGGTAGTCGCCGGACAGATGTACATGGGTTTCGAGGATCCGTTGTCCGACAGCGAAGTGCGCGGCAAGCATGTGGCACTGACCATGGCCCGCAGCCTGCCGCTGCGCAAAGGCCAGTCGATCACCTATTCGGCGGTAGCTGGTGTGGTGCGCGAAGGTCAGCTGCGTCGCGACTTCGCCGCTTATGTCGAGCGCGAGCGGGCGCATCCGTACCGGCCGTTCCTGCATTACAACTCGTGGTACGACATCGGCTACTTCACGCCGTATAACGAAGCGCAGGCACTCGATCGCATCAACTCCTTCGGAGAAGAACTCAGCGTCAAGCGCGGCGTGAAACTGGACTCGTTCCTGTTCGATGACGGCTGGGATGATCGCAGCGGCAGCTGGCATTTCAGCAAGGATTTTCCGCATGGCTTCGTGCCACTGGACAAGGCAGCGGCGAAGTATGGCGCCGCTCCCGGTATGTGGCTGTCTCCATGGGGCGGTTACGGTCCGCCGAAGCAGGAGCGCCTGACGGGTGGCAAGGCCAGCGGTTACGAAATTATTGATGATGGTCTGGCGCTATCCGGTCCGAAGTACTACCAGCGCTTCCATGATGCGGTGATGGAGCTGGTGAACAAGAACGGTGTCAACCAGTTCAAATTCGATGGCACCGGCAACGCCGACAGCGTGTTTCCCGGCAGCGCTTTCGACAGTGATTTTGCCGCGGCAATCCAGCTGATCAACGACATCCGCAAGGCCAAGCCGGACATCTTCATCAACCTCACCACCGGCACGTGGGCTTCGCCATTCTGGTTGCGCTATGCCGATTCGATCTGGCGCGGCGGCGAGGACGATTGGCATGCTGGGGTGGGCACCGAGCGCGAGCAGTGGATCACTTATCGTGATCAGCAGACCTACGAAAACATCGTGATCCAGGGCCCGTTGTTCCCGATCAATTCGCTCATGCTCCACGGCATCATCTATGCGCAAAAGAATACGCGCCTGAACACTGACCCAGGGCACGACTTTGCCAACGAAGTGCATTCGTACTTCGCTACCGGCACGCAGTTGCAGGAGATGTACATCACGCCGTCGCTGCTGACCAAGACCGACTGGGATGCGCTAGCCGAAGCGGCGAAGTGGTCGCGAGCGAACGCTGATGTCTTGCGCGACACGCATTGGATCGGTGGTGATCCGGGGCGGCTCGACGTCTATGGCTGGGGTGCGTGGTCTGCACAGAAGTCGATCATCACGCTGCGCAATCCGGATGCACACGCACAGACCGCGGTGATCGACCTGCAACGCCAGCTCGAGTTGCCCGCCGGCGCTGCGCGTCGCTTCCGCGTCGTCGACATCTGGAAAAATGGCGGTAGCAGCGTGCCGGCCCAGCTGGATGCCGATCAAGCGAGCAGCATCGTGCTCAAGCCGTTTGAAGTGCTCACGCTGGAGCTGACGCCGGATTGACGGCAGGGCGTCTGGCAGGCGGAGCGGATTGCCGGTGATGGCAGGAATAAGACAGCTTCTTGGAGGGGAGATGCATCGACCGCGATCGATTGGGCGGGATTGCAGCATCGGCGTCCTGGCGTGGGCGCTAGTCACGGCGTCGCTGTTCGTTCCTGCGTTGCCTGCGTCGGCGCAGGAGGAAACCGATCCGCGCGTCGAGCAGATTCTGCAACGGATGACGCCGGACGATCTGCATCGTCTGGTACAGAGCTACGCCATGATGGGCCTGCCGCAGCAGCCGCCCGGCAGCATCGGCGCCGCCGGCTATGTACCGGCGCTGTCGGCCTACGGTATTCCGGCGCTGCAGGAGAACGATGCCGGCATCGGCGTGAACAACTATCCGGTCGGCGTTGATGCGCGCGGCTGGCCGGTCGGCGTCCGCGGCAAGGCCGGCGAGGCCACGCCGCTGCCGTCGCCGCTGGGGCTGGCCGCCACCTGGGACCCACAGCTGGCTTATGCGGGCGGCGCGATGATCGCTGGTGAGGCGCATGCGCAGGGAATCAATGTGCTGCTGGCGGGCGGGGTCAATCTCGCGCGTGATCCGCGCAACGGGCGCAACTTCGAGTACTTCGGCGAGGACCCGTTGCTGGCCGGCACCATCGCCGGCGCGGAAATTCGCGGTATCCAGTCCCAGCATGTGATCTCCACCGTCAAGCACTATCTGCTCAACGCGCAGGAGACCAACCGCCTCACGCTCAGCTCCAACCTCGAGGAACGCGCCATGCGCGAGTCCGACCTGTTCGCGTTCGAGCTGGCGATCGAGCAGGGTCATCCGGGCGCCGTGATGTGCGGCTACAACAAGGTCAACGGCATCTACGACTGCTCGAACGCCCACCTGCTGAACGACGTGCTTAAACGCGACTGGAAGTATCCGGGCTGGGTAATGACCGACTGGGGCGCCGACCATGGCGTGTCCGATGCACTGGCTGGCGTGGACCAGGTCTCGGGCGAGAACATCGCTGACGGTGAGAACGGCGACGGCAGTTTCGGCGCGTCGCTGATGCGTGGCATAGCCAGCCATGCGATTCCCTACAGCCGTCTGCAGGACATGGCGCGGCGGATACTGCATTCGATGATGGCGAACGGCCTGTTCGCACAGATCCCCGTGCCGGCGCCATCGGCGGATGTCGATGCGAAGGTCGCGCAGGACGTCGCCGAGCAGGCGCTGGTATTGCTGAAGAATGCATCCCAGTTGCCACTAGGTTCCGGTGTCAGGCACATCGTGCTGATCGGCGGACACGCCGACGCTGGCGTGCTTTCCGGCGGCGGCTCCGCGCAGGTCTGGCCGATCGGCGAGCCCGCGATCAAGCCGGTCCACCCGGGACTGCACGACAGTGCGTCACCGTGGATCGTCTACGACCCTTCGTCGCCGCTGAAGGCATTGCGGCAACGCCTGTCGCAGACGCGCATCGACTACGACGACGGCAGCGACCCGGCCCGTGCGGCAGCACTGGCGAAGTCGGCGGACGTTGCCATCGTGTTCGCCACGCAGTGGGCGGCCGAAGGCATCGACCAGGCCGATCTGGTGCTGCCCGGGCGCCAGGATGCGTTGATCGGCGCGATCGCTGCCGCCAATTCGCATACGGTCGTCGTGCTCGAGACCGGCGGTCCCGTACGCATGCCATGGCTGCCGCAGGTGGCTGCGGTGATCGAGGCGTGGTACCCGGGTGCTCGTGGCGGTGAGGCGATAGCCAACGTGCTGACCGGACGCATCGATCCAGACGGCCGTCTGCCGATCACTTTCCCGCGGGACGAGCAACAATTGCCGCGTCCGCGCATCACCGTAGACGATGTGGTCGACTATGGCATCGAGGGCGCCGCGGTCGGCTACAGGTGGTTCGACAGGCAGCAGTTGAATCCGCTATTCCCGTTCGGATACGGACTGTCGTATACGCATTTCGGCTACGCCCATCTGCAGTTGCAGCAACAGGGTGGACGCGTGGTGGTGCACTTCGAGGTCAGCAATGACGGCGACCGCGCCGGCACGGACACGCCGCAGATATACGTCGACATGCCACCCGATACCGGCGAGGCACCGCGGCGTCTTGCTGGTTTCGACAAGGTTTCCCTGCGGCCGGGTGAGCGCAAAACGGTATCGGTGACCATCGATCCGCGCCTGTTCGCGGTGTTCGACGTCGCCGCCGACTGCTGGCGCATCAGCGCGGGCCGCTACAACGTGGAGGTGGGGCATTCATCGCGCGACCTCGCCTTGCGCAGCAGCATTGGCCTGGGCGCCGCCCGCATCACGCCATGAGTGTCGGCACGCATCACCGCGTTGCGAGGCATGACGGTATCGCGACGGCAGCAGATGCTATCTATCAACGATTGAAGGTCGCCCCATGTTGAGACGAGACTTCCTGCGCCTGAGCGTGCTGACTCCGCTGGCCGCCGCCTGCGCCGGCATACCGGTCGCGCTTCCTGCTTCATCGCAGATGGCGGACGGTCGGCACCATCGATTCGAACTGGCTGGGCAACAGTTCCTGCTCGACGGTCGCCCGTTTCAGATCCGCAGTGGCGAGATGCACCCCGCGCGAATTCCCGCCGAATATTGGCTGCATCGCATCCGCATGACCAAGGCGATGGGGCTCAACACGATTGCTGTTTATTTGATGTGGAATGCGCTTGAGTCGGAGCCCGGCGTGTTCGACCTCAAGACTGGCAATCGCGACTTCGTCCATTTCATCGAGTTGTGCCAGCAGGAGGGTATGTGGGTTTACCTGCGGCCCGGCCCCTATGTTTGCGCCGAGTGGGATTTCGGTGGCCTGCCGCCGTACTTGCTGCGCGAGCCGGATATTCGTGTGCGTACCTGGAGCGACCCGGATTACACGCAGGCAGTGAAGCGCTATCTGGATGCCATCGCGCCGGCCGTTGCGCCACTGATGGCCGATCGCGGCGGGCCGATTTTGATGATGCAGATCGAGAACGAATACGCCTCGTTCGGTCATGA
>Ga0302313_10000973_pt1 | contig 22851 bp, 21 predicted proteins | sample III_Palsa_N2_2_FD_200454 | JGI IMG/M metagenome (GOLD analysis project Ga0302313, IMG submission 200454) | Peat permafrost microbial communities from Stordalen Mire near Abisko, Sweden - III_Palsa_N2_2 | ecosystem: Environmental > Terrestrial > Soil > Palsa > Peat permafrost | place: Sweden...
TACCTCCCTCCCCCCCTTCTACTCGGTTTTTCGTTGCAAGCCGCTCAAAGCAAATGGGTTAAGTGCCTAGATCCTTCTTGATTTGGGTGTGATTTTGGCCTGTAACTCGTTGTATCCATGAGGCTTAGGTGTGTAGATCCTTGTGGAAGCGTCGCTCTGCTGTGGCGGAGTGGGTTGGGTGTGGGTGCTCGTTTGGGGCTAATTCAATTGTAGGCAGTTGAAGGGGGTAAGTATGCCAAGTTGCGGAAAGAGAAATCGGCAATGGGGATGGGGGTTTGGTGAGGGTTGGGATGTGGCGGGGGGTTGACATGCGGATTTTGGGTTGTTTTTGAGGGTGATTGGCGCGATTTATTTTTTGGACGGTGTGGACAGCCTCTAGCTAAGGCAAAGCAACGGCAACGGCAAACAAAGAAGCAGATTCCCGGAGGGAATGACAGAAAGAAAGGCAAGTGCAAGTGCCAATACAGGGATCTCTCCACTACGCTGCGCTTCGGTCGAGATGACGGGTTTGAGTGGTGAGCGGCAAGGGGAAAAGTGCCTCACGGTTACGCGGTATTCTGCGGGGCCGTGAGGCGTTGGAGAAGGGGGTTACTTGATTTGCTCGATGAGGACGGCGATGTCCATGTGGCGGGCTGTGTTGGGGATGTCGATGGTGCCGAGCATGAAGGGTTTGTCGAGGGTGAGGACGGACGTGCCGTCCAGGACGGATTGGCGCACGACCGGCTCGGTGACGCCGGCGATGGTGACGGGTTGGTCCAGGCTGGAATCTTCAACCTTCGACCGCAGTCGGACGCTGTTGCCTGTCACCGTGATGGTGGTGTCGAAGTTCATGCCGACGTCGAGGTAGGTGAATTGGGTTTGTATTTCGGAACTGGGAGAGGTGGCCGCAACACCGTTTGCATAGGTGCCCGTGGCTATGGGAATCTTGTTTCCTTCCTTCATGCTGGTGTGCTCTTCGTCGCCGAGCAGCATGGAAAAGTGTTGGGTGCTGACGGTTTTGCCGGCATCGAGCTCGGTGAGGGTGTAGGTGACGCGGTAGGTTTTGCTTGGAACGTCGAGGGTGTGGATGATGGCCTCGACCTTGTCGAGCTCTTCGGGATAGGAGGTGACCACGACGGCATTCTGGGTACCGAGGAGATAGATCTTGAGGCCTGGATCAAGGTTGTTGCGAACCGATACCATAATCTCGTTGGCTTGAATCTGGTTCGTGACGTTCTTGAGGTAGATTGTTCTGGTCTGTGCGCGCTGCCTTGTACAGTCAGACTCTTCCGTGTGGGTCGCCAGCTTGCTGCAGTCGGAGGTGTAGGTTTTGACGTCGGCTGATTGCGCTTTTGCGGCGAGACCGAGTGGAAGCAGTGCGAGGGCGAGCGCCATGAGGGATCGTGCGCCTGTGCGGCGGGATTGCGTGAGAGTCATTGGGTGAAGCTCCGTTCGTTGAGGTTTAGTTGGAAGAGTTGGAGGTTGGCTCTGCAGGGGGTGGTGTGAGAGGTTCCTGCGGTTGAGATTGGGTGGTCGGTTGAAGCGCATCGGCTACAGCGAAGGGAGCTAAGAGGGTCTTGACATAGCTCTCGACGCTAGCTTGTTCGCGGGCCTGCGCGGCGGCGCGGAGGATGGGAGCGCGGGCGAGGTCGAGTTCGGCTAGCTGGATGGGTTGGCCGGGGCGGGTCGCGGCTTGTATGAGCTTTTCCTGCGCGGTGAGCGGCATGGGTGGGGCCGGATGGCTGGGGGCGAGGGTTTCGGCAAGGGCTATCTGGTCGAGGTCCTGCGCGGACGGCGAGGGTGGGTGAGAGATTTCGTCGGCGGCTAAAGCGGTAGTCGGGATGAAGCTGTTCTGGCGGGACTGAAGTCCTGCGCCTTCGACACTGGAGGTGATGGTGCGCTTTTGAGCTGTGCGGCTGGAGTTAGCAGCGAGAGATTGCGCGGCTGAGTTGGAGTGGGCGCGGAAGTCTGTTTGGGCGGCGTTGGTGGCGGGGCGGTGGTGGAGGAGCGTGAAGGTGGTCAGGGCGATGACGGCGGCGAGGGTGGCGGCGGTGTAGAACTTTGCCGGGGCGAGCGGAATACAGGGATCCTTCACTGCATTCAGGATGACGGCGAAAAAAGAAGATGTGGCGACGGATGGAGAAGGCGAGAGGGCGCGGGTTTCGGCCGTTTGGCGCAGGCGGGCGGCGATGTGTTGTTCGAGGCCGGTGGGCGGCTCGGTGGTGCGGAGGGCGGTGAGGACCTGGTCGATGCGGGCGTCGGGATGCGAGGCAAAGCGGGTGTTGGCGGGTTGGGAATTCATGCGGAGATTCCTTTCTCGAGGCGCTCGTTCTTTTCGAGGCGTTCGCGGAGGCGGGTGCGGGCGCGGAAGAGCAGGGCGCGGACGGCGGATTCGGAGCGGTGGAGGAGGGTGGAGATTTCGGTGATGCTGAGCTCGTCGATGGCGGAGAGGAGGAGGGCGTGGCGCTCGGGTTTGGGGAGGCGCTCGATTTCGCGGAGGGTGGCGGTGATCTGGCGGGCGTCGGATAAGGCCTGGTCGGCGGGGATGGAGTGGGCGACGAGGGATTCGGCGAAGGGTTCGTCGAGCTGGTCGGGGCGGATGCGGCGGCGGCGATCGATGGCCAGGTTCCAGGTGATGCGGACTAGCCATACACGGAGGTCGCGGATGGCGGGGATTTCTTTCTTATGCTCGAGGACGCGGAGGAATGCGTCCTGGACGACGTCTTCGGACTCGGCGCGGTTGCGGAGGATGGAGTGGGCGACGCGGAAGAGTAGGCCGGAGTAGGTTTGGACGAGCGCGGTCAGGTCCGTCTCCGATGTGGTTTCTGCGGAGACAAACGCCACGTCCCAATGCCTTTCCCAGTGGCTGGGCAAATCCAACCGACCGCTCGATGCCATGTTTAACCTCTACAGCGAAAGACGGGCGAGTGGGGATTTCGCTCGGGAATATTTTTTGCGGTGCAGGGAGGGGCGCTACTGCTAGGCTGGATGTGCTTTTGGAACGGAAATTTAACTGAGGTGAGCGGGATGCGTTTGAAGACGATGACGATGGGTTTGGCGCTCGGTGCTTGTTGTCTGGCCAGCGTTGGTTCTGTGGCGGCTAGCGCGCAGATGAAGATGGATGCGCCGATGAAGATGGAGGGGACGTCGCCGGCGAAGGCGCTGGATGACTTGCTGAATTTGTATGAGAACGATGCGATGGGCGTGGTGAAGGCGATGCCCGCGGACAAATATAACTTTGCGCCGTCGGTGGCGATTTTTGTGCCGGGACAGGGCGTGAAGTTCGGTACCGTGCGGACGTTTGTGCAGGAGGTGACGCATGTGACGGAGGCGAATTACTATTTCTATTCGGCCGTGGGCGGGATGAAGCCGGACGTGGATTTGAAGGCGCTGGGTGATATCAAGACGAAGGATGAGGCCGTTGCAGCGTTGGCGGCGTCGTTCGCGTTTGCGCATAAGGCGATTGCTACGATCACGCCCGAGAATGCGTTTGAGCCGATCAAGCCGATCGATGGGCAGAGCACGCGCACGACGCTGGCTGCCTTTGGCGTGGCGCATGGCTACGATCATTACGGGCAGATGGTGGAGTACTTGCGGATGAATGGCGTTGTGCCGCCGGGAAGCAAGTAAAGCAGGGGATAGGGGATTGAGTGTAGAGCGTAGAGAAAACAGTGGGGGCTGCCGGAGTTCGGTGGCCCCTTTTGTTTGGGGCGATGGGTTGGTGCTAGGTTGAGGGGATGAGGTGTTGCGATGGTGGATGCTGGACGGGTGGTCGCGAATCTTGAGGAGCTGCGGGCGCTGACTGCGGATGAGTTTGGGGCGCAGCGGGTGGCCTGGTCGCCGATGTGGTTGAAGGCTCGGGGTTGGTTTGAGGAGAAACTGAAGTCGGTGGAGGAGGCTACGGGCGCGAAGTTGGAGGCGCATTATGATGCGGCGGGGAATCATTGGGTGACGCTTGCGGGGGAGAGTGAGCAGGCGCTGGTGGTGGGGAGTCATTTGGATTCGGTGCCCAATGGGGGGTGGCTGGATGGGTGCCTGGGGGTGATGGCCGGGCTGGAAGTTTTGACGCATGCGGCGGAGGTGTATGCAGGGCGGCCGCCGGTTACGGTGAAGCTGGTGGACTGGGCGGATGAGGAGGGGGCGAGGTTTGGGCGGAGTCTGTTTGGGTCGGCGGCGTTTGCGGGGAAGGCTACGGTGGAGGCAGATCGGGCGCGGACGGATAAGGATGGCGTGACGCTCGAGGCGGCGCTGGCGACTTGTGGGGTGGATGTGACGCGGGTGGGCGAGGCTGTTGGGGAGCAGAAGAATTTGGCGGCGTATCTGGAGCTGCATATTGAGCAGGGGCCGATTTTGGAGAGGCTGGGAAAGGCGCTCGCGGTGGTGCAGGGGACCAAGGGCGTGGAGCGGTGGGCGATTACGTTTCGGGGGCAGGAGGCGCATTCGGGGTCGACGCCCATGGAGGTGCGGAGGGATGCGCTGGCGGTGGCGGCGAAGTTGGCGCTGGAGATTCGACCGATTGCGCGGAAGCATCCGCAGGCTGTGGCGACCATGGGTAGCGTGAAGACGTTTCCGGGGATTGTGACGGCGGTGGTGGGGCGTTGCGAGACGACATTGGATATGCGGGATCTCGATGCGCAGGTACTGGCGCAGATGCTGCGTGAGGCGCGCGAGGCGAGCGAGCGGTTTGCGATGGAGGAGGGGTGCACGGTGGAGTGGGCGAAGATCTGGTCGATTGGGCCAATACCGTTTTCGCCGGAGTTGATTGCGCTGGCGGAAGAGGCGATTGTGGAGACTGTGGGGACGAGCGAGCGACTGCCGAGTGGGCCGCTGCATGATGCGGCGGAGGTGGCGCGGCTGGGGGTTCCGACGGTGATGATGTTTGTGCAGAGTTTGAATGGGCTTAGCCATAACGCGGCGGAGGATACGAAGCGCGAACACCTGGAGCAGGCCGTGGAGGCGTTTGTGCGGCTGAGTGAGAAGACGATGGCGTGGATGGGGCAGCAGCGAGCATGAGGAGCCAAGGCTGACGCTCCCACTTTTGATGCGGATGGTGCATAATCTAACCTTCATCCAGCGAGCTTGGATTGGCGCAAGCTTGGATCAGAGAAGGAGATGTGCGCGTTCCCATGAGCGAGGCGACCAACTTTTTTTCGAAGGCAGGGGGATCGGCGGAGGTTGCCGCGCGGTTTGCGGATCTGCATCCTCCGCTGGAGAAGACCGCTGCGGTGACCGAGGCGCTGCGATGTTTGTACTGCTTCGATGCGCCGTGCATGGGGGCTTGTCCGACGCACATTGATGTGCCGAAGTTCATCAAGAAAATTGCGAGTGGGAATTTAGAGGGGTCGGCGCGGACGATTCTTGAGGCAAATATTCTGGGGGCAAGTTGCTCGCGGGCGTGCCCGGTGCAGGTGCTGTGCGAAGGCGCTTGCGTGATGCATCGGTATAACAAGCAGCCGATTGAGATTGGCAGGTTGCAGCGATTTGCGATGGACGCGCTGCATGCGAGTGGGGATCCGTTGCCGTTTACGCCGGGTGCGGATACGGGGAAGCGGGTGGCGTTGATTGGTGGTGGGCCGGCGTCGCTGGCTTGTGCGGCGGAGTTGCGGCGGCGCGGGGTGCGGGCGGAGATCTTCGATGCGCGGCCGCTGCCGGGTGGGTTGAACACGTACGGCATCGCAGAGTACAAGCTGCCGCTGGCCGAGAGCTTGCGCGAGATCGATATGCTGGCGCAGTTGGGCGTGGAGTTTCACTTCGACACCATGGTGGATGCTGCAAGGCTTGCGGAGCTGGAGGCGAGCTACGATGCGGTGTTCCTGGGGATGGGGCTGGGAGCGATCCATAAGCTTGGTGTGGCGGGTGAGGAGCTTGAGGGTGTGACGAATGCGCTCGATTTTATTGCGGGATATAAGAGTGGGACGCTGAGCGATGTGCCTGCGCGCGTGGCGGTAATTGGCGCGGGCAATACGGCGATTGATGCGGCGAATGCTGCGATTCGGCTGGGCGCGAAAGAGGTGCACATGGTGTACCGGCGCGGGTCGCAGGAGATGTCGGCGTTTGGATTTGAGTACGAGCATGCGCGGCAGGAGGGGGTGCGGTTTTTGTGGCATGTGACGCCGGTGAAGGTTGTCGGCGAAGGAAAGGTGACGGCGTTGGAATTGGCTCGGCTGGAGTATGCCGAGGATGGATCGCTGTTGCCCAAGGAGGGGCCGCACATTTTGTTGGAGGTGGACCTGGTGGTGCTGGCGATTGGGCAGGGGACGCATGCGGAGTTTGTGAGCATGGCGGGAAAAGATTCGAGTAAGGTGCGGCTGGAGCGGGGACGAATTGTGATCGACCGCGAGACAGGGCAGACGTCGAACCCGAAGTTTTTTGCGGGCGGGGATTGCACGAATGGTGGACGCGAGGTGGTGGACGCGGTTGCCGATGGGAAACGCGCGGGGATTGGGATTGCGGTGTGGCTGGCGGCGAAGCCGGAGGGTCAACATGCCGACGCTTGAGACTACGTTTGCTGGAATTAAGTGCTTGAACCCGTTTTGGCTGGCGAGTGCGCCGCCGACGAATTGTGGCGAGCAGATTATGCGTGCGTTCGACGCGGGGTGGGGCGGCGCGGTGTGGAAGACGATTGGCGAGCAGGTGACGAATGTGAGCTCGCGCTACTCGTCCATTGATTGGAACGGGCAGAAGATGATGGGGTTCAACAATATTGAGCTGATCAGCGATCGGCCACCGGAGGTGAACCTGCGCGAGATGGCAGAGGTGAAGCGGCGGTATCCGAAGCACGTGGTGATCGCGAGCTTGATGGTGGAGAGTAAGCGCGAGGTGTGGCACGAGATGGTGCAGCGCGCGGAGGATGCGGGCGTGGATGGGCTCGAGTTAAATTTTGGATGTCCGCATGGGATGAGTGAGCGCGGGATGGGATCTGCGGTTGGGCAGGTGCCGGAGTATTGCGAGCAGATTACGGGGTGGGTGAAGGAGAAGGCGCGCACGCCGGTGATCGTGAAGCTGACGCCGAATATTTCGGATATTCGCATGGCGGCACGCGCGGCGAAGAGTGGGGGAGCCGACGCGCTGAGTGCCATCAATACGATTAATTCGATTACGGGGATTGACCTGGAGACGCTGGAGCCGCGACCGAATGTTGATGGGAAAAGTTCGCATGGTGGCTACTGCGGGCCGGCGGTGAAGCCGATTGCGTTGAACATGGTGCAGCAGGTGATGAGCGATCCGCTGGCCGCGCTGCCAATGAGTGGGATCGGAGGAATTGGGAGCTGGCAGGATGCGGCGGAGTTTATGCTGCTGGGCGCGGGAACGGTGCAGGTGTGCACGGCGGCGATGCACTTTGGGTATCGGATTGTTGAGGACATGGGCGATGGATTGCTCGCGTGGATGCGGCGAAAGGGGTATGAGACGATCGATGATTTTCGCGGGTTGTCGCTGCCGAATATGCGTGAGTGGAAGAATTTGAATTTGAACTTTCGCGTGGTCGCTGAGATTCATGCGGACAAATGCATTGGGTGTCAGCTTTGCTATACCGCTTGCTGGGATGGGGCGCATCAGTGCATTCACCTTGACCGGGTGGATGGCGGGATGGCGCAGCCGGTGATGGGGACGGACCCGCGGTATGCGCAGCATGAGGCGAATCCGCACGGGAAGCCTACGCCGGCGATGGTGTTTGCGCAGTCGGTCAAGACGATTGTGACGACGCCGATTCCGAAGCTTGATTTGGATGGCGAAGGGTCGAATAGCGCGGTCACGCCGCTCGCGAGAATTCCGCGCGTGGATGTGGATGAATGCGTGGGTTGCAATTTGTGCTCGCTGGTTTGCCCGGTGCCGGAATGCATCACGATGGAGCGCGTGGAGACGGGATTGCCCGCGCAGACGTGGGCCGAACGCGTGGCGAGTGCGGAGAGTGTGAAGGCGTAGGGAGGGGCTATGGGCATTCTGATTAAGGGCGGCACGGTTGTGAGCGCGACAGAATCGAAGTCGATGGATGTGTTGATTTCGGGCGAGATGATTGCGCGCGTTGGCGTGGGGATTAATGAGAGTGGGCATGAGGTGGTGGACGCGACAGGGCTGCTGGTGATGCCGGGCGGGATCGACGTGCATACGCATTTGGATATGCCGTTTGGGGGAACGACGTCTGCGGATGATTACACGACGGGGACGCAAGCGGCGGCAGTGGGTGGGACGACCATGCTGATTGATTTCGCGCTGCAGAGCCAGGGACACACCATGCGCGAGGCATTCGATGTTTGGCGGGCGAAGTCGCGCGGGAAAGCTTGCGTGGACTACTCGCTGCACATGGCGGTGACGGATTTGGGGCCGGGGGATGGGGCGCAGGGGTTGCGCGAGATGGAGGAGATGGTCGCGGAGGGGATCTCGAGTTTCAAGTTGTTCATGGCGTATCCGGGCGTGCTGATGATTGATGACGGGCTGATGTTCAAGGTGATGCAGAAGGCTGCCGCGCTGAACACGTTGTGCTGCGTGCATGCGGAGAATGGCAGCACGATTGATGTGGTGGTGGCGCAGATGATTGCGGAAGGAAAGACCGCGCCGCATTATCACGCGCTGTCGCGATCGCCGAAGGCTGAGGCGGAGGCTACGCATCGGGCGATCGCGTTAGCGGATATGGCGGGGGCTTCGGTGTACATCGTGCACTTGTCGAATGAGGATTCGCTGGCGGCGCTGAAGTTTATGCAGGGGCGCGGGGCGAAGGCGTTGGCGGAGACTTGTATTCAGTATTTGGTGCTGTCGATTGAGGATCAGATGCCGGGCGAGAGTTGGGAGGAGGCGAAGTATGTGTTCACGCCTCCGCTGCGGGAGAAGTGGAACCAGGAGCCGCTGTGGGGGGCACTGGCGGATGGGTCGCTGGCTGTGGTGTCGACCGATCATTGCCCGTTTCGGTTTGCGGATCAGAAGGAGTTGGGGCGCGGAGACTTTCGGAAGATTCCGAATGGCGGGCCGGGGGTGGAGAATCGGCTGCAGATTTTGTGGCACTTTGGCGTGAATGCTGGCAAGATTTCGCAAGAGCAATTTGTTGCGCTGAGTGCGACGAACCCGGCGAGGGTCTTTGGCATGGAGCGATGCAAGGGGCGGATCGCTGCAGGGCTAGACGCGGATATATTACTGTGGGATCCGTCGGCGGAGTACACGATTTCGGCGGAGACGCAATGCATGGCGACCGACTACTCGATGTTTGAGGGGTGGAAGGTGATGGGGAATGCGGCCAAGGTTTACTCGCGCGGCGAGTTGGTGGTGGACAACGTTGCGCAGCCGGGAAAGTTTCTGGGAGCGACGGGGCGGGGACGCTTTATGAAGCGGGAAGCCAACGCCGGAGGGATGGGTTGAGGGCGCCGGTCGCGAATGTCACGATCGATAGCGACGAATTTGCCGGGGAGTATGCGCCCGATGCGCGGCTGTACAACGAGGATCTTGCGCCGACGATGCCGGCGCAGCGGACGTGGGGAACGTATAACTACGTGGCGCTTTGGTTTTCGATGTCGATGGAAGTGACGACGTATATGTTGGCGGCGAGTTTGATTGCCGGCGGCATGAACTGGAAGCAAGCGGTGGGGACGATCCTGCTGGGGAACTTGATTGTGCTGGTGCCGATGCTGCTGAATGCGCATGCGGGCGCGAAGTATGGGATTCCGTTTCCGGTGTTTGTGCGGGCTAGCTTTGGGCCGGTGGGGGCGAATATTCCGGCGATGCTGCGCGCGATTGTGGCGTGTGGATGGTTTGGGATTCAGACGTGGATTGGGGGGCAGGCGATTGCCGCGATGGTCGCCGTGCTGTGGCCGGCGGCGGCACAGATGCCGAGCGTGACGTGGGTTTGCTTTCTGGGATTCTGGGCGCTGAACATGGTGGTGGTGTGGCGCGGGGTGGAGTCGATACGGTTTCTGCAGAGCTTTTCTGCGCCGTTGATGCTGGTACTGGGATTGGCGCTGCTGGGCTTCATGCTGCATAAGGCGGGCGGGTTTGGGCCGATGCTTTCCGCGCCGAGCAAGTTCACGACGACGGGCGAATTTCTGAAGTTCTTCTTTCCTTCGCTGACGGCGATGGTGGGGTATTGGGCTACGCTGAGCTTGAACATTCCGGACTTTACGCGATATGCGAAGAAGCAGGAATCGCAGATTCTTGGGCAGGCGTTTGGGCTGCCGGTGGCGATGGTGCTGTATTCGTTTATCGGGATTGCTGTGACGTCGGCGTCTACCGTGGTGTTCGGCGAGCCGATTTGGAATCCGGTGACGCTGCTGGGGAAATTTCATCAGCCGTGGATTGCGTTTCTGGGACTGGTGGGGCTGCTGATTGCGACGATGAATGTGAACATTGCGGCGAACGTGGTTTCGCCGTCGAATGATTTTTCTAATCTCGCGCCGAGGCTGATCAGCTTTCGGACGGGTGGGATGATCACGGGATTTCTGGGGCTGGCGATGATGCCTTGGAAGCTGATGGCGACGTTTGGGAGCTATGTGTTTGGGTGGTTGGTGGGGTACTCGGGGCTGCTCGGGCCGGTGGCGGGGATTATGGTTACGGACTACTTTTTGATTCGCGGGACGAGGTTGGATACTTACTCGCTGTATCGGCGGGGCGGGATGTATGAGTATCGGAATGGGTTGAATCCAGCGGCGATTGTGGCGCTGGTGGTGGGTGTGTTTGCGGCGTTGGTGGGGAAGTTTGTGCCGCGCGTGGCGTTTCTTTATGACTATGCGTGGTTTGTCGGATTCTTCCTTTCGGGAGCAATCTATTACTTGATGATGATTGGCCATCGCGTGGCGCTGGCAGAAGTGGAAGGGGTACGGCATGAGTCCTAACGATGTGGCAGAGAAGGCTGATTCAGCAAAGAGCGCGGCGATGACCTCGGCTGAGGTGGTGCAGATAACGAAGGACACAAATTATGGCACGTGGAGGTTCCAGAAGGGTTGGAACCCGATGCACATCGTGGACGCTGAGGGTTGCTATATTACGGACGCGAATGGGAAGAAGTATTTGGATTTCTCGTCGCAGCTGATGTGCATGAACCTGGGGCATAAGAATGCTGCGGTGATTGAGTCGATCAAGCGGCAGGCCGAGGAACTAGCGTATGCGATGCCTGGGTATGCGACGAATGTGCGTGCGGAGCTTTCGAAATTGCTGCTCGAAGTGCTGCCGAAGGGGCTGAACAAGTTCTTCTTCACTACATCGGGGACGGACGCGAACGAGGCAGCGTTTAAGATTGCGCGGATGTATACGGACAAAACGAAGGTGATTGCGCGGTATCGCAGCTATCACGGGTCGACAGCGGGGGCAATTGCGGCGACGGGCGATCCGCGGCGGTGGGCAATGGAGCCGCGGGGCAAGGGGCCCGGGATTATTTTTGGGCCGGAGGTGCATTGCTACAAGTGTCCGATCAAGCATACGTATCCGGAGTGCGGGATTGCTTGCGTGGATTATCTCGAGCACATGATCCGCAATGAGAGCGATGTGGCGGCGGTTTTGGTGGAGCCGATTGTTGGGACGAACGGCGTGATCGTGCCGCCGGAAGAGTACATGCCGAAGTTGCGCAAGGTGTGCGACGAGACGGGTGTGCTGTTGATTGCTGACGAGGTGATGAGTGGCTGGGGGCGCGCGGGCGAGTGGTTCGCGATGAATCTTTGGGGCGTGACGCCGGACATTCTGACGACCGCGAAGGGGATTACGTCAGCGTATGTGCCGCTGGGATTGTGTGCGACCAGCGAGAAGATTGGCGATTTCTTTCAGGACCATTATTTTGCGCATGGGCACACGTATGAGGCGCATCCGATGACGCTGGGACCGGCTGTCGCGACGATCAACGAGATGAAGCGGCTGAAGCTGGTGGAGCGGGCGAAGGAGCTGGAGCCGTTTGTTGCGGAGAAGCTGCAGGCGTTGAAGGCGAAGCATAAGAGCGTTGGCGATGTGCGCGGGAAGGGGCTCTTCTGGGCGGTTGATTTGGTGAAGAATCAGGCGACGAAGGAGCCGTTCAACACGTACACGGATAAGGTTTCGGGCAAGCCGTTGCTGGTGGATCAGATTGCGGCGAAGACGCTGGCCGATGGTGTGATCCTCCAGGCGTGGGTGAGCCACTTTGTGATTGCGCCGCCGCTGATCGTGGAGAAGGAAGAGATCGAGCGGGGAATTGCGACGCTGGACAAGTGGCTGCACCTTGCCGATGAGCTGGCCGACTAAATCAGCTTACTTCTTGAGGTGCTTGCGCAGGGCGAGGAGCTGGGCGCGGTGCTCTGGGGTGGCCTTCGGAATTGAGAGCTTGAGGCTCTTGATGGTGTCGAGGACGATGCTGGAGATGATGAGGCGCGCATTCTCCTTGTCGTCGGCGGGGACGACGTACCATGGGGCGTGCTCGGTGCTGGTGGCATTGAGGCAGTCTTCGAAGGCGTGGGTGTACTGATCCCAGTATTGGCGCTCTTTCATGTCGGAGAGGCTGAACTTCCAGTTCTTTTTTGTGTCGTCGATGCGCGCGAGGAAACGCTTGCGCTGTTCTTCCTTGGAGAGATGGAGGAAGAACTTTATGGTGCGTGTGCCGTTGTGGTAGAGGTGGCGTTCCATGTCGACGATGGAGCGATAGCGGTCCTTCCAGATGTCTTTATCGCTGCTGAGTTCTTGGGAGAGGCCCTCGGCTTTGAGCATTTCGGGGTGGACGCGGACGACGAGCACCTCTTCGTAATAAGACCGGTTGAAGATGCCGATTCTGCCGCGTTCGGGTAGGCGGAGGTAGGTACGCCACAGGAAGTCGTGTTCGAGTTCGGCGGCGCTGGGCTGCTTGAAGCTGGCGACATCGCAGCCCTGGGGGTTGATGCCGCTCATGACGTGGCGGATGGCGCCGTCTTTGCCGGAGGCATCCATGCCCTGGAAGATCAGCAGGAGCGCGTAGCGGTCGGAGCCGTAGAGGAGCTCCTGCTCATTGCTCAACTCAGCCGTTTGTTCCCCGAGAAGGGCGTGGTACTTCTTTTTGGATTTATAGAAGGGCTCAATCTTCGTGGGTGTCTTCGTGAGTTTGATGTTGGTATCTGGATGCACGCGGAATTTGTCGGAGTCGATCTTCATGGTTTCCTCGGGGTTTCCTCTTGTTTTGCGGGGACGCTTCGGCCATTTCGAGGGTGGCCGACCTTTGGTACCCGGAGATTAAGATTGCCATTCTTTTGATGCAATGTTGCGCCGTGCGCAAGCGATTTTGCTGCGAAGGATCAGTGCATGCGTCGATCACGGTTACATCCCAAGGTAATCGAATAAGTGGTTGACAGTCATTTGTTGACAGACCATGATTGACCGCAGTTCCAGCCACAAAAGAATATCGCTGTTCCACGATAGGAGAGATTCACTATGCGTAGATCGGGAATTCTATGTCTCACGCTTGCAGTTGGCGTGTCGTTCATTGCAGTCAGGGCACAGGCGCAGTCAGTGTTGACGCGGCATGTGCGGGAAGCGGTTACGAGCGGGGAAGCGCAGCCTGTTGGACGGCTTGCGTCGGGCCAGATCATGAACTTGAACCTGGTATTGCCGTTGAGTGATCCAGATGGGCTGAAGAGTTTTTTGAGTGAGGTGTACGACCCGAGCAGTTCGCTGTTCCACAAGTTTTTGACGCCGACGGAGTTTACCGCGAAATTTGGGCCGACCCAGGCGCAGTATGAGGCGCTGGTGCAGTTCGCGGTAAGCAATGGATTCACGGTCACTGGCGGCTCGCGCGATGCGATGGATGTGCAGGTGAGAGGACCCGTTTCGGCAGTGGAGAGCGCGTTCCACGTGCACATGACGACGTATCAGCACCCGACGGAAAACCGGGTGTTTTATGGGCCGGACAGCGAGCCGACGACCGATTTGTCGTTTTCTCTGTGGCATGTTTCGGGGTTGGATAATTACTCGATTCCGCACCGGCTGCTGGAGAGCCGCAGCGATTATGCAGCGGCGCACGGCGTGGACGTGAAGGATGTGGTGTCGCATGCGACGACTGGATCGGGGCCATCGGCTTCGTTCCTGGGCAGTGATATGCGCGCTGCGTACTATGGCACGGGAACGCTGACGGGCGCGGGACAGAACCTTGGGTTGTTCGAGTACGAGGGAACGGATCTCGCCGATCTGACGACCTACTACAAGAATGTGAAGCAGACCAACAACGTGCCGGTGTCGGTGATCTCGACGGATGGAACCAGCACGTCGTGTTTGTATACGAGGGCTGGCGGCGATTGCGACGATACGGAGCAGACGCTGGACATGACGCAGGCGCTGGGCATGGCGCCCGGGCTGGCAAGCCTGGTGATGTATGTGGGCTCGACGGACACAGCCATCATTGGAGCGATGACGACGCACAGCCCGCTGCCGACGACCATTGGCTGCTCTTGGGGCTGGACGCCGGATGATCCTTCGACGCTGGATCCTTACTTCGAGAAGATGGCGGCGCAGGGACAGAACTTCTTTGCGGCTTCGGGCGATAGCTCGACGTGGTCGAAGAGGAACGAGGCCTGGCCGGCGGACGATGACTACGTGGTTTCGGTTGGCGGAACGGACTTGATTACTGCGAGCGCGGCTGGCCCGTGGAAGTCGGAGACGGCGTGGACGGATAGCGGCGGCGGCATCTCGCCGGACAAGATCGCGATTCCATCGTGGCAGAAGCTGTCGGGCGTGATCACTTCGAGCAACAAGGGATCGACGACCTACCGCAATGGGCCGGATGTTTCGGCGAACGCGAACTTCACGTTCTACACCTGCGCGGACCAGACCACGTGTTTAGCCAATGAATACGGCGGCACGAGCTTCGCGGCTCCGATGTGGGCGGCGTATATCGCGCTGGTGAATCAGCAGCTGGCTTCGCAGGGCAAGGGGACGATCGGGTTCATCAACCCGACCATCTACGCGCAGAATGTGACGTCAGTGTATGACACGGACTTCCACGATATTACGAGCGGGAAGTCTGGTAGCTACTCGGCTGTTACCGGGTATGACCTGGTCACTGGATGGGGGAGCCCGAACGCTGGCTTGCTGGCGGCGTTGGCTCCTTAGTTGCAGGGTAAGGATGCGAGTGGCGGGCCGGGGGGGGGGGGGGGGCGCCTTGGGCCGGGCCCGCCACTCGTTTGGGGTGGGTGTGGATTCGAATTTCGCGAGACGCTTGCGGATGATGGCGCAGGCTTCGGGATTTTGATCGATGAGGATGGCGTTGCGGCCGTTGCGTAGCGCCGCCTCGCCGGTGGTGCCGGAGCCGGCGAAGAAGTCGAGGACGGTGTCGCCGGGATTGCTGTGGACGCGGACGATGCGCTCGAGAATGCCGAGAGGTTTTTGCGTGGGGTAGCCGGTTTTTTCCTTGCCGTTGGTGGGGACAATGGTGTGCCACCAGACGTCGGTGGGAGTTTTGCCGCGCGCTGCTTTCTCGGCGCCGACGAGGCCGGGGGCCATGTAGGGGATGCGGTCGGAAGCCTCAAGATGGAACGTATAGTGCTTGGGGTCGCGCGCGTACCAAAGGATGTTGTCGTGCTTGGCGGGCCAGCGTTGGGTGGCACGTGCTCCGTAGTCGTAGGCCCAGATGATTTCGTTCTGGAAGCAGGCTCTGCCGGAGGTGGCGGGCGTTGTGAAGACTTGGTCGAGCATGACTTTGCAGTAGTGGACTTCGCGGGGATCGATGTGGAGGAAGAGGGAGCCGGTGGGGGTGAGGATGCGGTGGGCTTCGATCATGCGGGGGCGGAGGAAGCCGAGGTAGTCGTCGAAGATGTCGGCGTAGATGGGGGCGGAGGCGAGGGTTTCGGTGCGGTAGCGCTGGCCGCCGAAGCCGGTGCGGTCGCCGTCTTCATCGCGGACAGTGCGGATGCGGGTGCGCTTCTGGGTGACGCCCGTGTTGAAGGGCGGGTCGACGTAGATGAGTTCGACGCTGGCGTCGGGGAGGGCGCGCAGGGCGGTGAGGTTGTCGTCTTGAAGGATGCGGATGGACGTACTGGGCAAGGCGTGGCTCCGAGGTAAGTCTAGCCTCGATTGCGTTGGATTACCCAACGAGCCAAGCCAGTGTGCAGGTTTAGTTGGCCGTGGGCTTTTCCGCGGTATCGATGACGAGCGCGTCGACCGGCCCGCGCGTGGCTTCCAGGCGCAGACCCAGCTGCTCCTGCATGGCGGTGAAAAGTGGTGGGCTGGGAGCGTCTGAGGGGGCGATTGGGACTTCGCCACCGAACTGGGTTTCATCGGGCGCCCAGGTTAGATCGAAGTCATAACGTCCGGAGAGGCCGGTCTTGTTGACGACCGGGCGATCGAGCACTGCCCTCTGCAGCAACGAAGTGAGATCGCCCATCGTTGCGTTGCGGGCTGGCAGAACGATGCGCTGTGGGTAGACGGTGCTGATCAGTGCTGGCGGATCGTCGGGCGCGGCAGTGCTTGGCTTGATCTTGAGTCCGCTGCTGGCGAGTTCGAGTTGGTAGATGGAAAAGACCTTCTGCTCGCGATGGAAGGTGAGTTTGAAACGGTCCGACAAAAGATTGCGGAGCATGGACATCTGTTGTTCGTGGGTTGGGCGGACGTCGCCGGGCGTAACGGCGAGGATGTCAAAGTGGTCGGAATCGACCCAGCCGGGGCCGCCAGAGATTTCGCGGAGGTTGAGGTCGTACGCGGCGGCAATCAATAGATTCAGCGTGTAGTATTTCCCGACGAATCGATGCGTGCCTTGCATCACGAGGTAACGTCCCTTCGTTTCCGTGTTCGCGGGACGGATGGTTGCGACCTCGAAGGCGCTGAAGTTCGGGTTGGCTGTGACTGCGGTGGGAGGAGCGGTGGCCGCGGCAGGCGATTGCGCCATGATTCCGGCGGCGGCAAGGACGAGGGCGGCAAGGGCGAGGGATCGGGTCATGGTGTTGCACCTCGGACACACGCTGTATTACAACACCCGGGGGCCAGGGGACTCAAACGAATCTACAGAGCGTGCGGACGTATAGTGGAGGGTGCTGGTTTGAGAGTTGAGGGAGATGTTGGATGAGTGTGACGGAGCATAAGCTGGGCGTGGTGGGCGCGGGGACTATGGGGAATGGCATTGCGCATGTGTTTGCGCGGGCGGGTTTCGACGTGTCGCTGTATGAGATGAGCGAGCGGGCGCTGGAGAAGGGGCTGGCGACGATTCGGACGAATCTGGATCGTGAGGCGGCTAAGGGGAAGATTGATCCGGCGGAGGCTCCAAAGATCTTTGCGCGGATTCGGCCGGTGCATCGGCCGCAGGATTTGAGTGGTTGCACGCTGGTGATCGAGGCGGCGACGGAGCGGCTGGCGGTGAAGCAGGAGATCTTTCGCGAGCTCGACGAACTGCTGGGGCCGGAGGCGATTCTTGCAACGAACACGTCGTCCATCTCGATTACCAAACTGGCGGCGGGGACGGGACGCGCGGCGCAGGTGATCGGGATACACTTCTTCAACCCGGTGCCGGTGATGGCGTTGGTGGAGGTGATTCGGGGGCTGCAGACGTCGGATGCGACCTTCGCGACGGTGCGGGAGCTGTCGCTGGCCGCGGGTAAGACGCCGGTGGAGGTGAATGATGCTGCGGGGTTCGTGAGCAACCGCGTGCTGATGCCGATGATCAACGAGGCGATGTTTGCCGTGATGGAGGGCGTCGCTACGGCTGAGGCGGTCGACGAGATTTTTCGGCTGGGGATGGCGCATCCCATGGGGCCGCTGACGCTGGCGGACTTTATCGGGCTGGATGTTTGCCTGGATATTATGCGGGTGCTGGAGGATGGGATTGGCGACCCGAAGTATCGGCCATGCCCGCTGCTGATTCGGATGGTGGATGCTGGGTGGCTGGGACGGAAGTCTGGGCGTGGGTTTTATAACTACAGTGAGTAGGGATGGGGAGGGTGGAGTGGCGGACGAGTTGTATTTTGAGGATTTGGTGCCGGGGATGAAGATTCGGTCGGTGCGGAGTTACGAGGTGACGGCGGCGGAGATTAAGGAGTTTGCGGCGAAGTATGATCCGCAGCCGTTTCACCTGGATGAGGCGGCGGCGGAGAAGACATTCTTCAAGGGGCTGGCGGCGTCGGGGTGGATGACGGCGGCGATCACGATGCGGCTGCGCGTGGAGTCGATGCATGTGGCCGGCGGGATGATTGGCGCGGGGGTGGACGAGATCAAATTTACACAGCCTGTGCGGCCGGGTGATTGGCTGCGGACCGAGACGGAGATTCTGTCGGCGCGGCGGTCGACGTCGCGGCCGGAGATTGGGGTGGTGAAGTCGGCGACGGTGGTGTTCAATCAGCGGGATGAGGTGGTGATGCGGTCGGTGGTGAACTTTATCGCGCCGCTGGGGGCCAAAAGCTAGTTGTCAGTTGTTCGTTGTCAGTTATCAGTTTCCCCGGGGGAGGAACGTTGCATTTCCTCACAACTGAGAACTGAGAACCGCTCTCGAGAACTCCCGCTGATTCCTGCCCGATTTAGTCACAGGCTGGGGGCGTATTTTTAACTAGTGCGGATGACGGTGCTGGCATCGGGGTCGAAGGGCAATGCGACGGTGATCGCCGCAGGTTCGACGCGGATCCTTGTGGATGCGGGGATGTCGTGCCGCGAACTGATGAAGCGGATGGCGCAGGTGGGCGAGGATCCTGAGGCGCTGGACGCGATCCTGATCACGCATGAGCATTTGGACCACGTGTCTGGGCTGTCGGTGCTGGCGCGGCGGTTTAACATTCCGGTGTTCTTTACCGAAGGGACGCACAGGGCGTGGGTGCGGATGCTGACGCCGCGGACTACGATGAGCTACGCGAAGTGGCTGGATACGGTGCAGCGGGAGAAGGCTGAGCGCGCTGATCATGCGCCCGCGCACACGGCGCTGATGACCGAGATTGACCCGGGCGCCGTCGATGATCCGATGGAGGCTGAGCCTTGCGCGGACGAGCAGGCCGAGACGCCGAAGATCAAGGCCGATCCTGCCTTTCTGCCGGCCGTCGAATACTTCCGCGCCGGGCATGGATTTTCAATTGGCGAGATTGACGTCAACCCGTTTACGATTCCGCATGACGCTGCCGATCCCTGCGGGTTTGTGTTTCATGCGCGGTCGGAGTCGATTCGGATGGCCATTGCGACGGACCTGGGCTATGTGCCGCCGAACGTGAAGATGGCGCTGCGCGGGGTGGATGTGCTGCTGCTGGAGTCCAACCACGACCTGGAGATGCTGAAGGACGGCCCCTATCCGTGGAGCGTGAAGCAGCGGGTGCTGAGTCGTGTGGGGCACTTGTCGAACGCGGCGTGCGCGGAGTTTCTGCTGCGGGATTACGACGGCGGGGCGCACACGATTGTGCTTGGGCACCTTTCGGAGCAGAACAATCTGCCGGAGCTGGCGAAGCTGGCCGCGGAGCAGGCGATTGGCGGGCGGATGACGTTGCTGGGCAATCGGGTTGTCCTGGCAGTGCAGGATACGCCGCTTGAACCGATTTGCCTGTGATTGCGTACTGTCAGAAGCGTGCTGTGTGCTGTCAGAGGTACCGGTTTTCGCACAGGCGGAGAATCGAATAGGATAGGTAGAGCATCCATAGATTCATGGCTACACAAAAATCCCACGCTCGCGAATCTGGTCAAGAAACCTGCAACGATCCGGTTGTGGGGGCGATTTTGTCGGGGTGGCGATACGACATTTCCGGGATTTCGCCGGATCTGCGGGTGGACTACGAGGCGCATCTTTACAACTGTGCTCACTGCCGCAAGCGCCAGAGGGTGCATCGCACCTGGGACGTGATGCTGCTGGCGATCACCACGCTATCGTTTGCCGCATTTCTGCTCGCGGCCGTCGTGATGCACCGGGTCGAGGCGATCAGCCACATCAATAACGTGCAGCACCTCCATCTGCATGATCAGAGCACGACGTCGCTGTTGCGGATTCCGAGCAGCATATCGATCAGCCTTGAAGCGCTGGCCATCGTCGGCGTACTGATTTCGATGATGTTGTGGACGCTGGTAACGATTACGACGCCGATTCCGAGCATGGTGGCAGCGCTGTTCCGCGAGCGCATCTCGCCGGAACTACGCGAGCGCCTGCGCAAGCAGACGGTTTGAGCTAGACTGACTCCCCCGACATTGTGACCAACTCTCCCCAGCCAGATGTTCCCCCTTCATCGCCGATGGATGGTTCTCCGACGGACGCCTTGCGGATGGAAGCTGCTGAGCGCACGGCGCGCCGCGGATCGAGGCCGCGCACCCCGCTGTGGAGGTATCCCGCCACCTACCTGCTGATGGGCATCAACCTTGCCGTGTTTGCAGCGATGTTTCCGTTCGGGCCGGTGATGGGGTTGATCCATCACCACGCTTGGGGGAGCATTCTTACGGCGCCGTTCGATGTTGAGACGATGGTGCGGTTTGGTGCGACAGCATCGCCGCTTATCCAGGCAGGGCAGTGGTGGAGGCTGGTGACGGGCGCCTTCGTGCACGTAACGATCCTGCACATCGCGCTGAACATGTGGTGCCTGTGGAACCTTGGGTTGTTTGGCGAGCCGTTGCTGGGCAAGCGCGGATTGATTGCGGTGTACCTGCTCACCGGGACTACCGGAATGATGTTCTCGTATGCGTGGAGCATCGCATCGGGGCAGCTGGCGCTGGTGGCCGGCGCGTCGGGGGCGGTGTTCGGGATTGCGGGGATACTGATCGTGCTGCTATCCAATCGCAAGCTGCAGGTGCCGTGGGAGGAGCTGAAAAGCCTTCGCCGCCAGGTCATCTTCTTTGCCGTCGCGAACCTGGTGATTGGCATGACGCCGAATATGCTGGGGATGGCGTCGCCGAGTCAACTGAAGCTGGTGCACCTGGATCTGAACATGCTGCCGCGGATTGATAACACGGCGCATGTGGGCGGGTTCATCAGCGGGCTGGCACTTGGGTTTCCGCTGCTGCCGCGCATGACGTCGGGGCGGGCGAGCTATCGGTCACGACAGGTGGCGACGTTTGCGTTTGCGACCCTGCTGCTCTGCCTGTTCGGGTATGCGCTTTCGAACTTCGCGCACGGGCGTTCCTAAGAACAAAAGCCAGGCGCGTGGCCTGGCTTTCGTGGATGATCGAACTCTCTTAGCTGATGGAAGTGACGGCGGTTGCGGCGAATTTTCGCACCATGGCGAGGAGAAGCTTGCGGTCGCTCTCGTTGAGGTTCGCGGAGTATCGCTGAATCTGGGTGAGGAAACGAATCTCGTCTTCGCTCAGCGTGACGCCGTAGGTTTCTTTGACGGGGTCTTCCGAGAAGAACTGGCTGAGCGGCATGTCGAGCGATCCGGCGATCTTCTGGAGCGTTTCGAGCGAGGGAACCGTGTGGCCGTTTTCTACGCGGGAGAGATAGCAACGCAACAGCCCTGTGCGCTTCTCAATGTCACCTTGCGACATACCGCGCTGCAGGCGGAAGTCGCGGATCGTCGCTCCGATATTGATCGGCGTCGGCTCAGATCCAGCGAACTGGTCTTCCAGCGTTACTGTTTGCATATTTGCCATTGACGGTAAAGTAACTATACCAAGTGAGCGTGGCAAGCGCTAAGTGCACATTATTGCTTTACTTGTACCAATCAAGATTCGTGCCGTAACCGGAACTAACAACCACTGGTAGCCCAATGGTCTCTATACGCTACCCCATGTACATGCCGCCGTTAACGTCCAACGTGTGGCCGGTGATGTAGCCGGCGCCTTCGCTAGCTAGAAATGCGACTGCGGCGGCCACGTCGGTGTCGCTGCCATAGCGAGCCAGCGGTATCTGCGCGAGGATGGCCGCCTTCTGGGCTTCCTGCAGCTCGTCGGTCATGGCGGTCTGGATGAATCCGGGAGCGACGGCGTTGACCGTGATGTTACGGCTGGCGAACTCGCGGGCGAGAGATTTGGTCAGGCCGATGAGGCCAGCCTTCGACGCCGCGTAGTTTGCCTGGCCGGCGGCGCCTGTCTCGCCTACGACGGAGGTGATGTTGATGACGCGTCCCCAACGGCCCTTCATCATGGACGAAATGAGCGCCTGGGTGAGCAGGAAGGCGCCGGTGAGGTTGGTGCGGAGGACGTCGTCGAAGTCGGTGAGCTTCATGCGGAGGGTGAGGCCGTCCTTGGTGATGCCGGCGTTGTTGACGAGGATCTCGACCTTGCCGAGGTCTGCGAGCACGGCCTTGGCGCAGGCCTTGATGGATTCTTCGCTGGAGACGTCGAGCGCGTAGGTGCGGGCGGTGCCGCCGGCTGCGGCGATTTCGGCGGCGACGGCTTCGAGCTTGTCGGCGGAGCGTGCTGCGAGGGCGACGGTGGCGCCGGATTTGGCGAGTTCAAGCGCGCAGGCGCGGCCGATGCCCTGGCTGGCTCCGGTAATCAAGGCAATTCTTCCAGATAATTGGTTCAAGGTTTTTCTCCGACCTCCAACTGATTCAGCTCGCCCTCTAGTTTCCCACGGGCGGACGATTCCGGGCAGCAAGATAAAGGGGAACCATGTGGTTCGCGGTCACACCGAATCACAGGGCAGCGCGATATTCTTGTGCGAGTTATGAGCGACACACTGAAGCACGCAGCCGAACCCAAGCACGCAGCCGAACCCAAGCACACAGCCGAACCCAAGCACGCAGCCGAACCCAAGCACGCAGCCGAACCCAAGCACGCAGCCGAACCCAAGCACGCAGCCGAACCCAAGACCGCTGAGAACACAACCGAAGTCTACGCTATCCACGGCGCCGAGCCGGAGGTTCTGGCCTATGCTATGGCGAAGTATTCGCGGTCGGCCTTGACCATGCGCGAGTCGCTCACCGAGATCAGCTCTCAGAAGGCTGAGCAGTTTCTCAACACCTTCTACTTCCAGTATGGTCACCGGTCCATCGCCGACCTCGCGCACATTCCCTTTGCGGTGGAGAAGCTGAGCCTGCTGGCGGCGATTGTGTTGGTCGACGAGACGCGCTGGGATGGGCAGGAGCGCTC
>Ga0302313_10000977_pt1 | contig 22733 bp, 17 predicted proteins | sample III_Palsa_N2_2_FD_200454 | JGI IMG/M metagenome (GOLD analysis project Ga0302313, IMG submission 200454) | Peat permafrost microbial communities from Stordalen Mire near Abisko, Sweden - III_Palsa_N2_2 | ecosystem: Environmental > Terrestrial > Soil > Palsa > Peat permafrost | place: Sweden...
GCATCACTTCAGGATCCACGAACTCCCTGGCTACCCGCTCCAGCTTGTCGTCCGTCCAGACGTCATCCTGATCGCAGAACGCGATGAAATCGCCGCGACACAGCGAGATTGCCTTGAAGAAATTCTCGTGAAATCCCAAACGCTGTTCGTTGCGCACCACGCGGACCGGAAACGACACGCGGCGCGAAAATTCGACCACGATGTCGTGCGTTCCACTGTCTGGACTGTCGTCAGTGATGACCAGCTCGAACGGGGGCAGCGTCTGCCGGGCGATACTGTCCAGTTGCTCACGGATAAAGCGCTCGCCTTTATAGGCGGCCATCGCAATCGAAATTTTCATGGCAGTCCGTATCGATTAGAGAACCGTTTCCGTTCGCGATTCCTTGCGGGCGGATCCGGTCGTAAGCTCGCCTGGTTGCCTCACAGCGCGAGACGAGAGCATCGATCTGGAAATCAGCATCAGATGATAGTAAAGCCGCGCATTGAAGCCATAGTTATACGCGGACAGATGCCTGAATGCGATTCGCAGCGCCTTGAGCGGCGCGGCATTCTTCGCATAGACCGATACGACAATCGGCACGATCCGGCGCAACGCGAGGGTGCGGGCGGGCTCAACCTGGCCCTCCAATGTCAGGCCGCTGACGAACGCATACGCGGACACTGATGCTGCATTCGTCGAGCCGCGGGTGCTCGCCGAGATCGAAACGTCGGTCTTGCGGTAGTACGACACGTATTCGTTCAGGTAGTAGATCTGCTTCGCCGCCAGACAGAGTTCGACGCCGAAGACGAAATCGCAGCACGTCCCGAACTGTTCCTTGTAGCTGATCCGCTTCACGAGATCCGCATTCGCGAGCCAGCCGTTGTTCGGGAACATCTGGACCAGGCCGGTGCGGCCAGGCACTTTCTGCAGTCCTTCCGTGCTTTTCGTTCTGTGAAAATCAGCGTTGAGCCTGGCGCTGACCGAACGATCGACGTGTCCCGCCTGATCGACTTCGTACTGGTCGGCAAAGGCAACGTCCAGATCGGGATGACCATCCCATAGCGAAACCAGCCGCTCGACGCCGTCTTCGGCAAGGTAATCGTCGTCGTGGATCAACAGGATCTTGTCGCCGATCGCGCGCGCGAACAGGCTGGCGACGTTGCGCGCCTGGCCGAGCGACGGTTCGTTTTTCACGTAGCGGATGCGCGGGTCATGCTGGTATTGCGCTGCCATCAGCCGCTGGGTCCGGTCGTCCTTCGAATCGTCGCCAATCACGACCTCGATGTTCCCGTGCGTCTGCGCGAGGCACGAATCGATACATTGGACGATCAGCTCCGGGCGATTGCATGTCGGCAGGCAGATAGAGACTTTAAAGGGGCGCGTCATGGCTTCACCTTGATTATGAGCGGAGGCACGGCAGCCGGTTCGCTCTGCGTATGTTTTCACACACGGCGGTATCTAGCAAAATAGGCTAAAAAAAACCTGAAAAATAGGCTCAATAAATCTAAAAAACTTAAGCATTCCGGGGAATACGAGTTTCACAATGACAATACCCTCGGAATACCAGTCAGGGCGTCCATCGATGAACAATGATGCTGGAAGCGTTGTAGTTATCTTTCGTGACCACGTACTCGCCCGAGGACGTGAGATAGGCTCTCAGCCCATACATTGAATCCACATCGTTGCCGACGTACACCGCAGTCGGGTTCGCGTTGATCAGTGTCGTATCGAGGTGCCCTGTAGTGAGATTGAAGGCATCGATGTTGGGTACGGTGTGCACATATCCGACGAAGAGGTAGTTGCCGGCAGCCGTCATCGACTTCGGATTGACGCTCGTGAGGTTGATCACCGGGTCGGGCTTGGTGGTATTGCCAGCGCTCCAGCCGTGATACACCTCGATCCTCGATTGCATCGCCGTCCAGTCCGCGCTCCCGGGGATCCCCTGTGCGAGGATCATGGTGTCGCTATCCGCCAGGTAGATGATGCGCGTCAATGGCCGGATGCTCTCCGGAATGGAGATGGTGACTGCCGGTCCCCACGTCGGCTTTCCTTCACCATCGAAGCCGGTTAGCGGGTAGTGGTAAATGTGGTTCGTCCGGTCCAGACCGGCCCACACGTCTCCCCTGCTGTCAATGCAAAATCCGCCCGTGACCGCTAGTGCCGTATTGAACACGGCACCCGGAAGCGTTGCGTCCGGTATGGCAATGTAGCCGTTCGCCGCGTTGAAATGGTAGAAGTAAAAGGCGGCGGGGTTCTGGCCGGAAGCCACGAGAATGCGATTTCCGCCGACAGTGACGAGTTGACCGAAGTGCTCGTCGCGCTCCGTATCCTGCATGTTCAGGCGTGGATCGGACGGGTAGTCGAACGGATCCACCGTGTTCGCGACGAAGGTGCCGCCAGCAGTGCCCGTGTAGATGTTGGTGCCGCTATAGAAGTTGGCGCCATCCGTAGAAGGGTCCGGCGCGGCGACGCCTTCGAAGTTAAGCGACTGAAGCTTCCACTGCAGGTTGCCGGCACTGTTGTAGGAGTGGATGTCGGTGCCGCCATTGCGGCCCATGTCCCAGCTTCCACCCCACGGGTTGTTGAGCACATAAAGATTGCCGGCGGAGTCTTTGCCGATGCCGACGATGCGGGTGAAACGCTTGTCGCCGACCTGGCCTTTGATTCCCTGGGTAGCGTCGAGATAGCCGCCCTGGATGCCGAACGTGCCGGTCAGCGTCGGCGTGCCCGAAATGTTGTACAGCTTGATGTTCATGTCGGGCCCTTCATCGCCCACCATGAGTTGCCCGGACGAAGCGTCGTAATACAGCGCGGACGGTTGTGAGCCGGCAGGCATCTGGATAGTGTTCAGCGGCGCGCCAGCCGGAGTGAATTCGACAATCGTGCCCGCGCTCTTCTGGGCTACCCAGATATTTCCTGCGCTATCCAATGCGAGCGCGCCGGGACTCGACACGGTGATGTCACGCTGCAAGACACCGTCGGTAGTGAAGACCCGGACGCGATTGTCAAAAAAGTCGCTCGCATAGAGCAGCGAGCCCGCCGTTGCGAGTCCCGTGATGACATCGGCCTTGCTGACGGCATTCCACACGCTGACGTCAATGACAAGATCGCGTGTCTTGGTGATGCGGTTGTACCGCCCCACCGCAGCGCTGCCGTAGGGGGTGCCGCCCTGCAACGCCGCGAAGATCGAGGTGGAATTGCCGGTAATCGCCCCACCCTGAAAATCGTTGTGAAGGCCGATGGAGCCGAGGCTCGTGCCGTTCTGGTAGATCGCAACGCCGCCCTCGTCCTCGTCCCAGAACGAAGCCGTATAGATGACGCCTTCGGGTGCGACCCACATCGAGCGCGCGGTGTTACCCACATGGGTAGCATCGGTCCCATACGTATTCGCCAGCCAGTCGGTGGTGTATTGCGCCCAACACGCGGGCGCAATCACGACGAGCAGCAGACCAAGGAATACAGCATGGATTCGCTTCCTGACCATGTGATGTTCTCCTGAGACCCGGGGTCGCCCAAACCGTCAATGTGTCTCGCCCGAAGCGATCGCTTCGCAATAGACCGCGGCTACCCGCTTCGCGATCACCGAATTATCGAAGTTCGCCCGCGCATAGTCGCGGCAGGCCTGCGCATCCGGCAACTTCAAGGTGCCATCGAGCGCGGCCCCCAGACCTTCTGCAATCGCCTCTGCGCCCGTGGCCCGCAGCACCAGATTCGGCGACAACCCCGCTACGGCTTCCGGCAAGCCGCCCACCGGCGTCACGAGCACCGGTGTGCCCGACGCAAGCGACTCCACCGTAATCAGCCCAAAGCCCTCCAGCGCCACGGTCGGCACCACACTGATCGTCGCCGCGCGATACAGCGCCGCCAGATGCTGATCCGGCACGAAGCCGAGCAACTTGACGTTGTCGTCCAACCCAGCCTCGGTGATGCGCGTCTGCAACTCCTCCTGCAATCGCCCCTTCCCCGCGATCAGCAGCAGCACGTCCGGCACCCGCTTCTTCAGCAGCTTGACCGCATCGATCAGATCCTCCAGCCCCATGCGCCGCACCAGGCGCCGCACGGCCAGCACGATAGGACGGCCTTGCGGCAACTGCAGCTTCAGCCGTGCCTCGCCCGGTGTGATCGGCAAATTGAACTGGTCCACATTCACGCAACCCGGCACCACGCGTACCCGCTCCGGCGAAATTCCATAGCGCGACGTCAGGATTTTGCCGAATGCGTCGGACAACACGATCAGGCGCGACGAACGCGCATAGACCGCCTGCTCCAGATAACGCTTGGCGCGCTGGCCGAACGAGTCCGCTCCTTCGACGTGGCTCTCATCCGCCCACGGCCCCTGGAAATGCGACACCTGCGGGATGCCGCGCGTCACATCGAGACCCGGAAAGGTGTAGAGCGCAAAGTGCGAGGAAATCACGTCGGGGCGCTGCCGCGTAATCTCACGGCGCAGGGCGCGGCGGGCTGCCATCAGGCGCAGCGGGAGCGATTGGGCCGCGGAGCCAAAACCCTGGATCGCGCCGTCCGTGTCCGCCGCGACGCGCGCCGAGCCGGCGACCACGCCACGCACCGCCACGCCCGCGCCCGGCAATGCGCCCACCAGCGAGTAGTACATGCGGTCAAGTCCGCCCGCCCGCTCCGGGAACCAGTGCATGCCGATCTGCAACGATTTGATTGAGCTGGCTTTCATGACGGGTTCTCTCGTGTGGCGTGAAGTTTCGGTTGAAACAGTCGCGGAGGCGGCGTTCATTCGGCCACCTTGAAGTTGACCGGCTGGGATTCGCTCGCCGTAGCGGCTCGCTGGCGGTCTTCCCGCTGTCCCGCCAGTTGCCGGTACAGCGCGATGTACTGTGCCGCCATGCGCGCCCAGCCAAAGCCGGTCGCAAGCTCGTTGGCGGCGATGCCCATCGCGCGGCGCACGTCGTGGGAATTCGCGAGCCGCGCAATCGCGGCTGCCAATGCCTTCGGATCGTCCGGATCGTCGAGCACGATGCCGCACTCGGGCGTGATGATCTCCGCCCCGCCTGCCGTACGCGCAGTGACGACCGGCAGGCCTGCTGCCATCGCTTCGAGCAGCGACAGGCTCATCGCTTCGTAGCGCGAAGGAAACACGAAGGCGTCGACCGAATGCATCAGCACCGGCATCTCCTTCACCAGTCCGAGGAAATGCACCCGGTCGGCAACGCCAAGTGCGCGCGCCTGTTCCGGGTAAGGACTGCCTGGCAGGTAACCGGCTACCGCGATATGCACGTCGGGCGGTAAATGACGCAAGGCCTCAAGCACCGTGCCGAGGTTTTTGCGCGGCGTGCGCAGATCGCCCACAAACAGAAGCAGAAACGCGTCGCCCGGAAGATTGAACTTCGCGCGGTCGCCGTGGGCGGCAGCAAAGCCCTGGGTATCGACGCCGTTATAGATCACGTCGACGCGGTTGCGCGGCGTCAACCCGATCGCGCGGATCTCGTCGGCCACCTTTTGCGACACCGCCGTAATCACCCGCGAGCGGCGGTATGCCCAGCGTTCGAGCGTCGCATTCACCCGTGTATAGATGAACTGATATGCCGACCACACCCCCTTCGTCAGCCCGAACGGGTAGTACTTGCTGCCAAACCAGCCGCTATGCACGAAGTGCGCGGTGTTCACGTCGGCGGGCACCCAGGTGATGAAGCCGTTGACGTGCAGTACGTCGTATTCGCTACGGTGCGTGCGCAGCCACAGCGCGCTTTTGAAGGCGAATACCTGTTGGCGCAACAGATTGGTCGGCCACCAGCGGCCGATTTTCATCGGCACCCAGCGCACGTTCGGATGCGCGAGCAAGTCAGGGGCCACGTGCGAGGCGACGAGGGTGACAGCGATATTCTCGTCGAGGGCCGCACGCGCGATCTCGTGGTTGACGCGACCCTGGCCGTCGTTATGGCGCACGACATGCGTGACAATGGCGACTCTCAATCAGGTGCCTCCGTGGAGAATAAGCTCACGCCTGCGCTGCTGCTTTTGCCAGTGCGCGGCGGAGAGGATCGAAAAAAGACTAATGAAGAGCAGCAGCCCGCCCGTTCCAACCAGCGAATTGGTGAACACCAGCATCGCGAAGATCGCGAGCGCGAGACTCACGGAGGAGGACACGAATTTGTCGTCGCGCATCTTGAACGAGGCGAGCAGCGCCCGCACCATCAGCCACAAGATGCCGGAGAGGTATAGCAGCGTGCCCGGCCAGCCCAGCACGAACGGGATGTTCATCACCCCGCTATCGAAGTTGCCGTATTGACCGAGCTGGCCGCCGTCGTTCGATAGCTTGGTCGACGTGCCGGTCGCACCCATGCCTTCGCCCGAGACGTCCGTAAACGCCTTCTCTGCAAAGGTCGCGTAGAACTGGTTACGCGCGGCGTAGCTCTGGTCGTCCTTGAGATTCACGATACTGTTCAGGCGCGTCTGCATCCGCTCGGCCACCGGGCCCACCACCAGCAAGGGCACACACAGGCCGGCCAGCACCAGCGCACTGCCGACAATGCGCACGCGTACCCGGTTGTTCGATTTGACCAGCTGGACCAGCATGGCGACCACCCAGCCACCCCACGTCGACCGCACGAGGCTCAAAGCGAAGGCAAAGAACCCCAGCACGGCGGCAATCCAGCGCACGCGGTGATTCGCGGCCATCACGTAGACCATCGCGCCCATCATCGCGAATGCAAACGGACCCGAGGAGTTCATCGTACTGAAGACGCGCACCCCCATCGGTACGGGGTCGCCTTGCGAGTTCATCTGCGAGCCGATCATCCAGAGCGCATCCCACGGCGGCATGATGACAAACTGCACCACCCCGTAGGCACCCATCACCAGCATGCCCCAGATGAAGGTGTTGACGATGGTGTCGCGAAACGCCGGATAGTTGCGCGTATTCGCCATGATGTGAAAACCGATCAGGACCGGGTAGAGCCAGTTGGCGAGGTCATAGGTCGCCGCGAGCGGCCCGCTCGAAACGACGCCGACCATGAACGCGTAGCCGAGCCCTGCCAGAATCAGCAGCACCGGCAAACCGCGCCGCTGCCCAAGCAGCGGGTAGTGACGAATCAGCCCTATGCCGCTGATCATGGTCACCGCGAGCGGCGCGACCTGGATCAGGCTGGTGGGCGTGAAACCTCCCTTGGACCAGTCGGCGAGCCGCCGCACTTCTGGGCTGAGGAACCACAGCCACCACATGAAGCCGACGTAACGCGCAGGACTTCTGAAATACAGCCACAGCCCTGTCATCGTGGCCAGCACAGGAAAGGCGAGCGTCAGCACCGAACCTTGATGCGCCCCCACCAGCAGCGCGGTGATGAGCCACAGCAGCGCGGGCGGGCCCCACTCCATGGGGTCGCTCTTGAGGCGGCGGACGGCGCCGCTCGCAGCGGCACGCGTGATCGTTGACATCGGTTAAAGGCCTCCGCGGGACTGGCCCGATGTCTGCACCTCGGTTCGCACTTCGGCGCGCGCCTCCGGCCGGCCGTGTGGCGCCACCCGTCGGCGCAGCAGGTCTTCGGTGATCCGCACGTGTTGCATGGCGAAATGGCGCGTCGTCAGGTCGAGTGACAGCAGTTGTTCGGCAGCGGCCTGGGCCTGGCGCAATGCTTCGGAAGGCGAAGCAATCAGCCGGTCAACTGCCTCGCGCATGGCTTGCGAATCGAACGGCGGCACGTACGACGCAGCCCCGTTTGAGAAGTAGTCGTCGAGCGCGCCTACGTTGGTGACCACCATCGGCTTGCCGAGCGCCGCGGCTTCGAGCATCACCGTAATGCCCGAGGCGTGCGAGTTCGGCCGCAGCGGCACCAGCACCAGATCGGCCCAGTCGTACAGCTCGCGTGCTTTCTTCAGCCCCGCGGCGGGCGCGATATCCACATTCGATGCGTGCAGCTTCGCGGGAATCTTGCGCCGCGTTGCGAGCCTGACGTGGTAGCGCGGATCGTTGCCGAACGCCTTGATGAGCGTTTCCCAGTCGCGATCGCGGTCGTTGCCGATAGCGGCAATCCGCACCGGCGTATGGGCCTGCCATTCGTCCGGCGCCTGCACCGGAAAGTCGCCGGTATTCAGGCCGTAGTAAACATGGGTCGCTGCGCGGCCAAGATAGCGCTGGCACAGCTCGGCGTTTTCGCTTGCCAGCGTGGTCAGCACGTCAGCGCGCGCAATCAGCTTGCGATACAGCCAGCGCCGCAGCATCCCGTAGTCAGGCCACTTGTCGAGCAGCCACACGCTTTGTGCAAGCAACAACGGCGGCGCCTTGCGGCGGCCGCTCAGCAGCAGCACCAGGGCAACCGACAGATACTCGTGTTCCGTATGCGTCCAGATCACATCCGAGCGCAGGATCTCGGCGCGATTGCGCCACGTATGGATCAGATCGAAGCCGAGCACGGCCTTGAGGCCGCGGCGCAGCAGCCGCACCGGCGCGTTTTCGCGCGCATCCTGCGAATAGGTCAGCGCGAACTCGTCGGATTCGGCGTGGTGATAGCCATACAGGCAGCCGATATTCTCGCCCTTGCGATAAAAGCGCGGATCGGCGCCATAAAACAGATGCACGTGGACGTTGGTGCTCATTCAGACTCCGGTCTGCGAAGTGACGCGGGGTGAAAAGGTCTCGGCGCGATCGCCCCGCCGCTGCGGCAACCGCCGGGCGAGCGCTGCGCGGGCGCATCACGACGCCTCATGAGGCCGTCGCGCGGCGCGCTTCGTTTGCGCCCGTACGCACTGCACGCCAGCGCGAGAGCCGCGTACGGCCCTGCTTTGAGAGCAGCGCGAGCATTAAATGCGCGAAGCCGGGATAGACCCGTGTGCCGACCAGCGTGTACCACCACCAGGCGGCCTCGCGTCGCAGCGGCGGCAACTGGTCGCGCAGGATCAGATGCAGGTTGTAGGCGGCATTGCGCACGGCCATCATGGTCTGCGCGTCGCGGCGGTCTTCGTCGAAGCGCTCGGCCGGGTAGTGATCGACCGCCACCCGCGGGTCGTACACGAGCTTCCAGCCGGCATGCTTCACGCTCATGCTGAAGGCCATGTCGTTGTGAGCCTGGGCGCCAGCGCCGCGCAACCGTCCGTCGAAGCGGATATGGCTGATTGCCGCGCGCCGGTAGCTCATGTTCGCGCCCTTGAGCAAATCGACCTCGCGGGCGCCGCCCACGCCCAGATGGTGATTGCCGATGATCTTGCCCGATGGCCGGACCTTGCCGACCAGCGGCCGTTCGCCGTCGAGAATGCGGCCTTTCTCGTGCACCCAGTCACGGCCGCCGAGCGCACCCAGGCGTGAATCGCTCCCGAACGCGGCCGCGATCCGCTCGACCCAGTCGGCTCGCGGCGCGGCATCGTCGTCGGTGATGGCAACCACGTCGCCGTTCGCCGCGTCGAGGCCACGATTGAGCGCGGCGACCTGTCCCGGTGTTTCGACCAGTGCCACCGAGAGCGGCAGGCCGCCCTTGACCGCCGGATCGCGCAGGCAGGTGTGCGTCGCGATGTCGTCGGGACGGGCCACGACGATCACTTCGTCCGGGGCGCGCGACTGGCGTTGCAGCGCTTCGAGGCAGCGCGTCAGATCGGCTGGCCGGCGAAAGGTGGGAACCAGTACCGTTACTTTCATCGCGTCATGCTCCGTTGTTAAGCGCTGAGGTATTCCTGCACCGCCGCGTAGCCACGGTCGTAGCCGCCGCGCGCGCGTTGCGGCATCGCGTTGAAAATGCCGCCCTGCACGTGCACGCCGGCTGCCTTCAGCCGCTTGAGCGAATCGGCGATCTCGGCTTCGCTATGCACACCTGAGCGAAGCACAAAGAAAGTCGAGCCTGCATATCCGCCGATAATCGACGCGTCGGTCACGGCCAGCACCGGCGGCGTATCGATCAGGATCACGTCGTAACGCTTGGCAAGACCTTCGAGGTATTGCGGCAGGCGCGGCGACATCAGCAGTTCCGACGGATTCGGCGGACGGTGGCCGCACGAGATGAAGCTGAGACCCTCGATGTCGGTGGCGCGAATCGCTTCTTCCAGCGAGATCTGACCGCTCAGCAGCTCGGACAGCCCGTTGACCTGCGCGCCGCCCACGTAGCGCTCGAGCGCGCCGCGCCGCATGTCGCCGTCGATCATCAGCACGCGCTTGCCCGAATGCGCGAGCAGCACAGCGAGGTTGACCGTCAGAAAGCTCTTGCCGACCCCGGGCATCGGCCCGGTGAGCATGACGACGCGGTTGCGCGCGTCCATCAGCGTGAACTGCATTGACGTACGAAGGCTGCGCAGACTTTCGATGCAAACGTCCTTGGGTCGCGCATCGGCCAGCACCGAGCTCAGCCGGTTGCCGCCACGCTCGACGGAGTGCTCCAGCACAGCCTGCTCCGAGGAGAGCGGAACGAGCCCGAAGATCGGCAGATGGAACATGCGCTCGACGCGCTCTGGATCGTCGATACCCTTGAACATGTTACGGCGCAGGAACACGAAGCCGGTCCCGACGATCAGGCCGAGAATCACGGCCGCCGACAGGATCATCGCCTTCTTGGGCTTGACCGGCGTGCCCGGGCGCAGCGCAAGGTCAACAATATGCACGTTGCCACCCGTGCCGGCCCGCTGCACCGACAACTCCTGAATCCGGTTGAGCAACAGCACGTAGATGTCTTCGGCCACCTTGGCGTCGCGCTGCAACTGCACGGCCTTCACTTCGGTGGCCGGCAGGTTGCGGAAGCGGTCGCTGTACTTGTCGCGCTGCGCTTCGAGGTCAGCCATTTGTTCGCGAGCCGCCTTGATGAGCGGATGTTCGTCGCCGTAGCGTTCCTGGAGCGAGGCGATCTGCAGGCGCTGGGCAGCGACCTGCTGTTCGTACTGGATACTGCCCTCCAGATAGACCTTCGCCTCATCGCTCGCATCGATCGAGCCAGACTCGCGCTGATACGCGGTGAGCGCCGCTTCCGAGCGTTCGAGGTCGCTCTTCAGGCGCGGCTCCTCGCTCTTGAGGAATTCAAGCATCTTGGTCGCATCGGTTTGCTTCGCAGCGATATGCTCACGCAGATACGACTCCGCAAGTGCGTTGGCAATGAAAGCCGCATGCGCCGGGTCCTTGTCTTCCAGCGAAATCTCGATCACGCCGGTCTGCTTGCCCTGCTCCTCGACCTTGATCGCCGACTGGAACCCGGTGATAGCGTCGAGCTCATTGGCGCGCACCACCGTGAACTCAGTGCCCGGCCGCGCGACCAGCTTGTTGACGAGAATCGTCACGCCGCCGCCCTGCTCGGTCTGGCCCGTCTCGCCGCGCAGCAACAGCTTGCCGTTCGGGTCGCGCAGCTCGTATGACGTATCGGACAGCGCGGTCATCACCATCTGCTTGCCTTCGAGCGCCGGGTCGACCTCGACCGAATCGACCTCGGCCTGTTCGCCGCCCCACGCGTAGTTGTTAAGACCGAGCCACGGACGGGACGGCACACCTGGCGTGGCGAAATGCGCCGCGAAACTGCCGAGCAACGGGAAGGTCTTCGGCATAACCGAGAAGTCCAGCTTGCCGTCGCGAACCACCGGGCCGACCACCCCACGGCTCTGGATCATCGCGATCTCGGCGTCGGTGGGCAACGAGGTCTGGCCGCTCGAAATCATCGCGCCCGTCTGCGTCTGCGTGAGGGCTTGCGAGTTGTTGTCGGACTCCTCCACCCGCACGTACGCGTCGGCCTTGTAGGTCGGCTTGGCGATGAAGCAGTAGACGCCGGCGATTGCAACGATCGTCACCGCGATGGCAAGCAGCCACCAGATGTCGTCGAGAATCACCTGCACTAGTTGACCGAGGACGACGTCCTCTTCTTCGGTCTTGCCCGGCGGGGCCATATACGGATTCAGTTGAGTGCTCACAATTCCATCCCGGTTGGGTCGCTTTGGGCCCTGCGCTGTGCATTGGTTCGCACAACGCAGGACCTTCGGCGGGTTCAGGCGACTAGTTCGTCAGTTCCTTGATATAGAACACCGACTGGATCGCCGGCAGAACCTGCTGGATGACGCGGTTGAAAGTCGTCGAAGCCGCCGTGCCGACGTAGACCACATCCAGCGGTTGCAACTGGAACTTCGACGACAGCATGATGGCGTTGGGTTGGGTCATATCGAGGCGATAGACTTCCGGCGTGGTCGGATGGTCCTTCATGCCGCGCATCACGTAGATCTGGCGCGGGTTCGCGTCGGTGTCGAGAATCCCGGTGGCCTGGGTAAGCGCATCGGCAATCGTCAGGCGACCTCTTAACATCGACACCGCCTGCGGCGCCTTGACCTCACCCATCACGAACACGCGGCTATCCACACGGTCCGGGATATTCACGATGTCGCCGGCCTGCAGCATCACGTTCTGACGCACGTCGCCACGGTCGAGCACGCTATCGGCGTCGAGCACGTAGAGCTGGTTGTTGCGGGTAAGACGCACGCGCTGGATATCCGCAATCGAGGTGCTGCCGCCCGAACGCGTGATGGCGTCCAGCAGCGTAAGCGGAACGTCGCTGATCGCGAGCGGCCCGGGCGTCTTCACTTCACCGGTTACCTGGACCTTCTGGCTGCGGAACGACAGCACCCGCACATCCACCTGCGGATTGCGGATGTACGGCACGAGGCGCGCCGCCAGTTCGTCGCGGATGTCACCCACCGTCTTGCCGGCCGCCCTGACGCGTCCGACGAACGGGAAGTAAATCGTGCCGTCGGGCGCAACCGTCTGGCCGTACGGGTCGGCCTGACCCGGCAACGCCGTCGTGTACGGCTGCTGCACGGCGCCTGCGAGCGATTGCGTGGTGGTGTCGCCGGTCGACAGCGTGCTGCCGTTCGGCGTCGTCAATTCAGGGTGATCCCACACCGTGATGCCCAGGATATCCTGCGGCGCCACGTGGTAGACGTATTGAGACGGGTCGGTGTACCGGCCGGTCGGCAAAGGACGCTGCAACGCCGCAGCCTGTTGCGCCTGAGCCTGTGCATCGACCAGATCGCCGTCAATCAGATGGACCTGATACGTCTGGGCCGGCTTGTTCGACGAATCCTCTTTCAGGCTCGAGGTGTCGAGGTAGTTGCCGGGGGCGGTAGCGCAGGCCGACAGAAGAACCGTCAGCAAAAGAGCAACAGTAAAATTTCGATTCAGCATATTTTATTTAGCCATCCCATGACCAGGTGTTCGATGAGCACGAGGCTCGCGCGATATTCGTTTTCCGCCCTGCCATAGGGATCGGTTACGTCGGACTCCGTGCCAAGCGGAAAGACCTTGCCACGCGCATCCGGCTCGAGTTTCTCGACGTCCTTGACCTGGCGGTGTTCGGTGACGAGGATCAGGTCCGCGTCGCGCACGGTCTGACGGTCGAGGCGCCGCGACTGATGCATGCCCGGCGTGATGCCGCGCTCGGCGAGCAGGCGCCGCATCATCGGGTCCATACCCCAGCCGTCGACTGCGCGAATGCCCGCCGAATGAAAGCGGATTGCCCGCCGTGCCTGCCCTTCGGCCTCCACGGCGCTGCGTTGCCGCGCCCTGAAAAGCCATTCGGCCGCAGGCGAGCGGCAGACGTTGGCATGACAGACAATCAATACGTTGGCTAACATAGGCGGACTCCTTTTCTGGAGGTCACTGCGTGGCGGTGGCGCCGGCGGACCGGGCTGCGCGATTGTCGTGATGCGGATGATTCAGGCCGTGCGCGGCCGGCGTGTGCCCGGCGCCCTGCGCGTGCTGCCGGCCAATTGCGTGATACTCGACGCCGAGTTCCTGCATGGCTTCCGGCTCGTACAGGTTGCGGCCGTCGAAAATCAGCGGTGTTTTCAGGTGCTGTTTGAGACTGCCGAAATCAGGACTCTTGAAGACCTTCCATTCCGTCAGGATCACGAGCGCATCGGCGCCGCGCGCCACATCCATTTCTTCGCTCTCGAAGGTGAGCCGCGCGTGTTGTTGCGGGACGTGCTGCAGATCGAGCGCGAACACGCGCTTCGCTTCGTCCACCGCGACCGGGTCGTAGGCCTTGACTCGGGCGCCGCGCTTGAGCAGCTCGGCAATCAGCGGACGGCTCGGCGCTTCGCGCATGTCGTCGGTATTGGGCTTGAACGCGAGACCCCATACGCCAAACGTGCGGCCCGACAGATCTTCACCCAGGCGCGCCACGATCTTGTGCGCGAGAATCTTCTTCTGCGTTTCGTTGACGGCTTCCACGGCTTCCAGAATGCGCAGGCCCTGGTCATGCTCGATCGAGGTCTTGATGAGCGCCTGCACGTCCTTCGGGAAGCACGAGCCGCCATAGCCGCAGCCTGCATATAGAAAGTCGTAGCCGATGCGCGGGTCCGAACCGATGCCGCGGCGCACCGCTTCGATATCCGCGCCGACGCGGTCGGCCAGATTCGCCAGTTCGTTCATGAACGAAATGCGCGTGGCCAGCATGGCGTTGGCCGCGTACTTGGTGAACTCGGCCGAACGCACGTCCATGTACAGCGTGCGTTCACGGTTGCGGTTGAACGGCGCATAGAGGCGCTTCATCAACTCGCGCGCCTTTTCGCCCGGCACGTCTTCATCGCAGCCGAGCACGATACGGTCGGGGCGCGTGAAGTCTTCGACGGCGGCGCCCTCTTTCAGGAACTCCGGGTTCGACACCACCGAGAACATGTGGTGCGCGCCGCGTGCTGCCAGTTCTTCGGCGATCACATTGCGCACGCGCACGGCGGTGCCGACCGGCACGGTCGACTTGTCTACGATCACCTTGAAGCCGGTCATATGGCGGCCGATATTGCGCGCCGCCGCCAGCACGTATTGCAGATCGGCCGAGCCGTCTTCGTCGGAGGGCGTGCCCACCGCGACGAACTGGATGTCGCCGTGCGCCACCGCCGCGGCGATATCGGTCGAGAACGTCAGGCGCCCGGCCTTGCGGTTGCGCGCGATGATCTCCTGCAGGCCCGGCTCATGGATCGGTACGCCACCATTGTTCAGCACGTCGATCTTGCGCTGATCGAGGTCGAGACAGAACACGTCGTTGCCGATGTCGGCAAGACACGCGCCCGTCACGAGGCCCACATAGCCGCTACCAATGATCGTCACGTTCATGAATTACACCTCGGAGATATGAATGGTTCTGAAACCGGGTGCAGGTTTCTGCCTGCCTGCGCCCGCTTTTGCCTGGTCCGCGCTGAGTACCACGTTCTCAGTACGCGTTGCTGCCCACAAAGCCCTTCCACAACGTCAGCACGACGATCTTGATGTCGAGCCAGAAGGTCCAGTTCTGCATGTAGTACAGGTCGAGCTTCACGCGTCCCATCATCTTTTCGATGCGGTCGGTTTCGCCCCGATAGCCGTTGATCTGCGCCCAGCCGGTGATGCCCGGCTTGATGCGATAGCGGTGCATGTAGCCCTTCACCAGATCCTTGTAGATGTCGTCGTGTTCGAGCGCATGCGGGCGCGGCCCCACCACCGACATCTCGCCGCGCAGCACGTTGATGAACTGCGGCAGTTCGTCGAGGCTCGTGCGGCGCAGGAACGCGCCCACCGCGGTAATGCGCGGATCGCGCCGGGTTGCCTGGGTGATCTTGCCGGCCGTCTCGGCGTGCACCTTCATCGAGCGGAACTTGTAGATCTCGAACTGGTTGCCATCGATGCCCTTGCGCTTCTGGCGAAAGAACACCGGACCCGGCGACGAAAGCTTCACCATCACCGCGATGACCAGCATCAGCGGCGCCAGCGCGGTGAGCGCGCCGAACGCGAACAGCCGGTCGAACACGCGCTTGGGCAGCACCCGCAGGTCGGTGATCGGCGAGGCCGCCAGGTTGATTGCCGGCACGCCGAGCAGATCGACCATCGGCTGGCTAAACAGCGTCAGGCTGCGCACGTCCGGAATGAAGCGGATGTTCACGAAGTCGTTGCGCAGCTCCATCACGAAGCGATGAATCGTTTTCTCCTTCGAGATCGGCAACGCGAGCCACAGTTCCTTGATGGCGCGGCCGCGCACCAGCTGGATCATCGTGGCGAACTCGCGCTCCACCGGCACGCCTTCGATCGCCTGCACCGTATCCGGATCCTGATACGGGTCGATCGGTGCGTCCTCGTCATACACCACCACCGGGCTAAAGCCGGCCTCCGGGCGAATCCGCATCTGTTCGATCAGAAACTTGCCGTAGGGCGCGCCACCGACGATGGCGACGGCCTTGTGATTGAAGCCCTCGCGGCGCAGCCCCTTCAGGATCGTGTACACGAGCGCCTTGGTGACGATCAGCAGCACGATCGTGGCGACAGCCCAATACGCGAGCCAAAGGCGCGACAGCAGGTCCGAGCGGTGCAGGCTGAAGCTGATCAGCACGCCGGTGATTTCCACCATCACCCAGCCGCCGCAGACGCGAAACAGCAGGTCCATCAGCGGCTTGCCGCGCCACGACTGGTAGATGCCCAGCGCGGGAAAGAACACCACGACGAGCAGGCAGTCGAACGCCAGCGAAACGCTCTGCATGTCGTCCAGCCACAGCCATTTGCCGTTATGCAGCGCTGCCGCGAGCACGGCGCCGAGCGCGACCATGGCAATGTCGATGATTCTCGATAGGACGCTCAGCATGCGCGGCACCTCAGTTGGTCAGTCAAGTTCCGTCCGTCAGATAAGCGGGCATGTGCACCGCGCTTTACAAGCCAATTCAAAAGAGGCCTAAGTCAGAATGAGTGAATACCCGTACAGGACTAGATAAGGGGGCATTAAAAATCGCACTGCAAGATCGTAAAAAATCTCAAATTGTATCGGTCAGAAATGCAATATTTTTTCGGCATTTTTTAGGTAGTTTTTGCCGATTTAGAGGGTGTCTGGCGGCTCGAAGGAGGTATTTCTAGTGCTTATCGGACGGTTTTCGGCAAAGTTTGCACGTCATGGCATCTATTTGTGCTGCCCCTTTTTTAGGCACACTCACTGCCGAAAAAATTCCAGGACGTTTCTTTGCCATTATTTTTTAATTTTTTTGCTGCGTTGCAATAAACCATAAATTATTTCGAGGTTTTTTACGCGTTCTTTTGATTAGTTTTTTGGAACTTCGATTTATCGAGCTTTTATTGGGTATTTACGCCGTGATACAAATCGACGTACTCACCCAGCCCCGAGGAGCACATCACCATGACAGCAACGGTCACGGCATCCGTCGGCGACAGCCGGCAAGGCGCCGCCCCATCCCTGAAGGTCAAGCTGAAGGTTCATCCCGTCATTCTGGCGGGCGGCTCCGGCACCCGCCTGTGGCCCATGTCGCGTGAACAGTATCCGAAGCAGCTGATCGGCTTGCTGGGCGACGACTCGCTGCTGCAATCGACCACCCGGCGCCTCGACGCGCTCGATGCCGGACATCCGCTCGCCGATCAACTGATCGTGGTCGCCAATGAAGAACACCGCTTCACCACCGCCGAGCAGCTGCGCGTGAGCGGCAAGGCGAGCCGGCTGATCCTCGAGCCCGCCGGCCGCGACACCGCGCCGGCGCTGACGGTGGCCGCCCTGTCGATCGCCTCGCTGGACGACGACGGCATCATGGTGGTGATGCCCGCCGACCACGCGGTCACCGATGTCGATGCGTTTCACGCAGCAGTCGCCGCGGGCGTGCAGCATGCCTACGAAGGCCATATTGTGACGATGGGCATCGTGCCGACGCATGCAGAAACCGGCTACGGCTACATCCGTCTGGGCGAACCGCTCGAGCGTGGCGGCGCACTCGGTGTGCACCGGCTCGACCGCTTCGTCGAAAAGCCGCATCTCGAACTCGCGCAACGTTACGTCGAATCTAAGGAGTACTGGTGGAATAGCGGCATCTTCATCATGCGCGCCTCGACCTGGCTCACCGCGATCAAGCATTTTCAACCGGGCATTTTCGAAGCCTGCGAAGCGGCCTTTGCGGGTGGCAAGGCGGACGGCGACTTTTTCCGGCTGCAGCGCGAGGCGTTCAGCGCGTCGCCGTCGAATTCGATCGACTATGCGGTGATGGAACAGCTCGGCGGCGATCCGTCGGTTGCCACCGGCGTGGTCGTGCCGCTGCAGGCCGGCTGGTCGGATGTGGGTTCATGGGATGCGATCTGGCAAATCCTGCCGAAGGACGAAACCGGCAACGTGGGACGCGGCGAGGTGATGTTCGAAGGCTCGACGTCGACTTTCGCTCATTCCGAAGGACGCCTGATTGCCTGCGTCGGCACGCAGAACCTCGTGGTTGTCGAGACCGCCGACGCGGTACTGGTGGCCGATAAATCGCGTGTTCAGGACGTGAAGAAGATCGTCGGCCGGATTCGCGCCGAGGGCGGCGCGGTGGCGGCGAATCACCGCAAGGTGCACCGGCCGTGGGGACACTACGATTCCGTGGACAGCGGCGAGCGCTTCCAGGTGAAGCGCATCGTCGTGAATCCGGGCGCACGTCTGTCGCTGCAAATGCATCATCACCGCGCAGAACACTGGATCGTCGTGCGCGGCACGGCCCTCGTCACCCGCGGTGAAGAGCGCTTTATCGTCTCCGAAAACGAGTCAGCTTATATTCCGCTTGGGACGACCCACCGCCTCGAGAATCCCGGCAAGATGCCGTTGGAAATGATCGAGGTGCAGTCCGGCTCCTATCTCGGCGAAGACGACATCGTGCGCTTCGACGACACTTACGGACGCCAGTAACCTTGATGGCGATTCACCGGCGAATGATGCGGATCCTGCGGCGGTTGCTCCTACCGGCCGCGGGCTGCTCTTTGGCTCACCCTGCGTGGGAGATGAGCTCTGAGGACATCGGGAATCGCTCGGCCGTGCTGTCGGCCGGCGTTTCGCTGGGGTAGCGGCGCAGCGGTGCGCGCAGTGCGCTGATCGGGCCATGCAGGGGGCCGTGCAGCTGGCCATTCATGGGGCTGCTCAGTGGACCACCAAGAGGACCACCTATCGGCCCATTTATCGGCCCACCCAAAGGACCGCTCAGATGATGGCCCTGCGCGTGGATGCTCGCCTGGCCTACCTGACCATTCAACGGGCCGCCAGCCTGGCCGTTCATCGGACTACTCATCTGTGCTGCTTGCCCGCTTGCTTGCCCAACTGGCGGCGCATCCGCATGCATCCCCGCCGAACTGACGGTGGGCACATTAGGCATCGTACGGGTGGCCGGCAAGGGCCGCGAATAACCCGCAGCGCTGGCGATACCTGCGGCACCGCTCGACGCCGCGTTTGCCACGTTCGCCGCGGCGCCAAGCGTGCGGTACTGCCGGTCGATCCATTGACGCGCCCACTCCAGCGCATACTCCTGCGCGCTATCGGGGTCGGCGAAGCGCGGGCCAACCAGACCGGAGCGCTCGACGCGACGGCCGTCCAGTTCGATCTCCGCCCACGCACGATACATGGCGCTCGGCACACATTCAGCCGCCACGTAGATCACGTAGCCGCGCCGGTCGACGACCTGCATGCCGCGCGCCGCGAGGCTCATGGGCAGCGGACGTTGCGGCGCGTCGAGCGGATGGTCGCAGCGGCGCGGCACGGCGCCCAGCTCGGATGCCCGGCTTACGGCCGGTTCGGTGCGTACGCCGACATCCGGCGGCACCGTGCCCGACAACTGGCGCGTCATGTCGGCGAGCGGATCGAGCGAGGGCCAGCCGCGCGTCGCGTTGGCAGGCGTCTGCCACGACTCAGGGCTTTTCCACGACACGCCGCGCAGACTGTCGTCGCGCATGCTCACGGTGTCCGGTTGCGGCACGGGGTTTGTCGCAGCCGGCGGCGGCGACGCTTGCGGGACATACACGAAAGTGCGTCCGGTTTGCGACAGCAGACGGACCATTTCGGTGAGCGTGCCGTTCACCTGCCATTCTTCAAAACGGCGACGGCACGTCGGACCCGACGGGTAGCGGCCTGGCAGTTTCGACCAGGGCTCACCGGTTGTCAGAATCCAGAGGACTGCATTTGCCACGATGCGTGGTTCGGCGCGCGGCCGGCCGCGTCGGTTTAGACGGACCGCCGGCTCATCGGAAACGAGCGCTGCGAGCAGCACCCATTCGTCATTGCTTAGCTCATCGAAAAACATGCGGTTCTCCACGCAGCCTGGCCAGGCCGCGGCTTTGGGCATCTCACGAATTCAGCGTTCACGATTCGTGTAGTGCCCTCGGTTGCACAAATATGTATTTACGTCCCGGCTGATTCGCGAATTCCGCACTGCGATAGTGCGATTGTTCCCCACCGCGAAGCACAAAACGTGGTCTCACTCGTGCATAGGAGAAATTGTGCAGGAAGCATACCATCACCAGGGTTTCCGTGAATATCCCAAACACAAGTGTTACGGATGGAAACAAACTTGTGCTTTTTGCCGCGTTGATTTTCCAATAGCCGGGGCAGAAATGCCGTCAGTGGCAACAGCACAACCGTCTATCGCGCAGCAAATCCATGATGAAAGGACTGCTTTATTTCAGCCAAATGAATACGAAAAAGTTTTACTCTTTTTTTATGGCCAGATAGACGGGTGTACCAGCGTCGCGACGCGTTGACGCGCGAACGTGCCTCGCGGCGATCCGCTCTCGCGCCTCTGCGTGGGGGCACGTTTGGGACCACCGCGCGGCGTACTTCAGGTGACCGGATTCGATGCGTGCTCGCCCACCACCGTCATCCACCCACGCACGCGCCAGCGCGTAACGAGCCCTTCCCGCACGTAGGGATCGGCGTTTGCAAAGGCTTCGGCGGCAGCCGGCGAAGCGCCTTCGAACAGCAAGATGGCGTTATCGGCCGGTTCAACGAGTGCGCCGCCGAGCTGCAATTCGCCGCGCGCGGCCGCGGCACGCGCCAGCTTTAGATGCTCATCGCGCCAGTTTGCCCGGCGTTCGAGATAGTCGTCGCAGAGGTCATAGATCAACAGGTAATGCATGGATATCCCTCCTGAATTAGCGGATAAATATTTCCGGTTTAGTCAATGACGTCAATATTGCGGAATTCCAATGACGGCGGAATTTTCTTCCGAATTTCAATTGAAACCAATCGAATCGAGCTTATATCAATGCGGGGTACCGCTGTTCATCGGGAAACGATGACAAGGGAAGTGAAAGGTATGGTTTTGACTCGTCATTCATTCTGTATTCCGAACTATCTGCGCATTTTGCTCGTGCCAGGCGCGCCTTGAATGTCATTAGCGGGCGAGCGCCAACCGATAAGCGCCTAGGGAAAACCTGCCCCGCTGCCTGTCAACCACCCGACATCGCCATCCGTTTTACCTGACAGTTTTGCCATAATAACGACGGCGATGGGCAAACGGATGCCTGTGACGCCCGGTTGTACAACTACCAACAACAGTTTCACTACCGATGGAGTGTCCCATGAAGATCCAGTCCGCGTTCGCTGCCCTCGTCCTCGGCGCCGTGTTGGCGTCACCCGCTTTCGCTCAAAACAGTCAGCAGTCGAAGATGACCGCCTGCAACCAGCAGGCCGGCGACAAGAAAGGCGACGACCGCAAGGCCTTTATGAAATCGTGCCTGTCGGCGAAACCTGCCGCGGCGCCGATGTCCCAGCAAGACAAGATGAAGGCCTGCAACACACAAGCCACGGGTAAGAAAGGCGACGATCGCAAGGCCTTCATGTCGACCTGCCTGAGCAACAAGAGCTGATCTGAGCCATTCTGGGCGTTGCAGCGGAGGCACGGCACGGTTCTAACCGCGCCTCCTCCGCGATGCCACTGTCGGCAATCCGCGCCTGTCTCGCCGCCATAAGGGCCGGCACCGCTGTCACCACTTCACCACTCTGTCAGCGTTACTAGGGCCGTCAGCGCCGTCCAGCCTCCCCGCCGCTTTCCCGCCTTTCAAAGTCCGTTCGCCCCGATTGCAGCATTTTCTTCTATGATGGCTGCGGAGACGGCCCACCTATAAAACACCATGCGCCATCGGGCCGCCATCTTGTCGTTGATGCCACAGAGCATTGATCGGAGGCAAGAATGGTATGGAGACAGAAAAACCGCTGGTTCAGGCGGTGGCTGGTCGTCATCGTCTTTTGGGCGGTGCCGGTCGCGATCGTCGCGGTGCGCGAGATTCAGGAGGAAATGGCCTACAACGCCGTCGACCTCGATCGCGCCCTGACCACGTGGAATTTCACCGACGCGCAACGCGCCGCCGGTGCCTCGGCCCGCTGTCATGGCGAGCCGGATGAGGCGCGCGCGGCAGGCTGCCCGTCAGACGTGCTGACCGCCAATGCGCCACGCCAGCAGGAGGCGCGTGACGAATACTCCCTGCGCCGCACTACGCTGTTCGCTTATCTGTGGCACGCATTCGTCGGCTACTGGATCGTGCCCGCCATCACGCTGTTTCTCCTCGGTGCGCTGATCGGCGGCATTCGCCGCGCGTTGCGCCGGCCTCCACCCGTCAAAAGCACGCAGAATCATTGAAGGGTGCACACGGCAGGGATTCTTTCATATTTATTTCAAATGCCTTGCGCCGTGCCGAAAATCGGTAAAAAACGACATGCCGGGTGCGCGACGGACATCGCTCCGCCGTTGCTGGGGAGCCGCCATATCGGGCACAAATTCTGCGTCCTTCGGTGCGTACGAAGCCCTTCGAAGGCGGTCCAGTGATCGGTCAGAGTTACCCTGCAGACTTTTCATATTCGCCGCAAACGCCCGTCCCACAAGGGTTTTCGTCGCAAGCGGGAACGCACCCTTTACTCGTGCGTGTGATATAACTATCTTGGCAGCCCGGTAAAACGCGTGGTTGCACCCAGGAACCGTGACGGAGAAAAACGATGCAAAGACGAAACTTCATGCTGAAGACTACCGCTGCGCTAGCTTTCGGAAGCCTTGCACTCGCAGGATGCACCACCTCGTCGGGCACCCCCGATAACGC
>Ga0302313_10000979_pt1 | contig 22701 bp, 13 predicted proteins | sample III_Palsa_N2_2_FD_200454 | JGI IMG/M metagenome (GOLD analysis project Ga0302313, IMG submission 200454) | Peat permafrost microbial communities from Stordalen Mire near Abisko, Sweden - III_Palsa_N2_2 | ecosystem: Environmental > Terrestrial > Soil > Palsa > Peat permafrost | place: Sweden...
AAGACGTAGACCATATCATCGACACCGGCAAGGAGAAGGGCTACCTCACCTTCGGTGAAGTCAACGACCTGTTGCCCGGCGACATTACCTCGCCCGACGAGCTCGATGACCTGATGACCACCATCAACACCCAGGGCATCGACGTGCTCTCGGAAGGCCGCCGCGGTTCGAAGGTCGATGCCGACGACCGCGACTCCGATAACGAGTCCGGCGAAGACTCCGACGACGTCGAACTCGACCTCTCGCCCGGCACGCTCGAGAAGACCAACGACCCTGTCCGCATGTACCTGCGCGAGATGGGAACGGTTCCGCTGCTTACCCGCGAGGGCGAAGTCGAAATCGCGAAGCGCATCGAACGCGGCCAGCTCCGCGTGATGAAAGCCATCTCGCGTTCGAGCATCGTCATCCGCGAAATCGTTGGCCTCGGCGAAGACCTCAAGCGCGGCGTTCGCAACATCAAGGAAGTTGTCACCTTCGACGAAGAAGAGCTCACCGAAGAGATTCTCGCTGCCCGCGTAAAAGCGACCGTCGCGCGTACAGACGAGCTCGTCAAGCACCAGAAGAAGGCCGCCGACTACCTCGCCAAGTCACTCGACCCGCAGGGTAAGGACGCCAAGGCGAAGGCCAAGTACGCGCGCAAGAACCTCTGGCTCATGGGCCGCGAGAACGTCTTTGTCTCGCGCATCGTTCGCGAGTTCAAGTACACCAACGGCGAGAAGAAGCGCCTGCTCGACAAGGTCAATAAGACCGTCGACTCCATGCGTACGCTGGAGCGCCAGATTCGCTCGCTAGATGCCAAGTTTGAAGCATCGCGTTCCGAAGAACTCAAGAAGGAGTACCGCCGCCAGCAGAAGAACTGCCGCATCGATCTAGAGCGCGTCGAAGCCGACGCCGGCATCTCGCACGACGCCCTCAAGCGCACCCAGCGCGAGATCATCCAGGGCGACATGGACGCCGAAAAGGCCAAGCGTGAGCTCATCGAAGCCAACCTTCGCCTCGTCGTTTCAATCGCCAAGAAGTACACCAACCGCGGCCTGCAGTTCCTCGACCTCATTCAAGAGGGCAACATCGGCCTCATGAAGGCTGTCGACAAGTTCGAGTACCGTCGCGGCTACAAGTTCTCGACCTACGCCACCTGGTGGATTCGTCAGGCCATCACGCGCGCCATTGCCGATCAGGCACGTACGATCCGCATCCCGGTGCACATGATCGAGACCATCAACAAGCTCATCCGCACCAGCCGTCAACTGGTGCAGGAGCTCGGTCGCGAAGCCTCCTCCGAAGAGATCGCCAAGCGCATGGATATCCCTGTCGCGAAGGTCCGCAAGGTCCTCAAGATCGCGCAGGAACCCATCTCGCTCGAGACCCCGATCGGTGAAGAGGAAGATTCGCATCTCGGCGACTTCATCGAAGACCGCATGGCCGTCAGCCCGTCCGACGCCGTGATCTCGGTCAACTTGAAGGAGTACACGTCGCAGGTTCTGCGCACGCTGACCCCGCGCGAAGAGCGTGTGATCAAGATGCGCTTCGGCCTCGAAGACGGCTCCGAGCACACGCTTGAAGAGGTTGGCCAGAGCTTCCAGGTCACCCGCGAGCGCATCCGCCAGATCGAAGCCAAGGCTCTCCGCAAGCTGCGTCACCCCAGCCGCTCGCGCAAGCTCAAGGCCTTCGTCGACGGCGTCAAAGAGATGTAGTTCGGTCACAACAAAAGAAAAAGGGCGCGCCAGGATTTACCTCCAACGGCGCGCCCTTTTTCCTGTCTTCAGCATTGCTGTCTTCAAATTCTGCGAACGAGATAGAACCTAGGCTTCAGCAGCCGGCACGAACCCGTCGCAACCGGAGATCGGCGTGACCTTTAGGTGGAGCGCCGCATGTTTAGGATGACCGCATTCATCCAGCAGGCCTTCGTCTGCCTTCTTGCTAGAGTGGATGGAAACGAGCACCGCCGAATGGCTGTGCTCTCCGAAGTGACCGCACAAACCGCATTGACCGTCATGAATCGGAACTGCCTGCATAGCGCACCTCCTGTGCCCACACCTTCTGGGACTCACAGAATAACGCTGCTGTTGCCTGTGCCGTCAATTCTTTTCGCACAAAACCCGCATGCCTACAGGGATATATACGACGGAATAGGTCGGCAATACAGACTCAATCTATCTCCTATTTCCCTAAGTGCGTGTCGAAGAACTTTGCCATCAACGCATCGGCCTCTTTCGACTCCGGCAACTCCGGATTATTCCAGAACGCATGCGGCAGGGCCTCAAACACCACCAGCTGCGCATCCACGCCCGCGCGCAGATACGCCCGATGCATGATGGTCGTCCCGCTCAGCAGCAGGTCACGGGTGCTGGTGATAAACAAGGTCGGCGGAAAGCCCGTCAAGTCTCCATTCAGCGGCGACAGGATCGGATCCTTCGGATCAGTCGATCCTGCATAGTCTCCCAGATCACCCCCGTACTGTTTCGGCGGATCCAGGTGCCCCGACAACCCATCCAGCGCATACATCGCAATCGAATCGCCAGCCACGCTGAAGTCGCCCGCGCCCGAAAAAATGCCCGTCGCTCCGGGCATCGGCAGCCCGAGTTGCTTGATCTTCGCCGTCACCTCGCCAGCAAGAAACGCCCCCGCCGACGTCCCGTAGATCCCGATATTCTTCGACGAGTACGTCTTCAGCAATTCCTTATACACCGCAATCGTGTCGTCGACCGCAGCAGGGAACGGATGCTCCGGCGCCATCCGATACAGCACCGAGATCACCTTCGTCCCCGTCAAATTCGCAATCGGTATCGACTCCGTCAGCGACCCCGAGTCAACATGAAACCCTCCACCATGCACATTAATCAGCACGCGATTCTGCTTCTCCGGCGCCATCGTCAGCGGCGTCACCACGCGCACCGGCACGCCAGCAATCGTCGTCGCACCAACATTCACCGGATACAGCTCCTTCGACACCTCGCCCGCGCCCGCCTGCCATTTATCGGTGCCCGCGCGCTGCTGCTCAATCGTCGGATGACTCGCCGCATCCGACACCTCGCGCGCCAGCATCGCCTGCGCCTCCGGGCTGATCGTCTTCGGCACCGGCACCACGCGCGTCACATACGCCGTGCCATCTGGCAGAATTTTGCTGCTGTCGGTTATCTTCTGATCCACGCCTGAAACCTGCGCCAGAACAGACACCGGCATCAGCGTTGCCGCAACCATCACTCCAATGCAACCTCGCATACACACTCCTCGGCGCGCTCTCGAACGCACCGCCTCAGCATACAGCCGCCCACGTTCCCTGCTCGACACCTTTCTTCTCACAATATTTCTCTTCCTGAAACATTGCCTCACTACCGTCGAGCTATGCGCTTAAGCTTCGTCGTTCCCGCATACAACGAAGAGGCCTATCTTCCGGCCTGCCTAGAATCCATCCTCAACCAGATCGATCCAGCCACCAGCGGCCTTGCCTCCGACACCTGCGAGATCATCGTGGTCAACAACGCGAGCAACGACCACACCCGCGAAGTCGCGCTTCGCTACCCTGGCGTCATCGTCGTCGACGAGCCGCGCAAAGGCCTCACTTTCGCCCGCCAGGCCGGTTTCGCTGCAAGCACCGGCGACCTCATCGCCAACGTCGACGCCGACTCCCGCCTCACCCCCGGCTGGGTCTCCAAAGTCCTCGCTACCTTCGCCGAAGCAGCCGCCGTTCACGCCGCCAAGCCAGAATCCACACGCCCGCTCGCCGCCTTCTCCGGCCCTCTCGTCTACTACGACCTCACGCCCCGCCAGCGCGTCCTCGTCCACGTCTTCTACATGACCGCGTGGACCACCTACGCCATCAACCGCTACATCCTGCGCGTCGGCTCCATGGTGCAGGGCGGCAACTTCGTCGTCAGCCGCGCGTCGCTCGAAGCCATCGGCGGCTTCAACACCGCGATCAGCTTCTATGGCGAAGACACCGACATAGCCCGCCGCCTAAACGATGTCGGTGAAGTGCGCTTCACCTTCGACCTCAAGATGTCCTCGTCCGCTCGCCGCCTCAAGAGCGAAGGCATGCTAACGATGGCCGCGCGCTACTCTATCAACTATCTCTGGACCACCTTCTTCAAGCGTCCCTTCACCGACACCTACGTCGACATCCGCGAAGGCCAGATCCTCTCCGACACCATCGCCCCCGAACCCCAGCCCGAAGCCTAGCGTCGCCGCAGCTCAGAACCTGAGCCGCGCCGCCAACTGCATCAGCCGCGGTGGCGACGAGCTCTGTACCTGCCCAAAGTTTGTGCTCGAAATATTCCCGCTCACCGACGCAGGACCAAAAAACTGTCCGTGGTTGAACACATTGAATGCCTCCGCGCGCAACTCCACCGACATGCCCTTGGGCAACGCCGTCGTCTTCTCCACTGCCAGGTCTGTGTTATCCGCGCCCGGCCCATAGAAGAACCGTCTCCGCGCATTGCCCAGCGTCCCCAGCGCCGGCAGCGTGAACAAACTCGTGTTGAATGCGTAGCCGCTCGGCCCCGGCCGATGATTCACATGTAGATTTCCCGCCGCGACTTCCGGCTCATCCACGCCATTGTTGTTGATGCCATTCGGCTGCGTCCCCAGCAACGACGTGTCGTTGTTGTTCAGCAGCGTCACCGGGAAACCCGTGCTGAACCGCGTCAACCCCGACACATCCCACCCCTCCGTCAATCGCGCATGTCCCTTCAGCAGGCTTCCCAGCGGCAGCGTGTATCGATACGTCGCCACAAAATTCTGCGTCAGGTCGAACGCCGAAAGCGCGCGACTCATTCCCGCGTTGCTCAGCCCGGGCACATTCGGATATACCGCCTCCGCCAAGCTCGAAGACTGATCAATCGACTTGCTCCACGTATACCCAACCTGCACAAACAGTGTGCGCGTCGAGTGCTTCACACTGACCTCCAGCGCATTGTCGTGTGAGTTCGCAATCGTTCGCTGCAGATTCACGCTGCCGAACGCTGGTCCAAAATCCGTGCGCGTCCCCTGCACCACCTTACCGGCCGCCGTCGTATACGTGCTGCTCTCGCCAAACGGACCACAGGTCGCTGACCCCGGCGCCACGCTCCCCGGCGTACTCAGCGCCAAACACGCAGCCGGATCGCCCGGATTCACTTCTTGAATCACCAGAAGATGATGCGCCTGCGTCCCCACGTAACCGGCGCTTATCACCGTGTGCGCACCCACCTGGCGCTCCACGGACACGCTGTAGTTCTCCGCATAGGGCGTCACATTGTTCGTCGCAAACGCCGGAATACCGTCGAGCGGCTCGAAGTTCGCCCAATTCACGCTCGTGTTCGGATGCGCCTGCGACGCTCCATACGCCACCGTCTGCAACGGAAACCGCTGCCCCACACTCACGCCTGTCGCCGCCGTCACGAACGGCTCGTTGAACAGCGTCGGCGCCGCGCTCGTGTCCGTAAATCCATACGGCGGACAGCCGCTCATGATGCCAGCCGACAGACCTTCGAACGCGCTGTAATACATTCCATACCCGGCCTTCACCAACGTCGCTCCCGGCGCTCCCAGCATCCAGGTGAGTGCACTCGGCCGCGCCTTCGGTGCCCATGAAAGCGCAGCCCTCGGCGCCACATTTCCATAGCGGGTCGGCGAGAGCGTCGTCGGCACTCCCGGATCACCCGGAAATAAAATCCCCTTTGGCGCATTCGGAAACACCAGCGACTGCTCCTCGGGATTCAGCGTCAGCAACTGGTTATACTTCTCCGACCACGGCGGCAGAACATCCCAGCGCAGCCCATAGTTCAGCGTTAGCTGCGGGCTTACCCGCCAGCTATCCTGCCCATACAAACCAAGATAGTGATTGCGGTTATAAAACTTCTGCCCCTGTCCCTGCGTATAGCTTGAATCGATCCCCAGCAGAAAGTCTGCGAAATCCGACCCCGTTTCGCTTCCCGTAAACGAAAAGCTTCCGTTGTCATACACGGTCGGATGCGTATTGATTTGATCCGCATGAAAGTCCACGCCAAACGACAGAACATGGCTCCGCAGTGTCCGGCTCATGTCGTCGGCGACCTCGAAGGTGTTCTCCGCCTGGAACAAACTTGTGACATCCACACCCATCGTGTAGCTGTTGAAGATCACATTCGCCACGCCCTCGATATCCGGCAGCAGCGGCACAATTCCCGACGTCCCCTCACCTGTAACGAATCCCTGTGACGCCAGCGACACACCGACACCGCCGCGCGGCTGGCCGGCCGCTGCTGCGTTCCACATATAACTCACGTGCGCGAGGTTGGTCGTCGCTGCTCCAATCACCGTCTGCAGATTCACCGCCGCCAGCTGCGCGCGACCATTGTTCTGCGCATTGAATCCAGGCACCGTCGCTCCGCCCTGCCCGGTTGGATACGGATTCAGCAGCGCGTAGTCATCAAGAAAGTAGTACCCCGTCAACGCGCCCCACTGCGTCTGCCGATCGACTCTCATCGAGCCCTTATCGTCGCGCACCGTCTGCGCATACGTCGACGTCGAGAACGTCCCACTCCCCGCGTTCGGCTGCGGAACGTACTGCAACAACTGCTGCGCCGGCGCCGAAAACACACTCTGCGGAATCACCCCGCCGGGAAACACGCACCGCATATTCACCGCCGTGCAACTCGCCGTGTAGTACGGTTCACCCTGCGTCACTGCATACCCAAGCTTGCTGCTCAGCAACTGCGCAAAGTACGGCCCACTCACCGACCCCGTCAGCGCCGCGCTCTGGTCCCCAAGATTCCCCGCCCGGTCCGCAACCGTCGGCACCGCGATCAACCCGGTATCCACGCCCTGCGTCTGCCGCGTCCCCTGGTAGTCCCCGAAGAAAAACAGCTTGCTCACCCGCGGCACCGGCCCACCAATCGTCCCACCAAACATCTGCTGATGAAACGGCGCGCGTACCAGCGAAAAGTAATTCCGTGCATCCAGTGCCGTGTTCCGAAAATAGTCGTACGCGCTCCCATGCAGCCGCTCTCCGCCGCTGCGTGTCGTCACCGAAATCTGGCCGCCACTCTGGTTTCCCAACTTCGCATCGAACGCGCTCGTCAACACTTCCAAATCTGAGATCGAGTCCAGCGTTGGCACCACCGCCACGCCCATGTTCTCGTCCTCCTGCACATTCGAGCCATTCACCCGAAACGCATTTTGTGTCTCCCGCTGCCCGCTCACGCTCAGCGCGCCAATATCCAAATCGCCTGACGGCGGCGTACTCGCCACGCCACTCATCACCACCGCGTTCGGTTGCGCCGAGCTCTGCGGAACCACCCCCGGCGTCAGTGCCAGCAGGTCCGTAAAGCTTCGCCCATTCAGGGGCACGCTGGCCATCTGCTGCCGGTTCAGCACCGACCCCAGCTGCGTCTCATTCGGCTTAACATCCGCCCCCGCCGCATCGCCCTCCACCTCTACCTTCTCCGAAACTCTCGCCACTGCAAGCTGGATCGTCAGCACCCGACTCTCCGCACCACACGCCACCGCGGTCGTATTCGGCTCAAATCCCGTCGCACTCACCACCAGCGAACACGTCCCTTCAGCACTCGTGCCCGCCAGCAACGGCACCTCAAACTTACCCGCCGCGCTCGTCTCCTTCGCGGCAACCTCCGCGCCGTCACGCTGCAGCACCAGTTCCGCCTGCCCAATCCCCGCACCCGACGCGTCCACCACCACGCCCGACACCCACACCTGGTCCGGCTTCACTATCTCTGTTACTTCGATATGCTGCCCGCGTACACTCATTACCGAACACAATCCCAACACCAGTCCAACACTCTTCCCGATACTGCACATTGCTCTGAACCTTTCTCCACCAACCCGTCAGCGCCAGGTTCGTCCGGCGTCTGTGTTGGTGTCGCGATGGCTCGAACCAGCCCGACGCGATATACGACTACACTAGTCCTATATAACTAGGACCGTATGTGTCGGATATCACAGCAAGATCATCAGCCCCATGCCCACCACCCGCAGCGCCATCCCAAACGCAGAAAGGGCGCAACCGAAGCCGCGCCCTATCCGTTCTCTCTACGCTCTACACTCTATCCCCTATCCCCTGCATTACACCCACTCGGCTCCCGCGCTCATCTCCCGCTCCAGGCGGTTGACTCCCGGAAACGCCAGGCTTAGTGGAGCGGACAGCCCACTCACCCCACCCACCCGGACCACCTGGATCGCACCACGCAGCAACCGCGGTGCTCGCCCGGTTGGCCACAGTTCCGCGAACGACCGCATCACGCCGTCCTTGTCAGGATGAAACGCCCGCTCATCCCACCGCTGCCATCCCGGCATGAATTCAGGAAAGTCGGTCACCGCGTTCAGCGTCGAACGGAAGATTCTCTGCTCCCACCGATCCTGATACTGACCCATGAAGTGCACATGGCTCACGCGGTCCACCCGTATCTCTTCCACGAACTCGGTAAAGCTCGCAGCCGATGTCAGGTTGATGTTCGCGTTGGGCTCCAGCCCATGCCGGTCGCCGCCCGAGATCACCAGGTGTCCGGTCTCCTTCGCCAGCTGCGCCGCGTCGCGGTTCTCGCGCACATGCCGCAACCCGTTCAGCTCGATCGCATGAATCGTTCGCCCTGCCTCGCGCAGGAACCGCAGCACCTCAGTCTGATGCATCGGCCCGACCTTATGCAGGTCCCACAGCGGATGGTTGAACACGATCAGCACCTGCGGGCTCTCATGCAGCTCGCGCAACATACTCAACAGCCTCGCGTCCATCTCGGCAGTGCCCGGATTTGCATCGGCAGCAGCCGTATACTCCTCGAACCGCCGCATCCACTCCATGCCATCGCGGCTCGGGATGTTATGGATTCCTAGATGAAAGATCGTCTGCCCGAAAGGTGCCGACCACTCCACGCTCACCGGGATATGTCGCGACGACGGCACCGTCCGCAGCAGCATCGGCGCTTCAATCGTGTCGTGGTCTGTGATCGACACCAGCGAGTTCAGCCCCAGCCGCTGAATCTGTTTCGATTCCAGGTCATACGCCATCTTGGGCTGTAGTGGCGGCCGCCAGTTGGCACGCGCATAGTCCAGCGTCACGCCATGCCGCGCGCTGCGGTCCGCATAGAAGTCAAATACCCGCTTCAACCCCGGCATCACCACAAACATCGCGTGGATGAACCCCAGCGTCTCTTCGGACACGCTGGTATGGCTGTGCAGCGAGACCCCGGTCGTAAACTCGTGGGTCGCGAGTGGCTGTTTCCATTGGCTCGTAACTTTCGACTGTATCGACATGCGTCCCCCGCAGTGGTCCAACCTGCCTAAAGCATGCCCATCGAAAGCAAATGCACAATAACCGCTACAACAATAGAAGCTGAATTTTTTCCACCGGGTTCCTCAGGAGATACGTCCCATTTTGGGCTTCAACCTGCTCAGCGCCTCGGAATCAAGTCGCGTTACCCTGCGTGATACGGCGATAGATACCGCGATTCGAACAGATTTCCAGGAAGCGGTTTGCTCAGATAAAAGCCCTGCATCTCATTGCAGCCCAGCATCTTCAGCAGCCGCGCCTGTTCCGCCGTCTCCACCCCTTCGGCCACCACCTTCAGGTTCAGCGAGTGCGCCAAATTAATGATCGTGGACACCTGCGCCAACCCCTCCGGCGCCTCTGTCAGGTCCGATACGAACGTGCGATCGATCTTCAGCGTATCCAGCGGCAGCTTCGAAAGATAGCTCAGCGATGAAAATCCGGTGCCGAAATCATCGATTGCAATGCTCACACCCATAGCCCGGATCGCCCGCAGCGTCGCAATGCTGTAGTCCACGTCCTCCATGATGAGACCTTCGGTGATCTCGAGCTCCAGGCTCGCCGCCGCATCGCGGTCGCTGCCAATCGCTCGCTCGATATCTCCGATGAAGTGACGATTGCGCAACTGCAGCGGCGAAACGTTTACTGCGATGCGCACAGCCGGCAACCCCGACCGGCGCCACCGTAGATAATCCTCGATCGCCTGTCCCAGCGCCCAGCGCCCCACCTCGTAAATCAGCCCCGTCTCTTCCAGCATCGGCGTAAAGCGCCCCGGCGGCACCAGTCCTGTGCGCGGATCATTCCACCGGATCAACGCCTCGGCGCCCGTGAGCTTGCCGCTCGCCATGTTCATCTTGGGCTGATAATGCAGCATGAACTCGTGCTTATCCAAAGCCTGGCGCAGCTGGTTCTCCAGCACAAACTTGCCCGCCATCATCTCCGTCATCTTCGGCGTGTGGAACAGGTACCGATTGCGGCTGGCCTTCGCCTGCTTCAGCGCCACCTCCGCGTGCTTGAACAGCGTGTCCGCATTCGACCCGTCCTCCGGATACATCGAGATTCCCACCTTCGCGCTGATGCGGAACGTCGCTGTCTTTACGCCAAATGGATGATCACGCAGCGCCTTCATCCATCCCTCCACCAGCAGCGCCACATCATCTTCCTGCCCAATCTCAGGAATCACCACGGCAAAGTGATCCGCATCCAGCCGCGCCAGCAGGTTCGCATCGCCCACCTCGCGCGTCAGCCACTTGCCCACCTGGCGCAGTAACTTGTCGCCGGCCAATTGTCCAAGGCTGTCGTTAATATTCTTGAAGCGATCAAGATCAATGAGGAAGACCGCGAGCTTCTTTCGGCCGCTCACCGCACTGCGCAGGTAATGCGTCACGCGATTGAGAAAAAGCGTTCGATTCGCTAGGCCAGTCAGCACATCGTAGTACGCCAGGTAATTGAGCTTGCGTTCCTTCTCAATATGGTCGATCGCGAACGAAAGATTCGCTGCCAGCTCCGTCAGCTGCCGCTCTTCCTCTTCATCGAACGCGCCAATCTCTCCTGCATACAGCACCAGCGCGCCAATCGGCACACCCGATCGATGCAGTGGCAACGTTGCCATCGAACTCCAGCCAAATCCCCTACTGTGTCGATGCCACGGCGTGTCCTGTTCCTCGTGCTCGGAGTTATGGACCCATACCGCCCGATTCTCGCTGATCGCGGTGCCTGCAGGCCCTGCCGAAAGCGGCGCCTCTGCCTCAATATCTTTCAGGTACTCTTTCGCGCGCTCGCCGTAACTCGCAACCACCTGTATCTGCGACGTCTCCGTATCCAGCAGCCCGATCCACGCCATGGTGAACGCGCCCGCTTCCACGGCAATGCGACACGCCTCCCGAAATAACTCCTCGCGGTCATGCACGCGCACAATCAGCGCATGCATCCGGCTCTGCATCGCCAGGATCCGGTTCAAGTGCCGGATCCTGATCTCCGTTGCCCGGCGTTCTTTGATCGCACGCAGCGACGCCAGCGTGTAGACCGCGCCCGTCTCCCCGTAGGGATTCAAACTCACTTCGACTGGAAACTCTGATCCATCCGCGTGGAGCCCGGTCAGTTCCATGCCAATCCCCATCTCACGCACGTGCGGCGCCTGAAAATACCTCTCCAGAGACTTCATATGCGATTCCCGAAGCCGCTCAGGAATGAGATCTGCTACAGCCTTTCCCGTCAGCCCACCCTCTTCATAGCCAAACATATTGCACACGCGCTCATTCGCGAGCACGACGATGCCCTGCGTGTTTACCAGAATCATCGGATTCGGCACGACTGAAAAAAAGTTTGCTATTCCATCCATCTTGAGCTTGCCTTAAGAATCCGTATCACTCAATCAAGCTGGCTGGGAAGCCCCATACCTGTCGAGGTCGCATTTTTCGGTCGGCCCTTGCACTCGGGCGGCACCCTCTATCGTGATGCCTCTCCCGTCCTGCTTGAACTATCTCCGCTACTACTTAATAACGAATCCCCCTATTGGGTAATATCCAATCTCCAGTGCCACCAGGGTCTCGCGAGACATCATGCCTTCGTGTTGGTTATACCAGAGCCGCTCTACAGCGGTCTCAGCCGCCGTCAAGCACCTGGAAACAGCAGCTTTGCGTGTTGGTTGATTCCCTAGTATGTACGTTAATTCATGCGAGATAGTTCAAACGCAGGACTAGGAAGCTGCTTTCCCTCGCGCGAACCTAAATTGCCACCCCGCCCGCCCCAGCAGCCAAACCCTCCCCACCGTACAGACGCAGGATGCCTGCTAACTCGCCTCTGGCTTCTTGAAGTCCAGCACCGTCGTCTTCTCCGCCGAATACGCTGCGCGATTTCTGCCCGCACGCTTGGCCCGATACATCGCCTCATCCGACAGCCGGCGCAACGTCGTCGAATCAACCGCGTCGTCCGGATACACTGCCACGCCCACACTCACCGTCACACCCAGCGCCCCGAACGGCAGCTCCACCGGCGCCTCAAATACACGCATCAGGCTCGCCGCAACCTTTTCCGCATCAGACGCCTTATTCAACCCGCTCACCACGGCCGTAAACTCCTCGCCTCCCGTCCGTGCAATCGTGTCCACCTTGCGAATCTTGCTCTTCAATCGCGCCGCCACTTCCTTTAGACATTCATCCCCCACCAGGTGTCCATAGGTGTCGTTGATCAGCTTGAAGTGGTCCACATCGATCGTCAGCACCGCGGCCCGCCGCTCCTCCACGCGGCAGGACTGCAGACACTGCTCCAAACGTTCCTCCAGCAGTTGCCGGTTGGGCAGTCCCGTCAGAACATCATGCTGCGCGCGGAAAGAAAGCTCGCGATCCAGCTTCAACCGTTCCGTAATGTTGCGCGCAATCACCAGCCGCGCCTCCTGCCCCAGGTACACGATCTCCCGCTCCACCATATTCACCCACACCACGCGGCCGTCCTAGTGACGATGCCGCACCCGCACGCCCTCGGCCGGCTCGCCAAGCACACTATCCACCTCTTCGGCCTCTTGATCGTCTGGCAGCTCCAGCTCAGACATCGTCATCGCCTGGAACTCCGCGATACTGTACCCATACTCCTTGGTGGCCGCCTCATTCGCCGTCAGAAACCGTCCCCGCGATTCGTTGCAGATCCACATCGGGTGCGGATGTGTGTCATACAACAGCCGGAAGTCCTCATAAAGATCGCGGAACGTCTCCGCCATCCGCGCCTTGTCATCAGCAGTCTCTTCAAACACCTTGAGGATCATCGAGAAGCCGACAAAGTACTTCGGAAAATTCCAGAATTCGGACAGCCCAATCGTCAGCCACGTCGGGTTCCCCGGATGCATCTTCAGCAGATAGAACCCCGCCCACGCCGCAAACCCCACCGTCCCAGCCCACCCCGAAACCCCTCGCCTGCCCGCGGAGCCCGCATACATTACCGCTGCGCAAAGCAGCACCTGCACCACAGCGCAGTGATCCAGATTGCTCGCCGGAGTCAGCCACGCATACACCGTCAATGCCGACCCATACACCGCGCAGATCGTTAAAATCCCGGCGCGCCGACGCGGCCAACGTCTCGGCACCAGCATGAACGCGATGGAAAACGCGATACCCTCCGCCAGCAGAACGCCAATTGCCAGCACCTCCGATGGAATCACGATGAACTGCTGCGTATCCACAATCAGCATCGTCGCCGCGCCTATCGCAAGCCCGCATAGGATGACCTTTTTCGTCCCATGCTCTTTCGCCACCAGCGACATCAGGAAGGTCATCACGCCCAGCCACAGAAAATCGAAGCACACCGCATTCTGCAGCGGCTCCGCCATCGCTAGTCTGCCCTGCATCTCCCACACCACGTAGCTCAGGAAGACAAAGATCCAACCCGCAAACCAGAATCGGAAGTAGACCTGCGGACGCCGCCGCTGCTGCAATCCGAAGAACAGGATCAGCAGCAACAACAGTACGAGATCAACAATCGGACCCTGCATGGTGCCTTACCTCAAACTCGAAAGCGCCTTCATAGCCTTTTGGTGCTGCACGTTGGATGCCATTCCTGAGTGCATACTGCCTACTCGGACGATGAATCCAAAAAGTGCCTCATCTGGTCACCTTCGTTGCTGCCACTACACCATTCATCTGACTTGTCCCGACGAGCGCACCCCACGTGCAGGGCGAACAACCTCATCGAAATCCCGGGCCCGTGATCCCACACCCGCATTCGTACCGCAAAGCACTCTGCGTTAAAACCCCACGCGTGGCATCGCGCATTCCCTAATGCCTCCGTAAGCCGGAGATGCATTGCCTGCGCTATGTCACCTGTTTCGGATGCTTTGCTTCCTTCTGGAGTGTTCGCTGCATCCATTCTTCCGGATGACCGATCCACTCAGCCCACGCTCACTCTTGCCGCGGACACCCGCTCAGTACTTCAGAACAGGCGCACGGTCCGACGTCAGTGCCGAGCGCCCGAAAACGTCCAATCTCGCTTCGGCCGACGTCCAACATACCAGCGTCATGCAAGTTCAATTAACCGAATCTTACCTGATGCGTTGACTGCTATCCCTCAAGCTTTCCACAGTTTGCGCGGGTTCGTAATACCACACCGGTAACCCATCACCCACCCAAAGGTCGTAGCGGAAGCCCGCGTCCCTAGAAGCTGTACCTCACCCCTGCCTCTATCCGCCGACCATTATCCGCCGCATACGGTATCCCGAAATCCGGCGATCCCAATACCCCTCCCACCTGCGTCACATTCGTGTGATTCAACACGTTCGACGACCGCACATTCACTGTCAGCGCCTGCGGATGATTCGCCTTCGCATTCTTCGTCAGCGAGAAATTCCGTTCCACATTTGCATCCAGATAAATGCTCCACGGCAACATGCCCTTGTTGCGCGGAAATACCCCGGTCCCTCCCGAAGCCACCAACTCCCCCCACGGTGTCGCATACGAGCATGGCGACGCGTTCGGCTCCGCTGCGCAACTCGGCGTCCCCGGCAACGCATACACCGGCCGATCGTTGAAGTTGCCATCCCCGTTGTTGTCGTAGCCCGTCGTGATGTTGTAGTGGCTCCCTCCATGCGCGTTGAAGTCTGTACTCACCACAATCTTCAATGGCAGCTTGAGCGTGCCATTGCCAAAGACATTCCACACCGGCTGCCCCGTCCGATGCGCAAACTCACCTACATTGCTCGTCGAACTCTGCGGCGTAAAGAACTCGTTGTCATCCGTGTCGTCAATCAGGTTTACCCGCACGCCTCCAACAAAAAACTGCACGCGCTTGAACTTGTGGTTCTCCACTCCCGCGAAGACAACGTTCGCCCGTCCCTGCCCGCTGTTCTGCATCTGCAGAATATTCAGATTCGTCGGCCCTGGCCGCGGCCCCGTCGGCTCATCATTCAGCGGCGAGTTGATATTGTTCGACCGCGTATAGTTCCAGAACCGTCCCACGTAGTAGTCCACCGACAGGTTGAACCCTGCGGGCAGCACCCGTGTGCCGCCAACATTCTCCGCCGCCCAAGTCAGGTTGGTGATACCCGGCGCATAAGCACGCATGCTGTGGATCGGCGTCGCCTGGGTAAACGGATTGCACGTCGACGGATTAAACGCAGTGCCCGTTCCTCCGCATACCGGGCTGTAGATCGTGCTGGTCACCCGCTGCGTTCCGTCTTCGCGCTGAACTTCCGCATTCGTCGACTCCCCAAAGCGTCCCGAGAACATGCCCGCGTGCGCATGCAGCGTCCACGTCCCCTTTTTATTTGGCGACCACAAGATCCCCAACCGCGGCACGGCGCTGTCCAAAATCGTCGGATCGGTCTGCACGAAATACCGCACGCCATACGCCACGTGCAGCCCATGCCCAGCCTCCCAGTCATCCTGGAAAAACAACGCGTTCTGCACCATGTTGAAGTTCACCACTGGCGTCCCCGCGACATTGCTAAACGCCGTCGCACTTCCACCCGCCAGCCCCAGCACCGCCCGCTGATACTGCTGCACCCCAGTGATTGTCGTCGTCTCACCTGGGATCGGCTGGTTGTTCGCATCCAGCACTGGAGCCGGCCCGCCGCCAAACGTGTACGTCCCATTGAAGTTCGTGGTCAGCTGCTGACGCTCGTCATACAGCATGAACTGCGTACCAAACTTCATCGTGTGGTGCTTGGTCGTCAGCACCGCGTCGTCATCCGCTTCCAGGTTGAACTCGCGCAGCCTCTGCTGCCCAATCGTCGCGCCACCGCCGACAAACGCACCCGCCACATTCACTTGCGCCGCCGTCGAGTTCGGCACATCCCTCTCGCCATCCCAGCGGAAGCTCACATGCGCCTCGTGCATCAAGTGCGTCGACGCCGTCGTCACGTCGCTCACCCGAAACATATGTTCATACGTCCCACTGTCGTATCCCGTCTCCGCGAGCGACTCACCGCCCACGCCCACATTCTGCAGGGAATTTACATTCGCGTTGTACGTCGCGATGAACGTATTCTTCGCACCCAGTTGCCAATCCAGCCGCGCTGTCCCCAGCCACAACTCCTGTGGCGCCGCGACGTTCGCGTTCGTCGCCACCAGGTTGCCCGAAGCATCCACCGTAATCGCGTTCACCACCGCATAGTTCTCAATGCTGCGATGCTCCAGCGCTAACGAGAAATCGCTGCCCGTCTTCCGCACCGGCCCCGTCAACTCAAATCCATACCGCTGCTTCCCAATCGGCGCCGAGCTCACCGAGAATGGATCCCGCGCGTTCTCCCAAGGACTTCCATTGGTCGCAAACAGCGCCCCGTGATACGTCTTCTGCCCCGGCTTCGTATAAATCTCCACCCGCGCACCACCAAACGGCGGCTCGCGATACTGCGCCGAAAACTGGTCGGGGTTCACCTCGATATACGCAATCGAACTCTTCGGCGGCAGCGCGCTCGCGCCCTGAAATCCATCCACCGAAATCGTGGTGTTCGTAGGATTTCCCCCAGCCACCGATGCCAACTGCTGCAACTCGCGTTTCAAATCATCCGGATCATCCGCCAGCGTCTGCAGTCTGTCTCCCGCAATCGTCTGCGTCGGCCCCGCCGCCGACGCAGACGTCGCCACCCCACTCGCTCCCGACACATCCACCTGCGTCTGCACATCCTCGAGCTTCAGCACTAGCCGAATCTCGCCCGCGTGCGGCGCAGCCAGCGCCTCATCCAGCGGCGCAAATCCCTGCATGCTCGCCCGCAGCCGATGCTTCCCATCGCTCACACACGCAAACTGAAACCCGCCATCCGCACGGCTCACCACCTGCCGCCGGCCATCCAGCACCACCGCCGCTCCCGGCACCAGCGCCTGCGTCGTGTCGCGCACTGTTCCGCTCATCGTCGAACCCGGGCACGCCGTCTGCGCCGAAGCATGGGGGAGCGCAAGCGCCGCAACCGCTGCGGCGGCAACAAAAAAACTCTTCATGAGCCCTCACCTCTGCGGAGCCACGAGCACGCCTCCCAAGCGCTTCACCATGCCGTCTCGCGAGCACAGCGTGCCAGGAAAGATTCCGCAAAGTTCTCTCTAAACCCCATACGTACGCCCGCGCACCGAGGTTCCGTCGTTGCACGAAACCAATCGCGCGACCTATACCCACACCACGCAGTCATACACTCAAAGGACATTCACCGATGAGACTTCCACGCACGATCTACAGTCCGCTCATCGCCTTATTGCTAACGCTCGCGCCTCATGCCCGCGCGCAAGCTGACGCGCCCTCGCAATCCCCCGCGCCCTATCGCCTCAACGTCTCCGTCGATGAGGTCATCCTCACCTTCCATGCAGCCGACGCCCACGGCCTCCCCATCAACGACCTCAAGCTCTCAGACCTCACCCTCCTCGACAATGGCATCCCGCCCGCCAAAATCCTCGACTTCCAACTCCAGCAAAACTTCCCCATCCGCGCCGGCATCCTCATCGACACCAGCATCTCCATGTCCCCGCATCGCTTTCGCGATCAATCCATCGCCACCGAATACGCGCAGCAACTTCTCCGCCAGCAGACCGACCAGGCCTTCGTCCTCAACTTCGATCGCACCGCGCAACTCATCCAATCCTGGACGAGCAACCCCACCGAGCTCACCGCGGCCATCCACAACACCACCCACGGCGACCCCATCGGCGGCACCGCCCTCTTCGACGCCCTCTACGCTGCCTGCCGTTCCCAGTTCGGCGCAATCGACCACCGCAGCAGCGGCAACTTCATCCTTCTTTTCTCCGACGGCGAAGACAACGCCAGCTTTCTCGATCTCGAAACAGCCGTCGACATGTGCCAGCGCACCAACACCGCCATCTACGCCTTCAGCCCCGACCCCAACTCGCCCGGCATCCCCACCCTCGCACAACTAGCCGCGCAAACCGGCGGCGCTCTCTTCCACGACGACGCCTCGGCGACCGATATCTCCGCAGACCTCCGCACCATCGAATCCAACCTGCGCAACCAGTATCGCGTCGTCTTCCGCCCCGCCACCCTCGCGCACGACGGCGCCTTCCACCCCATCACCCTCGCCACCCCCGATCGCGTAGCCACCCTCACCATCCGCTCCGGCTACTACGCCCCCAAGCCCAAGCGCCCCGCTCAAACGCCCCGCTAGACATCTTCCACGAAAAGATAGTCAGCCTCTGAGCGCCGAAGGCCCGACACATCAAAGCCTGGGTCGAAGGCCTAAGCCCGCGCCGCCTTCACCCGGTCGCTGATCATCTGCACCGCGCGCAGCGAACTCAACGCCGCGCCCTCCTGCCAGGCCACAAGCTGGCTCACATGATCGCCCACAAAATAAATCGGCCCATCCGGTGTAAGCAGCGTCTCATACCCCGCATTCGGCGTCGTCGAATGCCTGCGCTCCCCCGGCCCGTACGACTCAATCCACGCGCCCTCGTTCCACGGAATCAAACCCCACCCTATATACAACGGCTTCTCCAGCTCCTTCCCGTGTCCCGGATGCAACCGCTCAACCGACGCTCGCGACGCCGCAAACTTCCCCTGCAAATCCAGCGCCGCAAACTCCGGTCGCATCCTCCACTCATACCCACTCACCAGCACACCGCGCTCGGAGAAGAATCCCGCCGAAGGCAGCCACACGGGAGTGCACCCTGTCTTCAAAAACTCCAGCCCGCCATAGATGTTGTAATCCTGCTCCCAGAATCTCCGGCTCTCCCACGCAACCTTGTACGACTGCGAATACGTGCAGTCCTCAATCACCTGCTTATACGGCGCACTCAAATCCGTCGGCATCGTCTTCATCAACGACAGCGGCAGCGCGCACACGCAATAATCGGCCTCTATCATCTTGCTTTGTCCCTCGTGCATATACCCCACGCGCACACCCTTCGCTGTCTTGCGAATCTCCCTCACCGGCGCGTTATAAATCACCGTTCCGCCCAGCGCCTTGTTGAAGGCATACGCAATCTTGTCCATCCCGCCGACCGGTTGGAACATCGTCGCCTGCTGGTCGAAGGCGTCCTCAAACAAAATTCCGTCCCAGAAATCCGCATCCAGCAGCGTGTGCATATCAATCGGCTGACTCAACACGCCAGCATCGTCGCCCGCTCCCGGCGTCGTCACATACCCCGCCGAATCGCTCCCCGCATACTTGCCCGCCACATCCAACGCTCCATACTTGCGCAGAAACGTCAGCATCCGATCGCGATCGTCCTTTGATATCTCTTGATCCAGCCCACCCTGGCTCACGCACTTCGCCAGCAGCTCGCTCACATGCCCGCGCGTATCGGCCTCCACCTCACGCTGCACCATCGCCTTGCCGCCATTCACCGCGTCATTCTGTAGCATGCTCGACCGGCTGCTGTTCACCTCCACCTGCATCTCGACTCCAAACTTCCGGCAGTACCCCAGCATCGTCTTATGAATCGACGGCAACCTTCCCGGCCCCACATTCTGATAGTTGCCCGCGTCGAACGTACATCGCTGCTTCGCCCCATCCGTGAACACCACCTCGTCCCCATCGCGAACCGTCCAGTTCCGGCCGCCGGGCCGCTCGCGCGCCTCCAACACCGTACACTCATAGCCCAGCGCCTTCATCTCATACGCCGCCACCAGCCCCGCGATCCCGCCGCCCAACACCACCACCTTCACACCCTTGCCCGTCCCCGGAGCGACACTCAACGGTACCGCCGCGTCCGCCATCATCGGCGCTATACCCATCGACTGCATCGCCAAGAACGCCGCGCTATACCCGCCTGCCTGCCCTACCCGCATCAGAAAATCGCGCCGCGAAAAACTCATCGATCGAGACCTCGGTACTGAAATGACGAACCGCTTTGCAGCCAGAAAATAAAGTGCTCTCCCCAGGATCGGGAGACTTCACCGACACACGAGAAGAAGAAAAGAATGGGAGAATTCAGTGTATCCGCGCTCTCAATCAAGCGCCACCAGAATGTGCGCAGCGCAGTCACAGCCAGGCCGAGCTAAACCTGGCCCTGTGAAATCACCGCAGTCGTAGCGCCCGCAGACCGCAACGCCGCCAGCGCCGAGTTCGGTTCCACCGGAAAACTGTTGCGATGATCCGCCAGGTACCGATGCACATCCGAGATCACCACCGAGCCCTCACCCACCGCCGATGCAACCCGCTTCACCGAGCTCGATCGCACATCCCCAACCGCAAACATCCCTGGCACGCTCGTCGCATACGGCGTGTTCTCAAACCCATCCTCACCGCCAGTAAGAATGAAGCCCTTCTTGTCCAGCTTTACCGTCCCGAACAGCCATCCCGAATTCGGCTCCGCGCCAATCATCACGAACACGCTGCCAATCGGCTTGTCCGTCCGCTCACCCGTCGCGCGATCCACCCAAGCCACGCGCTCCAACGCCGTCGCCCCCTCCAACGTCTCAATCTCCGAGTTCGGATACAGCGTAATGTGCGACGAGCTCTCAATCCTCGAAATCAAATACTGCGACATGCTGCTAGCCAGCGATGGCCCGCGCACAATGTGGTGCACATGCTTCGCAATCCCCGACAGAAACACCGCCGCCTGTCCCGCTGAATTCCCGCCCCCCACCACGATCACCTCATTCTCGCGACACAGCAACGACTCCATCGCCGTAGCCGCATAGTAAATCCCGCGGTTCTCATACTGCGAGTAGTTCTCCACCGACAGCTTGCGATACTGCGCACCCGACGCCACCACCACCGCACGCGCACACAGCGTAATTCCACCCGCAAGCGTCAGCTTATGAATCCCATCCACCTGCTCCGCCGTAATCGTCTCCCGCGAAATCGCGAAGCGCACGCCGAACTTCAGCGCCTGCAACTGCGCCCGGCTCGCCAGCCGCTGCCCTGAAATTCCCGTCGGAAACCCAAGATAATTTTCGATCTTCGAGCTCGTCCCAGCCTGCCCCCCTGGAGCCGTCCCCTCAATCACTATCGTGCACAGCCCCTCTGACGCCGCATACACCGCAGCCGCCAACCCCGACGGCCCAGCACCTACCACCGCCACGTCGTAAATCATCGTCGGATCCGGCAGCTCTGTAATCCCAAGCTCATCCGCAAGCTGCGTAATCGTCGGCCGATGCAGCACACGCCCATCCGACAGCACCACCGCCGGCAGAGCCGATTCATTCTCCGCCAAAGGATCGTCCGACGCACCCGCCTCTTCCGCTGCCGCCTCCACCATCCGATGCGGATAGCTGTTGCGCACCAGGAACCGGTGTACCTCCATCGTCTCCGCATCGCCCGCGTGCCCCATCACCACGACGCCGCCCGTCTCATCGCCGATAATCCCAATCCGCCGCCAGATCGTTGCCGACGTAATCACGTTCGCGATATCTCCCTGCGCGCGCATCAGTCGCTGCAACCCATCGCGCGGTATGCGCAGCACCAGGGTCTCCTCCACTGTCCGCGCCTCCACCAGCGATCCCTGCGAGTTCAGCAAGTTCAACTCACCCGTGAAATCAAACCGCCGATGATTTGCAATGACCTTGCACCCGCCGTTCTCCGTTGGGATCGAGATCTCAATCTCCCCCAACAGCACGACGTACATATCCACCTGCCGGTCCCCCTGCTTGAACAGTTTCACGTCCGCCGCAAACGTCTCTTCCCGCCCATACCCGCGCAGCCGCTCGACCATGTCGTCGGTAAGTTTCGGGAACGCAAGGTCCGGCCGAAATTCCGGCGTGTTCCATCCATTGCTATTGTTCGCTGTCTCGTCGCTCATGGGAGTTGAGCCTCCTGCCCGCAAAACTCCATTCTAGGGCCCCAAAAGAAATTATCGTTTATCAATAAATTTCTCTTGACGCCGCACACATTCATGTTTATTGTTTATCGATAAGGAGCGCCGCCATGCCAAGCAACGCGCATCTCTCCAACAAAGACCGCCTCATCAAGGGATCTCGCCTCTTCGTCCGCATCGCCCTCATCGTCAACCGCATCTTCTTCTTCGGCGTCATCGCGATGCTCATCGTCTCCGTAATTCTCTCCACGCGCTTCGTCCCACTGCTCATCCCGCAAACGCCCGCACCCGACCTCGCATCGGCTCTCACCGGCCTCCGCCTCCTGATGCTCATCGGCCTAGCCATGGCCGTCGCGACGGAAATCGTTCTCCGCACCCTCGCGCAGATCATCACCAGCACGGGAGCCGGCGATCCTTTCATCGCCGCCAACGCGCGCCGCCTGCAAACCATCGGCTGGGCTCTCCTCGGCCTCCAACTGCTCGCCATCCCCTGCGCCCTCCTCGACAAATTCTGTCCCGCCCTCGGTTCCGCCGCGCCCGGCGCTTCCTTCTCTCCCGGCGGCTGGCTCGCCGTCCTCATGGTCTTCGTCCTCAGCCGCGTCTTCGCCGCCGGCTCCACCATGCGCGACGAGCTGGAAGGAACCGTGTAGCCCATGCCCATCGCCATCAAGCTCGACGAAGTCCTCGACCGCCGCCGCATGTCCCTCACCGAACTATCCGAGGCCGTCGACATCACGCTCGCCAACCTCTCCATCCTTAAGACCGGAAAAGCGCGCGCCA
>Ga0302313_10000989_pt1 | contig 22625 bp, 18 predicted proteins | sample III_Palsa_N2_2_FD_200454 | JGI IMG/M metagenome (GOLD analysis project Ga0302313, IMG submission 200454) | Peat permafrost microbial communities from Stordalen Mire near Abisko, Sweden - III_Palsa_N2_2 | ecosystem: Environmental > Terrestrial > Soil > Palsa > Peat permafrost | place: Sweden...
CACCAGCTTCATAATCGGCTCGCCCCACCCCGTCAGCGAGACGGCAGCGGAGAGATTATCTGCATAACACCCACAGCCAATCAGCGAGGAATCGCCAACTCGCCCCGGAGCCTTGTTCAACGTCCCGCCCGTACTCGTCCCAGCCGCGATGTTGCCGTAAACGTCGAGCGCCACCGCTCCAACCGTATCGTGCGAATCGAGACTGCCGGAGAAGGTCTCATCGGGCAGCCCGGCAAGTTCATCCGCCTGGGCCTTATACAGCCGCTCCTGCTCCCGGCGAATCACCAGATCCATGTTGTCGCACAATGCCATGCCGTGCTGCCGCGCAAATCTCTCCGCGCCTGCTCCGACAAAGTACACATGCGGCGACTTATCCAGCACCAGCCGCGCCGCGCGAATCGGATTCCGCAGCCGCTCCACGCAGGCCACGCCGCCGGTGCGCAGGTTTTCGCCATTCATCAGCAGCGCATCCATCTGCACGCGCCCATCCTGCGTCAGAAACGACCCACGCCCCGCATCGAAGGTCTCATCGTCCTCCATCACGGCGACGGCGGCCTCCACGGCATCGACCGAGGTTGCACCCTTCTCCAGCAGCGCATAGCCAGCCGCCAGAGCATTGGTAATTCCATATTCGTGTGCGGCGATGGCGTCGTCGGGCATCGCCCAGGCACCGCCGTGGATCAGGAGAACAGGTTGCGTCTTCATTGCACCCTTAAGTCTACGGGATGCAGCTCGATTCTCAGCCCTCTCCACCAGCGATGCTGGTCAACAATGGTGTGGTCTCTTCGCGCTGCTGGATCTACCCCGTAACTAACGGACAGATTGCAGCTTCCGGCGTTCGGTCTCGAGGTAGGTGTACCGAATCCGATGGATGACCGTGAGCGTCGCAAACAGAGCCAGCACCCACAGCGCCGGAGCCATCACACCCCAGCGATTGCAGAGCGCGCCGAGGATCACGCAGACGATGCGCTCCGGCCGCTCCATAAAGCCCACCTTGCAGGCACCGATCAGCGCTTCGGCGCGGGCGCGCGTGTAGCTCACCATCACACAGGCCGTCATCACGAACGCGACTAACCCGACGTAAAAAAGCCGGTTGCCGCGGGCGTAATAGACCAGCAAACCAAAGAAGATCGCCACATCCGAATAGCGATCCATCACCGAATCGAAGAACGCGCCGAAGACCGAAACCTGGTTCGTCTTGCGCGCCACGCGACCATCGACCATGTCGAAGACGCCGGCGCCGATGATAATCAGCCCGGCATACAGAAACATGCGATTTGCGTTATACGCACGAGCGAAACCGAAGAAGCACGCCGCGATAATGTTGATTACCAGCCCGATGAAGGTAAGCGCGTTCGGTGAGATGCGGGTAAGAGCCAGCCCGTTGACGATCTTCTGCAGCAGCCAGCCGCTGCCTTTGCCGAATGCGCTTGTCCAGGTCAAAAAACTTACCCTCAGGGCAGAAAGCCCCATCCTTGCCGCTACATAAATAACACGTCCGGAGGCGTGTCGTTAAACCTCGTCGGGTGCGTCGTGAATCGTCAGCAACTTCAGAATCTCGAGATCGCGCTTTCCGTTCGGCGTAATCACCGTCGCGGTATCGCCAACCTGCTTGCCCAGCAGCGCACGGCCGATCGGCGAGGTCGTCGAAATCAGCCCCTTGGACACGTCCGACTCTTCGCTCGTAACCAGCTGATACTTGATCTCCTCGTCCTTGCTCGAGTCGAACACCGTAACCCGCGAGCCAAAGCCGACCTTATCGTTCGGTATATTGACGAGGTTGACCATCGCCAGTTCGCCCATCCGCTTCTTCAGCTGCCCAAGGCGCGCGTTCACGAATACCTGACGCTGTTTGGCCATGTGGTACTCGGCGTTTTCGCTCAGGTCGCCCAGCGCGACGGCCTTCTTGATCTCTGCCGGCAGTTCGGTTGTCAGCTCATGTTCCAGCAACTTAATCTCTTCTGCGAGCCTCTTTTTTACTTGTTCTGGCATGGGGCCTTCCGGATAGTACTGGCGTGCGCGCAGATGATCGTGCGGCAGCGCATTGAAGTCAAAAGACGATTATACGATGTTCAGGCGGCAAAGCCCTGCACCCAGGAAGCTTCTCCGTCACCCGTGGTCCTTCAGGCCGACTCGCGGGGTGGCCCGAACCTCCGGAAAAGACTGCAGAATCAGCACCGCAGCGACCTGGCCGATACTCTCATCGGCTTCAGTCTCCAACGCATCGTCCTGTATCGAATCCGGTCCACGGTCTGAGTGTACCGGGTCTGAGTCCACCCCGCCCGAGCGCACCGCCGCGCCGTAAAATGGTTCGATGAAGGACATCGTCGCGACCGGCGCCCTATCCACGGAGGCAGGGATTTGAAGTTTCTGGGCACCCTCCTGCTGCTGATCCTGCTTGGCGCAGCCGCAACCGGCTACGTCATCTACACCCCCTACGGCCCGTCGTCCGAGGCCTTCGTCGATATCGCCACCGGCACCGGCAGCCAGGCCATCGCCGCCGAGATGCAGCACAACGGCATCGTCCGCAACAAATACATCTTCTACCTCTACCACCTCCTCAAGGGCGGCACCCTCAAGGCGGGCGAGTACCGCTTCGACCACCCCGCCACCATGCCCGACGTCTACGCCCGTCTCGTCCACGGCGACGTCTACACCCGCACCCTCACCATCCCCGAGGGCTACAACATCTTCGACATCGCCCAGGCCATCCAGGACGCCGGCCTCGGCACCCGCGAAGCCTTCCTCGCCGCCGCTCGCCAGCACACCGAGCTTATCTCCGCGTGGACCTCCGACGACGACCACCCCGCCTCGCTCGAAGGCTTCCTCTTTCCCGACACCTACTCCTTCTCCCGCCACGCGACCCCGCTCCAGATCCTCACCGCCATGACCCGCCGCTTTCACCGCGAGGCCGTCGCGCTCGGCCTCAGTGGAAACATCGACCGAACCGTCATCATGGCCTCTCTCGTCGAACGGGAGGTCAGCCAGGACTCCGAACGCCCTCTCGTCGCCGGCGTCTTCACGAACCGCCTTGCGAAGAACATGCCTCTGGCCACCGATCCCACGGTCATCTACGCCGCGCTGCTTGAAAACCGCTGGCGCGGCACCATCTACGCCTCGGATCTGCAGTCGCCTTCGCCCTACAACACCTACAAACACACGGGCCTGCCGCCTGGACCGATCTGCAACCCAGGAGCCGCCGCCCTGCGCGCCGCCATCTCTCCAGCCCGCACCGATTACCTTTATTTTGTTAGCGATGCATCCGGCCACAGCCGTTTTGCGGTCAGCCTCGAGGAGCACAATAAGAACGTCCAGTCTTACCGCCAGACGCAGAATCGTTAGCGAAGCGGAGTAAGTCATCGCGTTACCTCGACCGAGCCACAAGAGGGCGCACTCAATTTGGGTCAAAACTCCGCGAAGCCTCATGGAACGCGGAGACATCAAACGCGTATAGAAACATAGCTCCGATGGTTCCCGTACGCTCCTGAGCGCGGCCATCCGCGCCCGGACAGATATACTTGAAGTTTGTGCCAATGAGGATAAGACAAGCGGTAGCAATGGGTTTGATTGCGATGGCTCCGGCTCTGACCGGATGCCTGACCCACACCCGCAGCGTCCCGAAGACGCGTCCTGCCGACGTGGTTCTGAATGCAACACTCGACCAGCTCCTGAAGCAGGTCGATACCCGCTTTGAGGCCGTCCAGACGATCAATTCTTCTGTCGAAATCGCTGCCACCACCGGCGGCGGCAGGCAGGGCAAGGTCGTCGAGCATCCCAGCTTCAGCGGTTACATCTTCCTCCGCAAGCCGGAGGATCTTCGTGTTCTTCTGCGCGTCCCGGTCCTCGGCTCCCAGGCGCTCGACATGGTCAGCGATGGGAAAAACTGGAAGCTGTGGATTCCGCCTCGCCACCTCGCCTACGCCGGCACCAGCCAGGTCGCAGATACCTCGCAGCAGCAGGGCCTTGAAAGCCTCCGCCCCCCTGTCATCTTTGACTCGCTGCTGGTGCGCGGCCTGGGCAAGGACCAGATCGTTGCGCTGAACCAGGATGTGCGCGTGGTCGCGAACGAAAAGGATAAAAAGGATCTGATCGAGGAGCCTGACTACGACCTCGAAATCCTGGAGCAGCCGATCGGTCAGACAGCTCATACGGTTCGCGTCATTCACATCAGCCGGGTCAATCTCCTGCCCTACCAGCAGGACATCTACGACACGAACGGCAATATCGTCACCCGCGCTTTTTACAGCGACTACCAGACCTTCGACGAGACGCCGTTCCCGATGAAGATCAGGATCGAGCGCCCCCTGGATCAGTACGGCCTGAACATTACCATCACCAAACTGACCCTGAACCAGAAGCTCGAAGACGATCAGTTCGACCTGAAGATCCCCGACAACGTCCCCATCAAAACGATGAACTAGCAATACGATCTGCGCCGTTGAAAGACCTGCGATTGCCGTTGCCCGCTCCTGCAGTCATCGACAGCAGCAGCTCAATTCGGCAGCTTCACCAGAAAAGCATTCATCTCCCGCAACACATCCGCCTCGTTCGACTTGAAGACGTAGTGATCTGCGTTCGGCAATCGAACGACGTGAGCCGACGGTATCCCCTTTTCGAATGCGTCCGCCTGAGCTGACGTCCCCTTAAGATCGCTTGCCCTGGCCGCCTCCTGTGCGCTGGGATTATCTTTGAACATCGGGCTTTTCAACATCGAATCCAGATTATGAGGCACCGCGAAGATCGCGAGCACCGGAACATGAATCTCCGTATACCTCTGTTCCCCGGCCACAATCGCCGTAGGAATGGCAGGGGGTGGACTCTGTCTGGGTGGCGGAGCAGGCATCGACTCCGACTGCTTCTGTATCTCCTGCACATCCTTTTCCAGTTGCGACACACTGATCTGCAGATCATGGATAAATTGCTTTTGATCCTGAACTCCGCCGGACAGAAACTGATCCAGCCGGTTCTTCGTATCGATCGCATCCAGAACGTTGTTTCCGACTGAGCGATCGTAATAGGCATACGGATAACCAGCGTCGAGGTAGATCAGACCCGCAACCTTTTCCGGGTGTCGGCTTCCGATAGAGCTCAACTCTTCACCCGCAATGGAATGCCCTGCCAGCACCGGCCGGTCAAGCTTCAGTGAGTCCATCACCGCCAGCACATCGTCGCCCAGACGATCCGCAGCATAGTTCCCATTCGCTGGCGCAGGCGCGCTGGAAGCGCCAAACCCCCGCCGCGTAATGCCATAAACATGGTAGTTCGCAATAAATTTCGGCGCGAACGTATCAAATATATGAGCATTGTTCCCCAGGCCCGCCAGAAAGATCAAAGGACGACCGGTACCTCCCCAATCGACGACTTCGAGTCTGACGTCCTTCTCAACCGTGACGAACTGCACGGTATGCGGCGTTGCATCGATCGACCACGCCGTCTCTTTCGTAGCGCGCTGAAAGTTCAGCGGATTCGATTGGCTCCCCTGGGTCCAGGTCCCGGAGATCGACGTGCCATCCGGACCCAGCTTTCCTTCGTAGCTGCCGTGGATGGCATCAATCGAAAATTTGAGCGTCGAACTCTGCAGAGTGATCGAGCTCACGGGCATACCGTCCGTCGTCTGGTCGATGCTGTAAAACTGTGCGCTCCATCCCCCGCTCTCCGCCTTCGAGACCTTCAGGATCGTCCGTAACCCCTTGCCCGCCTGAAGTGTCCCCTGCCAGCTCCCCGCAATATCCTGCGCGCGCAGAACTCCTGTAGACAGAGCCACCAGAGTGATGACCCACACCATCATTTTCTTCATGCGATCTCCTGAAATCCGTCCCGTTTCATGGCAGAAAGATTAGCGTCACACCCTATGTAGCACTCTACTCTTGCCAGGTCAACTCATAAATGCTTCCCCTTGCCGATCTCCGGCTGATGACAGTACCTGTCAACCCCTGATATCGAATATCCCATTATTAATCAATAAGATAAGCGTTGCACATGAGTTATGCCCCACCGGCTATACTGGATAGAGAGATAAAGAAAAGCCCCGAGTTCCATTCGGGGCTTTTCCGTTTTAATCCAAACCTAACTCGTTCAGAAAGAATACTTTACCAATAAGCCTTTTTAAATGAGTACCTTGCATCGAAAGTACCAGGCTAACTTATTTATTATGAACACTTTGCGCAAAAACAGGAGGGGGAGGGGAGTACCTGACGCAGCTACAGCCCGGTCCGCTCCGTGTGCGCCGCGATGGCCTGATTGATCTCGAGCGCGAGAGCAAGGGCGGCACGTCCATCTTCGCCCGAGACCAGCGGCGTGGCCCGCGTCCGGACCGCATCCAGAAAGGACGCAATCTCCAGACGAAGCGGCTCGCCCTGCTCGACCGGAACCTTCGTCAGCGAAAGCCCCGCTGAAGGGTGCTGTCCTGCCTGCTGAGCCATCTGCGCCAGAGCCGCAAGCTGCGCTGGGTCCATCCCGGCGGCAGCGGTCACGTCGATCATCAGCAGATCCTGCCGGGCGAAGTCCAGCGAAAGGTACTGGTGAGGCTGAAAGAACCGCAGCTTGCGGACACGCTCCGTGCTGACGCGGCTGGCGGTAAAGTTTGCGATGCAGCCGTTCTCGAACTCCAGCCGCACGTTGGCGATATCGACCTTATGCGAGAGCACAGGCAGTCCTACGGCCCTGACCTCACGGACAGGCGACGCCACCAGGCTCAGCACAATGTCGAGATCGTGGATCATCAGGTCGAGGACCACGTCCACATCGAGCGAGCGCGGCGTAAAGATGCTCAGCCGGTGAGCCTCAAAGAACATAGGCCGATGCAGATGGCGGCGCGCCGCCGTGACCGCGGGGTTGAACCGCTCCAGATGCCCCGTCTGCACGATGCGCCCGTGCCTGCGGGCCAGCTCAAGGATCGAGTCGGCATCGGCAAGGCTGGCCGCGAGAGGCTTCTCGATCAGGAGATCGACGCCTGCCGCGAGAAGCGGAGCGGCAGCAGAGGCATGATGCACGGTAGGGACGCAGACCGACGCGGCATCGAGACCGCTCACGACAGCCAGACAGGCTTCGATGGTCTCGAAGCCTGGAACCGCGAACTTCGCGGCTGCATCGGAAGCTGCCTTTGGATCACGGTCGACGACCGCGACCAGCTCGATATCGTGCCCGGCCTGCTGGAGCTCGCGGTACACCCGGAGATGGTTGCGCCCGAAGGCTCCCGCTCCGATGACCGCGACACGCAGTGGATGTGCGGGTGGCACTACTTTGCGGGAGCCGGCGCCTCGACGGCCTGACGGCAGCGGACGTAGAGTTCGAGGAGGTGCGTCACCTGGTCCTCGGGCTTTGCGGAGGTGGGGACGCCGAAGCCGGTGGAGCCGGTGGACTTGTTTCCGACATTGGCGTGGGCTGCAACGAACTTAAGCAGATCGAGCGCGATATCTTCGGTGCGACGCGCTGCGGAGTTGGATTCCATGAAGTAGTTCCTCTCGTTTCTCTTAGCCTGATGTTAATGGGCAGAGTGGCTGGGCGCAAATGCCTGTCCTGCCGGACGGGCCCACTGCGCGTGGGGCGGGCGTTCACACGCCTTTTTAACTTGTCTTGGCAAAATGGAAAGTAGGGGTCCTCCCGTTGGTCGGGATCATGCATCTGCCGAGCATCGCGAGGCCCCTAAAGATCACCCCGGCAAGACCGGTATACCCACCACGAAGTGGTCGCCCCACGCGCAGTGGGTCCCTCCGGCAGGACAGAATCTTTAGACAAGCCGCAACACGCCCCGCACGCCACACACAATCTCATACGGGATCGTGCCGGCCAGCCACGCATGGTCGTCCGCAGTCACACCATCCCCAAGCACAACCACCTCATCGCCAACCGCTACACCCGCGATATCCGTCACGTCCACAACCGTCAGGTTCATCGAGACCCGCCCCACTAACGCGGCCCTTTTACCCTGCACCATGACCCACCCACCGGGCCGGTCATTCGATCCTGAAAGCTCACGCCGCAGTCCATCCGCATAGCCAACGGGCAGCAGAGCCAGCCGCATCGGACGCTGCGCCGAAAAAATCGCGTTATACCCGACGGTCTCGCCTGCCTGCACCTCGCGCAGGCCGATCACCCGCGTCTTCCACGTCATCACCGGCTGAATCTCCGGTCTTACCCGCGATTCGACCACAACCGACCCCGCGTGCTCTTTTGCCGAAGAGGAAACCGCAGCCTTGATCGGCAGGCAATAGCCATAAAGCCCAATTCCAGTCCGCACCATCGACTTTGCGCCGACACCCGCAGCGAGCCCGCGCAGCCACACCAGATTCTCCTCCTCGCCCTGGTTGTCGATCGTGGACGAGTTGCCAGCATGGAGCCATGCGGGAGAGAGGCCGGCAGCAACCACGGCCTTCATTGCCACCTCAAACCGCTCCCGCTGAGCGAGCGTCTGACACGATCCGGCAACTTCAGCCGAGGCAAAGTGCGTCATCACGCCATCGAGCCGCAGCTTCTCCTGCCCCTTTAGCCAGTGCAGAAGCGCATCCAGCTCTTTGCCCGGAGCAATGCCCTGCCGCGCCATTCCGGTGTCGATCTCCAGATGAACCGGCAGCGGGTCCGCTCCCAACCGCGCAACCGCCTCGGCCAGCCACTCCATCTGCTCCCGCGCCCAGACAACAGGAGTCAGGCGATGCTGAACCGCGACCTCCGCATCCTCATCCAGCAGCCCGGACATCACCAGAATCCCCGGCGGCTCAGGCGAAGGCATCCCCGCCGCCAGAACCCCGCGAACCGCGCAGCCCTCGGCGACATCGGTGACACCCAGCCACGGAGCCCCGGCCCGCGCCAGCACGGGAGCGCACATTTCAGCGCCGTGACCATAAGCGTTCGCCTTCACCACCGCAAGCACCGCCGTCTCGCCAGCCGCGTCTGCCAGCACCCTGTAGTTCCCGACCAGCCGCCGCTCTGAAACCTCCACCCAGCTCTTCACATCTTCTATCCTATCGCCGCCGTTCGCGGCCCCCGGGAAATCGCCTGATTCCCCATCGCACCCTGAATGTGATACAAAGCCACGTTTGAAGAAAGTACTCACGCCGCGAGCCCACCCAGGTTCGGGACGTTTCTCAGGGGTCAGTCTGTCGCCATGAAAATGAATATCCATTCAGTAACCGCGTTTTGCAGCTCTCTTCTTGCGACCGCTCTGGCGGGTTGCGCCAGTGGCAGCTCCAACCCCCTCGCCCCGATACAGGCTGCGCAGGCGAAGAACGTCGGGAACTTCACGAATACCGTCTTCCTGGGCGACTCCTTGACGGCGGGCTACCAGAGCGCTTCGCTGCTCGACACGGCTCAGGTCCACGGCTGGGCAAATCTTGTTGCGACGCAGGCGGGCTTCAATGTCACGCTGCCGCTGATCGCTCCGCCCGGCGCTCCCAGCGTGCTTGAGCTCGTTTCGGTGGGGCCGCCTCCCGTCATCGTCACCGCGCCGGGCACCACCACAGGCCGGGACAATCCCGCGACCCAGCCGACCGACCTCGCCGTCCCTGGAGCGTTTGTGAACGACGTCGCCAATACGGTCCCTCTGGCCAACCCCGCCGCCGGGCAGCAGCAGATCACTCAGCTCGTTCTCGGGTTTCCCGGCCTTGGCTATGGAGAGGCCCTAAGCCAGCTCGGCTTCGCCATCAAGGCTCAGCCCACCACCATCTTTCTCTGGATCGGCAACAACGACGCCCTGATCGCCGATGAGACCGGCATGCCATCCAGCATGACGTCGGTCGCCAATTTCACCACGCAGTACCAGGCGCTGATCACGCAGATCACCACGATGACTCCGGCTCACCTGGTTATCGCGAATATCCCCGATGTCACTCAGGTGCCCTATCTGCAACCCGCTGCGCTGGTGCTTGGCGAGTACTCCGCGGCCACCGGCGTACCGACTGCCGTGCTCAGCGGCCTGCTCGGCATCTCGCCAGGCGACTATGTGAACCCCACCGGGCTCGCTGAGATTCCCGCCATCCTGGGCGGTACGCAAACGGGCCCCATCACCGACTCGGGTGTGCTTTCCGCGGCGGAGGTCATCACCGTGCAGGCTCAGGTCACCGCTTTCAACCAGGTGATTGCCGCTCAGGCCACGGCGGCCAACGCCACGCTGGTCGATATCAACGCTCTCTTCGCGCAGGTTGTGGCCTCAGGCCTCACCATTAACGGATACACCGGCACAGCAGCCTTCCTTGGCGGCTTCTTCGCGCTTGACGGCATTCACCCCACGAATACCGGCTACGCTGTGGTGGCGAATAAATTTATCGACACCATGAATGCATCCATCAACACGAAGATTCCCGACGTCGCCCTTGGGCCGGTTGCAGCGGCGGATCCGTTCTGGCCACCGAACCTGGCACCACACTCTGCCGCTCGCGCTCTGACGATGCCGGCCAATGCAGGGAAGAGTCTCGACAATACTTTTCTGTCGCCCAAATAGCGCGCTCACCTGAGATGTTTGCGGTCCTCCGCGGGCATCACCTGTTTGAGATAGTCCTCAAGCCGCTGGCCGCGACGCTGTACAAACGTGCGCTCCAGAATTACGACATCTTCCATCCGGTCCATGCGGAAGTTGCGGAAGGCGTTGCGCAGCTCGCACCACGCGGTCAACGTCCACACGCCACTCCAGAACACCAGCGCCAGCGGTCGCACGCTGCGGCTGCTCCGCTCGCTATCCTCACGCACGTAGTTGAAGGTGATCGCCTGCCGCGCCAGACATGCAGCATGCAACGCGTCCAGACGCTCGCGCAGATACTGCTGCATCCGGAGGCCCGGTGCGTAGAGCAGAATTGAGTCCAGTTCGCTGCGCAGATCCGCCGGCAGGACGGCCTCGATCCGCTGCAGCGCCTGCGTGGCGGCGATGACGTTCTCCGCGCCGCCCCACGCACGCACCAGCCGCGCGCCAAGCACCAGTGCCGTCAGCTCGCTGCGTGTGAACATAAGTGGAGGCAGATCATAGTCTCGCCGTATCGTGTAGCCTACCCCGGCCTCACCCACGATCGGCGTGCCGGAGAGTTGAAGATCCTGAATGTCGCGGTAGATGGTTCGCTGCGAGACCTGTAGCTTCTCCGCCAACGCCTGAGCTGTCAGGAGACGGCCCAGGCGCAAAAACTGCACGATGCGAAACAACCGGTCAGCACGTCGCATGGAGTGATCTTAGTGCGAGTGCAGGCCGATGTGGTTTCCTTCGGAGTCACGCAAGCAGGCAAAGTGGCCGAAACCGCCTGGGACCTCGGTCTTCGGCACGAGGACGAGACCGCCGATTTTGGGTATTCGCGCGATAACCTCATCGAGATCGCCGTCGCAGTTGAGATAGACCAGGGTTCCGGCTCTGCCAGGCTTCTGCAGGGCCTTCTTCACGAGGGTTCCGCCGGTTCCCTTTGGTTGAGAGGCAAAGATGGCCATCGGCCCGTTGGAGGGCTCGCGGTGCATCTTCGCGCCCAGCAGCTTCTCGTAGAAAAGAGTCGCCCGGTCGAGGTCTTCGCAGGGAATCTCGAACCAGTTGATTGCATTCTGCCGCAGTGTCATTGTTTCGCTCATGTCGCGCTCCTGAAGTCTGATTGACTACAGAACGAAGCATAAGCAGGTGCTACTGACAGCATCCTGTCAGTAGCCTTTAACAATTTCAGAAGACCTGCGCGCCGGGCTAGTACCCGCCCGGATCGCCGGCCGCCAGATTTTCGAACCGCGTGTAGTCGGCCAGATACGCCAGATGAATGCTGCCCGTCGGGCCGTTTCTCTGCTTGGCGATGATGATCTCGGCCTTGCCCTTCAGGTCTTCGTTCTCGCGGTCGTAGTACTCCTCGCGATGGATGAAGCAGACCACGTCGGCGTCCTGCTCGATCGAACCCGACTCGCGCAGATCGCTCAGCAATGGCTTCTTGTCGCCGCCGCGCTGCTCACTCGCACGCGACAGCTGCGACAACGCCACCACCGGCACCTTCATCTCCTTGGCCAGCGACTTGAGTCCGCGCGAGATCGCAGAGACCTCCTGCGTTCTGTTCTCGAAGCCCTTCTGAGCGCCGCTGGTGGAGCCTGTCATCAGCTGCAGATAGTCGATGACGATGAGGTCGAGCGAGCCGTGCTGCTGCTTCAACCTGCGCGCCTTCGCACGCATCTCTGCGAGTGTGATGCCAGGGGTGTCGTCGATGAACATCTTCGACTCCATCAGCCGCTCCAGTCCGTTGATCAGCTTCATGCGGTCGTCGCGCATCAGCATTCCGGTCTGAATCGCCTTCGAGTTCACGAGCGCCTGCGAAGCCAGCATTCTGCGCAGGAGGCTGGCTTTGCTCATTTCGAGCGAGAACACCGCAACCACCTTGCCCCCGCGGACGGCGGCATTCTCCGCCATATTGATCGCCCACGCCGTTTTTCCCATCGAAGGCCGCGCCGCAATGATGATGAGTTCGGACTCCTGCAACCCGCTGGTCATCTTGTCGAATTCGATGTAGTGCGTGGCCAGCCCGGTAACCTCGCGCCCCTGCTCATACAGCGCATCGATCGAGCCGAAGGACTCCTTGACGATTGCCGTGATGTCGGAGAAGCCGCCCGTCACGGCGTGCTCCGAGATCTCGGTCAGCCGGCTCGACACCTGATTCAGAACGTCCAGCGCCTCGCGGCTCTGATCCGAAGCCTCGATCATCCCCATATCGCAGACCGTCAGCAGCTGACGCATCAGGCTCTTGTCTCTGACGATGCGAACGTAGTTCTCGATGCTCAGCTTGCGGGGCAGACCTTCGCTCAGCGAAGCCAGATACGGCAGGCCGCCGACCGAGTCCAGTTCCTTGCGCTTCTTCAGCGCGTCCGCAACCGTGACGATATCCACCGCATGGCCGGCCTCGGACAGTTGCAGCATCACATCGTAGATCTTCCGGTGCGAGTCCAGCGCGAAGTCATCGGTCTTCAACAACATGGTCGCGTCGATGATCGCGACAGGCTCGACCAGCATTCCGCCGAGAATCGTCATCTCCGCATGAACCGATGCGGGCCGTTCCTGCTCTCCGACGATATGTGGATAGGTAGCCATGATCAACCTCTGACGATACCGCCGCCGCGGCCGGTTCTTTTCACTCAGCCCACTGAATCCTCTGGAAACGATGAGGAAAACGCATTTTATTGAGGAAAAGGCGCCTGTTTGAGGAAAACCGGGTGGCTCTATGAAAAAAGCCTTTCTTAGAGTTTAGCCCCTAAACGACACTGCCTGCCGCGACCGGAATCGCGAAAGATACGTCCATTCAAAATAGCGTATGAGCCGGGATGCCATAATCGAGAAGCGGCCCGGCCAGCCACACAATTCATTCCATTGGCAATGACGCCACCCTCGGGAGACATATATGGGCGCAGACAAGTTTTTGACGATTCCACCGGCAGCGCAGCGCGACAAGGCCTCCTTCGAGGTCATGCGCGTCTGGATCGCCGAGCAGGGCCAGCACGTCAGCATAAGCAGCGGAGCGTGGGAAGACCCCTTCGCCTGGGGAATCGTGCTCGCTGACCTGGCCCGCCACGTCGCGTTTGCTCACAAGCTGCAAAACGAAGGCACCGACGAGGAAGCATTTCTGGCGCGGCTGCTCGAAGGCTTTCAGGCTGAGATCGATAACCCCACCGACGAGCCCGAGGGTGAAGTCACGCAGTAGCGAACAGCCGCTTTCCTACTGCGTTTCCACCCGCCGCTATCGGCATATCACTTGTGTTTGTAGTCCTGAAACAGCTCTGGAAACTGCTCTTTCAGCGCCGCAACTTTGGGTACATCACAGACCTGAATATAGGGATTGTTCGGGTTCTTCTCCGCGTAATCCTGGTGATAGTCCTCAGCGTCGTAAAACGCCTTCAGCGGAGTCACCTCCGTCACGATCTTCTTTGGAAATACGTGCGCTGCATCCAGTTGCGCTATGTACGCCGTCGCAATTTTCTGCTGCTCCGGACTCGTAAAGAAGATTACCGAACGGTACGACGTGCCCACGTCCGGCCCCTGACGGTTGAGCTGGGTCGGATCGTGCACCACGGAGAAGAATATCCGCAGCAGCGTGCCATAGCTGATCCGCGCGGGATCGAAGACGACCTTCACCGATTCGGCATGTTCCGTCCTCTCGGACGAGACCTGATCGTAGGTGGCGGTTGCGGCCGAGCCGCCCGAATATCCTGCCGTCGTCGCGGTCACGCCCTTGATCCGCTGGAAGGTCGTCTGGACACCCCAGAAACAGCCTCCGGCAAAGACCGCCGTCTCATGTTTCGCTGTACTATGCGCCTCATCCACCGCAGGAGCCGGAATCGGCTCTTTTCTGTCTGCACCAAACACCATTTGCTTAACCCCAATCAGGAGCGCACCAGCCACCAGCGCTCCAAAAAACAATCGAACTGCGCCGTTCGCCATTTTGGAAATCTCCAGTGCCAATAGATCGACACTGGCGAGTTAGACGACAAACACCCCCAATTGGATACAAACGGCCGCAGATTACCTGCAGAATCGATCAGGCAATCTGCTTCCTGCCCTGGATCTCGATGTAAACATGGATCAGGCTGATCGCCGCCGGTGTGACACCCGCGATGCGGCTGGCCTGCCCCAGCGTCTGCGGACGCACTCTCGACAGCTTCTCCTTCATCTCAGTCGAAAGGCCACTGACCGCGGCATAGTCGAACCAGCCAGGAATCGTCTTCGTCTCCGCTTTGCGCATCTTCTCGATCGACCTTCGCTGCTGGTCGAGATAGCCCGCATACTTAATCTCTGTTTCGACGGTCTTCATCTCATTGCGAACCCAGGACGGCAGCCGCGAACCGGCAGTCGAGTCCATCGCCGCAACCCACTCTCCGAGCACCGCGCCTTCACCCACAATCCTGTCTCGCAACACAGGTACCAACTCCTCCACCGTGACCTCAGGCCGTTTCAACAGTTGCGCAAAGCTCTGCCCGCCGACCCCGGCCCCATCCAGCTTCTCCGGCAGCAACGGTAATTCTCCGGCACGCACTCGCTCGGTGCCGAGCAGCTTTTCAAAGACCACCGCACGGGCCTGCTTGGCCTCATACTCCGCCCAGGCAGCGTCATCAATTAACCCAAGTCGCCGTCCATGTGGGGTCAGCCTGCGGTCGGCATTGTCGATCCGAAGATGCAGCCTAAACTCTGCCCGCGAGGTAAACATCCGATACGGCTCATTTGTCCCCTTGCTGATCAGATCGTCGATCAGAATGCCGGTATACGCCTCTGTGCGATCCAGCGTAAAACCGGCTTCTCCACGCACTGCAAGCGCGGCGTTGATTCCCGCCATCAGCCCCTGACAGGCCGCTTCTTCATAGCCGCTCGTTCCATTGATCTGCCCCGCAAGATAAAGGCCTGCAATCGACTTTACCCGCAGCGTGCGCTCAAGCTCGGTCGGATCCATCGCGTCATACTCGATCGCATAGCCTGGGCGCAGCATCTCGGCATTCTCCAACCCTGGAATCGACCGCACCATCGCCGCCTGAATCTCCATCGGCAGGCTCGTACTCATGCCGTTGATGTAGACCTCATGGGTCGTCAGGCCCTCCGGTTCGAGGAAGAACTGATGCCGGGTCTTCTCCGGAAACCGCACGATCTTGTCTTCAATCGACGGACAATAACGCGGCCCAATCGCCTCAATTTGTCCCGTATACATGGGCGAACGATGTACGTTCTCGCGAATCAGCCTTAGCGTCTCCGGCGTCGTGTGCGCGATGTGGCACATAATCTGCCGCAGCGGAATCTCTTTCGTTCGAAAGCTGAACGGCGTCGGGTCGTCATCGCCAGGTTGCTCCTCGAACCGGCTCCAGTCGATCGTGCGGCCATCGAGACGCGGCGGCGTACCGGTCTTCAGACGGCACTCGCGCAGGCCCAACCGCTTCAGACTTTCGCCCAGCAACACGCTCGCCGGTTCGCCGCTTCGGCCAGCGGTGTACTGCTGTTCGCCGCAATGAATCAACCCATTCAGGAACGTCCCCGTCGTCACCACCGTCGCCGCAGCATGAATCACACGCCCGTCACGCAGCTTCAAACCGCGAACAACACGCTGCCCCTCTACCTCGTCGATGACGAAGTCCACGACCTCAGCCTGCTTGATGAAGAGATTCCTCTGCCCCTCCAGCACCTCGCGCATCTTCACGCGATACAGCGCCTTGTCGCACTGCGCCCGCGGAGACCACACCGCCGGGCCTCGCGAGGTGTTGAGCAGACGAAACTGTATCCCCGTCGCATCAGCAACTTCACCCATCACGCCGCCCAGCGCATCCACCTCGCGCACCAGGTGTCCCTTGGCGATGCCGCCAATCGCCGGATTGCAGCTCATCTGTGCGATCAGATCGAGATTCAGCGTGAAGATCGCCGTGCGCAGGCCCATCCGCGCCGCAGCCATCGCTGCCTCGCATCCGGCATGCCCCGCGCCGACCACAACCACATCGAACTGTTCCGTAAAACTCACCTCTCTATTTTAGTGCTCTCACGCAACATTCTCTTTACATTCCGCACATCAGCTACAACAATCGGCCCATGCGCCCCTATCGCCTCTGCCTTGCCACCGCGCTTCTGTGCGTGTCGTCACATCTCTCTTTGCCTGCTCAGCAGCTTCCAGCAGCGATCACCACCGACCCCGCCGCAGACAAGGCGAACCCCGCCGCTATCGAAACCTTCCAGATTCCCAGCCATGGCGCACTGCTGAACAGCTTCGCGTATGTCGCCGCGGGAGCAGGACCACACCGCACCGTCATTCTTCTCCACGGTTTTCCCGGCAATGAAAAAAATCTCGACCTCGCCCAGGCCATTCGCCGCGCCGGCTGGAATATTCTTTACTTCGACTATCGCGGCTCCTGGGGCTCTCCGGGAGACTTCTCCTTTACGCATTCCATCGAAGACACGCAGTCGGCCATCGCGTGGCTGCGTGATGCCATGAACGCGAAGAAGCTGCGATCCGATCCCGCTTACATTGTTCTTGTCGGGCATAGCATGGGCGGCTTCATAGCACGATATGTTGGCGCGCAGGACCCGACGATTAAAGCGGTGGGGCTCATTTCCGCTGCCCACATGGGCGTTGACGTCGTCGAGTCACTGAAACCCGAACAACAGAAGTACGCGATCAAGCCTGTTGCAGCCTCGCTCGCCGCAGAAGGCATGGCGCCTCTCTCCGGATGCACGCCGGAAAGCCTCGCCGAGGACCTCATAACCAACGCCGCAACCTGGAATATCCCCAACCTGGCTCCGAAGCTCGCGACCCGACCGATGCTCGTTATCACCTCCGATGACGGGTTGGCGCCTTCCAATGACGCCTTCGTCTCCGCCTTCCACCGCGCCGAGGGCACCAGCATCACAGCGCTCCACATGCCCGCCGACCATTCCTACTCCGACCATCGCATCGAACTCGAGAAAGCTGTCCTTGCCTTCCTCGACTCGCTGCCGATCCACTGAGGATGGGCAACATCCACAGCAAAAACTTTGTGGTGATCCTCTGCATCTAAAATTATTTCAATGCAGACGGAGCTATTGATGATTGCAGATTTCCATTTTCTCCACGGCTGGTTCTTCGCCATCTTCTTCTTTTGCACCGCCATCGTCATCGCGAACGTGGTGCATTACATCTTGTTCCGTCTCCTGCGCCGCAAAGAGGCCGAGAACAAAGGCCAGGGCTGGGGCTGGGGTTTGCAGCGTTATCTCAGCCACCCTGCCCGCGCCATCTTCCTTCTCACCTGCCTACTGCTCGTGCTGCCCACCATTCCTGGACTACCCGACAGGTTCGAGGACATGCTTCGCCAGATGTTCATCATGGCCACCGTCGCGGCTCTGGGATGGTTCGCTGTCGGCTGCATCTACGTCTTTCAGGCCGCAACGCTGCGACGTTATGACCTTAGCGCCGACAACAATATCCAGGCACGACGCGTCCACACCCAGTTCCAGCTGTTTCGCCGCATGCTTATTACCTTTGTCGTTATCATCGACATCGGCGCACTCCTCTGGACCTTCAACGATCCGCGCATCTGGCACTACGGTTCGGGACTTCTTGCGTCCGCCGGTGTCGCTTCACTCATCCTTGCCACCGCGGCCAAATCGACTGCCGCAAACTTTCTCGCCGGGCTGCAGATTGCCCTCACCGAACCCATCCGCATCGACGATGTCGTCGTCGTTCAGGGCGAGTGGGGACGCATCGAAGAGATCAACTCGGCATATGTCGTCATCAAAATCTGGGATCTCCGCCGCCTGATCGTCCCACTCAGCTATTTCATCGAAAACTCCTTTACGAACTGGACGCGCCAGTCCTCCGATATCCTCGGCACAGCCTTCCTCTACGTCGACTACTCCATACCCGTCGAAGATCTGCGCCAACAGCTGAACACTATCGTCCATGCGTCGTCCCTGTGGGACAAACGCGTCTGCGGCCTGCAGGTCACCAACCTCACGGACCGCTCCATGGAGATTCGCTGCCTGATGAGCTCGCGCAACTCCAGCGAAAGCTTCGATCTTCGTTGCCTCGTCCGCGAGAAAATGGCAGAGTGGATTCAGCAGAATCACCCTACGGCATTTCCTACCACTCGCTTCGCTGCTTTGTCTGAGGTGCCCCTCGACCAACAATCTCAATCTGTTTAGAGGCTGTTCTGCCGGACGCCCCACTGCGCGTAGGGCGGTCACTTCGTGACGCGTATACCGGTCTTGCGGCGGTGATCTGCATGCGGCCTCGCGTTGCCCGGAGCAGGATGATTCCGACCAACGGGAGGACCATTGCTTTTTGGTTCGCCAAGGCAAGTTAAAAAGGCGTGCCAACGCCCGCCCCACGCGCAGTGGACCCGTCCAGCAGGACAATCTCTTAGAATTCCACCCGCAAACCTAACTGCACCTGGCGCTCCTGCACCTGACCTGTCGCCGCCGCGGTGAACGTGCCAAAGGGAAGCACGTTCAGCCCTTCGGTCGCAACCGTCGCTGCATTCTGAAACACCAGCGGCGTGATGCCGTTCACCGCAGTACCAGAAAGAAACGCCCTCTGCGATATCGCCGAGTAGTTCACTCGATTCGTCAGATTGAAGACCTCGGCAGTGGCACGCATACGCATCCATTCCGTCACACGCACGGCACGGCTGATGCGCACATCGAGATGAGATGTATCCGGCAGCCGCAGCGTATTTCGCCCAACAGTCGGCAGATACACTGCGCCGCCCGAGCCGTTGATGCTCTCATGTCCACCGCTCAACCGTGTTCCGCCGAAGATATTCAGGCTGTACGGCCTCCCACTGGTTTCCGTAAAGATCGGCGCAAGCATCCAGTTTCGAACCACCGTCCGCACCCAACGCCGATCGCTGTCTGGCTTCGGTTGCCACACTACACTCGCCAGCATTTTGTGCGGGAAATTCAAATTCGAAAGGCCTTTGTCATACCTCACATCGAATGGATCGAACTGCGCGTTCGTTCGCGGCGTCGCTTCGCCCTGTCCAAAGTCAATCGCCTTCGCCCAGGTCCAGCTCGCTCGAAACTCCACTCCCCCACGACTGCGCCGCCTTCCCTCAACGACCAGAGCGTTGTAACTCGCATTTGCGTTCGAAATAATATCCGTGATCGGCCCAAAGTCCGCGTTGATCCGCTGCGTATAGACCGGCAAAACAATGGTCTCTCCATCCTGAACCCCAACTCTGCCGGTTCCACCCTGAAGCTGAAAGATCTGTGTGTCCGTAGAAGGTGAGATATTAATGTCCACCGAGTTCGGCAACTGACGGTCGAGATTCAGCAGATAAGTTGCGCTGGCCACTACTCCTGCAGCTGCCTCGCGCTCTATCGTCAGGCTGCCCTGCTGCACGGCCGGCAGACGGAATCTGCGGTCGAAAACCATCGCAGAGGTCGTCGATCCCAATGCGGCTGGCGGAGTCGTCGTGTAAGCACATGCATACCCAAAACCCTGGTTCGCCACCTGCGGACAATTTGTAACCGTAGAAGGTAAGATTTGCACATTCGTCGCAGAGACGTTCGTCGCCGTATTCACCAGCGCGCTGCGAACCGTCGCGCCAGGCAGTCGCCCATAGAAGAGCCCATACCCCAACCGCATAACACCACGGCCAGCACCGAACGGCTGCCACGCAATCCCAACGCGCGGTCCGAAGTTGTTTCGGTCTTCAGGAAACACGCTCGTCGCGCCTGTCTGCCCAAACGCCGCGTCCACGGCCACATTAGGCTGTTGCGGCAATGGTAGAAGTTCATACTCATAACGCAATCCCGCACTCACCGTAAGACCGGGGCGCAGTCTCCAGTTGTCCTGCACAAACCCGGCCCACTCCTGCGTATGAAACGTAACCGCCTGCTGTCCGAAGCTCTGCGTGAATGAGCGGAAGCAGAAGTCATGCACCGACGCGGTAATCGATGGACACCCTCCATTCGGATACGCATTCACATTGAACGTATAGTCCGTGATCCAGTCCACCACGCCACCAGCATGGCCCGAGGTCGTCCCGCTGTCATAGTGAAACGCGCCCTCCAGATTATTCAGCGCGCTGATGTAGTCCCGCACCAGGCTGACATCCCCCCCGGCCTGGAGTTCATTGCGCCCCCGCGTCCATGTCAGGATATCGGCGACCTCGATCTTGCTCTCGTCTGGATACGCTTTACGTCCCAGCGATGACGACGTGCCGAACGTAAAGCCATCCGGACCAATCGCAACTTCGGGAGCATACCCTCCCGGTCCCACCGCAGGCTCCTGCGGCAAAGGCCTACTGGCCTCTTCGAACTGAAAGTCGCGCCCATACTGCACCCTAAGCTCATGACTCAGCTTCGGTGTCGCGGTCCACATCCATCGCCCCAGCACCGAATCAATTCGCGCGTAGCTGCTCCCCAGACTGCCCGTGCCCAGATCCACGACGGGTGCCGATCTCACCCCACCCGGTGCGCTTGATCTCGCGCGGTTGTACTGCACGCTCAATCGATGATGCGGCGCGGCCTGCCAATCCAGCTTGCCAAAGTTGATCGTCTGATCCTGACGCCTCGCCACTGTTCCCGTAAGACTATCCAGATAGTTCAACGCTGCATTGATCTTCGACGGCGTGACTCCACGGTTGGCCAGCAGCGACATCTGCGTCGGCGTCAGCGAGTAAAAGTTCGCATCCTCCGGCGTGGATATCGCCGGAAACCCGCGACGCTGCTGGTCGTAGGCATAGAAATAAAAGAGTTTATCCCGCACCACCGCGCCGCCGACGCTGCCTCCGAACTGCTGTCGCACATCATGCGGCTTCACGAATCCGCTGGTCACCACGCCATCGACATAATTCGTCGCGATAGAAAAAGGGTTCGTCGCACCCAGTGCACTCGCACGCAGCAGATAGAACCCTGACCCATGCATTTTGTTCGTTCCGCTCTTTGACACCGTTGTGATGATCCCGCCCGCGGCGTGGCCATACAGCGCCGAGTAGTTCTGCCCGCTCACGCGAAACTCCCGCACTCCCTCCTGCGAAAACGTGTACGCCATCCCCGAGTGCCGCCCATACCCACCTCCGCCATCCGCCGCGCCCACACTCACACGGCCCGATGATTCTGCCTCGGCTGCATCTTCAACCTCGGCACCGCTGTCGCCGCCCGTGCCGCGCGGCACAGCACCAAAGCTCTGGTCGTCGTCTCCACCGTCGATGCGGCTGCTGTTCTGCGTAGAGGCCGCGCCGCGAAAACTCAGCAGCCCCGCTCCCTCCGGATCGGCATTCACTGTCGGAGTCAGCAGAGCAAAGGTCTGCCACTGTCTGCCATTCACCGGCAGGCTTTCGATTTCATCCGCGGTCACCGTACTCGTCACAGCGGCGCTCGAAGTCTCATCGACACTCACCGCAGGCGTATCCTCTATGCGCGCCGTCACCGTCACAGCCGTCGTTAGGCCGCCGACACGAAGCCTCGCCTCCACAGAGGTCACGCCTCCAGCTTCGACCACCACCTTATCCAAAATCGACCGCTCGAACCGCGCATACTCGACAGTCATCTGGTAGTTCCCGGCGGAGACCCGCGCAACAAGAAACTCCCCTTTGCTCCCGGTCGTCGTCTTAATGACCCGGCCTGTCGCGACCTCCTGCACAAGAACCGAAGCACCGGCAAGAGCAGAACCGCTGGCATCGACGACAAAGCCGCTGATGGCCCCGTCCACCGCAGTCTGCGCACTCGCGCGCACCGCAAGCCCAACACTACCGCAGACCAACAGGCAGACCGTGACGATCTTCAGAACGATCGCGCGAGCACTCACGCGACCGGGACCAGACAACATGCACTCTCCCTGGAAACCTGTACCGCTCTGCACCGCAACCATGGGACGATCAAGAACAGATCATAGAGCTTTTACTGATGCGGGACAGAATATCCATACAAAACAAACTCCGCCCTGAGCAACTATTGAAGATTAGCCGCAGACTACCGAACTTCTTCAAATTAAGAAACCCCACTCCAGTGTTAGAAAGAAAAAGGGCGGCAGCCGAAGCCACCGCCCAATCGACCTAATCCAACAGTTAGAAGTTGAACCGAGTGGCGATCTCTATCTGGCGTGGCGTATAGAGGAAGCCGCTGTTGTTGCTGCTGGTGGGTACCTGGAAGGTACTGCTTTGGAAGGTTGCTACACCCAGGTTGTTGGCCGAACCACTGCTGAGCTTGTACGCCACAGTGCCAACGCCATCGATGTTCTGGTGGTTGGCGA
>Ga0302313_10000990_pt1 | contig 22620 bp, 19 predicted proteins | sample III_Palsa_N2_2_FD_200454 | JGI IMG/M metagenome (GOLD analysis project Ga0302313, IMG submission 200454) | Peat permafrost microbial communities from Stordalen Mire near Abisko, Sweden - III_Palsa_N2_2 | ecosystem: Environmental > Terrestrial > Soil > Palsa > Peat permafrost | place: Sweden...
GGATCTACCAGACCACCTCGTCAGGCCTCGAACGGGTCGAATACGAAGACACCGACCACTTCCAGGTGACCCGCAATTTCCTGAACCGAAGGCAAACGTTCCTGGATGTGCTGCTGGAGGAGGATCGGGGCGATTGAGGCCGAGACAATTTCAGACTGCGCCGGCCGCCGCCCATGTCCGGTTCAATGGCCCTGTCCAATTACGATCCACAGTCCCACAAGCGCCGCCACCACACCGACGCACAGGGCGATCAGAGTCCAGTAGGCGCGGGGGCGGGTCGCTTTGGCGATCACCCAGCCGTTCGGCAGCCAGACGCCGCCGAGCTGAATCATGACGCAAATATAGATGGCGCCGAGGACCGGGAGCACGAGCAGGGGATTGGCGATACCGCGCATGGCGTTTGCTCCGGACGCTCCGGCATTCGACTGTCAGCCTACTACCCAAGCGGCGGCCCTTGGAAGACGACGATTTTCGCTGACGCGTGGCGCGCTTCGCTCTACCGTTCGCCCAAATAAGACGGGGAGGGGACGATGAACCACTGGATGGCCAGATTGGCCGGCGGTTTGGCCGCCATTCTGTTGTCGGCGGGCGCCGCGAGCGCCGCGCCCGATCAGGCGACCATCGAAACCGGCCAGATCGCGGGCGTGATCGACCACGACGTGGTCTCCTTCAAGGGCATTCCCTTCGCCAAGCCGCCGGTGGGCGATCTGCGCTGGCGCGCGCCGCAACCGGCCGAGCCCTGGACCGGCGTCCGCGCGGCCGACAAATATGGCGCGCTTTGCATGCAGAAGATCAACACCAAGGACAACGGCGTCGGCCCGGCGCCGGCGTCGGAGGACTGCCTGACGCTGAATGTCTGGAAGCCGCTGCATCCGTCCAAACGCGCCCTGCCGGTCATGGTCTGGATCCACGGCGGCGGCCTGGTGAACGGCTCGGGCACCGCGGCCCTCTATGACGGCTCCGCCTTCGCCCGCAGGGACGTGGTGCTGGTGACGATCAACTACCGCCTCGGCCGGTTCGGCTTCTTCGCCCACCCGGCGCTCACCGCCGAAACCCCGAACGGGCCCCTGGGCAACTACGGCCTGATGGACCAGATCGCCGCCCTGCGCTGGGTTCAGCGCAACATCGCCGCCTTCAATGGCGACCCGCGCGACGTGACTTTGTTCGGCGAATCCGCCGGCGGTGTGTCGGTCAACCACCTGATGCTGGCGCCCGCCGCCCGCGGCCTCTTCATCCGCGCCATCGTCGAGTCCGGCGTGGGCCGCGAAACCTCCGCGCCCCTCCATACCAAAGGTCCCACCGGCGTCCCCTCGGCCGAAGACCAGGGCAAGGCCTTCGTGGCCAAACTGGGCGTCACCGGCGACAGCGTCGCCGCCCTGCGCGCCATCCCCGCCGACGCCATCGTCGCGGCCGGCGATCCCGACATGACCAAGAGCGAACTGATCGTGATCGACGGGGTCACCCAGACCATGGAAGTCGCCGACGGCTTTCGCCAAGGCCTGGAGATGAAAATCCCCTACATCGTCGGCTCCAACAGTCTGGAGCTGCCGGTCCCGCCCTCGATGATCGACACCTTCTTCGGCGGCGCCGGCCATATGACGCCTGAGGAAAAGGCCAAGATGGCGCAGGCCTATGGCGGCATGGACGCTTTCAACGCCAATGTGCTCAGCGACATCGTCTTCACCGAGCCGGCCCATTACCTGGCCCAGCTGCACGCCGCGAACGGCAATCCCACCTGGCTCTACCGGTTCTCGGTGCTGTCGCCGACCGCGCCCAAGATGCTGAAGGGCGCCCCGCACGCGTCTGAGCGGGAATATGTGTTCGACACCCTGGACGCCTCGCCCTGGCCGACGGTGGACGCCGACAAGCCGCTCGCCGCCGAAATGAACGCCTATTGGGCCGACTTCGCCAAGCACAGCGACCCGAACGGTGATCACCGCCCGCACTGGCCGCGCTATACGGCGGCCGGCGATGAGCTGCTCGACTTCACCAACACCGGCCCGGTGGCGGAAAAGACCCCGCGCGCCAATGTGCTCAAGGCCTTGGCGGCGCGTTATCCCCAGTAGGTCCCAGTAGCTCATGAGTAGCATGCGATGATTTCCGCCGTCCTGGCGACCCGCGACGACGCCCGCCGCCTGGGCGAGACCCTGGCCGCCCTGGTGCCGGCGGCGGTGGACGGCTTGGTGCGCCAGGTGATAATCGCCGATGCCGGCTCGACCGATCGGACGCTGGAAGTCGCCGACGACGCTGGCGCGACCCTTGTCAGCGGCGACCTGCGGGCGGGGATTGCCGCCGCGCGGGAGCGTTGGCTGCTGATCCTCGATCCCGGCGCGCGCCTTCCATCCGGTTGGGATGACCTCGTCCGAGCCCACATATCTGGCGGCGATCGAGCGGGTGTGATTCGCATCGGCCCTCGCCGCGGGTTGCTGTCGCTGATGGCGCCCGCGCCGGCGGTGGGTCTGCTGACCCCGCGCGGCGAGATCGGCGACGGCGCGACCCTGGGGGAGCTGGCGCGCAGCGCGCGGTCGCCGGCGACGCTGAAGATCGTGGCGCGGTTGGCGGTTTAGCTAAAATAGGTCCTCATCCTGAGGCGCCCGCCTTTGGCGGGCCTCGAAGGACGCACACGGCCGCCAGTGCGTCCTTCGAGGCTCGCTTTGCTCGCACCTCAGGATGAGGAGGTTTGAGGCGCCCGCGCAATTCAGCGCTCCGTCAGGTTCACCCCGGCCGCTCCGGCCGATCCACCCGCTCTTCCAGCATCAGCAGATCCGTCCAGGCCCGCTTCTTCGCCCCCGGCTGCCGCAGCAAAAACGCAGGATGCAGGGTCGGCATGGCCGGCAGGGTCATCGCCCCATCGCTCGACGTCCAGTCGAACCAGCGCCCGCGCAGGCTCAAAATCCCTTCGGACTTCTGTAGCACCGACTTGGCCGAAGCCCCGCCGGCCAGCAGCAGCACCTTTGGCTTCACCAGGGCGATCGACCGCTCCAGGAAGGGCTGACACACCATCTGCTCCTGAGGCGTGGGCGTGCGGTTGCCGGGCGGGCGCCAATAGACGGTGTTGGTGATGAAGACCCGCCCCGTCAGCCCCGCCGCCCCGATCATCTTGTCGAGCAGCTTGCCGGCGCGTCCCACGAACGGCAGGCCCTGCACATCTTCTTCCGCGCCGGGCCCTTCGCCGATCACCATCAGCGGCGCATTGGGCTCGCCCCGCGCGAACACCGCCTGGCGTGCGCCCTCGAACTTCAGCCCACAGCCGTCGAAGGCGGCGATGGCGGCGGCCAGCGCTTCCAGCGTCTCGCACTCGGCCGCCAGTCGCCGCGCCTCGGCGATGGCGGCGGAAATATCCGGCCCCTGGGCCGACGCCTGCGGTATCGCCTGCGCCTGCTCGGTTCGCGCAGTCCCCTGCGGCGCGGCGGCCCTGGGTGTGGGTTGGGGCGGGCGCACCCGCGCCGCCAGCCGGTCCACCGGCGCGTCCTCGTAGGACGTGTCCACGCCGGCGTCGGCCCAGAAAGCCAGCAGGCTTTCCAACGCCCGCGGATCGATGCCCGCGGCGTCGATCGGGGATTGTCCTTGACCGCGCATACGTCACCTTCCGATAAGTCGGTATGGGATGCAACGCGGCGCAGCCTCTGCGCCTGGGGACGAAATGACGATGAGTGACGAAGCCGAACGCGAGTCGATGGAATATGACGTCGTGATCGTGGGCGCCGGGCCGTCCGGCCTGGCCGCGGCGATCCGACTGAAACAGCTCGCCGCCGACGCGGGGACCGAGCTCTCCGTCGCCGTACTGGAAAAAGGCTCCGAAGTCGGGGCCCACATCCTGTCCGGCGCGGTCATCGATCCCAAGGCCATCACCGAACTCTGGCCGACCTGGAAGGAAGACGGGGCCCCGCTGGAGACCCCGGTCTCCAAGGACAAGTTCCTCATCCTCGGCCCGGCCGGCGAGTTCGACTTCAGCTTCGCCGTGCCCTTCATGCCGCCGTTCATGAACAATCACGGCAACTACATCGCCTCCCTGGCCAACGTCTGCCGCTGGATGGCGGAAAAGGCCGAGGGCCTGGGCGTCGAAGTCTACCCCGGCATGGCGGTCTCGGACCTGGTTTGGAACGACGACGGCTCGGTCAAGGGCGTGGTCGCCGGGGTGTTCGGCATCGGCAAGGACGGTGAGAAGAAGCCCGACTACCAGCCGGGCCTGGAGCTGCATGCCAAATACACCTTCATCGGCGAGGGCGTGCGCGGCTCGCTGGCCAAGGTGCTGCAGGCCAAGTTCGGCCTGAACGAGGGCAGCGACCCGCAAAAGTTCGGCATTGGCGTCAAGGAGCTGTGGCAGATCGATCCGGCCAAGTTCCAGCCGGGTCTGGTCCAGCACACCTTCGGCTGGCCGCTGAAGAACGACACCGGCGGCGGCACCTTCCTGTACCATTTCGGGGACAACTACGTGACCCTGGGGCTGGTGCTGCACCTGAACTACAAGAACCCCTTCCTGTCGCCCTTCGACGAATTCCAGCGCTTCAAACAGCATCCGTCGATCCGGCCGATGCTCGAAGGCGGCAAGCGGGTGGCCTACGGCGCCCGCGCCATCACCGAAGGCGGCTATCAATCGGTGCCCAAGCTCAGCTTCCCGGGCGGCGTCCTGATTGGTTGTTCCGCGGGCTTTGTGAACGTGCCGCGCATCAAGGGCAGCCATAACGCCATGAAGACCGGCATGCTGGCCGCCGAACAGGCCTTCGCCGCCATCCAGGCCGGCCGCACCAGCGACGAGCTGACCGAATACCAGACCGCCTACGAAAGCTCCTGGGTCGCCAAGGAGCTGAAGCTGGTCCGCAACGTCAAGCCGCTATGGTCAAAGTTCGGCACCCTGCTGGGCGTGGCGCTGGGCGGCTTCGACATGTGGGTCAACCAACTCACCGGCGGCTTCTCCTTTTTCGGCACCCTGCACCACACCAAGACCGATGCGGCCTCCACCGGCCTGGCCAAGGACTACAAGCCCATCGTCTATCCCAAGCCCGACGGGGTGATCTCCTTCGACAAGCTGTCGTCGGTCTTCATGTCCAACACCAACCACGCCGAGGATCAGCCGGCCCACCTGAAGCTGAAGGACCCGTCGATCCCGATCTCGGTGAACCTGCCGCAGTATGGCGAGCCGGCGCGGCTCTACTGCCCGGCTGGGGTCTATGAGGTGCTGTATGACGATGCGGGCGCCAACCCCCGCTTCCAGATCAACGCCCAGAACTGCGTCCACTGCAAAACCTGCGATATCAAGGACCCGTCGCAGAACATCGTCTGGACCACGCCCGAGGGGGGCGGCGGACCCAACTATCCGAACATGTAAGGCGCGCCTCGAACTTGTAGGACCTGCCTTGCGACGGCTGCATTTTGCGATCAGAACTTTGCGTATGAAATTGCTCAAAAGCCTTCTGGTCGTCCTTCCGCTCGCCGGGCTAGCCGCCTGCGCCGATGTGCCGGTGCAGACCGCCCAGGGGCCTGGGGCGGCCAGCGTCGCCTCCATCCCGGACGCCAACGACACCGGCTCGCTCTACGGCCTGTTTCTGGCCGGCCGCAAAGCGCTGAACGATGGTCATGGCCAGGTCGCCGCGGACTATTTCGCCAAGGCCTCGGAATCCGATCCGTCAGCGGCCTTCCTGCGGGAGCGGGCCTTCACCGCCGCCCTGATCGCCGGCGATGTTCACCGCGCCGCGGAGCTGGCGCCAGCGGAGGGCCAGGCCTCGCTGTCCGTGCAGCGGCTGGGTCAGTTGACCCGCGCCGTCGACGCCCTGGCGGATGGGGACGGACATAAGGCCCAGGCCGCGCTCGGCCCCGAGCCGCTGGGACCGCCGCATCGTGAGGCCAGCCTGCTGCTGGCGCCCTGGGCGGCCGCCTCGGCCGGCGACGTCAAGGCGGCGCTGACCTTGCCGGATTCACGCGGCGATCTGCTGATCACCGAAGTCTCGACCCTAGACCTGGCGCTGCTGTCCGAGCGATTCCATCATTATGACGAGGCCGAGGCCGCCTTTCATAAGCTCACGTCCGGCGGCGGAACCTCCGAAGCCAGCATCGTGGGCTATGGCGGCTTTCTCGAACGGCGCGGCCGCCGGGCCGACGCCCGGGCTCTCTACGACGCCGCGCTGAAGGTCGACGCGACCAATGCGCCGATCCGCGCGGCGCGCGACCGTGTGATCGCGGCCGGCGCGGCGCCGCCCCAGCCGACGCTCACACAGGGCGCCGCCCAGGCTTTGCTGGCCCCGGCCGCGGCCTATTTCGCCGAGCGCCAGCCGGAGCTTGGTCTGACCTATCTGCGTCTGGTGCTGCGACTCGACCCGGCGCGGGACGACGCCTGGCTGTTGTTGGGCGACACCCTGGTCGCCGCTGGCGATATGGATTCGGCCCGTCGCGCCTATGATCATATCCAGGCCGGTTCGCCGCAATATGTGGGCGCGCGCGGCCGGCTGATCCTGACCTATCAGGGCCCCGACGACGCGCCCAAGGCGCTGGCGATCGCCGAGGCCACGGTCAAGCAGGAGCCCAACGACGACGACGCCCTGGCCTTGCTGGCCGACAGCCTGCGCACCAGCGAAAAATACGATGAGTCCGCCAAGGTGCTGGACACCCTGATCGCCCACCAGGGCGACCACGCCGGCTGGCAGCTCTATTACATGCGCGGTGTGGCCCTGGCCCAGGCCGACCATTGGCCCCAGGCCGAGCCGGACCTGAAGAAGGCCCTGGCGCTGAAGCCGGACGATCCTGAAGTGCTGAACTATCTGGGCTTCTCCTGGGTCGACCGCGGAGAACACCTGGTCGAGGCCAAGGAGATGATCGAGAAGGCCGCCACCGCCCGACCGGACAGCGGCGCCATCATCGATTCCCTCGGCTGGGCCTATTTCAAACTCGGCGACTACAAGAACGCCGTCGCCCAGCTCGAACGCGCCGCTGGCCTCGAAGCCGCCGATCCCGACATCAACGACCACCTGGGGGACGCCTACTATCGGGTCGGCCGGGTGGTTGAAGCCCGCTACCAATGGCAGCGCGTGCTGACCCTGGATCCCAGCGTCACCCTGCGTCAGCAGGTCGAGATGAAGCTGAAGAGCGGCCCTGGCGCGCCCCTGACCGACAGGCCCGCCAATGTCGCCGCCACGGCGAACCATTCCGGATGAACCAAGGCGCTAGCGCCTTCGCGCCCGCGAAGGTGAACCTGTTCTTGCATGTGGCGCCCCCGGACGCGGCCCGCATGCATCCCTTGTGCAGCCTGATGGTGTTCGCCGATGTGGGCGACACGCTGACGCTGGAGCCGGCGCCATCGCTCACCTTGGCGGTCACGGGACCCTTCGCCGGGCAGGCGGGGGCGGGGGCCGACAATCTGGTGCTGCGCGCCGCCCAGGCGCTGCAGGAACAGCTTGGCCGGCCAGCCGCCTTCCACCTGACTCTGGACAAGCAGCTGCCCGTCGCCGCGGGCCTCGGCGGCGGCTCCAGCGACGCCGGCGCTGCGTTGCGCCTGCTCGGCCCGGCCATGGGCCTTGTGGCTGACGACGGCCTGCTGATGACTATCGCGACCCGCCTGGGCGCGGACGGCGCCGCCTGTCTGTATGGTCGGCCCCTGATCGGCGAAGGCTATGGCGAGCGCCTGTCGCCGCCGCCTCAGTTGCCGCAATTGCACGCCGTCTTGGTCAATCCCGGCGTGCCGTCCAGCACCCCAGCCGTCTATCGCGCCTATGACCAGCAGGATGGCGCGGGCGACGCCGAGCGTCCCATTCTGCCGGCCACCTTCAAGACGGCGCGTGAGGTGGCGGAGGCGATGTCGCGCCTGCGCAACGATCTGCAGACGCCGGCTATTGCGCTGAACCCGGCCATAGGCGAGGCGATCGCCCTGTTGTCCGCCCAGCCACAGACACTGCTGGCGCGGGTGTCGGGCTCCGGCGCGACCTGTTTTGGCCTCTGCGATGGCGAGGCCGAGGCCGCGGCTCTGGCGGCGCGGCTCGTGTCGCTGCAACCCACCTGGTGGATTCGCCCCTGCCGCCTCGGCGGGCCTTGGGGCTAGCGCCGGCGCTGGCCCCCACCGTCGCTTCGCGGATGGTCTCCCCCTCTCGCTTCGCGCGGGGGGAGGAGAAGAGACGTTCCGCCTCCCACGCGAGCGCAGCGAAGACAGGGGGAGGTGGCGGGGCGCGCAGCGTAGCGAAGCGACCTGACGGTGGGGGCTAGCTGATCAAACACCGTCTCTAATCGCGTTCAGTCTCGCCCCCAAAACGAAACGGGGGACCCGAAGGCCCCCCGCGCTTACGCTCGAACTCGGTGGTCTGACGAGGCCCCCCGGAGGGCGGACCTCGCCGAACCGATCCTTAGCCGTGCACGACTTCCCCGTGCAGGTTGATGTCCAGGCCTTCTTCCTCGACTTCCTCGCTGACGCGGATGCCGATGGTGTACTTCAACACCGCCAGGATGATGAAGGACATGACCAGGCAGTAGACGAACACCGCACCGACGTCTTCGAACTGAAGGACCATCTGGTGGGGGTTGTGGTCGTAGATCCAGCCCTTGCCGGCCGAGTTGATCGCGTTCTTGGCGAACACGCCGGTCAGGATGGCGCCCAGGGCCCCGCCCACACCGTGCACGCCCCAGCAGTCGAGCGCGTCGTCGTAGCCGATCATCTTCTTCACATGGACGGCGGAGAAGTAGCAGACGATACCGGCGGCGATGCCGATATAGAGGGCGCCTTCAGCATCCACGAAGCCGGAAGCCGGGGTGATGGCCACGAGGCCGGCGACGGCGCCGGAGACCATGCCCAGGACCGAAGGCTTCTTGGAGATGATCCATTCCATGCCCATCCACGCCAGGGTGGCGGCGGCGGTGGCGATTTGGGTCGCGGCCGCGGCCATGCCGGCGTTGACGTTGGAGGTGACGGCGGAGCCGGCGTTGAAGCCGAACCAGCCGACCCACAGCAGCGAGGCGCCGATGACCGAATAGGCCAGGTTATGCGGCGCGAAGTTCTCAGTGCCGAGACCCTTGCGCTTGCCGAGCATCAGCGCGGCGACGAGACCAGCCGTACCGGCGTTCAAGTGAACCACGGTGCCGCCGGCGTAGTCGAGCGCGCCAGCGGTGCCGAGCCAACCACCACCCCAGACCCAGTGGGCGATGGGGCAGTAAACGAGCAGCAGCCAGGAGCCCATGAACAGCAAGAAGGCAGAATACTTCATCCGGTCCGCCAGCGCACCGGCGATCAGGGCCGGGGTGATGATGGCGAACGTCATCTGGAAGAACATGTAGACCGATTCAGGAATGGTCGGCGCGAGCGTGCTCGTCGCGTTCAATCCCATCGGCTTCAACATGATGTACTTGAAGCCGCCCAGATAGGCGTTGTGCGAGCCCCCATCCGTGAAGGCGATCGAATAGCCGACGATCATCCAAAGAACGGTGATCAGGGCGGTGGCGCCGAAGCTCTGGGCCAGGGTGGCCAGGATGTTCTTCTTACGCACCATGCCGCCGTAGAACAGCGCCAGGCCCGGGATGGTCATCATCAGCACGAGGACCGAGGAGGTCAGCATCCAGGCGGTGTCGCCGGAGTCGATCTTGACCGGGGCCGGAGTCGCCGCGGGCGCCGGCGTGGCTGCGGCCGGAGCCGCGGTGGCGGCCGCCGAGGCGGTTGCGGCGGCGGAAGACGCTGGCGCGCCCGAGGCCGTTTGGGCGAGGGCGGGCGCTGCGATAAGCGCTCCCGCCATCGTCGCGGCGAGCATGAAGCCCGCTAGCGGTTTGAATCTAGAGCTTTTCATACGTGGTTATCCCCTTAGTCCCCAGTGTTTGCGGATCTTAAAGTGCGGCTGAGCCTGTTTCGCCCGTGCGGATGCGAACTGCCTCATCCACCGCGAGCACAAAGATCTTACCGTCGCCGATTTTCCCGGTACCGGCGGCCGATTTGATCGCCTCAATCGCCTTGGCGGCGGCGCTGTCATCCACCACCGCTTCCAGCTTCACCTTTGGCACGAAGTTCACTTGGTACTCCGCGCCGCGGTAAATCTCAGTCTGACCCTTTTGGCGGCCGTAGCCCTTGACCTCGGAAACCGTCAGCCCTTCGACGCCGGCTCCGACAAGGGCTTCACGCACCTCGTCGAGCTTGAAGGGTTTAACGATCGCCATGATCAACTTCATCCAGCCGCTCCGCTGGGCGAACCTTCGAAGGCGCGCCTCGGTTTTTTCAAATTCGCGTCGAGGACAGGCCGCGAGGCCACGCCCGCTCAGCGCCTACTCAACGCTAACCGCGCCGGACGAGCGGCGGGACGCGGACCGCCTGAAACGGGAATTTTTGGAAACCAGCGCCCAAATTTTAGGCGACAACCGTAGCTTCCGCCAAAAAATTGACCTGAAATGTGGCGCTGACGATGTCGCGAGGGCGGCTTAAGCACCTCTTGATGCTGCGAAATCGGGCGCCAGATCGCTGCCGCAAGGTCAAGCTTGGGTCGGCGCCTCAAGGACGATCAGCGACCTCACGAACCCGTGATTGCGGGCAACCATGCCCTGGCTCGCGCGTAGTTTGGGGCAGCCGGAAGCGCCCCCATCCGGCCTAAATCAAACCGCGAGACAGAACGATGAACCGCAAATATCTCATGATGGCCGCCGTGGCGGCCGCCCTGGCGGGTCCGATGGCCGCGCACGCTCAGCAAGCCGACCAATCCGCTCCCCAACAAGCGGCGCCCCAACAGGCGCCCATGCCGAACACCCAGAACACGTCCACCGCCACCCCGGCGACTCAGGATGCGACTCCGGCCTCGGCCACCGTCCCCGCCGACACCACCAGCCCGGCCGCGCCGACCACCGCGGACGCCAGCGGCGCCCAGGTCGTCTCCAACGGCCCGGTCGCCGACACCCCCGCCAACCGCGCCAAATACGGCAAGCCGATGAGCATGGCTGGCCGCATGACCAAGCCGGCCGGCAACTGATTAAGGCGCGAACGCGCTAAGCTAGGCTTGATGCATAAGTCGGCGGACCCTATGGTCCGCCGGCTTTTTTTGCGCCGCCGCAAAGCCCGCTGGATCACCGCTTCAAGCCATCATGTCCTCCGCTCATCCGCTTTCGTTTCAGGACCTGATCCTGAAACTTCATGACTATTGGAGCCGGCAGGGCTGCGTGATCCTGCAGTCCTATGACACCGAGGTCGGCGCCGGCACGCTCAACCCCGCCACGGTGCTGCGCGCCCTCGGCCCCAAGCCCTGGCGCGTCGCCTATGTGCAGCCCTCGCGCCGTCCGGCCGACGGCCGCTTCGGCGAAAACCCCAACCGGCTGCACCAGCACCACCAGTATCAGGTGATCCTGAAGCCCAACCCGCCCGACATGCAGCAGCTCTATCTCGGCTCGCTGGAGGCGGTCGGCATCGATCCGGCCCTGCACGACATCCGCTTCGTCGAGGACGACTGGGAAAACCCCACCGTCGGCGCCTGGGGCCTGGGCTGGGAAGTCTGGTGCGACGGGATGGAAGTCACCCAATACACCTACTTCCAGCAGGTCGGCGGCCTGGACGTGGCCCCTGTCGCCGGCGAGCTCACCTATGGGCTGGAGCGGCTGTCGCTCTATGTCCAGGGCGTCGAGAACGTCTATGACCTGGCCTACAACGACAGCCAGAGCCCGGACTTCCAGACCTATGGCGACGTCTTCCTGAAGAACGAGCAGCAGTTCTCGTCCTTCGAGCTGGAGCACGGCAATGTCGACCTGTTGCGCAAACAGTTCGAGGAATTGGAAGCTGAAGTGAAGCGGCTGCTCGCTTGCGTCGACCGCCAGGGCAACGCCCTGGTGCTGCCCGCCTACGACCATGTTCTAAAGGCCAGCCACACCTTCAACCTGATGGACTCCGCCGGCGCCATCGCCGTCGCCGAGCGCCAAAGCTACATCGGCCGCGTCCGCGACCTGTGCAAAGCCTGCGCCCTGGAATGGGTGAAGCAGCAGGGCGTGGCGGCTTAACTCATGCCCCAGCTCCTTCTCGAACTCTTCAGCGAAGAAATCCCCGCGCGCATGCAGGTGCAGGCGGCGCGCGACCTGGAACGCCTGGCCCGGGAAAAACTGGCCGAGGCCGGCTTCCTGCCCGAGGCCATGGCCAGTTTCGCCGGCCCGCGCCGCCTGACCCTGGTGGTCGAGGGCCTGCCGCTCGCCCAGGCCGACCGCACCGAGGAACGCAAAGGCCCCCGTGTCGGCGCCCCCGACCAGGCCATCGAAGGCTTCCTGCGATCCACCGGCCTGACCCGCGACCAGCTCACCGAACGTGACGGCGTCTGGTTCGCCGTCATCGCCCGCACCGGCCGGGCCACGGCGGACATCATCGCCGAGATGGTCGACCAGATCGTCCGCACCTTCCCCTGGCCCAAGTCGATGAAGTGGGGCACGGGCTCCCTGCGCTGGGTGCGGCCGTTGCAGCGCATCCTCTGCGTCTTCGCCGGCGAGCTGGTCCCGTTCGAGATCGACGGCATAACCTCGTCCGACCTGGCCGAAGGCCACCGGGTGATGGGTTCGCGCCAGACCTTCCGCGCGCGCAATTTCGATGACTACGCCGCCGGCCTGAAGGCCAACTTCGTCGTGCTCGACTCCGCCGAGCGCAAGGCGCGGATCATCGCCGACGCGCGCCAGCTCTGCTTCGCCCGCAACTTGGAGCTGGTCGAGGACGAGGGCCTGCTGGATGAGGTCGCCGGTCTGGCCGAATGGCCGACGCCGATCCTGGGCAATATGGACCCGGCCTTCCTGGATCTGCCGCCGGAGGTGATCCGCACCTCCATGCGCACCCACCAGCGCTATTTCGCCGTCCGCGATCCGGCGACGGGCAAGCTCGCCCCCCACTTCGTCTCGGTCGCCAATATCGAAGCCATCGACGGCGGCGGCGCCATCGCCCACGGCAACGCCCGGGTGTTGTCGGCGCGGCTCAGCGACGCGAAGTTTTTCTGGGACGAGGACCGCAAGGTCCGCCTGGAAGACCGGCTGGAAAAGCTGAAAGGCGTCACCTTCCACGCCAAGCTCGGGACGATGTACGAGCGGGTGGAGCGGGTTGAGGCGCTGGCAAGAGAGATCGCGCCGCTGGTCGGGGCTGATCCGGAGTTGGCTGCGAAGGCAGCGAAGCTGGCCAAGGCGGACCTAGTGTCGGGACTAGTCGGAGAGTTCCCCGAGCTTCAGGGCGTCATGGGCGGCTATTACGCTCGTCACGAACGCCTGCCCGATGTGGTGGCGGAGGCCATCCGCGACCATTATCGACCACAGGGCCCGAGCGACGCGGTCCCGAGGGCGCCGGTATCAATCGCTGTGGCGCTGGCTGATAAGTTGGACACCCTGGTTGGCTTCTTTGCCATCGATGAGAAGCCCACCGGTTCGCGGGATCCCTTTGCGCTGCGTCGGGCCGCGCTAGGTGTCATTCGGATCGTGCTCGACTCTGGCGTCCGCGTTTCGCTCAAGATCATCGTGGCTAACCAATGCGTCTCTCTCGCGGCTCAGTTGACGCAGTCGCGAGTCGACGCACGCGCTGCGCGGAAGTTCGAAATCGAGCGCGAACTCGATGCCGATCCCATCGTCGTGGAGCCCATGAACATTGCCGTTCGGCAAGGCGCCGGCATGTACACCGAGGCAAACAAAGTCTCGATTGAGGTCCTCGCCTTCTTCGCCGACCGCCTGAAAGTCCTCCTCCGCGACCAAGGCAAGCGCCACGATCTCGTCGACGCCGTCTTCGCCCTCGGCGACGACGACCTCGTCCGCATCGTCGCCCGCGTGGACGCCCTTAGCGAATTCCTCACGACCGACGACGGGGCCAATCTGCTGGCCGGCTACAAGCGCGCCGCCAACATCCTCAAGGCCGAGGAGAAGAAGGGGCCGCTGCCCGAAGGTCCCGCCGTACGGATGCCCTTCCCGCCACAAGAGGAGCGGACGCTGATCGACACGCTCACCGAGATCGAACCCTCGATCGAGCAGGCGCTGTCTGACGAAGACTTCGCCGGCGCCATGCGCTGGCTGGCCTCCCTGCGCGCGCCGGTGGACGCCTTTTTCGACAAGGTGCTAGTGAACGCCGATGACGCAGCGGAACGCGCCAACCGTTTGCGGCTTTTGATCCAGGTCCGCGACGCCATGGGCCGGGTCGCGGACTTTTCGTTGATCGCGGGCTGAGGATTTATCTGAGGGATCGTAACCCCTCACCCTCCCAGGCTTCGCCTGGGCCCCTCCCTCTCCCTTCGGGAGAGGTGTGGGAGCACGCTTTGAAACACCTCTCCCGAAGGGAGAGGGAGGGGCCCGCCGCTTAGCGGTGGGAGGGTGAGGGGTTACGCTCTCGCCGGACAAAACTGGAGACGACACCCTATGCCGGCTGACACCGCTGTGATCGATCGCTGGGTCTACGCTTTTGGTGGCGGGATCGCCGATGGCGATGCGTCGATGAAGAATCTGCTCGGCGGCAAGGGCGCGAACCTCGCCGAGATGAGCGCGCTCGGCCTGCCCGTGCCCCCCGGCTTCACCATCACCACCGAGGCCTGCGTCCACTATTACAGCAACGGCTCGACCTATCCCGCCGCGCTCAAGGCGCAGGTCGAGGCAGGCCTGGCCACGGTCGAAAAACTCACCGGCAAAAAGTTCGGCGACGCGGCCCTCCCGCTATTGGTCTCGGTGCGCTCGGGCGCCCGGGCTTCCATGCCGGGCATGATGGACACGGTGCTGAACCTCGGCCTCAACGACGAGACGGTCGAGGGCCTGGCCAAGCTCAGCGGCGACCGCCGCTTCGCCTTCGACAGCTATCGCCGCTTCATCCAGATGTATTCCGACGTGGTGCTGGGCCTGGATCACCACATGTTCGAGGAGATCCTCGACGACAAGAAGGACCAGCTCGGCGTCACCATCGACACGGCCCTCAGCGCCGAGGACTGGGAAGAGGTGGTCGCCGGCTACAAGAAGGCCGTGGCCCGCGATCTCGGCCGCCCCTTCCCGCAGGACCCGCAGGACCAGCTCTGGGGCGCCGTCGGCGCCGTCTTCGCCAGCTGGATGAACGATCGGGCGAAATTCTATCGCCGCATGCACGACATCCCCGAAAGCTGGGGCACGGCGGTGAACGTCCAGTCGATGGTGTTCGGCAATATGGGCGAGACCTCGGCCACCGGCGTCGCCTTCACCCGCAACCCCTCCACCGGCGAAGCCAAACTCTATGGCGAGTTCCTGATCAACGCCCAGGGTGAGGACGTGGTCGCCGGCATCCGCACGCCCCAGGCCCTGACCCAAGCCGCCCGCGAGGAGATGGGCGAGACCTCGCCCTCCATGGAAGAGGCGATGCCGGAGGTGTTCGCCCAGTTCAAGGCGGTGGTCGAGCGGCTGGAACGCCACTACCGCGACATGCAGGACATCGAGTTCACGGTGGAGCGTGGGTCGCTCTACATGCTGCAGACCCGCAGCGGCAAACGCACCGCCAAGGCGGCGCTGAAGATGGCCGTGGAAATGGCCGCCGATGGCCTGATCACCGAGCATGAGGCGGTGATGCGGGTCGAGCCCATGTCGCTGGACCAGCTGCTGCATCCCACCATCGACCCCGACGCGGCGCGCGACATCATCGCCACCGGCCTGCCGGCCTCGCCCGGCGCGGCGACCGGCATTGCGGTGTTCGATAGCGCCGAGGCCGAACGTCTGGGCTCAGCTGGGACGGCGGTGATCCTGATCCGCGAGGAGACCTCGCCGGAAGACATCCACGGCATGCACGCGGCCAAGGGCATCATCACCGCCCGGGGCGGCATGACCAGCCACGCGGCGGTGGTCGCTCGGGGCATGGGCCGGCCTTGCGTCTCCGGCGCCGGCGAAATGCAGATCAACGGCAAGGCGGGGACCTTCCGCGCCCGGGGCCGGGTGTTCAACGCCGGCGACCTGATCACCATCGATGGCTCCAGGGGCGAGGTGATGGCCGGGTCGGTGAAGATGGTCGAACCGGAACTGTCCGGCGACTTCGCCGCCCTGATGACCTGGGCGGACAAGGCCCGCCGGCTCAAGGTCCGCGCCAACGCCGAGACCCCGCTCGACGCCCGCACCGCCCGCCAATTCGGCGCCGAGGGCATCGGCCTGTGCCGCACCGAACACATGTTCTTCGACGCCGAGCGCATCGCCGCCGTGCGGGAAATGATCCTGGCCGATGACGAGAAGGGCCGCCGCGCGGCCCTGGCCAAGATCCTGCCGATGCAGCGGGCCGACTTCGTCGAGCTGTTCACCATCATGGCCGGCCTGCCGGTCACCATCCGCCTGCTCGACCCGCCGCTGCACGAATTCCTGCCGCATACCGAGGAAGAGGTGAGGGCGGTGGCCGAGGCCACGGGCCTGGACGCCGCCAAGCTGTTGCAACGCGCCAACGACCTGCATGAGACCAACCCCATGCTCGGCCACCGCGGCTGCCGCCTGGGCGTCTCCTATCCCGAAATCTACGAAATGCAGGTGCGCGCCATCATCGAGGCCGCGCTGGAGATCGCCGCCTCCGGCAAGGAAGCGCCCGTGCCGGAAATCATGCACCCCCTCGTCGCCAAGGGCGAGGAGATGAAATACCTGCGCGAGCTCACCGACCGCACCGCCAAGGCGGTGATGGCCGAGAAGGGCGCCACCATCGAGTATATGGTCGGGACCATGATCGAGCTGCCGCGCGCCGCGATCCGGGCTGGCGACCTGGCCGAGACCGCCGAATTCTTCTCCTTTGGCACCAACGACCTGACCCAGACCACCTTCGGCATCAGCCGTGACGACGCCGCCAAATTCCTCGGCGCCTATATCGACAAAGGCATCTTCGAGAAGGACCCCTTCGTCAGCATCGACGTCGAAGGCGTCGGCGAACTGGTCAAGCTGGCGGCGGAGCGCGGCCGCAAGACGCGTCCGGACATCAAGCTCGGCATCTGCGGCGAACACGGCGGCGACCCCGCCTCCATCGCCTTCTGCGAAGCCGCGGGCCTGGACTATGTGTCATGTTCGGCGTTCCGGGTGCCGATCGCACGGTTGGCGGCGGCGCAGGCGGCTTTGGCGAAGCGCTAACTAGAGCTTCCTCCTCACCCCCGAGCGAAGCGAAGAGAGGGGGAGGTGGATTTGCGCATAGCGAAGCGGCGCGCAAAGACGGTGGGGGCCACCCCACTGTAGGCATCGCAGACTCTGACGAAAGTGGCTCAATAACTGCTGGCGCTGGCCCCCACCGCCGTCGGACTGCGCCGCGCTCGCCCGCCGCCACCTCTCTTCGCTTCGCTCGGGGGTGAGGAGAAGGGCGGCGATTGGACGTGGCGTATTGCCGGTTTGGCCAAACCATAGACCAAGCTACACTCCCCCAAATGTCAGGGGAGACACACCGATCATGAGTGATCCAGCGCTCGAGGCGCACGAGCACGCCGAGCATGCCGAACACGCGGCGCATGAGAACAATCCCTTCATTTCGCTGGTCTCGATCACCATCGCCCTGCTGGCGGTGGTCGCCGCGGTGACCGGCAGCCTGGAGACCATCGAGGACGGCAGCGCCATCATCGACGCCAACAAGGCCGTGCTGGCCCAGGATCAAGCCACCGACCAGTGGGACTTCTACCAGGCCAAGAGCCTGAAAAAGCACATGTACACCATCGCCGCGGCGTCCGGAGGCGCCAACGCCGACAAGTTCGCGGCCATCGCCAAGAAGGAAGGCGACGACGCCGAGGGCGTGCAGACGGAGGCCAAGAAGCTGGAGGCCGAGCGCGAGACTCTGCTGGGCGAAAGCCGCGCCCACGAGTCGCGCCACCACCGCCTCAGCCTTGGCGCCACCCTGCTGGAGATCGGCATCGCCATCGCCACCATCGCCATCATCACCCGCCACCGCATCACCTGGGTCCTGTCGGCCATTCTCGGTTTGGCCGGCGCGGCGGTCGCGGTGCTGGCCTTCCTGCCGGTGGGACTTCCGTTTCTCTGAGCGTTCAGGTCTTCGCCGCCCAAATTTCCCGCTTCGCCGAACGAAGGTCTGCGAGTCTGGCGGATTGGCGTGGACTTCCTGCGTCCGTCCGGTCCTACTGTTAAGCCAGACCGGGCGGAGCGCGATCCTTGGCTGACGACAGCCTTCCTATCCGCGGCATACCGCCCATCGGCTACGGGCTGCTGCATTTGCCCGGCGGATTGGCGTCCGGCTTTGTCGGCGTAACGCTGGGGCCGATGCTGCACAGGCATGGCGTCAGCGTCACCGCCATCTCGACCATGATCGGCCTGGGCCTCCTGCCCACCACCTTGCGGTTCCTGATGGGGCCTTTCGTGGATATGACCCTGTCTTCGGTGCGCTGGTATTTCCTCTGCACGGCGCTGCTCATCGCCGCCCTACTCATCGTGCCCTTCCTGCCGCTGGACGCACGATCCATTCCACTGCTCGACATTCTGGTCTTCTGCGCCGGCGTGGCGGCGCAGGGGGCGGCCTGCGCGGCGGCGGGCGCCATGGCGCTCACGGCGCCCAACGCGCAGCGCGGCGCCATCGCCGGCTGGCTGAACGTCGGTACGCTCAGCGGCGTCGCCTTCGGCGGCGGCGGCAGCCTCTGGCTGGCCACCCACGCCGGCGGCATTGCGACCGCTTGCATCGTCCTCGCCCTGATCTGCGCCGCCTGCGCGGCGCCGGCGCTCCGGTTTCGGATTCCACCCATCCACCATGGGACCGGCGCCACGGCCAAGGCGCTGGAACTGGGCGGCGCCCTGGTCGCCGTCCTGCGCACGCGCCAGGGCGTGCTGGTCTGCCTGGCCTCGGTCATCCCCTGCTCGCTCGGGGTCTCCGCCACCCTCCTGCCCTCGGTCGCGGGCGACTGGCATGTATCGACGGACATGGTCGCCCTGGTCACCGGCGCCCTGGCCGGCTTCACCACCGCGCCGGGCTGTATCCTCGGCGGCTACCTCTGCGACCGCTTCCCCAGGCGCATCGTCTACATCTGGTCGGCCGTGGCCTATGCGGCGGGCCTGACCATCCTGGCGCTGGCGCCGCATACGCAGGGATGGTTCGTCGGCATGGTGCTGATCAACGCCTTCATGCTTGGCGTCGGCTACGCCGGCATTTCGGCGGTGATCTTCGACTGCCTGGGTCTGATCGGCGCGGCGACCATTTCCGCGGTCCTCTCCAGCGTCTGCAACGTGCCGGTGGTGGTCATGGTCATGATCGTCGGCCGGGTCCAGACCGCGCACGGCTCGACCGCCATGCTGCTTACGGAAGCCGGCGCGGCGGTGGTCAGCATCGCAGGCTATGCGGCTCTGGCCTGGCTTTGGAAGCCTGGCGGCGCTGTCATCCCCACTGTGATGGCGGGCGCGCAGAGCGCCTGAATCCGTTCATCCCGGCATTCGCCAGAATGAACGGACTGACTCAGCGCTTTTTCACGAACACCGTGCCCGCCGAATAGCCCGCGCCGAAGGAGCAGATCAGGCCCAGGTCGCCGCTGACCATGTCGTCGGAATGGGTGTGGAAGGCGATGATCGAGCCGGCCGAGGAGGTGTTGGCGTACTCGTCCAGGATGATGACGTTCTCTTCCGGGGTCGGGTCGCGGCCCAGCACCTTACGGCCGATCATCTCGTTCATGTTGATGTTGGCCTGGTGCAGCCACATCCGCTTCAGGGCCGTCGGATCCAGGCCGATGTCCGAGGCGTGTTCCACGATCATCTCCGAGACCATCGGCACCACTTCGCGGAACACCTTGCGGCCCTCCTGCACGAACAGCTTGTCGGCCTTGCCGATCCCCTCGGGCGCGGCGTTGTTCAAGAAACCGAAGTTGTTCCTGATATTGTTGGAGAACTGGGTCTTCAGCCGTGTGCCCAGGATGTCCCAGCCGACGCCGGCGCCGGCCTCATCCTTGGCCTCGACGATAACCGCCGTCGCCACATCGCCGAAGATGAAGTGGCTATCCCGATCCTTGAAGTTCAGGTGGCCGGAGCAGATTTCCGGATTGACCATCAGCACCGCCTTGGCCGAGCCGGCGGCGATGAAGTCGTGCGCGGTCTTGATGCCGAAGGTGGCCGACGAGCAGGCCACATTCATGTCGAAAGCAAAGCCGCCGATGCCCAGAGCGTTCTGGATCTCGACCGCCATGGCCGGATAGGCGCGCTGCATGTTGGAGGCGGCGCAGAGCACGGCGTCGATCTGGCTGGCAGGCTTGCCCCAGCGTTCGATCGCCTCGCGCGCGGCGGCCACGGCGATTTCGGCCAGGACCGAGATTTCTTCGTTGGGCCGTTCGGGGATGATCGGTCGCATGATCTCAGGATCGACCAGGCCGGTCTTGTCCATCACGAACCGGGACTTGATGCCCGAAGCCTTGAGGATGAATTCGGGCGATGACGGCGCCAGCGCGGTTACCTCGCCGGCGGCGATCGCCCCGGCGTTGGCGGTGTTGAACCGCGCCACATAGGCGTTGAAGGTCTCTACCAGCTCTTCATTGGAAAGGGCGTTTGGCGGGGTGAACAGGCCGGTCGCGGCAATGACGGCGGAAGGCAATGGGGAACGTCTCCTCCTGGTTTGCGCCCTGATAGCACGGTTGGCCCTGGTGGCGCCTTAGTCACATAACGGCGACACGGACCGCACATTTTTGCCACGGGAGGGACCTGAAAGGGGCCCATGTGCGTTTGAATGTCCAGGCTGGGCTGGCGGGGTAAAAAAGTCTCTCAGCAAAGTGGAGTAACAGTATGAAATTGTTTTTGATCGCCGCGGCGAGCGTTGCGGCTCTGGCCGTGTCGGCCCCGGCCATGGCGCAGATGGCCCCCTTCAACAATGTCAGCCTATACGGGAACGTGGGTTGGACCGACTTCAGCGGCGCCGGCACCGATCTCAGCGCCATCACCGGCCGTCTCGGCGCCCGGTTCGGCCAATATGTCGGTATTGAAGGCGAGCTGTCCGGCGGCATCGGTAACCGCGACGACAATGGCGCCAGCGCGCACCTGGCCAACCAGGAAGCCGTCTACGCCATCGGCTTCCTGCCGGTCATGCCGAACGCCGACCTGTTCGCCCGGATCGGTTATGGCCAATCGGACTACCACCTGTCGCAGAACGGCAATAATTTCGGCGGCCATGAAAACAGCGTCAACTACGGCGTCGGTGGCCAGTACTTCTTCGACCGCTCGAATGGCGTTCGGTTGGACTACACCCGCGAGGAAACGACGTCCGACCATGGTCCGGATTCGAACCTGTTTGGCGTCTCCTACGTCCACAAGTTCTAGAAACGAGCCTCAATCGGCCTCATGAAGAATGGCGCGCGCCTTTGGGTGCGCGCCATTTTTCTTGACGGATGCTCGGGCGGCGGCCGACTAAGGCGTCGTGGACCTGAGCTTTCTCATCAAAACTGGCGCTTCCGGCCTCGCCATCGCCCTGCTGGTCGCCCTGGCGGCCTGGGCGCGAATCGCCCGTCCGACGCCTGAGCTTGATGAGGCCGCGGTGCGCGACATCCTGGCGTTCGAGTTTCCCGGCGTGCAGGCCGCCGCCTGCTGGATCGCCGCGGACGGGCGCGGCGCTATTCTCCGCGCGGGGGATGAGGCCTTCATCGTCTATCGCATCGGCGACGGCTATGTGGCCCGGTCCGCGCCCTGGGCGCTGCTCGCCAAGGCTGCGCCGAAGAATGGCGCCATCGACCTTCGTCTCGCCGACGTCGGGGCGCCGCGCGCCCGGTTCAAGCTGGGTGAGGGCGCCGCCTGGCCCCCAGCCTTCGAGGCCGCCGCATGACCTTCGACCCTGTCACCCTGGCCACGCCCTTCTTCATCCTGTTGGTCATCGCCGAAATCCTGGCGGCCAAGTTCGCCAAGACCCGCACCCACTATGAGGCGCGAGACACGGCGACTTCCCTGGCCATGGGGCTGGGCAGCACCGTCGCGGGCGTGCTGATCGGCGGCCTGGTGGCCGGCGTGACCCTGTGGGTCTATCAGCACCGCGTCTTCACCATCCCCATGACCGCCGTCTGGGCCTGGCTGGCGATCTTCTTCCTGGAGGACCTGACCTACTACGGGTTCCACCGTCTCAGCCACGAGCGACGGTTCTGGTGGGCGGCGCATGTGAACCACCACTCGTCCCAGCACTACAATCTGTCGACCGCCCTGCGCCAGACCTGGACCGGCGGGATCAACGGCACCTGGCTGCTCTGGATGCCGCTGGCCTTCCTGGGCTTTCCGCCAGCGATGATCGCCATCGAAAAGGGGATCAGCCTTGTCTACCAGTTCTGGATTCACACCGAGGCGATCAAGCGGCTACCGGCGCCGGTCGAGGCGGTCTTCAACACTCCCTCGCACCACCGGGTCCACCACGCCCGCAACCCGCGCTATCTGGACCGCAACTACGCCGGCATCCTGATCATCTGGGACCGGATGTTCGGCACCTTCGAGCCGGAGTTGGACGAGGAGCCGCCCCGCTATGGCATCGTCAAGAACCTGGGCGATTTCAACATCGTCCGCGTCGCCTTCCACGAATGGATCGGCATCGGCCGCGACCTGACCAAGGCGCGCTCGGCGCGTGACGTGCTGGGCTATGTGTTTGGCCCGCCAGGCTGGCGGCCGGACGGTGAGGGGACGACCTCGGAGGATTTGCGGCGGGCGTGGCGGGAGCGGGTGGGGGCTGAAACAGACGGTTGATCAGCGCTCGATCGTCCCCTCGGCGCTAGCCCCCACCGTCTCGCTGCGCGAGCCACCTCCCCCTCTCTTCGCTTCGCTCGCGGGGGAGGA
>Ga0302313_10000993_pt1 | contig 22599 bp, 14 predicted proteins | sample III_Palsa_N2_2_FD_200454 | JGI IMG/M metagenome (GOLD analysis project Ga0302313, IMG submission 200454) | Peat permafrost microbial communities from Stordalen Mire near Abisko, Sweden - III_Palsa_N2_2 | ecosystem: Environmental > Terrestrial > Soil > Palsa > Peat permafrost | place: Sweden...
CTTCTGCTCCGCAGAAAGCCCATACCGTCTTCCTTGTCTCATCAACACCACCTCCAAATCAGATAGTGTTGCATCGACCCGTTGAGACCGCCCGACTTTAAGGAAACTTCGATCCCGCAGCTATTCTCCCGGATTAGGCGGGAGGCGTTTCTCGCGCGAAAGCCTCTCGAGTTCGGCTCCGGCAAGTAAGAATCCACCCACACCATAGACATAGCTCGCAGATGGCTTAAAGGTTCCCGGTTGACCCGATGGGCTGGATCGAACCTAGCCGTCCGTCCGCATAGATGTGGCTCAGTATGCCAGCCCACGAGCGCTGAATCACCGGGAGATATTCATTTCGATCGAGGATGTGCTCGTTCATTCCGTAGGCGATGGCGTAGGTGAAGAAAGCCGATCCGGAGATCTCGGGAAGAGGGTAGGAATCGGGGTCTAGCAGGCCCGAACGCCACAAGCCATCCTGTCCTTGAATGGAAGCCACTTCCGCAGCCATATCGCGAAACTGTTGGACGAACTCTGGCCGTCGGGGATCTGTCGCTGGCATGGTTTGCAGCACCTTAGCGAGCGCGCCCATGACCCATCCGTTGCCGCGAGACCAGAAGATCGGCTGCCCGTTTCGCTCCTTCCTGGTCAGGTAATGAGCATCACGGATGTAAAGATGATGACTTGGGTCGTAGAGGCTCTTGGTCGTGATCGCCCATTCGCGCTCCGTGAACAGCAGGTACCTCGGATCGTTCGTCGCGACGCTCATGCGGGTAAGGGCCGGCGGTGCCATGAAGAGCGCATCGCACCACCACCAGAGGTCTTTCGCAGGATCATCCGGACGCTCTACCAATCTATCGAGAATCGCTTTGGTGTCGGCGATGCGCTGGGGATCCCGATGCGCAGCAGGATCGGCGAGATAAATGTCGAGGTATGCCTGGCCGAGTGCCATGTCGTCTGCATGAGGGAAACGGTCGTCAAGAAGCTTCCATTGCTGACGGGTTGCGTAATCGATCACGGCTTGCCGGTAGCGCGGATCGCCTGTGGTAACCGAAGCCGCGATCAAGCCTTCGTAGAGCGCAGCGAAGGTCCATTGCGAATTGAAGTTGGGCTCCGCGACGCGCAGCTGCCAGTCGGCTACCTTCTTGATCGCGGCGCGGATGGCTGCAGGCTTCAGTGCGGGTGATAGATCAGTTGCGAGCGGCCGCGGGTCATCCGGTGCATTCGCCGACGTGGTCCCGCTCCACGGTTGGAGATGAGGCCGCAGGCTGTTGGACTGTCTGCGGATGGGCTGAGTGCGCGGTGATCAGGAAGGCGCCTAGGACTAGGTGTGCGGCGGCGATGCGTGAGCGCTTCATAGTTTTTTTTGCTTTGAGCTCGACGGCGGGTTTACCCAAAGCAACGGTTGCCGAATGGGGAAGTTGCGAATAATCTCGGGGTCGGTCGGATCGGGATTGAGTTTGGTCCACAACTGCAAATATTCCTGTTGGTGGCAAGCCAGACCGCTGAAAAGTAAGCCGGGCGAACGGACCGGCAACGAAGCGAAGTGCTCGATGTCTTGTTTGTACGGCCACGTGTTCTTGTCCTGAAGATAGGGGTAAAGAAATGCGGCTGCTTTGCAGATCCCGCGACCATCGGGCAAGACAAAAGAATACAGACTTGGCCCATCGCCTTGCAGCGATTGGCAAAGGGTCGCCATGGTATCGAAGTTGAAGATGGAATAGCTATAGGGCTTGGTGCGGGCAAGCTCTCGAGGGAAGCTCCCGTCGAGAGCCATCTGGCCGGGAACGAAGAGCGTCTTGTATTGTGTGCGTACCTCTTCCCTCGCCTTTTGGTCGTCGATAAGCCGAGCGAACTCCGCGGCCTGCAGTGCCCAGCAAACGGCATGATTATTAACGGTGTCCCTTTCAGCAATACCTTTCTCGCTGGTTTTCATCCAGTGCAGATATGCGCGGAACCAGTCTTGCAGCGCTTGCTGCTCGATGCGTGTGAGGACGGCGGGTGAGATGATGGACGCGGCGCGGGCGACTTCCACGAGATGCAGCGTGTCGATAATCCCATACGAGCGCCCTGTAGAAACGCCATGAACCCCCTGAGAGTATTCAAGGTTTGGATTCATCCGGGTATCGGGACTAACGAACCACGCGCGGAGATGGTCGCCAGCCAGTTGGCCGTAGCGGCGATCTCCTGTGAGCACCCATGCCGCTGTCAGTGCTGGCATCTGAATGGATAGGGCGATCATTGCTTTGCGATGATCGTTGAAGTTGTCAGGATTGCTCTGACCGTCGCGATTGATGTATTTGCCGCCTGGGTCCTGCGGGTTGGGCCAAAAATAGTCCGCCTGGGAGAAGTAGTCATGTACGCCTCCGGGACTGCGTGTAGTCGGATAGCTCGTGATGGTGCGCGGGCGCAGACCTAGGTAGCGTGAAGCGGCTTCAATGATCCGCGTTCGGTCCGTACGGGCGACAAGAGCGTAGCCGTCAGTAGCCCTCGGTACATCCGCGAATGCCAGATGGGTAAGGCATGCGGCGGTTTGATAGCAAAAACTGCGGCGAGTGAATCGAATCATTTCAAACTTCCATTTGTAGCGGTTGCCTCTGACAAGGTGATGAAGGCCGGAGGAAGATTCTGAGCCGTAACGCCGACCACGCAGCTTGCGTACTTCCCCGTCGCGCTGTCTGAACCCGTGTCAACTGAGATAGATGCTGTCCCATTGGTTAGTTGCAGCACCCTGGAAGCGTGGGTCGTTCCCATGTTGTCGATAAGCTTTCCTGAACCGGCAAGGGTGAAGCGCACCTGGTTGCGCGCATCCAGGCAAAGAACGTTCGCTGAATCATAGAGACTTGCGGTGACGCTGACACGACCATCCGTGCCAGGTATCTGGACCAATCGCAGTTCGGCAGGCGCTCCCCAGGCGTCGGTTTGGTACGTCAGATCAAGTTCGTCCTGCAAGGTCACATCCCCCATTTGTGCGACCACCCGGAGATGATTCTTCCCGCTCCGAAAGATCACGTCCCAGCGCAGCCCGGCGGCCGGAAAGTCCTGGCTATCACGCTGCCTGGTTCCTTGCGACGCTCCATTCAAGAAGAGTTCAGCGCGCCCGCCGTTCGAATACACCTTTACGATGCGTGGTTCATCCGGCTTGCCCCATCGAACAGGCCAACTATGTCCATACAGGTGAACCATCGGTTTCTTTGACCAGTACGATTGGAAGACGAAGTAAGACTCCTTCAAACTAAGATCGCGCTGTACGACTCCTTTTTGATTTACGTTCGGGATCCCGTCGTCGGCGCGAAGCGGAGATGCGAAGTCTTTGAATATCCATTGAGCTGAGCCCGTTAGCCAGTCTAACTTCTCCTGCGTCTTCAGGTGCCAGTCGAAGAGATTGCAAGCGTAGGTTTCTGACCAGTCGCCATCTTTGGAGACACGAACGTTGCCATCCTTGTTGAGATAGGCAAGGCCACGCTCTTCAGTTCCTTTTCCGATGGGGACCCGCCGCAGCACAGCTTCAGGGTCCTCGGAGTGGCGGCCTGCCTGGCTGTCTGCTCCCCATTCAATATGGATGAACCGGTTGACGAGATCGCGCTGCTTCAAAAGGCTATCTTCGTATTCGCGATAGTTGCCGCCGTACCACCCTGCCCAGATGGAAGGCGAATACACGTCCGGGATGTCGCGAGCAAAATCACAGCGGCGAAAGGCCGTGAGCCTGGAGTCATCCAGATGATGAGCTATGTCGCGCATCCCCGTCATGAAGGCGCGGATGGCAGCGTGATCAACGCTTGGGTATTCGTCCGGCCAGTCATCTTCATTGCCAAGCCCCCATAGGATGATGGATGGGTGATTGAAGTGCTGTTCGATCATGTGCCCCAGCATATCTTTCGCATTTTGCTGAAAGGATGCATCGCCGACCCCGGCACGGCACCAGGGGACTTCCTCCCACACCATCAGACCGAGCTCGTCGCAGAGATCGAGTACCAGGCGATCCTGCTGGTAGTGGGCGAGGCGAATAAAGTTCGCACCCATGTCGCGGATGAGATGCATCTCTTCCCGGACCTGGTCGTCGCTCATGGCTGCGGCGACGCCGGCGTGGTCGGCATGCCGGTGTGTTCCTTGCAGAAGAATGCGTTTGCCGTTGAGCTTGAACGGCCCGTGCTCTACAAATTCGACGTGCCGTATGCCAAAGCGCTCCTCCATTGAGGACGTTCCACTTGGCGTTGAAAGGGTCACCCGGCAGCGGTAAAGCGCGGGAGTTTCAGGCGACCAGAGTTGTGGACTCGAGATGGCGGCACTGACCAGGTCGTTGGTATCGCTCCAGGTCGGCATTGAACCGGACCACTGGTAGATGGACCGACCCTCAGGGTCAAGGATTTCTACCGAAAGCTTGCAGAGAGAGGAGAGGCTGCGTGGGTTATACAGCCTGCAGCGAATGGAAATGTTAGCGGAGCCATCTGCACGAAGGGTGGGAAGAATGTGAACGTTGTCGAGCGCCAGCTCTGGGAGATAGACGAGGTTTACGTGCCGGTAAAGGCCGCCGTACAGGCAAAAGTCGCTCAGTTCGGATGGAACGCGTTCTGGGTCCGGACCGTTATCGCAAAGAACGGCAAGTGGAATGGCGGATGCGGAGCCTCTTGTCCGCTGGAGGGCTGACACGGCGTCGGTGATATCGAAGACAAACTCGTCGTACCCTCCTTTGTGCGTTCCGATGAAAGTCGATCCGACCCAGAGGCTGGAGGTCTGGCCAGCACCCTGGAAGTGGAGGACCGTGCGGCCACCTTCGAAGGGATTGGCAACGTTGATCGTGGTTCGGTACCAGCCATGCCCCTGGTAGTAGGGTCGATCAGGATCGCAGGCATCCGCATGATTGAAGCAGTGGGGCAGGCTTACCGGTTGCCAGAGGCCGGCCTCTTCTTCCCGCCAGACCTCCCAGATGCCCTCAAGTTGCCCCTGCCGATATTGCCAGTTAGCGTCCAGCCGCGTCGGAGCCCGAACGGGATCGCTGGCGGGCGAGGAGATGGGAGTAACCGCTCGCAGCGACGGCGCTAGCAGGGCCGCCCCACTGGCCGACATAGCGTTCAGCAGAAATTGCCGGCGGCTGCTCTCAAACATCGCGACACTTCTTCCTCTGGTGTTCAAGCAATTCTCTCTCCAGTGTAAGAAGTGACAGACTCAGCAAAAAACCGGGCGATGGCAAGTGACTCACCGTTTGGTTCATCACGACGGCAATAACCTTTTTGAAATGTTGAAGAAAGCAATCTAAAACGCGTTGTGTCAAACGTGTCTTGCCCAGCTCGGCAATGCATGAGTATTATCGCGATACGTGATGAGCACTCCGAACTCGAGCTGGGAGACGTGGCGCCCCAAGACCCGGCAGGACGAGGAAGAGATTCTGCAGGAGATGGAGGAAGTCCTCGCCAGTCCTCAATTCTGCAATAGCAAGCGTTACCCCGCATTGCTCCGCTATGTCATTAAGAGCACGCTATCGGGGCACAGCGACCTGCTGAAGGAACGCACCCTGGGTGTCGAAATCTTTCATCGGCCGCCAGACTACGACACCAATTCCGACACCGTCGTCCGATATACCGCTGGTGAGGTGCGAAAACGCCTCGCTCTCTACTATCACGAACACCAGTCGCGGCTTCAGATTTCATTGCCATCAGGGTCGTATGTTCCGGAATTCCTTTGTAGTCACGAGGAGGTTGACCCTCCAAGCGCAGCGTCGCGCCCGGGCCAAACGGATGGCCAGCCAACGGCAAGCGCGGCCTTCGAGTCCACCGCTTCCGCCGGCGCGCCGGTAATGGCAGCGCCTGCGCAAACGTCCGATCATTCCATTCCCCTGACCGCGACTCGTAAGTGGTACGAACGGCCGATTCTTTGGATCTCGGCCTCATCGGTGATGATTCTCCTGCTGATGGGCGCATTCGCGTGGCAGCATGGACGTGCACATGCGCGGGACGCGCTGCAGGAATTCTGGGCTCCGGTTTTGGGTGAATCCAACACGACACTTATCTGCTCGGGCGGCGTGGTGTTTGCACCTGAGAGATTTTCCGGCGTGAAAACTGCGGGGAAAGACATCGAATATCCCTTTGTGTCCATGCAGATTGCGACTTCGATCGCGCACATCAGCGGACACCTCGAGCGCCTCGGAGAAACTGTACAAACGCGTTCCTCTGCATCGACGGTGCTCACCGACCTTCGCGAACGCCCCGTGGTCCTGCTGGGTGGTTATAACAACGACTGGACGATGCGCCTGCTCGAACCCCTGCGCTTTCGTTTCGCTCCCGGGCCAGCGGAAGCTATCCTGGATCGCGATCACCCGGCCGCGAAATGGGAGAGAGACCCAGAACAACCCTACTCAAGTGCCGATGACTACGCGATCGTCGCTCGCTTTCACGATGCAACAACCGGCGGCATGATCGTCATCGTTGCCGGAATTGGCCGGAACGGAACAGAGGCAGCCGCTCAATTCGTTACAAGCTCCCACTATATGGAACTGCTGCGACGCCAGATCGGAGCGGGCCTGGCAGATAAGAACATTGAGGCGGTACTAAAGGTTAGCGTCATAGACGGCAAAACCGGCGCCCCGTCGGTTGAGGCGGTCGACGTCTGGTAGCGACGTCTCGTTTCGCCGATACGAGTCACCGCAGAGTACGATCCGGCAGCCATTCGGCATGTTTGTCACAAGCCCAACACAGACTCCAACTACCTCATTCACAAACAGATACATTCTGACCGGCGAACCAAACCGTTAGTCACTTGCCAGCGGCGCTGGGCAGGGCTGACGGTGTGCGTGCCTCTCAAAGAGTGGATACCGCGTCGGATGAACACTTCGCGGACTGGACCGCTTGAGGCCTGCAGCACTTTAGGAGAATCGCCATGACGTCACAGAAGCAAGCCAGCACCAAGCGGAATGTATCCCCTACGCGAGACGCTCACGCCCGCCGGGGACATGGAACGGGAAATCGTACTCAGCGAGCTTTTCTCTGTTTCCTGACGGCGGTACTTTTTCTTCTGGCTGGCTCGGCCGATTCCCTTGCGCAACTCTCTACCGCAACGGCGTTCGGCAATGTTACCGATTCGTCGGGAGCTGCGGTTCCAGGCGCGACGATCGTTTTTACCCAGACACAGACCAACTTCACCCGTACCACCACCACCGACGGCCAAGGGGAATATCGCGCAGAGTTTCTGCCCCTGGGGCCCTACTCGGTCAAGGTGAGCGCAACCGGGTTCACCGAGATCGTACGGAACGGCATTGTACTTACCGGCACGCAAGAGGCTGCACTGAACTATGCCCTCAAGGTGGGTAGTGAAAACACCGTGGTCACCGTTACAGAGACCGTACCGCTCGTGAACACTGCGAACTCGGTACTTGGCCGGACAATCTCCAATCAAGAGGTAGATAACCTCCCGCTGGTCAGTCGTGACGCCTACCAGCTCCTCAACCTTACGGCTGGCGTGCAGAACGTGCAGAATGAAAATTCCATCGGTCTGCCAATGGAACACGTCATCATCAATGGTTCTTCGGACAACATGGTGGGACAGGTAACGTACTACCTCGACGGCGGCATCAACATGACCGGCGTTCGCGACACAGGAAATTTCATTCCGAACCCGGACGCCATCGACCAGTTTGACGTCCAGACCAACAACTTCAGCGCAGAGTATGGTCGCACGGGAGCTGGCGTTGTTTCAGTCCTGACCAAGTCCGGAACCAACCAGGTCCATGGATCGGTGTACGAGTTTCACCAGGAGACGAACTTCAACTCGGACAGCTATCTGCAAACGACCCGAACACCACAACACATCAATCGGTTCGGTGCCACAGTCGGCGGACCCGTCGAGAAAAGCAAGATCTTCTTCTTTGGGAGCTACGGTGGACTGCGGGAGGTGACGCCGCAAACCTACAACACAGTTGTGCCCGACGCCCTCCAAAGGGCTGGCAATTTTTCCGAGAATCTTCCCACCTCCACTACCATCGCGCACGGCCTGGGGGCCTGTGCAACTACTCTTTCAGCCGCGGATAAAGGAGTGACGAACTACGGCGGGCGATTCATTGTCTGCGATCCGGTGAACCATCAACCAGTACCTGGAAACCGTCTGGATCTGGATCCGAACTATGTTCCCGATCCCGTTGCCGCCGCCGTGCTGGCCAAGAATGTTCCATTGCCCTCGCCCAACCGGCCAACACCGGATAATCGTTTTGTCGGAAACCAAGGCCTGCCACAGGAAAACAACGAGTTCCTGATCAAAGGTGACTTTCAGACCTTCACGAACCATCGTGTGACGCTCTCCTACTTTCAGGCGAACGGATCGCAAATCGAGCTGCCATCGGGAGGCACGCTTCCCGGTTGGGCACTCTCGAATTATGCTTTCCGTCAGCAAAACGCCAATGCCAGCGATGTCTGGACGGTGACACCACGGTCGGTGAATCAGGTGTGGCTCAACTTCTCGCGCATGCTGGCTGGACGCATTAGTGATCCTGCCGAGTCACTTTCAGCGTATGGCTCTGACATCAATGTGCAGGGCACCCCATCTCTGCCAGACATCAGCGTCTCCAACTTTTTCACGCTATCGAATGCCATCAGCGGGCCTCTAGCGGGCGATAACATCTACGGTTTGCGCGATGTGTTCAGCACGACACGCGGTCGGCATACGATCAATATCGGCGGAGAGGTTTATCTGGAAAAGGACCGCCTTGAGACGCTGTTGAATAATTACGGTGTCTTCAGCTTTACGAGCGCGACGGTTCCAAGCACCGCATCCGGGCAATCGACCTACACCAGGACCGGCGTCGCTATCTCCGACTTCCTGATAGGCCACCCCAACACCATGAGCCAGGATTCGCCTGACGACGCGAATGAAAACTACTGGAACTACGGCTTCTTTGCGCAAGACGATTGGCGCGTGTTTCCCAAGCTTACGGTGAACCTTGGCCTGCGTTATGACGTCCAAACCGCGCCCACCGATACCCAACGCCGCATAGCCGTCTTCGAACCTGGAGTGCAGTCGACAGTTTCACCCAACGCAATGCTAGGGCAGCTCTTTCCCGGCGATCCTGGCGTCCCTGCCGGTGGTGTCGACACCAATTACAACCATTTCTCACCGCGCGTGGGCTTTGCGTTTGACCCCTATAACAATGGTCGAACCGTCTTCCACGGGGGTGCTGGACTCTTCTTCGACACGATCTCCGGAAATGAATGGATGCTGTCTCAGAACTTTCAGCCTTTCGCTGTCCGCGAAACCAACGCATTCACGCACGTTGTAAGTTTGCAGAACATCTACTCGACTGACTGCCAGGACTTCGCAGGCTGCACGTCTCCATTTCCCTATATCTACGACAAGGCGAATCCCCGTTACGTATCTCCGGCGTCACTGGTCTTTGTTCAGAAAGGAATGCGTTGGCCATATAACGTCCAGGCAAACTTCGGCGTGCAGCAACAACTCACTCGCGACCTCGCCCTCGGTATCGCATACGTCGGGGCGTTCAGCCGCAAACTTCCGCTTTTCATTGATGAGAATGCGCCAATCTACAACACGGCGAACCCAGCTGCCAACACCACGGGAGACGTTAACTGTCGTCGACCCTATGATGCAATCCCCTTCGCCACAATGAATACCTGCGCCAATCCGGCGGTTGGCTCAAAGTATATGAGCAACGCCTACGTGATCACGGACGGCCAGACAACGAACTATAACGGGCTTCAAGTCACAGTCGTGAAGCGCCTGAGCGAGCACCTGAGCCTCAACGGCTTCTATATCTGGAGCAAGGGCCTAGCCAGCGCGTCGCTTCAGACAACCGGCAACATCGGCAACAGCGCGGCAACAGAGCCCGAGGACTACCACGACCTTTCGTTGGAGCGGCAACGTGAAGACAACGATATGCGTCACCAGCTTGTTGTCTCCGCGGTATGGAAGCCTGACTACTTTGGGCATTCAAACGCGGTGGTACGAACGCTGCTCAATGGCTGGTCCATCTCGGCAATCGTCAATCTACATAGCGGCAAACCGTTCAGCATCACCACGGGTACGGATGACAATTTGGACGGCGACACGAACGACCGCCCCAATATTCTTCCAGGGCAAACAGCCCACCTGATTCCCTACCAGCGATCCGTTTTTACCGCGTCCACGGAGAAGTGGTTCAACACCTCCGCATACTGCAAAAACGGTGCAGCAGGATGCCCAGCAGGTGCTGGACCATCCCATCTGGATGGGATAGTTCGGGTCAACTCTTTGGATGCGCCGGGATATCGGGACGTCGACGCAGCCATCTTTCGCGACTTCACGATCCACGGACGCATCAAGTTCCAATTCCGTGGTGAGGCGACGAATGTCTTCAACATGGTGAGCCTAAGCGCTCCCGCCGGAACGTTCAATAGCGGAACCTTTGGTACCATCACTGGCGCATCCGCCATGCGCGTCATTCAGGTTGGAGGTCGGCTCCTCTTTTAGCAGATCGCCCGATCGCGATCCAGAGCAGGGGGAGCCTTGTTGAGTGCAGCCATAGCAGACGACATCACAAAAACGCCTGTCTACAATAATCGAGGGAAACTCATCGACGCGGTCTGATTCTTGCTTGAGCTAAATCCAGGCTTGTTCGCACCGCATGAAAAACGGGGTTTTGGGAAACTTCGATTCCAAGGATATGCCGGGGCGCCCTTGGGCTGCCGAGCAAGTAGCAAAGCAAATGGCCTCGGTTGCCCGAGACCATCCTAATGCCTTGCCGGTTTTACCTTGACGCACCTTGGCACGCCCTGCCTCACTTGTGCCGTGCCCCACCTAATCAGATTCGAGCCACTGCCGATAAACCTCTAGAAGTGATTCTGGAGGTTTATACGAGATATGAGCACACTATTCTCTCTCAGCCAAATGGCAATGGTGATCCTTGCCATTTGGCTCTCAGAGACCAAGGTTAGGACGATACTTTATATCTTCGGCTGGACAATCGGTATAGCGGTCATCGCTGGGGTATGCAGCTAGCGGACATCCCCAACCTTGACGAGCAGATCCTTGTCAGCCGCCGTCCCAAGTCTTGGGTCGCGGTAATTCATGATCCGCTTCAGGACCTCGCCGCGCGCCTTAAAAACCGTGAGTCCACGGTTGGGGTAATAATTGCTCAAATCAGAGCCAAACATTAGTTCGTACGTCGGCCCGTTCGGTCCGTCAACGTTGTCTGTGTAAAAGGTGCCGAGTACAGCACTACTGCGTTAGATGTCGAGGTTTTTTACGTCGAGGGCATTGTCTTCGATGAATTTACGGCGCGCTTCGACATCCTCACCCATGAGCGTTGTGAAGATCTCTTCAGTGGCGGCGATGTCTTCGAGCTTGACCTGCACCAGGGTTCGGCGGGCTGGATCCATCGTCGTCTCCCAGAGCTGCGGCGCGGTCATCTCGCCGAGGCCCTTGTAGCGCTGGACGGAGTATTCCTTGCGGCCCTGCTCGATGACGTACTCGAACACCTCGCGCGGCGTCTTCCTCTCGACCGGATCCTGCGAGACCTTGGCGGAGCGCTTGACGGGCTTGGCGGCAGCTTCGACCGGTGCGGCACCGGCGTCCATCGCGCCTTCGAGCTCGGCCTCTTCCGCGTCCTCGAGCTCCTGCTCCGCTTGCTCTTCGGCGGACTTGGTTGCGGCAGCGGCTGCCTTGCCCGCGTACTCGACGAGGAACGGACCGACGAGCTGCTCGCGGATCTGCGCGTGTTTGGCCAGCAGTTGCCGCGACTCGGGTGCGGCAGCGAGCGTCCAGTCGATGGATCGTGTCGCGCCCTGCGCGTCGTGATAGTTGACCGAGTAGGTGCGATGCTCTTCGTCGAACTCGATCGCGGAGACGCTCTTGAACTGGTAGGTGCGCTCGATGGCCTTCAGGCGCGTCTGTATCTGCTTCAGCTTGGCGTCCGTCTCAAAGTCTGCGCGGCGGATCGAATCCTTGCCTTCGCTCGCGAAGATCTCGGCAAAGATGCGAACGACTTCCTCATTGCGCAGGCGCTTGGCGACTTTGTCGAAGAAGCCGAGGTAGTCGTTGAGCGAAGACATGTACTTGGTGAGCTCTTTGCCCTCAAGCTTCGCGCCGCCCTCGCCGTAGCGGATGATCATGCCATCGGAGGCGCGCTTGACCATGACCTGCACGTACTCGCGCTCGTCCTTGATGTACTGTTCGAACTTGCCCTTCTTGATGCGGTAGAGCGGTGGCTGCGCGATGAAGACGTGGCCGCGCAGAATGAGCTCCTGCATGTGGCGGAAGAAGAAGGTGAGCAGCAGCGTGCGGATATGCGATCCGTCGACGTCGGCATCGGTCATCAGGATCAGCTTGCCATAGCGCAGCTTCGCGATGTCAAAGTCATCCTTGCCAATGCCGCAGCCCAGCGCCGTGATCATGGCGCGAATTTCTTCGTGGCCGAGCATCTTGTCGTAGCGGGCCTTCTCGACGTTAAGGATTTTTCCCTTGAGCGGAAGGATGGCCTGGAATTTACGATCGCGGCCTTGTTTGGCGGTGCCACCAGCGGACTCGCCTTCGACGAGGTAGAGTTCGCACAGCTCGGGCTTGCGCTCGGAACAGTCGGCGAGCTTGCCGGGAAGGCCGCCGCCATCGAGCGCGCCCTTGCGGCGGGTGAGGTCGCGGGCTTTGCGTGCGGCCTCGCGGGCGCGGGAAGCATCGATTGCCTTGTTGATGATCTTCTTCGCGATCTGCGGGTTCTGCTCCATGAAAGCGCCCAGGCGCTCGTTGACGAACGCCTGCACGATGCCGGCGATGTCGGAGTTGAGCTTGCCCTTGGTCTGGCCTTCGAACTGCGGCTGCGGCAGCTTCACGCTAACTACTGCAACAAGGCCTTCGCGCACGTCATCGCCGGTGAGATTTTCCTTGACGTCTTTGAAGAGGCCAAGCTGTTGGCCGGCAACATTAATGGTGCGCGTGAGCGCGGTCCGGAAGCCGGAGAGGTGGGTTCCGCCGTCGACGGTGTTGATGTTGTTTGCGAAGGAGAAAACGGTTTCGGAGTACGCGTCGTTGTACTGCAGCGCAATCTCCATGACGACGTTGCCCTGCTCGGTCTCCATGTAGATCGGCTTTTCGTGCAGGACCTGCTTACCCTTGTTGAGCAGCTTGATGAACTCGGCGATGCCGCCGGTGTATTTGTAGGTCTGCGTCTTGGACTCGCCCTTGGCGTCTGCCTGGCGCTCGTCGGTGAGCGTGATCTCGATGCCCTTGTTCAGGAACGCGAGCTGGCGAAGACGATTCGCGAGTGTGTCGAAGTTGTATTCGGAGACGGTGAAGATGGAGCGGTCGGGGAGGAAGTGGATCTTGGTGCCGCGACGCTTGGACGGGCCCATCTTGCGGAGCTCCGAGATGGGGTCGCCCTTGGAGTAGTCCATCTCCCAGGTAAAGCCGTCGCGCCAGATCTCTACTTCGAAGGCTTCGCTCAGCGCGTTGACGCAGGAGACGCCCACGCCGTGCAGGCCGCCCGAGACTTTGTAGTTGGACGCGTCAAACTTTCCACCAGCATGCAGCATCGTGAGAACCACCTGCACGGCCGGCATGGTCTCGCCGGTGGGTAGGGTCTTGTTGTCGACCGGAATGCCGCGGCCGTCGTCAACAACGGTGATGGAGTTGTCGACGTGGATGGTGACATCGATGCGCGTGGCATAGCCAGCGAGCGCTTCGTCGACCGAGTTATCGACGACTTCGTAGACCAGGTGATGCAAACCCATTTCGCCGGTCGAGCCAATGTACATGGCAGGGCGCAGGCGGACGGCGGCGAGGCCTTCGAGGATCGTAATATTTTCCGCGGAGTAATGCCCGGGATCGACTTGCGCTGGCGATGCAGCGGGCGGAGGAGGGGTCTGGCTGGCGGCTGCGGCAGGGGTAGTTTCTTCAGGCACGAACGGGACGCTCCAATGGACTCAGGCTGGGGTCACAAAAAGGCTGCAAAACCCTTGAAAATACTGGCGATTCACCAGTTTTCTCGACTCCTAAGTATAGCACGTTTGGTACCCCTTTTGGAGGCTCGCGCGACCCATCGGAAGCACCTCTTTGGCGGTCTTCGAAGAGGCACAGAAAAAGCCCGGAAGCGTGTAGCTCCAGGGCCTTTATCTGGTGCAGTTAGAGGTTCGATCAGGCAGAGAAGGTTACCGGCTTCTCAGCGACCGGCGGCGGCAGGTGCTCGGCCAGAATCGCGTTGTAAAAGAGCCCTCCGAGCAGACCCCCAATGAGCGGCGCAACCCAGAAGAGCCAGAGCTGGCCGAGGGCCCAGAAATCGCCGCCGGCAGCCACGACGATGGCCGGGCCGGTAGAGCGTGCCGGGTTTACCGAGGTGTTGGTGATGGGAATGCTGATGAGGTGAATCAGCGTGAGGCAAAGGCCAATCGCCAGCGGAGCCAGCCCCTTCGCTGCCCGCTCGTCCGTCGAGCCGAGGATGACGAGGATGAAGAAGAAGGTCAGCAGCATCTCCGCCACCAGGCACGCGAGAAGGTTGTAGCCGCCGGGGGAGTGGAGGCCGTAGCCGTTGGAGGCAAAACCATTCAGTGCCCAGGTATCGCGGCCAGTGAAGATGATGTACAGCACGCCGGATGCGACCACTGCGCCAACCACCTGCGCGATCCAGTAGGGCAGAATCTCCTTAGCCGGAAAGCGCTTGCCCGCGACAAGGCCGAGCGTTACAGCGGGGTTGAGATGGCAGCCGGAGATGTGTCCGATGGCGTAGGCCATGGTGAGAACCGTAAGGCCGAAGGCGAACGCAACGCCCAGGAAACCGATCCCTAGCGATGGAAAAGCAGCAGCGAAGATCGCGGCGCCGCAACCTCCGAAGACGAGCCAGAAGGTGCCGAAAAATTCGGCGATACAACGATTCCGTAGAGAGACTTGCATGCTTCCTCCAATGATCCTGAATTCAGTGAGATCGTGATGAAGTACCGCTCAGCGCAGACAGTCTACATCGGAAACATCCAGTGACGATGAAAGAACTTACGTTATTCGGCGGGATGCACCTTCAGCCGCAGCGATTGCACGCGGCTGAAGGTGCCTGGGCTACCAGACTTTGCAGTTGGGTTCGTGCACCATCGGCTGACCCGCCTTGCAGGCGAACGCCTTCTGGAACTCGGGGAGATTCGAAACCACGCCATTGATGCGCGCGAAGGAAGGCGAGTGCTCATCGGTGGCGGCGCGGACGCGCTCGTCCTCGGGACGCTCATTCGAGCAAGCCCACTGCGCCATGCCGACGAAGAAACGCTGGTCGGGCGTGAAGCCGTCTTTGTTCGGGAGACTTTCGCCGATCGTCTGCTTCTTCCAGGCCATGTAGGCCAGCAGGGTTCCGCCGAGGTCCGCCACGTCTTCGCCGCTGGTCAGCTTGGAGTTGATGTGGATGTCGTCGACCACGACGTAGCCCGCGTACTGCGTGCGGACGCAGCCGATGCGCTGCTCGAAGCCCTTCGTGTCTTCGGGCGTCCACCAGTCGCGCAAGTTGCCCTTGGAGTCGAACTGGCGACCCTCGTCGTCGAAGGCGTGCGTGAGCTCGTGGCCGATGGTTGCGCCGGTGTTGCCGTAGTTCGGTGCGTCGTCCAGCTTCGGATCGTAGAGCGGCGGCTGCAGCACGCCCGCGGGGAAGTTGATGTCGTTCATCTGCGGATCGAAGTAGGCGTTCACGGTCGGCGGCGTCATGCCCCACTCATCGCGATCCAGCGGCTTGCCCAGCTTGTTCCACTCGCGAGCCTGGTTGAAGCGGTAGGCGCGGAGGACGTTCCCAGCGTAGTCATCCGGCTTGACCTCAAGCGCCGTGTAGTCGCGCCACTTGTCCGGGTAGCCAATCTTGTTGCGGATGGCGTGCAGTTTGCGAAGCGCCTCTTCCTTGGTGGCGGGGCTCATCCAGTCGAGGTTCTCGATCTCGTGCTTCATCTCCGCTTCGATCTGCTCGGTCATCAACTCGGTCTTGGCCTTGGTCTCCTTGCTGAAGGTGCGATTGACGAACTCCTGACCAAGCGCTTCGCCGAGGTTGCGGTCGACGGCACGCGTACAGGTCTTCCAGCGTGGCGGCATTTGCGGGACGCCGCGCAGGGTGGTGGAGTAGAAGCCGTAATACGCCTTCTCGTAGGGTTCGGCCAGGTACGAGGCCGTGCCGCTAAGCAGATGGAAGCGCAGATAGGCGCGCAGGGCCGCCACATCTTCGGTGGAGAGCTCGGTTTGCAGCGCCTTGAGGAACGCGGGCTGCGAGACGTTGAGCTTGGCGAGGCCGGGTGCGCCCTGCTGCTTGAAGTAGTCTCCCCAGTTGATCGCCGGTGTCAGTTTCTGCACGTCCGCGATGTCCATCATGTGATACAGGTTGTGCGGATCGCGCTGCTGCACGCGGGTGAGTGAGGCTTTCGCGAGTTCCGTCTCGATATGCATGATGCTGGCTGCGTCGGTGTGGGCCTGCGGTGCGGACTCTCCCCCGATGGTGAGCATCTGCTCGATATAGGCGACGTACTGCTCGCGCAGCTTCACGCTCTTGGGATCGGTCTTGAGGTAGTAGTCGCGATCGGGCAGGCCGAGACCGCCGGCGCCGACCTCGACGATGATGGTTGCGGAATCAATGGCGTCCTGCCCCGTGCCGGAGCGAAAGAAATAGTTGCCGGGTGTGTCGTGATGGAGGCCGGCGATGGCGGCGAGGAGTTCAGGCCGCGTATTGAGCGCGTCGATGCGGGCGAGCGCAGCCTGGATGGGCTTGTCGCCATCGGCATTAATGGCTGCCTTGTTCATGCAGGATTGAAAGTAGTCCCCCACCTTCTGCTGAATCGGCGTGCGGTCGGTGGCCTTGGCATCCTGCTCGAGGATGCCCCAGAGAAATTGCTGGTTGTCGTTGGCGAGCTTGGAGTAGACATCCCACGTGGCCTGGTCGGCGGGAATCGGGTTGAGCTTCTTCCATCCACCGCAGGCGTACTGATAGAAGTTCACGCAGGGGTCGGTGGCCTTATCCAGGCTGGTGAGATCGAGCGACGGCGAGTACGGCATCGCGGTGAGCGGCTGGGGCGCGGGCTGCTGCGCCGAACAGGTCGTGGCGGCCAAGAGCGCAGACGCAAAAGCGGGGACAACGACACGCAAGAGCTTGATCACAGGGGGGAATCTCCTGCGAAACATCGTACAGGAGGAGAAACCGCCGCTCTAGCAGATCTCGCCTAAAACTGAAAATCCACGCCGGGTAGGCGTGGATTACGCTGGGTGCGCGTTCAATCTAAAAGTTTGGTGCCGAAAAGAGGACTCGAACCTCCACTCCCTTGCGAGAACGTGGACCTGAACCACGCGCGTCTGCCAATTCCGCCATTTCGGCTCACAATCAGAGGCCACTGCTGAATCCAGCCGAGCGAACTGCGTGAAGTCTTAGTCTCCCAGAGCGGGCGCTGGCTGTCAATGGTCGCGGGCTCGCGGCAGGGTTGCGCGAAGGCGGGAAGCTCAAGGTACACTGGGCGAATCCTGTGCGCAGGATACATCGTCCAACTCACTAACCTTTAAGAGGAGCGGTACGGAGCCCTATGAGTGAGCCATCGACCAAGAACCAGCCGGTCGCGCAACAGCAGATTCCCGAAGCACTTGCGCTGGAGATCCGGCGCCTTGCACATGACCTCTCCAATGCACTCGAGATCATTGTGCAAACCAGCTATCTGCTAAATATGGCCGAGCTGAAAGAACCCGCCAGCGACTGGCTCCGCATGATGGATACCGGCGTCACCAAGGCGCTGGACCTGAACCTGCAGCTGCGGGAGTACATCAAGATACACACGCCGAGATAGTCCTTCACTGCGTAGCGGCGATCGCCGCGACGATCTTGTCCATGGTGGCGCGGTCAGCTGAGGTCGCCGGCGTGTGGTCGTCGACCATGACAGAGAAGATGACAGTGCGGCCGCTGGCCGCGTCGAGGTAGCCGGAAAGCGCTCGCGACTCGCCTAACGTTCCTGTCTTGGCGAAGACGTGTCCCTTCACCGGTGGATCCGGAAAGCGGCGGATCAGCGAGCCGTTCGCGCCAGCGTCAGGCAACGATGCCTTCCACTGCGCGAACCACGGCTGCTTCGCGACATAGGCGAGAAATGTTGCCGTGGCGCGCGGTGCGACTAGGTCGTGATCGCTCAAGCCGGAGCCATCCAGGAAGAAGAAGTCATCGGGGTCGAGGCCAGCGTGGGACAGGTAAGTTCGAATGTAACCCGCTCCCGCGAGCGTTGAACCGTCTCCACAAGAGGCTTGCAGCCCGAGGTGATGGAGCAGGAGCTCGGCATGAAGATTCTGGCTGATCTTGTTGGTGAGCACGACGTCTTCGCCAAGCGGCGCGGAAGTATGCGACGCGAGCATTGCACCGGAAGGAGTGGACGGAGCATCGCAGTCCGCTGTGCACGTGCCCCCCGCGATATTCATCGTGTCGCATGGGTCAGGCGTAAGGACTTGGGTGCGATAGCTGCTCGAGTCGTTTGGCTTTTGGTGCTTCGCCCGAGCTCTGCCTGTGACCACAATGCCACGCTGTAACAGCATCTCTCGCAGGGCCATCGCTGCATACTCCGCAGGATCGGCGATCGCGACCTCTTCTACGTCCGGGTGAGTGCTGGCCGCGACGGAGCCATACACGCGAATCACTCGCGAGCCCGGCAGCCGTTCCACCTGGATTCCAGCCTGGTCTGCATCGACAGTTTCCACCTCGGCCTGCACCTTGTAGTAGGGCACATTCTGTTTAAGTTGCACGGTCGCGTTGACCGGAAATCCATGACCGGGCGAAGGGCGCACCCCGAGAGGTGTGATGACGAGCTCGAGCTGATTGTTGGCGATACTGAGCGCGCTGACCGGAGCACCGAAACCCCACACCTGGTCGTCCTGCGCCCAGGACTCCGCGTAGGGTTCGTAGGGAAAGAGCGTGTCGTCGCCGACGATATCGCCGGTGATGCGCTTGACTCCTTTGGCGACAAGCTGGTCGACGAGGGAGGCGAGATCGGTGAGCGCTGGCGGCTGCGTTGGGGTGGGCACACTTTCCGAGCGCGATGCATACGGGAGATCGTCGGCACCAAAGTTGGCGTCGCCGCCGCCGAACAGCGTCAGGTCGCCGGTGACGGTTCCGGTGGTGGGGTCGAGCTTGCCGAAGATCCGCGTGTCGAAGGTTTTGTTCAGCCCGACGAGTGCCATCGCGGTGGCCGTGGTGAAGATTTTGTTGTTGGAGGCTGGCCGGAAGAGCTTGCCCTCATCGTGCCCATAGAGGGGTGTGCCATCGAGCGTGGTGACGGCGATGCCCCAGTGCGCGCGGGACACAGACGGGTCCGCTAGTAGCGTTTCGATCTGTTGGCCGAGCGCCGTGGTCAAGCCGTTAGGATAGGCAGGGTGAACGAACGTTGCAGCAGCAGGAGCGGACGGCACCTCCTGTGCGCGCGCAGACCAAGGCCGCATCTCTGCGATAAAAAGCAACAAAATCAGTGCAATTTGCGCAGAGATTTGCATGGCGCAAGTCTACAGAATTGGTGCAACTTTTTATAGCGCCCTGCTCGAGGAGGCCTACAATTGCGCGGTAAAGTGGACGAGCTCAAACCGTTGATCGAAGCTGGGACCGAGCCGATGAACCGCAGCAACTATAGGCCGCACTTTGAGTGGCAGCTGCGCACGCGCAAGCTGGCGCTGGGCCAACGTACGCTCCTGATGGCCATCGTCAACCTGACGCCCGACAGCTTTTCAGGCGATGGATTGTTGAGCGCACGCGGAACGATTGGCCTGCGACCTCCTGCCGCAGCCATCAAGCTGGCCGTCGCAACGGCGATTGAGGCTGTCGATGCAGGCGCAGATATTGTGGATCTCGGTGCCGAATCCACGCGGCCGAACGCTACGCCCATTACCAGCGAGCAGGAGCAGGCACGGCTGCTGCCGGTGATGGAACAACTGTTGCGCGAACGGCCCGACGCCGTGGTGTCCGTCGATACCTACCACGCAGATACGGCGAGGGCTGCGGCGCGCGCCGGCGCGGAGATCATCAATGATGTCTCCGGCCTCACCTGGGATCCGTCGATGGCGAAGGCCGTCGCCCAGAGCGGATGCGGCCTGGTTCTGATGCATGCGCGCGGTCGCTCCGGGGAGTGGCAGACGTTGCCTGGACTCGACGGCGACGCGGTGATGCCGGTAGTCTTTGCCAGCCTCTGTGAGCAATTGGCGCAGGCTGAGGCTGCGGGGATTCGTACCGAGCGCATCGTCGCCGATCCTGGGTTCGGCTTCGGTAAACGCGGCGCGGAAAACTTTGCCCTGCTGGCTCGGCTTGGGCGGTTGCGCGAGCTGGGCAGGCCACTGCTCGTCGGCCTCTCACGCAAAGGATTTCTCGGCGAAGCGGTCAAACCCTTGCAGCGCACCAAGGCGGAGCCCGCCGAGGCTCGCCGGATTGCCACCGCGGCCGCGAATGTTGCGGCCATCCTCGCTGGAGCCCACGTGCTGCGGGTGCACGATCTGCAGGTCGCACAGGAAGCTGCGGCCATCGCCGACGCGGTGTTGAGCGCCGGCGGTCACGACTAACCCACGAAAGGGCGCAACCTGTGCGCCCTTCCCCCGCTCCTGTGTCTCTTGACTCAGATCGTCAGGATCTCTTTTTCCTTGGCGCGGAAAAGGTCCTCAATGCGTTTGATCTCCGAGTCGGTGAGTTCCTGGATCTCGGCGTTGGCGCGCTTTTCGTCGTCGGCGGAGATCAGCTTGTCCTTGGCGGCCTTCTTGACGGCCTCGTTGCCTTCGCGGCGGATGTTGCGGATCGACGTTTTGTGGTCTTCGACCGTCCCCGCCAGCAGCTTGACCGTATCCTTGCGGCGCTCTTCCGTCATCGGCGGAACGGGCACCCGGATGATTTTGCCGTCGTGCATGGGGTTGAAGCCATGCTGGCTGGTGCGGATGGCCTTTTCGATGGCCGTGACCAGGCTTTGCTCCCAAGGCTGAACCAGAATCAGGTTCGCTTCGGGGGTAGTGATCTGCGCAACCTGCGAAATTGGAGTCTCGGTACCATAGTAGTCAACACGGATCCCGTCCAGCATGTGGACCGATGCGCGACCGGTGCGGACGCTTACGAGGTTCGCTCGGAAGTCATCCACCGAGCTGTTCATGCGCACCTTAAGTCCGTCATATACGCCCGAAAGGCCCTCCATCCCTGCCATTGCCGATGCCATGGTGTTCACAACCTCCTGAAGACTGCCGGATGCTCCGGGTACAACCGTTGATTTTACAGCCCGATCGGCTGGCCCCGTTGATGCAGCGAAAAGGGGTTAGGTTGTAGACGATTGGGTATGGCTTAAGGTGTAGTCCGACTGAGAGAATCGTTGACTTCCCCCCCGCATGCCCTATATTCTTGGGTGAGAACTATACCTGTACGCCTCGCATGTGCATCTCAAAAGCTGGAGAGTCAGCGGGGCGGACTCAATTTATCGTTTACAGCCAAGGGCCCCCGGGTCGCGGCGGAAATAGGATCTCCCAATGAAGAAGACCTTTCTCCTCACTGCTCTCGCATTTGCAATGATCGCGGCTATTCCGGCTCGCGCCCAGGGTGGATGTGATGATTCACCGGAGAATCCCACTCTGATCTTGGCGGGATTGGCTGGTGGCGCCTACGCCATTTCCAACGTGCGCACCCGTATTCGCGCACGTAAAGCGCCGAAGAATCAATAAGTTCTGCGCTTTTACTGCATAAAATGTAGAACTACTTCCGAGTTTTTATGTTGCGCCCTGCCCCGAAAGGGACGCTGAAGTCTGTGCCCACTACCCTCTCGTCGCCACCGCTGTCCCGCACCTTCCAGTCTCGAACTGTCGTTGTGCTGGCATCCCTGTGTGCCCTTGCCGGCCTGCTCACTATCTGGCCGTCCGTACAGGCCCTCTATGGCATTTGGACCACCGATGACCTCAAATCCATGGGTATGGTGGTTCCCCTCGTCTGCTATCTGTTGATTCTGCGTGCCTGGAAGAGCCTCAATTGGGAGACGAATGGATCCTGGTGGGGGTTCGCCGTTCTGGCTGGGTCCGCGGCGCTGATGTTCCTGCGCGACCAGACGCTGCTCATCGTCACCATCAATAAGAACTGGCTGCTGCAGCTTCCGCCGCTGCCGCTGGTTGCCGTGATCTACGCAGCCGGATTAGTGCTGCTGTTCGGAGGCATACGCCTGCTCAAGGCAGCCTGGTTCCCTGTGCTCTTCATGTGGGCCGTCATCCCCGTGCCCCAGACGTTTAGTCGGCTTATAGACCTGCCCTTGCAGCACGCCTCGGCGACCGTGGCCAGGGCGTGGGCACATGCCCTCGGCCAGCAGCTGACGCAGGACAAACTTCGGCTGATGTTTACGCCGGAGTTTGGGATGTTTATCGCTCCCGGGTGCAACGGGATTCGCGGCGCGATTACGCTGGGGCTGGCCGCCGTCGTTGTCAGCTATCTCTACCGCTTCCGCTGGTATGTCTACGCGCCAATCGTCGTCGGGGCCGTCCTGCTCGGATACCTGTTCAACTTCCTTCGCCTCTGCCTCCTGGTGGTCTATTACAAGATCGCGCTGCCCTACCCCTGGCTGCAGCATCACGCCAAGATCGCCGACTATGTCATCGGCGGGTGCCTGTTCATGTGCGCTCTGGCCGTTTTCTTTACCGTCGCCAACAAGCTGCGCAACGACCCGGACACGACGACACAACCGG
>Ga0302313_10001002_pt1 | contig 22442 bp, 18 predicted proteins | sample III_Palsa_N2_2_FD_200454 | JGI IMG/M metagenome (GOLD analysis project Ga0302313, IMG submission 200454) | Peat permafrost microbial communities from Stordalen Mire near Abisko, Sweden - III_Palsa_N2_2 | ecosystem: Environmental > Terrestrial > Soil > Palsa > Peat permafrost | place: Sweden...
CTTTGGGGGCTTTGACGAGACGCAGGTTGGGGTTCTGCTCAACCATGGAGCGCATGCCGCTGGTAAGGGTAAGGACGTTGTCAGTGCCAGGCAGGCATTCAAGTGCGATGCCAAAGTACGGCATGCGGATCGAAGAGCGGCGTTTGAGGCCAAGCGCGGCGAGCTGTTTATCGGGAATGGTTTGCGAGCCGGGGAGCGTGGAGACAGTGATGTGGTCGGCAGCGAGGTATTGCCTGAGGGTGAGGCGATCGCCGATGGGGCTGGTGCGGGCGACCGCGCAGATCCAGTCTTCGCGATAGAGAGTTTCGGACTGGAAGTGCGAGGCGAGAAGGCCGTCGTCGATGGAAAGGACGAGGTCGAGCTGGTTGTGCTCGAGCATTTCAGCAGCGGAGGGTTGCCAGGAGATGAAGTCGAAGGTGACGCGATAGCGCGAGGGAACGTAGCGGCGGCAGAGGCGCGGGAGCAGGACGGCGCAGACGTTGTCCGGGCCGGAGATGCGGAACTGGCTGCACTCGCGACGTGGGTCGAAGACTTCGGGCGAGACCAGGGCTTCCATGGTTGGCAGCAGCGTTTCGAGCTGCTGTAGAATTTTGCGTCCGCGCGGAGTTGGCTCAAAGCCGCTGGCAGAGCGGATGAGGAGATCGTCGGAGAAGAGATCGCGGGCGCGTTGCAGAGCGCGGCTGGCAGCCGGTTGCGAGAGCAGCAGGCGCTGCGCGGCCGTGGTAACGCTCTTTTCTTCGGCGATGACGGCGAAGGTGATGAGCAGGTTCAGGTCGACTTGGCGCAGCTTATCCAGACGCATAGTGGTTATGCAAATTATGCATGATACGCATGGAGTTCGGCGACCATCTTTTATAGTGTTCCAGCGATTTGAGCATGCCGTAAAAGGAGATTGAAAATGGAAAAGATCGAATCAGGACTGAAGGGTAAGAAGGTTGTGGTGCTGGGCGGATCTTCGGGCATTGGGCTTGAGATCTCGCGACAGTCGGCGCAGTTGGGCGCGGAGGTCGTGATCGCTTCGAGCAGCGCCGAGCGCGTGCAGCAGGCGGTTGCAGAGATCGGCGGCAAGACCACCGGCCAGGCGCTTGACCTGTTCGATGAAGCGGCGATTGAGGCGTTCTTTGAGAAGCTTGGGCCACTCGATCAGCTTGTTTATACGGCGGCGGATTCGCTGCACGTCAGCGATCTTGCAACGACTGATCTGAAGGCCGCGCGGAAGGCATTCGAGCTGCGCTACTGGTCGGCTCTGGCGGCGGTAAAGTATGCGACGCCGAATATCCGTAAAGGCGGCGCGATTACGCTGACGACGGGCGTGTATGGACAGCGTCCTGTGAAGGGCATTCCGATTGTCGCCAGTATTGCAGCAATGATGGAAGGCCTGACGCGAGCGCTGGCGATCGACCTGGCGCCGATTCGCGTGAACTGCGTTTCACCGGGTGTTGTGCGTACGAAGCTTTGGGACACGATGCCGAAGGAGCAACGTGAGGCATTCTTTGAAGCTACCGGGAAGCAGATGCTGGTAGGCCGCATCGGTGAGCCGGCGGAGATTGCGCAGACGTATCTGTACCTGATGCAGCAGGGATATAGCACCGGGCAGACGGTGATTGTGGATGGTGGGACGATGCTGGTGTAGGTGTTTTTTGTTCCCGGTCCGGAGTGGGAGTACCAGTAGGTATCCCACTTCGCAACTGCTAAGGTACCCTGATGTGAGAGGTCAGCGTGTCGCGTATATCATCCTCGATAGTCCTCCTCGCCCTCCTCAGCGCGTACACGACCCAGTCGCAACAAGTCTCCACTCCGGCGGCTCAATTTATAGCCGTGGAGCCCGGCGTTAAGCTCGAGGTGCTCGACCTTGGTGGATCAGGGCGAAACATAGTTCTTCTTGCGGGCCTCGGGGGAACCGCACACAGTTTTGGTTCCTTCGCAGCGGATCTAACGAGGAAATATCATGTCTACGGCATCACACGCCGTGGATACGGAGCTTCCGACGCTCCTCCCCCGAGTGCGGAAAACTACTCCGCCGATCGCCTGGGAGACGACGTCCTCGCCGTTCTCGACGCTGTCAAGTTAGACCACCCCATTCTCGTCGGGCACTCGCTGGCTGGCGAAGAACTCAGCTCAATCGGCAGCCGCCATCCCGAACGCGTAGCCGGTCTGGTTTATCTCGACGCCGGCAATCGCTATGCCCTCGCTGCGCCGGGTCGGGGTGACTTCCAACTGGATACCATCACCATGAGGCAGTACCTCACCGCCATCCTGAACTCCATCTCCGCCGCCGACCAGCAAAAGGCGATCGAAGACTTTGAGCGCGAACTGCCAGCCTTCCAACAGGATCTGGACACTCGCAAGAAGGAGATTGCGGTAGCGCCGGTCATGTCAGCCGAACGTCACGCCGCCCTCGCAGAGCAGATGAAGACGCCGCAGAGCCAGATCGAACACGCGATCCTATTCAACGAGCGGCGCTATACAACGATCAACTGCCCTATCCTCACTATATTTCCCTCGCCGCATGACTATCCTGCACTTCAGGGTCACGCTCTCGCCACGGCTGAGGCAAAAGATGAGGCCTATATACAGTCTCAGGCAAAACTGTTCCGGGCTTTGCCTAACGCAAAGGTAGTCCTAATCCCCCACGCACGGCATGACGTATTCGCGTCCAACGAAGCCGAAGTCCTACACGAGATAGATGCTTTCGTGGCCGGTCTTCCCTAAGCTCAACGAGTTTACTTGTCCGTAAAGTCACAAATCGGACTCGGAGCCGACCACCCGGCATTGGTCCACTATCAGAATTTTGTGCAGGCGGCCCGTAAGCCGAATTCTGTTTTAGACGATCATTCCTCTAGGCGCGACATTGCTGGCGCGCTCAAGCAACCTACCCGCAGGTTCCGGCTTATGGCTTGCGCCATACGTAATGCTCTTCACCTGGTCGCACCGGGCCGGTACGCGTTCGCAGCAGAAGAGATGCCCTGCGAATCCCTGCCTATTTGGTCTTGCTCCGTGTGGGGTTTACCGTGCCGCGACTGTTACCAGCCGCGCGGTGGGCTCTTACCCCACCCTTTCACCCTTACCGCAGGCCGCGTGCATGGACATGCCCCTTGCGGAACAAGCCCAACAACCTGAGGCGGTTTGCTTTCTGTTGCACTGGCCGTACCTGCGTCTTGAAACGCAGGCCCCGGACGTTATCCGGCACACTGCCCTGCGGAGTTCGGACTTTCCTCCCCCTCCCGACGGCAAGCCGCGGGAGGCAGCGATCATCCGGCCGCCTGCACTCTTACAGCTTACAGGGAACAGCCAACAGCGGACAGAAAAGGCGATGGAACTAGCGGCGGCGCAATTGCGTAGAAGATTGCGGATAGGTTTGCCCGCTGCGGGGTAGACTTGAGATCGGTCCCGAAAGATGGAATTTAAAGAAGGATTTCGAATAGCGCTGCAATCGCTTTGGGCGAACAAGCTACGGACGGTGCTGACGCTGCTGGGCGTGGTCATCGGAGTGGCTTCGGTGATCGCCGTGGTGACGCTGGTCAACGGCGCGAATGTCTACGTCGCGACGAAGATCAATAAGCAGGGCGCGGACGTGTTTACGATCTCGCAGCAGCCTGCGTTTACCAGCAGCTACCAGGAGTATCTGAAGTACCAGAAGCGGAAGGTGATTTCGCTGGAAGAGTATCGCGCGGTGCAGTCGCAGTGCTCGGCGTGTGTGCAGGTGGGAGCGTTCCAGAGCACTACGGGCAAGATTGTTTATCAGGCGCAATCGAGCACCGACACGCAGATTCGCGGCTATACGGCGCTGATGCCGGAGATGCAGAACCTGGACATCGTGGAAGGACGCAGCCTGACGCAGGCGGATGAAGACCATGCGGCGCGCGTGGCAATCATTGGGTCGGACATTGAAGAGAACCTGCTGAAGGGCGAAGACCCGATCGGGAAAGAGATTCGTTCCGACGGCGTACCGTACACGATCATCGGGCTGGGCGAAAAGCAGGGTAAAACGCTGGGGCAGAGTCAGGATAACTGGGTTGCGGTCCCGCTGACGGCGTATCAGAAGACCTATGGCACGGCGAAGACGGTAACGATCTATATGAAGGCCGGGACAGGCGCGGTGGCGATGGAAACAGCCAGCGACCAGGCGCGGGTGATCATGCGCGAGATGCGGCATGACCGGCCGGGCGAGGACGACAGCTTTACGCTGGAGACCAGCAGCACGCTGGCAGGGCTGCTGAACCAGATTGTGGGCATGATCGGCGGCGTAGCGATTGGTATTGCGGCGATTACGCTAGTGGTGGGCGGCGTGGTGATTATGAACATTATGCTGGTGAGCGTGACAGAGCGCACACGGGAGATTGGTGTGCGCAAAGCTCTCGGAGCGAGGCGGAAGGACCTGCTGCTGCAGTTCCTGATGGAGTCGGCTACGATGTCGGTTGTCGGCGGCGCGATTGGTGTGGTGATCGGGGTTTCCGGCGCGAAGGGCGTTGCCATCATTGCTGGTTTTCCAGCAGCGATTGCTTTGTGGAGTGTGTTTGCGGGACTGTTTGTAGCGCTTTCGGTGGGCATTTTCTTCGGGGTCTATCCGGCGCGCAAAGCAGCGGACCTTGATCCGATTGTTGCTTTGAGGAGCGACTTCTAGCCATGGCGATGCGAGCGAGTGATCAAAAAGAATCCGTAAAGATGGCGCTGGACACGCTGCGCACGAACAAGGTGCGCTCGGGGCTTACGATTCTTGGCATTGTGATCGGCGTGATGAGCGTGATTACGATTTCGTCGGTGATTAACGGGCTGAACTCGTCGGTGTCGGCGATGGTGGCGTCGTTCGGCACGAATGTGCTGTGGGTGTTTCGTTTCCCGGTGATCGGCGTGCGGCCTACCTCCGAGATGCTGGCCCGGAAACAAATGACCTATGACGACATGGTCGCGATGGGGGAACTGCCGCATGTGGTGGCAACGACGGCTTCGTTGCAATATACGAACTATCAGTTTAATGCCGGATCGACGGTAGCGAAGTTTGGGCAGCGCAAGGCGGACAACGTTTCGCTTGAGGGCGACACCCCTTCGAACGCGGTGGTGTACGACAAGGTCGTCCAGTCCGGGCGCTTTTTCACGCAGGACGACCAGGATCGCGCGTCTGACGTGACGGTGCTGGGTTATGACACCGCCCATGATCTGTTCGACAACGCTGACCCGGTCGGCAAAGAGGTCGTGATTGCCGGGCGGACGTTTACAGTGATCGGCGTGTTTGAGAAGCAGAAGACCGCGTTCGGTGGCGGCAAGAATCCGAATGACAGCTATGCCTACTTTCCCCTTTCGACGTTCCATAAACTGCATCCGGAGATTCTCGACTACTGGATCAGCGCGAAGTTCGACGACCAGAAGAACAAAGAGCTGGTGACCGAAGAGATACGCGAGCTGCTGCGTCGGCGGCGCAAGGTGCGGAATGAGTTGCCGGACAATTTTGCGATTTTCAGCTCAGACTCGATCACAAAACTCTGGAACCAGATTACGGGCAGCCTGTTTCTGCTCATGTTCGGTTTGAGCGCTCTGGGTTTGATGGTGGGCGGCGTGGGTGTGATGAACATTATGCTGGTGAGCGTGACAGAGCGAACGCGAGAGATTGGTGTCCGCAAGGCGATTGGTGCGACGAAGAATACGATCCTGCTCCAATTCACGGTCGAGGCGATTGTGCTCTGCGCCGTGGGTGGCGTGGTCGGAATTGCGCTGGGGTCAATTATGTCGTGGCTGCTGACGATGGTGATTTCAAGCCAGGTTGGATTGTTGTGGGTATTGATCGCGTTCCTGTGCTCGTGTGGGATCGGGCTGGTGTTTGGGATTTATCCCGCGTGGAAAGCGGCGAATTTGAATCCGATTGACGCGCTGCGTTACGAGTAGCAGAAAGTGTCTCAGATCGTGTTCTTCTACACTGTTTAGATGGATTCACTGGCGTTAGCGGTAGAGATTATTGCAGCGTTGCTGACCGCGAGCGGGATTGCTTATGGATTGCTTGCGCTTGTTGGAGTGCGGGCCTTTTCGCGAGATGCGAAGAAGCAGACAGCATGTAACTTCGCGCCCGGCGTTTCGATTTTGAAGCCGGTGAAGGGTGTCGACCCGCGAATGTATGCGGGGTTTGTGAGCCATTGCCGGCAGGTTTATGCGGGTGAGATTGAGCTGCTGTTTGGGGTGAGGTCGCTGGAGGATGCGGCGGTGGCGGAAGTAGCGCGGCTGCGGGTGGAGCATCCAGAGATGAACATACGGCTGGTGGAGTGTCCCGTGTTGCTCGGAAGTAATGGCAAGGTTTCGAGCCTGGCACAGATGTTGCCACAGGCGAAGTATGAGTACGTTGTGGTGAACGACAGCGACATTGTGGTGTCGCCGGAGTATCTGGCGAAGGTGATGGCGCCGTTCGCGGAAGCGACAGTGGGATTGGTGACAGTTCCCTACATCGGGCTTGCGCATGGGACGGTTTGGTCGAAGCTGGAGGCGCTCGGGATTTCGACGGACTTTATGCCGGGTGTGCTTACGGCACGAAAGCTGGAGGGTGGAATTCGGTTTGGGTTGGGGTCGACGCTGGCTACAACGAAGACCGCGCTTGCGGCGATTGGCGGGTTCGAAGCGCTGGTGGATCAGCTTGCCGATGATTACGAAATGGGCGCACGCTTGGCGGCGGCTGGGTATCGCGTGGAACTGGTGCATGAGGTCGTGGCGACGACTGTGCCGGCGTACTCGCTGCGTGGATTTTGCGAGCATCAGCTGCGGTGGGCGCGCGGCACGCGGGATTCGCGGCGAGCTGGATATCTTGGGCTGGGTGTGACCTACGTGTTGCCATGGGCGCTGGCCGCAGTGATTGCAAGCGGTGGCGCGCTGTGGAGCTTTTCGCTGCTGAGCGTGGCGCTGCTGGTGCGCGTGAGCGTGGCGCTGAACGTCGGTGTAGGGATTCTGCGCGATGGACAGGTGCTGCGTGATATGTGGCTGCTGCCGCTGCGGGATTGCTTTGGGTTGTTCTTCTGGGCGTGGAGCTATGCTTCCGATGTAGTGGTGTGGCGAGGCGAGAAGTTTCGCTTGAAGCGGGGAATGTTAGACAGAGTGTAGAGAGGCGATATGGGGCAGGGACCCGAGGCGGCTTCGCAGGCGATGGTGGAGGCAGCATTTGGCGCGGACGGAGACGCTGCGTGTGGGAAGCTCGTGCGACTGTTGCGGGACAGTGATAAAGCAATCGTGGAGCGGGCGGCAAGGACACTCAAGAAGATTTCAGAAGCAGATGCAGCCAGGTTATTCCAGTGGCGCAAAATCCTGATCGAAGAAGCGTTTCGTGCGTCGGATGTTCGCGTGCAGTGGAATATGTCGATCGTGCTGGGAAGGCTGCCGTTGAAGGGCCAGGACAAGGCGGTGGCGGTGGATTTGATGTTTGAGCGTCTGCGGGACAGGAGTGGGTTGAACCGGACGATGGCGTTGCAGGCGTTGATGGATTTGTCGAAAGACGATGCGGGGTTGCGGGCGCGGGTGATGCCTGTTGTGTGGGAGTTCTTAGCGAGTGGGACACCGGCCATGAAGGCGAGGGCAAGGCGGTTGAGTCGTTAGCCTTGTAGGTCGTCGTCGCGTCTTAGCTCGTTCGGCCCACGGAGGTGTTCTTCTACATCGCCAAGCTTGTCGGTGAGGAAATGTATTTTGCGGCTGAGTGCCTGGATCTCGGCTTCGGCGCGGCGGTTGACTTCGAAATCCAGTTCCGAGCGAAGGCGGTCTTTGTGGTCCTGCCGATTCTGGCTCATCATGATCACCGGCGCCTGAATGGCCGCGAGCATCGACAGGAAAAGGTTGAGCAGGATGAACGGGTACGGATCCCATGAGTGGCCGCGCGCCGCGACGAGCACAATACTCAGGATGACGTAGCCGGTCATCGTGCTAAGGAACAGGATGATAAACGTCCACGAACCGCCGAAACTGGCTACGACGTCGGCGATGCGTTCGCCGAAGGTTTCCTGCTCGTCGATCAACTCGTTGGCGTTGCGCATGGAGCGGCCACGGATGACGCCTTGCGCGGTGTGGATGTCGCGCGCCAGCACTGTCATCATGTCGAGGCCGGCCTGCGGCTTCTTTTCCAACAGAATGGCGATGTCGTTGCGGTCGACTTCGAGGCAGATGGTCGGCTCGGTGGCGATGGCCGTGGTTTGGTGGTCGATACCTTCGAGCATCGACGCGAAGCCGAAGAAGTCGCCGTGTTTGGGCTCGGAGAAGACAACTTCCTGACCGTCTTCGTCGAGCAGCGATACCTCGACCGCACCGGACATCATGACGAAGGCGCGCAACCCGGGTTCACCCGCTTTGTAGATGCGTTGCTTGGCGGCAAACTCACGTAGTTCAACCTGCTGCGAAAGAACGTGGAGCTCGTCTTCATCGAGCAGAGAGAAGAGCGGGACGTGGCGGAGTTCATTAGCGTTACAAGACATAAGAAACCAGGGTGTAGCGATAGAGATTAGAGCGTAGAGACAGCTTAGCGGTTTCGCTGGTTGCTGACGATCTCTTTGCCACCGGATTTTACGAGAATGTAAACCGGGCCGGGCAGCGCAGGGAGTTGGTTCGGCGGGTCGGTGAGAGATTGCCAGAGGAAGATGCGCTGCGGACCGGTCCATTTTGCAGCGATGGATTGTGGGGTTTCGAAGATCGGTGGTGCGTCGGGGAAGAAGCTGCCGTACCAAAGGTTGGAGCTGCGGCCTTCGAGGATGTGGATGTCGTTACGCTGGAGATAGAAGCCGAGGGTTGAGCCGGATTCGTACTCGCCGTGGATGGCAATGAGGTCCTGCGGTTGAACTTGCGGGGCGATGGCCTGGGCGAGTTGTGCAGACGTGAGGACGGGCGAGAAAGTACACAACCCGAGGTAGGCCGCGAAGAGGAAGCCGAAGGCTCCGGTGGCGAGCGCGATATTGGCGGCATGCGGCTTGTTGCGCTTGCGGAAAAGAAAGCTGACCAACGGGCCGAGGAAGAGGCTTAGTGCGGCGAGTGTAAGCGGGAGACGGAAAAGCGCGATCGATGGGCCGGTGAGGTCGAGGAAATGGCCCATGCTGAGAGCGTAGTCGGATGGGTTTTGGGTAAGCAGGCTGGCGAGGTCGGCGTTGGGTGCGGCGGCGGGTGCGTGGAGCAGCAGATAGAGGCTGACGGCGGCGAAGATGGCGCCAATCGCGAGGAGGATGGTGGTAATGCGGATGTTGGGTGAGTGCTGACGCCGCGCCGCGCTGGAGGCATGGCGCGCCACTTCGGCAGGCTCAAGCGCAGGGCCGTTCAAGCCGCGATCCCACACGAGGTAGCCGGCGATGAGGATGGCGAGCGCGGGAAGCGCGGGAAGGACGTAGTACTCCTGGCGCGTGGAGAGCGAGAAGAAAAGCAGAACAAACGCCGCCCAGAGGACGAGCAGCAGGACGCCGCGGCGTTTCAGCGGGAGATCGTTGCGGCGAAACTGGCTGCGCCATTTGGGTTCGCGGATGGGCAGAGCCCACGCGGTGGCTTTGAAGGCGAATGCTGACCACGGCATCATCCAGACCAGACACAAACCCCAAAAGAGCCAGAGTGGCGCGGTGTCGTAGTCGTGGGGGATGCGGAGGTTCAGATAGCGGAGGACGTGCTCGTTCATGAAATAGAACCAAAACCAGCCGCGTACGTTGCCGTCGGTTGGCAATGGCACCTGCCAATGGCCGAGCGAGATGGGAAACGTGTAGTTCGTGATGAAGTGAAAAGGCGTGGGATGGCCCTGCGTGGGGTTGGCGAAGCCGGCGAGGATGTGCCAGGGTGCGGCGATCAGCAGGAAGGCTTCGAGCGTGGCGAGTGGGTGGAGTTCGCGGACACGATGCAGGCCACGACGGAAGCCTCTTGTGAAGAGCAGGTAGAGAACGACGATCGCTACCGGGAAAACAACGCCAATGAGGCCCTTGGTGAGGACGTTGAGAGCACAGGCAGCAGCGAAGCCTCCGCAGTAGAGGCGGAGATGGACTGGGTCGGCGCGGTGTTGGTTTGTACCGCCCAGCTCTTCCGTCCGCCAGAAGCAGTAGAGAGCCCAGGTGAGCCAGAGGCAGACCATGGCGTCAGGAATCGTAATGCGGGAGAAAAGGAAGATGCCGAAGCTGGAAAGCAGGATGAGCGCGGCGTAGAGGCCAGCTCGGGTGCTGACGAAAAGGCGGCGGGCGAAAGCTTCAAGCAGGAACGCGAGCCCGAGGATCGAAAACCCAAGCGGGATGCGCGCGGCAGCGGCGAGCGTGCTGGGCCTGGTCGCGCCGAAGAGCATGGAGAGCTTCATGCTGGCGGCCATCGACCAATAGAGCAGTGGAGCTTTTTCAAGGTAGCGGATGCCGTTGGCGTAAAGCGTGACGTAATCGTGACGGAGGAGCATCTCGCGAGCAACTTCGACGTGGACGGAGTCAGCGTCGTCCAGCAGCGGAGGCGTGAAGAGGGTGAAGCTCGCATAGAAGGCGAGCCACAGCAGCAGGATGCTGAGGAGCGTGGAGCGCGGTCGTGAAGGAATAGCTGGCAATGGGTTAAGTCTATGGGCAAAGGTGCTGTTTGGTGGTCTGAGGCCTACGGCATACTCGATGCGAGTGCAATCGGGCGAGTCGCGTAAACTTAGGGCGCGATGAGTATGATGCGTCCAATGCGTGCGGGGCAGGAGCTGGTGCAGCTTGGCGCGCCGAAAGATGGTCCCGCGGCGGAGATAATCTTCGGGGATTGGTATCCGGCGCTGCGCGTGGATTCGCTGAAGCGCGGCGATACAGCGGTGACCATGCTGCTCGGGATTCCGATGCTGTTGGGGCGTAAGAGCGATGGTTTGTTGTTTGCCATGCGCGATCTTTGTCCGCATCGCGGGATTCCGCTTTCGGCGGGTTGGTTCGACGGTGAGACCGTGCAATGCAAGTATCACGGATGGCGGTTTGAGCCGTGCAGCGGCAGGTGCGAGGAGATTCCTTCGCTGACATCCCACGATCATCTTGAGCCAACGAAAATTTATGCGAACTCGTTTCCAGTGGCGGAGCGCGATGGCTACGCGTGGGTGTACGTGCCGGAGGCTGGAGCTGGACGCATAACAGATGTGAGTGTTTTGCCGCCGGTGCCGGAGTTGCCGAAGTTTGGGAAGCGGTTTCGGTCGGCGCATCTGCAGGCGGATCTGCCTTGCAACGTCGATCACGGGATTATCGGGCTGATGGACCCGGCGCATGGGCCGTTTGTGCATCGCGCATGGTGGTGGCGAAGCGCGGCGAGTATCCACGAGAAGACGAAGATGTTTGAGCCGTTGGAAGACAGCGGACATAACGGATACAACGCCGGCTTTCGAATGAGTGCTCATGCCCCTTCATCGAACTCAGCGCCTTACCGGCTGCTGGGTAAGCCTGTAACAACCATCGACTTTGTGCTGCCGAACCGGCGGTATGAGACAATCCGCGCGGTGAATGCCCGCGGAAAAGAAAGCTGGTTTGCATCGCTGACGACGGTGACTCCGGTGACGGCTTCGACCTGCCGGATCGATGTGATTGCAGCCTGGGACATTTTCTACCACGTGCCTTTTGTGACGCCGATTGCGAAGTACTTTGGCGCGAAGTTCGTACAGCAGGACCAGCAGACGATGATCGAGCAGGCACAGGGTTTGCGGTCAAACCCAGGTCTGATGCTGATCGACGACGCCGACAAGCCCGCGAAATGGTATTTCGCACTGAAACAGAGGCGGCTGACTGGGGTGGGCGAGCATCCACTGCAAGGACCGGTCGAGCTGCACTGGCGGAGCTAGCGGTAAACTCTTTGGCCGTTGCTCCCCGCTGTTCCGACGCAAAACTTCGGAAGAGATGCAGGCGGAGTTTGCGAAAATTATTTTTAAACCATTGATTATAAATAGATTATGTTTGAGAATCTATTCACTGACGCTCCCCGCAGAGAAATCGGTGGTTTGGTGAAAGATTTGCGATTTGGGATAGGCCTCGCCGGTTCAGAGGATCATTTCCTGCCTGTTGCGTGACGAATAACCCGCAAGTGGGTAATCCGCATCTATTTAAGTTCGCGTCTATTTGAGTAAGAACGGGTTCGAATAAAAACTAGTTCGAAAACTGGTAAGGACCCCCCACACTGCAGAAAAGGCAGGTCGACTTTTATGACAGTTCGCATGGAACGCTTCTCTATCATTTTCGCGATGGCCCTGGGAATCGCGACCTTATGCGTGGGGTGCGGCAGCAACACGGAGAGCACGCCTTTTACCCCTCGAGATGCACAGCCCATATTTGACCCTGCGGGAGGCGACTGGACCACACCGCATACAGTAGCGATCTCCGATGTGATAACTGGATCATCTTTCTACTACACCACCGACGGCACTGGGCCGACGACGAGTTCCACACCTTATACGGGACCGATCACTATTTCGCAGACTGAGACGCTCAGAGCGATCGCGATCGCGCCGGGCTATACCGCCAGCTTTCCGTCAACAGAGACTTACACAATCAGCGCGGCAGGAACGGCACTGGCACCAGTCATTTCGCCGGCGGCGCAGGCTAACAGCAGCCTGCCAATCTCCGTGACGATCAGTGATGCGATGGCGGGTGCGGCGATTTACTACACGACAGACGGCACAGTACCGACGGAAGAATCGACGCTGTATACCGGCCCCATCAGTGTGGCATCCACACAGACGATTCAGGCCCTGGCTGTCGCGAGAGGCTACGCAAACAGCGGAGTAGCGAAAGCGGCGTACAGCATCGGCGAAAACGCGAGCCAATAGACGCAAAGCAGCGGCGGTAGCTCGTGAGATACCCCTCGCATTCAACTGGCAGCAACATTGGGTGCGTAGGCTAACCGAATGAGACTTAGCTTTGTTGTTCCCGCGTACAACGAAGAAGCCTACCTGCCGGCTTGCCTGGAATCGATCCTGGCGCAGACCGAGGCGCTCGATCCGGCAATGGCCGAACTTACCGAGATCATCGTCGTCAACAATGCCAGCAACGACCGGACGCGCGATGTCGCCATGCGTTATCCCGGCGTGATCGTCGTCGACGAAATGCGCAAAGGGCTTACGTTTGCACGGCAAGCGGGGTTTGCAGCGAGTTCAGGTGAGTTGATTGCGCATGTGGATGCGGATTCGCGGTTAACGCCCGGGTGGGTGGAAACGGTGCTCCGGACATTCAGCAAGGAGCCGGCGCTAGCGGCGCTTTCAGGGCCGGTTGTCTATTACGACCTTACGGCGAAGCAGCGAGTGCTGGTAAGGGTGTTTTACTTCATCGCATTTGTGAGCTATGTGATGAACCGGTACATATTGCGCGTGGGGTCGATGGTGCAGGGCGGGAACTTTATTACGAGTAGACCGGCGCTGGAGGCGATCGGAGGGTTCAACCTGGGGATCTCGTTTTATGGCGAGGACACCGACATTGCGCGGCGGTTGAATACTGTAGGTGAGGTCCGGTTTACGTTTGGGTTGAAGATGTTTTCGTCGGCAAGGCGGTTGAAGAAGGAAGGGATGTTGACGATGGCGGGAAGGTACTCGATCAACTACTTCTGGACTACGTTCTTCAAGCGGCCCTTTACGAACGAGCATATTGATATTCGCGAACAGCACGAGGGGTAGGGTTTCGTGGAATGCTCTAAGGCCCGAGGCCGGAGCATTCTTCAATATTGATGCAAATCAAAAGCGGCTCCGGAATCGGAGCCGCTCTGTTGTTGGGATGTCGAACCGTTATGCCGACTCCAACTCCTGCTCGAGGTCGTTGACACCCGGGAAGGCGAGGCTGAGTGGAGCGGAGACCCCACGGAGGCCGAACAAGCGAACCATCTGGATAGTTGCAGCAACTGCGATGGGCGGTTTGCCGTGTACCCAGAGCTGCGAGAGTTGTTGCATTTCACCGCGCGGATCGGGGTGGTAGACACGGTCGTCCCAACGCTGCCAGCCCGGCATGAACTGCGGGAAGTCCGAAACAGCGTTGAGCGTGGAACGCAGTATGCGCTGCTCCCAGCGCTGCTTGTACTGATCCATAAAGTGGATGTGCGAGCGGCGCTCAATGCGGATCTCTTCAACAAACTCGGTGAAGTTAGCCGCGCTGGTGAGGTTGATATTCGCGTTGGGTTCGAGACCATGACGATCGCCGCCGGAGATCAGCAGATAGCCGGTTTCGCGAGCCAGGCGGCCTACGGCTCGATTCTCTTGAGCGTGGCGTAGGCCATTGAGCTCAAGCGCGTGGATGCAGCTACAAGCTTCAGCGAGGAAGCGGCGAAGCTCGGAGAGATGCAAGGCATCGCCGACCTTGTGAAGATCCCAGAGCGGGTGATTGAGCACGATTAGAACCTGCGGCTGTTCGTGAAGCTCACGGAGCAGGCGGATGAGCTGAGCATCGTGGTCCGTGTTGTGAAGTGCGGCGGTAAATTCGGCGAAACGGCGCATCCATTCAACACCATCACCAGAGGGAAGGTTGTGAATGCCAAGGTGGAAGGTGGTAAGACCGAAGGGGACTGACCACTCGACCGACATGGGGATGTGGCGCGATGAGGGAACGGCGCGGAGAAGCAGCGTGCCTTCAATGGTGTCGTGATCGGTGATCGACACAAGTGGGTAGAGGCCGAGACGCTGGATCTGCCTGGCTTCGACCTCGTAAGCCATGCGCGGCTGCAGCGGCGGACGCCAGTTGGCGCGCTCGAAGTCGAGCTTCAGGCCATAGCGTTCGCGACAGAGCTTTTCATAGTGGCGCTGCAGCATACCGACCCCGGGAAAGTGCATGCCCATGGCGTGGATGAAGCTGAGGCTTTCTTCCGAGAGGCTGGTGTGGCTGTGCAGCGAAACACCGGTTGTGTAAGCTACCGCGGAAAGCGGCTCACGCCAGTTGGAAGTGATTTGGGATGTGGGCTGCATCACAAGCTCCTTGGTTAGTGCCAGGCGAAGCTGCCTGACCTGCTACAAGGGTGACAAGCGCGTGCAATTGCACCATGAGTGCAACAAGAATGTTTGCTGAATTTTGGGGGTGTTCCGAGAAAGATACCCGGTTAGCTCAGAATTCAGGATAAATTGCGCTCGAAACGGCGAATGCCCTGTAATCTCGCCATTTCGCGAGCAACAGGGCATGCTGTCCGGTTTCGATTAGGAGTTAGCGGCGTCCGCCGAAGCCGCCGCCAAACCCGCGATAGCCGCCGAAGCCGCCACGGTAGAAGCCTCCACCCCAACCCCAGCCAAAACCGAAGCCATAGGGGTATCCCCAGGCGTAGTAGGGGTAACCATAGGGATAGCCATAGTAGCCGTCGCCGTAGGGGCCATAGGCGTAAGGAGCATAACCGTAGACAGGGGCAGGAGCGGGGCCATAGACAGGTTCGCCCTGGCCTGTATAGCCATGGCCGAGCACATCCTGGCGGGCGTAGTAGGGATCGGAGTAGGTGGAACGGGTTTGGGCGCCCGCAAAGACGAGCTGATTGTCGCCCTTAACCTTGATGGGCTTCTCACTATTTGGGCCGACAAAGGCATCAGCCTCTCCGTAGAGGACGCGAACTGTGTTGGTGTCGGCGTTGAAAGTGTAGAAGCCGTCCTTGAGGAGCTGGGTCTGGCCACCTGGTAAGTCGACGAGAACTAAAGCGTTGGGAGCGGGATCGTGGACGCTGACGTTGGCGCGGCCGTGGTCGAGGCGCAGCTCGATGCGGTTGGCGTCAGCGGAAACTGTCTGGACAGCATTGGGCCGGTCTGTGCGGACGAGCACACCGGGAGCGGGTGTCGAAGTAAGGACTGCAGGAGGCGGCGCGGGGCGGCTGGCCTGCTGGCCGGGCGTGTCATAGTTGCGCTCGATTGGAGCGGGTTCAGGCTGGGTATAACCGGGACTACCTGCGCCGGACAGATAGGCGTTTTGTGCGAACAAAGTTACAGCAGGCGCGGTCAGGACCGCAAAGGCTAGGAGAAGGATTGTTGACCGTTGCATCGTAAAAACCTCTGCTAATTTAGACGCGATTTTGCCGCAAGAGTTCCGCTTATGCCGACACGCGAGCGTGCGATATCCGATAGCGTGGCAAGCGAAATTACAAGGAAATACCCCAACTGTGGCCGTGATGCACTTTAGCCAGAGTTGGGGCATTTTGGTTCACTTCTTTCGGAAGGTCAGGTGTTAGCGATGACCACCGCCACCGCCGTGGAAACCACCACCACCATGGAAACCGCCGCCGCCGAGGGGACGGGCAACTCCACCGCCGCCACCATATCCATAGCCACGACCACCGTAATACCCACCGCGGTAGCCATAGCCACCGTAGTAGCCGCCGAAACCGATGCCGATGCCGACGCCGTAACCGTAGTAGCCATAGGGATAACCGTAGGGGTAGCCATAGCCATACGCGTAGTAGGGATAAGGTGCGGGAGCGTAGGCAACCGGCGGAGGAGCAGCGTAGGCGCCGTTGGGATCACCATAACTGCCACCATAATTGGGAGGAGGAGCGGGCTGCCCATTGTCGTATGCCTGCTGACCGTTTCCCTGGTAAGGCTGGCTGTTGCCCTGATCAGGGGCTGCGTTGGCGTAGTTTGCCGGGGGTCCGGAGCGCTCAACGGGAGCAGCTTGTGCCTGTGTGTAATTGGAAGAATCGGGGCCCGCAGAGTACGCGCTCTGCGCTGAAGCAACAGCGGCAGTAGCGGACAGAGTGGCCAGGGCTAGCAAAAAACCGATGGACCGTTGCATTGTGGAGAACCTCTGTTGGTATAGATGCGAAATGGAAAAAATAGTCGCGGTGTGGGGAAGCGGTTCCATCCGCCGGGCAGCTACAGTGGGCACAAACCACACATAAATGGCGGGATCGGCTCTCTTTGGGCATGACATCGCTGGTTTCGTATGCTTCAATGGAATTTCCGCGCAAGTCAAGAAGGGTTCTCCAGAAGCTACGCGCTTGGCTGGTCAGTCGTTTAGGGCTGCAAGCTACTCAGGGCAACCGCCCAGGGATAGGATTCTCATGTCACGCGTTACAACAGGCGTTCTTCTTCTATTGGGTCTCACAACTCTTGCCGGGTGCGGGCCCAGCGTACAGCAGGCGGTATCCACGCAGACGCCGGTTGTAACGCCACCGAGTAACCCAACCACGCCTACACCACCAACCACACCTACACCTCCCACACCACCTACACCGCCGCCCACAACACCCACACCACCTACGACACCGACGCCTCCTACACTGACGTCCACCGGATCGCCGATCCAGCACATTGTGGTGATCATGCAGGAGAATCGCTCGTTCGATAACCTGTTCAACGGCTTTCCGGGAGCGGATACTGCACAGACCGGCTTGGTCGGAACGCACGTGGTACCTCTGACAGTGACGCCTCTGGGCAACGGACCGGATGTGGACCACTCCCACACGAACTGGTGGCGCGAGTGGGACCAGGGCAAGATGGACGGGTTCGGAAACGAGGGTAGTTTGTTTCCGTATTCGTATATCTCAGAGAGTGAGACTGAGCCTTATTGGACACTGGCAAAAGCGTTTACGATCGGCGACCGGATGTTTCAATCCAATACCGGGCCGAGCTTTGTGGCGCACCAGTACATGATCGCGGGACAGTCGGGGCAAGCTGCGGAGAACCCGAGTGCCAGTTCGGCATGGGGTTGCGACTCTCCCGCTGGGACAACAGTGGACCTGGTTGGACCGAACGGAACAGATCTGCCCGGCCCATTCCCGTGCTTCGACTACGAGACGATGGGCGATCTCCTGGACACGAACAATGTCACGTGGAAGTATTATGCGCCGGGAACCAACGACAGCTTCTACGTCATTTCTGCGTTCGACGCGATCAAGCACATCCGGTTCGGATCGGACTGGCAGAACAATATCGTCTCGCCTGAGACGCGAGTGCTTACGGATATTGCCAAGGGACAACTGGCGCAGGTGACATGGATTGTGCCAACGCTGAACAATTCGGATCATCCAGGCGCACCACCGTATGGGCCGGAGTGGGTGGCCAGCATCGTGAACGCGATCGGCGCCAGCCCCATGTGGAGTTCCACGGCAATCTTTGTGTCGTGGGATGACTGGGGTGGATGGTATGACCACGTGCCGCCACCGCAGGTGGACAACATGGGGCTGGGATTCCGGGTGCCAGTGCTAGTGATTTCTCCCTATGCGAGGGCAGGATATGTATCTCATACTCAGCATGAAATGGGCAGCATGCTGCGGTTCATGGAAGGAAACTTCGGGCTCGGAAGCCTGGGGACGCGGGACAGCATATCGGACGACTTTAGCGACTGCTTCAACTATTCGCAGACGCCGCTGCCCGCTCCAAAGATAAAGACAGCACACTCGGTGCAGTTCTTCCTGACACAGCCGCCGTCGGGAGCACCGGACGATGATTAGGCCTTTGTGAAGACGGAAGGTGCGTTCAGCAGACGATGACAAGGAATGCAATCAACGACTCACTTTGGTCGGTAAGCCTGGTGCTACAGATCGGGCTGCTGGCGCTGGTGTTTCTGCGTGGTCTCGCGGGACGGCTACCGAGCTTTACCGTGCTGCTGGTTTTTTATCCGCTGAGAGCAGCGGCATTGTTTTTCCTCTCGGGGCACATGGCGGCGGATGACTACACGGCAATGTATCGCGGGCTGGCCGTGCTTGGGCTGCTGCTGCCAATCATCGTGGCGGCTGAGATTAGCCTGCGGTTGTGGAGCGGTTTGGGGCGCGTCCGATGGGGCCTGTTGCTGGTACCCGTGGTGGCATGGCTTGGGGCAATGTGGCTCTGGTCCATACTTCCGATCAAAGGACCTTTGCGGCCGGACCGGGTAGAGATGTTCGGTTCGTTACTGATGATTCTGCTGTTTGGGTTTGCGCTGAAGGCGCGGACAACGGGAATACTGCGCAAGGTGATCGGCGGGCTGGCGACGTTCGGGATCGTGGACCTGATGGCAACTGCGGGAAAGGGCTTCGCTGCGGCGCATCGCGATGCGGACACTTTTGCAGGGTGGTCTTATGCCAGCTCGGGGGTTTATCTGCTGGTGGTGTTGTTCTGGATGGTGGCGCTCCGGCCAGATGCTCGCGAGTAGAGAAGCTACTTGCGGTTGCGGCGAAAGAGATCGACGGTGATCACTTCCGTGAGCGCGAGAACGATGAAGACGACGAAAGCCACGGCGAGTATCGCGAGGAAGGCTTTGGAGAAAAGCAGAAAAAAGGCCGCGACAAAGGCTCGGAGGATGGCGATGATCAGGACAGACAGGATGTGAACGATCATTACCAAGGTGGAAACCTTCGGGACCGCTTGGGGCCTGCGCGGTTAGACGCGGTTTTGCGATGACGCCGCGAGATTAATTTGCGGACGCATCTTCGATGCGTGGAGATTACAGAAATCGGCGGCCTTTGATGGCGGGTCCAGGCATTGAAGAAGTGGATATCGCCGGGGATGTATTGCCTAAAAATCCATGTGAAATTTAGCCAAAAGATTACAGCTTTTTGATCCGGTCAGTTGAATTTTGACCGTTATACGACATAAGACAACCGACTGAAATCAGGTTATTTGTGTCTGCTTGTACAGGTGTCTAGCCATGCACCAAAAGATTTTCATTTAGTGCTTGACAAAACCTGTCAGACAAGCGCAACGTAGGCCCCGAAATTATTTCATTAGAAGATCGCTATCGGCAGATCTTTGCTCAATAGAAAGTACGCCGGAGCCAACTTCCGAGAGGCTTACCATGCGCTACGTCTTTACAAATACACGGCAGCTAGCCGGGACTTTACGGACACTGTTTCTTTTGATTTTGTTTACGGCTGGTGCAGCCGTTCATGGGCAGGTGGCCGGTACCGGCAGCATTCAGGGCACGATTACAGACTCCACAGGAGCGGTGATTCCGGGGGCAACGGTCACGCTGCTCAATGTAGCAACGCAGGTGAAACGCACAGGAACAACCGATTCCGGCGGCGTGTATATCTTTCCCAATATCGAGGTTGGCAACTACACGGTTACCGCAACGGCGCCAGGGTTTGAGACCTACATCCAGAGTGGCAATGTCCTGGAAGTCGGCAGCAGCATCGCGGTGAATGCGAAGATGACAGTCGGTAAAGCTGAGACGCATGTTGAGGTAACCGCCGAAGGGCTGGCGCTGCAGACGGAAGACGCCTCGTTCAAACAGACAATCGACCAGTCGGCTGTGACTGAGATGCCGCTGAATGGGCGGCAGATGACGGCCCTGATTACGCTTTCCGGTGGATCGACGTCAGCGCCCGCAGGCGACTTTACAGGCAGCAAATACTCCTACCAGACGATCTCTGTTTCGATTGCGGGCGGCGGTGGCAACACCACAATGTGGCGGTTGGACGGCGGCGACAACAACGACTACATGGCCAATGGCAATCTGCCGTTTCCCTTCCCCGACGCGGTGAGCGAGTTCAGTGTGGAATCCACGGCGTTGGGTGCGCAGGACGGGATGCACTCCGGCGGCCTGGTGAATGTGGTAACGCGCTCGGGAACGAACACCTATCACGGGTCGGCATTTGAATTTATTCGCAACAACTATCTGGATGCCACAAACTTCTTCGCGACTTGTACTCCGGTAGCACCGGCGACAACCTGTTCGGCCAAAGACACGCTGCATCAGAATCAGTACGGCGGTACCTTCGGCGGGAAGATCCTGAGGGACAAACTGTTCGCGTTTGCCGGGTACCAGCGCCTGAAAAACGACCAGGCAACAGCCACAACTCAAGCACATGTACCTACGGCAGCGAACCTGGCAGGCGATTACTCAGTGACAGATCCGGCGCCGGGCACGGCGATTACGTCGACCTCGTGCGCAACAAAAACGGTACAACTGGTTGATCCACTAACAGGGGCGACGCTGCCAGGAAATAAGTACGCCACGGCACCGACCTACAACGCACAAGCGCTGGCGTTGTATAAGTACCTGCCGGCGATCAATCCGTCTTACGATCCCTATAACTGCGGTCTGGTTGGGTATGCTATTCCGTCCCAGATATACGACAACGAGTTTGTGACGCGCGTGGATTACTCCATCAACTCGAAGCACCACCTCTATGGGCGGTATTTTATCGATGGGTACCAGGCGCCTGCGTTCTACTCGCCGACGAACATCCTGATCACAACGGCCTCCGGCAACGTGGAGCGTGTGCAGACGGGTACGGTCGGCGAGGATTGGACCATCAACTCCAGAATGGTGAACTCCTCGCACATAACGATCATGCGGCGCGTGAATAACCGTGGGTACAACACCGGCGACATCAACGCTGCAACCATTGGAGTCAACACGTATCAGGCTGTCACAAACGGACTATACGTGGCTGCAACAAATAAGTTCACCATGGGCGGAGGCACCAACTCTGTTTCACACTTCAACGACAACACGCTCGCAATAGATGACGATGTGACGATGGTGCGCGGCAAACACCAGCTTGTCTTCGGCGGCGAGTTTGTGCGCAACCAACTCAATATTTCGAACGCGTATGAGTCGAACGGCGTGTTTACGTTCGGTGGCAACTTCAGCGGCAGCGGACCGAACGGAGGAACCACGGTAGGCGATGCCGACCTGGACTTCTTGAAGGGCGCAATGACTGCGTATCAGCAGAGCAAACAGGAACAAAACGCCCTGCGCGCGCCTGTCCCGAGCCTTTACGCACAGGACACTTTCCACGCCACAAAACAACTGACGATGGTAGCTGGAATTCGCTGGTCACCGGAGTATATGCCCGTAGACGTGTTCAACCGCGGCACAACATTCAACCTGGCTGCGTTTGTGGCCGGTCAGGTCAGCAGTGTTTATCCGAATGCACCGGCGGGTACGTTCTTCTACGGAGACGCCGGCGTACCTCGCGGATTCACGAACAATTCCCCGGTCCAGTTCTCGCCCAATGCTGGAGTAGCGTTCGACATGTTCGGGAATGGCAAGACAGTGATTCGCGCAGGTGCTGAACTGATCTATGACGAGGTGAACTTCTTTACCGGTCAGCGCACCAACCAAAACCCACCGTTTGCGACAGCAATCAGTCAGACACAAACGACAACGTCCGGGCCGATCAGCTTCAGCAACCCATGGTCAGCCGGTTCGATTACGGCAGACCCGTTCCCGCAACCAGTCGTCCCGACGCCAGCGGAAGCTATCTTCTACGCGCAGTCACAGTACATCGTGTTGCCGAAGCAGTTCAAGCCTTCGTACACATCGCAGTGGACCATGAGTCTGCAACAGGACTTTGGACGCGGATGGCAGTTGCAACTTGACTACATCGGCAACAAGACCACACATGCTCCGATGGGAACACCGATCAGTCCGGCGACGTTTATACCGGGTGTATGGGGTGCGGGCGGCACAGGCTGCACGGGTGTTGTGCTGACCGGACCTGCGGGCAAGCCGGCAGGCGCTGCGGGTACACCGTGCTCAACAGTGGCCAACGAGAACCAGAGGTTCTACCTGACGCAACAGAACCCGGCGCAGGGCAACCAGTACCTGGGTGGCGGTGCCGGATCGGTGCTGATCGGCTATGGCGGAATGGCGGACTACCACGGT
>Ga0302313_10001004_pt1 | contig 22408 bp, 16 predicted proteins | sample III_Palsa_N2_2_FD_200454 | JGI IMG/M metagenome (GOLD analysis project Ga0302313, IMG submission 200454) | Peat permafrost microbial communities from Stordalen Mire near Abisko, Sweden - III_Palsa_N2_2 | ecosystem: Environmental > Terrestrial > Soil > Palsa > Peat permafrost | place: Sweden...
GCCGGTCGGCGGCGGCGGCCTGCTGGCCGGCGTGGCGACCTGCATCAAGACGCTGCGGCCAGGCGTCAAGGTGATCGGCGTGCAGGCCGCCGACTCCGACGCCATGGCGCAATCGCTGGAAGGCGGTGCACGGGTGGTGCTGGAAGAAGTCGGGCCGTTTGCCGACGGCACCACGGTCAAGCAGGTCGGTGCGCACACCTTCGAGCTGTGTCGGCGCCACGTCGACATCGTGCTGCGCGTGGATACCGACGCGATCTGCGCGGCCATCGGCGACATCTATCAGGACACCCGCAGCGTGGCGGAACCGGCCGGCGCGCTGGCGCTGGCCGGCCTCAAGCAGTATGTCGCCACGCATGGTGCCGGCGACGGCGCGCTGGTGGCGGTGGTCTCCGGCGCGAACATGAATTTCGATCGGCTGCGCTTCGTCGCCGAGCGGGCCAGTATCGGCGAGCAGCGCGAAGCGGTATTCGCGGTCACCGTGCCGGAGGAGCGCGGCAGCTTCAAGCGGTTCTGCTCCGCCCTGGGCCAGCGCAGCATCACCGAGTTCAATTACCGCATCGGCGATGCCGCGTCGGCGCATATCTTCGTCGGCGTGCAGATCGGCGCACGCGCCGACCGCGAGGCATTGCGCGCGGCGTTCGAGGAGCAGGATTTCGGCGTGCTCGACCTGACCGACGACGAGCTGGCGAAACTGCATCTGCGCCACATGATCGGCGGACGCTCCGCGCTGGCCCGCGACGAGCAGATTTACCGCTTCGAATTTCCCGAACGGCCCGGCGCGCTGCGGCGCTTTCTCGAGCACATGCACCCAGACTGGAACATCAGCCTGTTCCACTACCGCAACCACGGCGCCGATTACGGCCGCATCCTCGTCGGCATCCAGGTGCCGCCGCACGAGCGTGCCATGTTCCAGCAGTTTCTCGGCACGCTGGGGTATCCGCATTCCAACGAGAGTGAGAATCCCGCGTATCGGCTGCTGCTTGGATCGTGAGCAGCCAAGGAAGGCGCGTTTAGTCGGACGTATCCGCGGTAGTACTGTCAAACGGCGCCTTCGCCGACTGGATACGCATGCTGCGAAGGAACAGCGCCAGCTTGCGCGGATCCGCACTTGCCTTGGCTTCCAGCGGTGAACGTGGCGAATCGAAGACGAAGCGCACGACCAAATTTTTCTGCCGGGCGAACGTGGTCGACGGAATAACCAACGTCGTCGGCGGTTTGGCCCGGTTGCTGTCGAACGACCAGTGGCCGGCCAACTTGCCGTTAACCTGCAGGTCCACAGCCAGCCGCGGAAACGGCGCAGGCAGATAGGGCAAAACGTCGAACACCACGCGCAGATCACCCGAGGCGTCCGGCACGTGAAATGCCAGAGTCGATGATGCGCCGTCCGACGAGAACCCCGTATCTTCCTGGCCGCTCCAGCCGCTAGCCAAGAGCGCGGCGCCGTTTCCATCTTTCGCGAAGCTTATGGTCTGATTGAGCGGCACGGGCGAATAGTCGAGATCGCCATGCCGATGCAGCGCATCCGAACCGACGGCGTTGAACCAGCCGGGCGCGACAATCGACAGTCCATCCACGATGCCAAAGCCGGTCGCTGCAGGAAACAGCGTGGGCTTCTTCTCCAGGGTCTGCAACGTATCGAAGGGCACCACATAGAGGCTGTCCGGCTCGGCGCGCCCGGAGAGCAGCTCGGCGCGGCGCTGCATTGTCGAAGGCAGCGCCGCTGATCTGCCTTCGCGCTCGAGCGGATCCACGACGAACCCGTACAGCCCGGCGGCATACCGGTAGTCATTGACCAGAGTGGCATCCGCAGCGGGACTTGCGAGATGCAAATGGGTGTAGCGGGCGCGCGCCTGCCGCCAGAACGGCGAGTCGAGCGAAGGGAAACCCTCGGCCTGCGCGCGCGCCGCGAAGCCGCGCTGCGTGGCGTGCACATAAGGCATCACATCGATCAGCTGGAGCACAAGCACCGCCAGCACCGCGTAGCCGATCATTCGCGCGGGCAGCCTCAGCAGTCCACGCAGTGCCGCAAGCACCAGCAGGTAGTACGCAGGCCAGAACAGCCGTCCGGACGCGCCAAGCTCAATCAGCAAAGTGGACATCGAGCCTGCGAAAAGCCGATCCGAGGCCCATGCCACTACGCCGGACATGGCCAGCACCGTCAGCACGACACAGGCGATGACAAGGCTCCTGTCAGGCGTGACCGATGATGTGTCACTCAACCAGTGCTGGCGGCGGGACATACGCCAGGTGGCCGTTGCCACCAGTGCGGCCAGCACGCCGAGACCGAGATAATTGAAGTCCTCAACCTGACCCGGCACGGCCAGCGCGGGTACGGGCATGCGAAAAGGCGCTTGGCCCAGCGGAAGCAACGGTGCGAGCACGTTCATCGAGTCGGTGCCAAACCGGTTCGCTGCCACGGGCGATGGCGTGAAGTAGCCTGCCAGCCACATCAGCGCCACGCTCCCGGCCAGCGCAGCGACCATCCACACCATGGCTTTGGCAACCGCGTGACGGCGCTGAACCGCGTGCGCCAGCCAGATGGCCAGAACCATCAGCGCAAAATACCCCTGCACCAGCGTCGCCAGCCAAAGCAGCGCCACCCATGCGACCGCCCGACCCTGCGCGCGGTTGGCGTAGTACAGATAAAGCGCGGCCAGCACGATCCACTGCGCGGCCAGCGCGGGGACGGTGTGCACGCGCGCCAGCAAAAGCGGACTCAGCAAAAACAGCAGCACACCGCCCGACAGCAAGGGCATTCGCTGCGTAAACAGCGCCAACAGTCGATAGGCAAAAAACCCTTGCAGCGCGTAACACGCAAGCAGCCACAGCCCGAAGTACTGGAAATTGGCCGGCAGCACGTGGGCAAAAAGTTTGAAGAAGAATGCCAGCAGTGGAATCGATCCAGCGGCCACCAACGACCCGGATTCAAAGCCGGCAGCGTGCAGCGCACCGGGCGGCCACGCCCACGGTGCAAGGCGATAAAAAAGCCATCCCAGGTAGCTGGTGGCGTCGCCACTACTGGCGATCCAGCCCAGCCTGGCCGGATTGATGATCGAACTACCGGCGATTGCAACGAACACCAACGCGCCGAACAACGCAGCCATCGCCGGCATCGTTCGAGGCCCGATCAGGCGACCGATCGCGACGATCGGTGATTCGATTTCAATGATCTTCGGCATTCGGCGATCTGGCAGGCTGTCGATTTTTCGCGTGAGTCAGCGCGGATCACAGCATTGCATCACGGCGCCACATCCAACGCCAGCGAGTACGTTTTTGCGCATGGAATGGCCTCGTACCGATGCGCGTGGAATGCATGCAGCAAAAAACGATTGAATGGCCGCGCGCCTCGTGCTTTCAAATGCCCCGCTTCCTCACTCCGCTCTCGCACGGTGTTAACGCCCATGGCGGCAACCTTCAAGCCCCACCGACCCCCAGGAGTAGCGCAATGCCAGGCAATCCGATGAATCCGCAACCGCCCTTCGCCGAGCCCGGAAAAGGCCTGCCGGAACGAGAGATAGAGAACCCCGGACATTCTCACCCTGAGACGGACGCTGATCCGGACCCGCTGGAGCCGGATAGCGACGACGACATTCTCTGAAGTGGTTTGCAGCCTCATTTGCGCCGCACCGATCTCGGCTCGTTCGGGCAGCCCAATCAGGAAGATCAGGATTGGGTTGCCGGAAACGAGTCGAGCGTCTTCGTCAGACCCTCGCCGATGTAACGGCGTGAACGCTACTATTGTGCGCTGATGGCGAGCGACCCGGTCGGTTCAAGCATCGACAGCCGAAACCCTCAGGTTAGACTGTCGGCATGCCGCCACCGCCCCGCAAACGTCAGCCGCGTAAATCATCGCCCTCGCCCGCCCCGCGAACGCGGGCGGGGATTGCCAAGCCTCCAGAAAAGAAAACGCCGCGGCCCGCGGATAGCTCGACGCGTGCGACGCGAGTACTGAACTGGCTGCTGCAAAAGCTGCCGCCGCGCTATCGCGAGAAAGCCCTCGACTATCTGGTACTGACCCGCATGGATCGGCCGATCGGCGCGCTGCTGCTGCTGTGGCCGACGTGGTGGGCGCTGTGGCTGGCCGCCGGCGATTTTCCGCCGTGGAAGCCACTGATCATCTTCACCCTTGGCGTATTCGCGATGCGTGCGGCTGGCTGCGCCATCAACGACTACGCAGACCGAAAGCTCGATCCGCAGGTCGCGCGCACCGCGGGACGACCGATCGCCAGCGGTCGCGTGACGCCGCGTGAGGCGTTAATTGTGTTCGCCGTCCTGCTCGCGATCGCCTTTGTGCTGGTGCTTTTCACCAATGCGCTGACGATCAAACTGGCGTTTATCGGCGCCGCTCTCGCGGCGGCCTACCCGTTCAGCAAGCGCTACACGCATATGCCGCAGGTGGTGCTCGGCGCCGCGTTCGGCTGGTCGATACCGATGGCCTTTGCCGCGGTTGCAGGTAACGTGCCGCCGGTCGCATGGCTGCTGTTTATCGGCAACATTTTGTGGTCGGTGATTTACGACACCGAGTACGCGATGGTCGATCGCGAGGACGATATTCGGGCGGGTGCCAAGTCCACCGCCATCCTGTTCGGCGATGCCGACCTGCCGATCCTCGGCATCCTGATCGGCACGTTTCTGCTGGCCATGCTGTTTGTCGGACAACGCGCCGCGCTGGGCTGGCCGTACTGGATCGGGCTGCTGGTTGCCGCCGGCCTGTTCGGCTACCAGCTATGGCTGATCCGCAACCGCGCCAAAGACGCCTGCCTCGCCGCCTTCCGCCACAACAACTGGCTCGGCGTCACAGTGTGGATCGGCATTGTGCTGGCGCTAGCGGTGCGTTGAGCGCGCGCGGCCACTTCTTCTATTGGACTTGAATCACGACGCCATGCAACAGCAGGGCGAGCTTTCGTGCATCGATGCTTTCGCCGCTTTCAGCCGGTGAGCGAGCTTCGTCGAAGCTAAGGCTCAACGGGATGTTACCGTCCGACCGCCGCAATGCTTTCGGCAAAAGCAGCGAGGTGTCCGGCCCGGGTTTGCCGCGCACAAATTGCCAGTGCGCCAGCAGCTTGCTACCCAAGCGCACATCTACGGACAGCTGCGGATACGCCGCCGGCAGGTAAGGCTCCACGTTCAGGCTCATCTTCAGATCGCCCAATTCCTGAGCGACGTGAAACCCCAGCACCGCCGAGGAGCCTTCCGACCATGTCGCGCCGATGCCCGGTTCACTCCAGCCGGCAAGCAAAAAGGGGAGCCCGTCGCCACCCGTGCCGAAGCCATAGGACTTGCCAGCCACGGCCGGTGGAAAATCGTGCTGCTCCGGCGCATGCAGATAGCCATGGCCGCCTTTCTCCAGCCACTGCGGAGCAATGACGGTAAATCCGTCGACGACACCGACGCCGGTGGCCGGTGAAAACGACAGCTGCGCGGCGGCCAGTTTGCTGAGCGCCGACGACTGCACAAGATACAAACCGTCTGGATCGAACTTGCCCTCAAAAAACTGTTCGTGACGAATTTGCCGCGGCTCCTGCAATCGAGCAGCAGGCAATCGCGCGTAATACGCCGTATCAACGGCAAATCCGTATTCGCTTGCCAGTGATTCATAGGTGATGTTTTCTTGGCCCACAAATTGACCGGGAATCACATAGAGATAGGCGTAGCGCTGCCGCGCTTGACGCCAGAATGGCGATGGAAAGGTGGGGAATTTCCCCGTGGCCACCATGGCAGCGTAAGAGGCGTTTACGTTGCGAATGTATGGAAACACATCGGCCGTCTGGACGGCGAGCAACAGCAGCAGCCAGCGTGCGCACATCGGCGCTGACAGACTCAAAGCACCGCGCAGCACGGCCAGGATGAGCAGGTAATAGGCCGGCCAGAACAATCGTCCCGACGCCCGAAAAATGTTCAGTGCAGCGGCAACCTTCGCCGGCAGCGGCACGGTGAAAAGCACGTGCGATCCCCACGTCACCTCGTTGCTTATTGCCAGAAGGGTCAGCGCCAGACAGGACAGGATCAGAGGGAAGTCGGGCTTTGCGCACCAGCCGGCCAACATTTTCGAAGCGGGCTGACGAGGCCACCGCGCCGTTCGCCAAGCCGTGGCCACCAGCCCCAACGAAACGCCCATCCCCAGATAATTGAAACCTTCGTACTGCCCCGTGGTCGCCGGCGCTGGCGCGTGCAGCAGAAACGGGCCTGCACCGATAGGCAACCATGGGGCGAGCAGGTTCAAGGAGTAATAGCCGAAGCCACGACTCGACACGTCCATTTCCAGAAAATAGCCTGCCGCCCACATCATCGCGAGCGAGCCGGCAATGGACAGCACGAGGCACATAGTCAATTGCCGAATCGACCAACGACGCTCCAGAACACCGTAGCGCAGAAGGTAGGCGCCCCAGATGGCGTACACCATGAACATGAGATACGCATGAACCAGTGGCGCCAGCCACAAAAGCAGAAACCACTGCAGCAACCGCTTTTTTTCGGGCGCCGCGTAGTACAAATAAAGGCCGGCGACAATAATCCAGTGAGCGGTCATTGCCAGGTGCGGCTGCGCGCGGAACAGCATGATCGGGCTGAGCACAAACAGCAGCACACCGGCAATCAGCACCGATCGGCGATCGGTAAAAAGTGCAAGAAGGCGGCAAGCGAAATAACCCTGAAACGCATAGCAGGCGCAAAGCCACGGGCCGTCGTATTGAAACGTTGAGGGTAACCAGGCACGCAGCAGTTTGAAGACAATCGCCAGAAGCGGAATCGAATCGGAGTAAACGATCGAGCTGCTCTGCTCCATGCCGAGATTGTGAACAACGCCAAGCGGCCATGACCACGGCTCGTGCCGAAAAAACAGCCAGCCGATATAGCTGGCCGCCGGGTCACCATTGGCCAGCCAGCCCACGTGCAACGGATTGATGATGGACGGGTCAATCAGCAACGTGAACAGCACGATGCCAGCCAGGGCCGCCATCAACGCCAAGGTGTTGACGCTGTAGCCATGCCGATCACTTACCGTATTTTTCAATGTCATCAGCGTCCGTTGATTCCGAAGTTAACGCGAAGGCCGACTCGTCGTTCGACCCAGTTTGATGGAGTCAGTACCGAGCCAGCCGCTCGCCAGGTCGGGACAATGTCGTACGCAACAGCGCATCGGGATCGAGCAAGCATACCGAAGCTTGCTCGATCACACGGAGCTTTATCGCAATACACGGGTGGCTCGACCCGACACTCGGCCTCAGGGTAACGGCGCTCCTGTCTCGACATGGCTGCGAAACGTGCCGCTGAAATACTGTCGCGGCACGCCATTAGAAAATTCTCTTGAAGTGAGCCAACGCCGTGCGAAACTGTGGCCGTGGCGCACGATGTGCGGCGCCTATTTGGCGAATCAGGCAGGTGCAGATTTTGTCATCGATCATCGATAAGCTCTTTGCGCCGCGTCGGCCGACCATCGAACCCGAATCAACGCCAGCGCCGTTATCGAAGCCTTGCGTGCAGCGCCTGGAGAAGACTGATGATTCGGTTATCGCCGAGAATTGCAGCAACGTCAGCCGACAAGCGCTATTCATCATCGGTGCGGCCCGCAGCGGTACCACTATCCTCCAGAATGCTCTGAACGATTCAGGCGACATCTTTCTGTTTGGCGAACCATGCTTTCATGCAGACAGCGGCGACGCGGATTTTGCATCGCGCTATAACGCGATGCATCGCAGCTGGGGCAATCAGGAAAACAAGAGCAGTTATTGCCCGCCATTATTCAAGACCGATGCCAGCTGGTATCAATACCTTGCCCGCCTAGCTGAAACGTATCGCTATGTGGGCGCCAAGATCGTGATCAATCCCGGGCTGGCCGAAGAGCAGGCCAGCCAGCTGTTCGACTTTCAGTGTCGGCACTTCTACGCGTCACACTATCTGTTTACCTTCCGCAATCCGTTGGACGTGCTTATGTCCACACTCGGCCTGGCCGAGCTCAACGGCGGGAAGATCGCCACGGTTGCCGAGGTGCTCAAGGGATATTTCGTGGTCGTGCAGTTGTTCTTCCGTGCGCTTCGTAACCTGCCGCACGTCCACGTCATTTTTCACGAAACAGTGAACGCCGATACGTTCGGAAAGCTGGAAACCTGGCTCGGCGTGCCACTGCCGCGGGCCGGCGATTACTACAGCAATGGCAAAGTGCGCCACTACGATCTTGATCGGGTTCCGGAAACCCATCGCGCCCGGGTGACCGATGCCATGACGCTTTACGAGAACTTCAAGCAAGCGACGCTGGCAGGCTTTGAGCTGATTCAGATCGAACAGAACTCGGGCCATTTCGATCAGCATCATTTTACCGCGCTGGGTCGGCTGTCACGCACCGTGACGAAGTTCGTCGAAAGCTTAGAGGCCCACGATCGATGATCATCCGCGCGGCGAGGGCGCCCGCGCTAAAACCCACACGTCCACCCGCTGCACGCCGGCTCGTTTGAGTACTTGGCTGCACTCGGCCACTGTGGCGCCGGTCGTCATCACATCGTCCAGAATCACCACGTGCGCCGGCAGCCGCATGCCCGTGCGCAAGGCAAAGGCACCCTGCATGTTGCGGCGGCGAGTGACAGCGTCCAGTTCGGTCTGTGGTGATGTCGCACGCTGGCGCTGCAGCAGATCGCACTGCAGGGGAATACCGAAAGCTTTTGCCAGCGGCTTGGCCAGTTCCAGCGCCTGGTTGTAGCCACGCTGACGCAAGCGGCCGAAATGCAACGGCACAGGCAGGATCAGCGCGGGCAACGCTGCAGGTCGTGGCTGCGCTTGCCATTGCGCTGCCAGCACGCGGCCAGCGGCGAGGTCACGGCCAAACTTGAAGCGTGACTCCAACCGGTCCATTGGCCATGCATAACGAAACGGAGCCCAGGCCGCGTCCCATGGCGGCAGCCGCCGCTGGCATTCGCCACACAACGCGGCGGGCACGGCCAGCGGCAGGGCGCAGCGCGCGCAGCAGGAAATATTTCGAGGCAACTCGTTGGCGCAGTCCGCACACAAATCAGCGCCGTTGGCGCCCGGCGCTCCGCAAAGCAGGCAACGCAGTGGCAGCAGCCAGTGCTGCAATCGAGCGCTGAATTTTGCCAGCGCTTCCCTGCGCGTCGTCATCATCGCGGCGGTCAGGTCAGCTCAGGATTTGGCCTTGAACAAAGCAGCGTCGATGATCGACCAGATATGGATGATCCAACCCAGCAGGAAAACCAGAGCACCCCCGCCAGCACGAACATCAGAACCGCCATCAGCAGACGACCCTGCACGAGCTGACCCAAGCCCGGTATGAATAAGCTGCAGATCGCGGCCAATACGTTGCCGCCACTACCTTGTCCTGTGCTCATGCTAGTCCCCTCCTCGATAGTGAGGCCGATGGTAGCGGCAGTGGCCGGCCGGGTCACGTCAACCTGAAAGCTGTTATCCAGGTTGACTGCCGATCGAACTGCTCACACACTTGCTTGCTTACTGATGGGAGTTTTCCATGGCCGACGCTGTGATCCGCCACGACTGGACCCGCGAAGAAGTCACCGCGCTGTTCGCTCTGCCGTTCAACGAGTTGATGCACCGCGCGCAAAGCGTGCACCGCGAATTCCACGACCCGAACGCGGTGCAGGTGTCCACGCTGCTGTCGATCAAGACCGGCGGTTGCCCGGAAGACTGCGCCTACTGCCCGCAGGCCGCGCGTTACGACACCGGCGTGCAGGCGCAAAAGCTGATGAGCGTCGAAGCGGTGCTGGAGCGCGCCAAGGCGGCCAAGGCCGCCGGCGCCAGCCGCTTCTGCATGGGCGCCGCCTGGCGCAGCCCGAAGGATCGCGACGTGGTCAAAGTCGCCGAGATCGTCAGCGCGGTGAAGGGCCTGGGCTTGGAAACCTGCGCCACGCTGGGCATGCTCAGCGATACCCAGGCGCAGTCGCTGAAGGCGGCCGGCCTGGATTACTACAACCACAACCTCGACACCGCGCCGGAGTTCTACGGCGAGGTGATCCAGACGCGCCAATATCAGGATCGTCTGGACACGCTCGAACACGTGCGCGCCGCCGGCATGAAAACCTGCTGCGGCGGCATCGTTGGCATGGGCGAATCGCGCGGCCAGCGCGCCGGCCTGCTGCAGACGCTGGCCAACCTGCCCGAGCATCCGCAGTCCGTGCCGATCAACCAGCTGGTGCAGGTCGAAGGCACGCCGCTGGCCGGCATCGACGTGCTTGATCCGTTCGAATTCGTGCGGACCATCGCCGTGGCGCGTCTGCTGATGCCCGCCTCGATGGTGCGGCTGTCGGCCGGCCGCCAGCAGCTGGGCGATGGCGTCCAGGCGCTGTGCTTCCTGGCGGGCGCCAACTCGATTTTCTATGGCGAAAAACTGCTGACCACCGGCAATCCGGACGTGGCCGACGACCGCGCGCTTTTCCGCCGGCTCGACCTGCACCCGCTGGAGATCGTCGAGACCGACAGCACCGTGCACGCCGACATTCTCGAAACGGAAGCTGCGCAAGCGGATGGCGGGCAAAGCTGTGGCTGCGTCGCCGCGGCCTGATCTGCTCTCGCGTTTGGCCGTCCAGACGGCCGAACGCGAGAGGGTGAATCTGCTGCGCCGCGTTCGTACGGTCGATCAGGCCGACGGACCCTGGCTGGACATCAGCGGCAAGCGTCTGCTCTCGTTCTGCAGCAACGATTATCTCGGGCTGGCGCAGCATCCGCAGCTGGTCGCGGCGCTGCGCCGCGCCGCGTCGGAATGCGGGGTAGGCAGCACCTCGGCGCATCTTATCTGCGGCCACCGCACCGAACATGCCGAGCTCGAAGAGGCGCTTGCGGCCTGGACCGGGCGCGAGCGCGCCGTGCTGTTTTCCACCGGCTACATGGCCAACCTCGGTGTGATGCAGGCGCTGCTGGCGCGCGGCGACGTCTGCGTGCAGGACAAGCTTAACCACGCCTGCCTGATCGATGGTGCGTGGCTGAGCGGCGCCGAGTTGAAACGCTATCCGCATGTCGACGTCGACGCTGCCACCCGCCAGCTCGCCAGCAACGACAGTGCCGCCGCTCTGCTCGCTACCGACGGTGTCTTCAGCATGGACGGCGACGTGGCGCCCCTGCGTGAGCTGGCGACGCTTTGCACGCGTGAGCGCGCGACCCTGATGGTCGACGATGCGCACGGCTTTGGCGTGCTCGGCCACAGCGGCGGCGGCAGCCTCGAAGCGGCCGCGCTACACCCGTACGAGGTGCCGGTACTGATGGCCACGCTGGGCAAGGCACTCGGCTGCGCCGGGGCCTTCGTCGCCGGCTCGCATGCGCTGATTCAGGGGCTGATGCAGTTTGCGCGGCCGTATATCTACACCACCGCCATGCCGCCAGCGCTCGCCGCGGCGGCGCTGGTCGCCACGCAGCTGGCGCAGGCCGAAACCTGGCGCCGTGAAAAACTCAGCGCGCTGATCGCTCGCTTTCGGCAGGGGGCGAGCCAGCTCGGGCTCACGCTGTCATCGTCGACCACCGCGATCCAGCCGATCGTGCTTGGCGACGCACAGGCTGCGCTGGACGCAGCCAATACGCTCGAATGGCGCGGCCTGCTGGTTACAGCCATCCGGCCGCCGACGGTGCCGGCCGGCAGTGCCCGCCTGCGTATCACGCTGTCGGCAGCACACGAGGAAGCACACGTCGACAAGCTGCTCGACGCGCTGCAAGCGCTGCGGCTGCCACCGGCGACAAGCTGACGCGAGAGCGCCACCCACACGCCTCGTATAATCACACGCTGCCTCGACCCTGACCGCGCATGTCCACCGTCAATATCTCCGCCTACAAATTCATCAGCCTGGACGACCTACCCGCGCTGCGCGAGCACGTGCTGGAACGCTGCAACGCGTTGGCGCTCAAAGGCACCGTGCTGCTGGCGCCGGAGGGCATCAACCTGTTCCTGGCCGGCACGCGCGAAGCGATCGATGAATTCATGGCTTGGCTGCATGCCGATCATCGCTTCGCCGATATTGTCCCAAAAGAATCGCTGTCCGAAGCGCCGCCGTTCGGGCGCATGCGCGTGCGGCTGAAAAAGGAAATCATCACCATGCGGCTGCCAACCATACGCCCGGAAGGCGGGCGCGCGCCGGCGGTGGACGCGCCCACGCTGCAGCGCTGGCTGGCGCAGGGTCACGACGACAACGGCCGCGAACTGCTGATGCTCGACACGCGCAACGACTACGAAACCGCCGTCGGCGCCTTCGACGGCGCCGTGGATTACGCACTGGCAAGCTTCACCGGCTTTCCCGCCGCCATCGCCGCCGACCGCGAACGCTTCGACGGCAAAACCGTGGTGTCGTACTGCACCGGCGGCATCCGCTGCGAAAAGGCCGCACTGCATATGCAGGATCTGGGCATACCGCATGTCTACCAGCTCGAGGGTGGCATCCTGAAATATCTCGAACAGACCGACGGCGCACACTGGCACGGCGACTGTTTCGTGTTCGACGAGCGCGGTGCGGTTGACAAGTCGCTGCAACCCGCGCCTCTTCTTCCCGTTGCGGAGAAGGGGATTTCGGCATGACCGGGCTTTATGTGGACGTCGTCGGCAACGGCCCGATTCCCCTAGTCATCCTCCATGGCTGGGCCATGCACGGCGGCGTGATGTCGCCGCTGGTCGATGCGCTGAAGGAGCGCTGCACCGTTTACGTCGTCGATCTGCCCGGGCACGGCTACTCGCGCGAGTGCGCAATTCCGCTTGAACCGCGCGCCAGCGCCGCCGCCATCGCCGCAGTCACGCCGCCGGCGATGTGGCTGGGCTGGTCGATGGGTGGTTTGATCGCGCTCACGGCTGCGCTGGAGCGGCCGCAGCAGGTGCTCAGCCTGGCGATGCTTTGCGCGACGCCGAAATTCGTGCGCGACGACAGCTGGCCCTACGGCAGCGACGCCAAGCAGGTGCGTCATCTGGCCACCGATCTGGAGACTGATTACCACGCCACGCTGGAGCGCTTCATGGCGCTGGAGACGATGGGCAGCGCCGATCCGCGCGCCGAGCTGCGGCGCCTGCGCACGCTGGTGTTTGACCGTGGCAAGCCGGACCTGCGCGTGCTGCAGGAAGGTATTCGCATCCTCGAAGAGGGCGACCGCCGCGCCGACCTGCCTGATCTCAGCATGCCAAGTGCATGGATTGCCGGCCGCCGCGACCGGCTGATTCCGCCGCGCGCCATGCAGTGGTCGGCCGATCAGTGCGGCGGAAGCTTTGCGGAAATCGCGCATGCCGGCCACGCGCCGTTTTTCGGCCACGTCGACGCGCTGGTGCAGGCGCTCGAGCCGTTACTGCAACAGACACTAGAGCGAGTTTCATGAGCGATTTTCATCTCGACAAGCAGCGGGTGCGGCAGAACTTCGGCCGCGCCGCCACCAGCTATGAAAAGCACGACGTGCTGCAGCAGGAAGTGCAGTCCGCGCTGCTCGAACGTCTGGATTTCTATACGGCCGATCCGGGCCGCATCGTGGACGTGGGCGCCGGTACGGGCCGCGGTACGGCGCTGCTGAAAAAGCGCTACACCAAGGCTGAGGTGATCGCCGTTGATCTTGCGCTACCGATGTTGCGCGCCGCCAAGCAGCACGCGAGCTGGCGGAAGCCGTTCCAGCGCGTCTGCGCCGAGGCCACGGCGCTGCCGCTGGCCGATCACAGCGCCGATGTGCTGCACTCCAACCTCTGCTTTCAATGGATCGACGATCTGCAGGCGCTGTTCGGCGAGTGCGTGCGCGTGCTGAAACCCGGCGGCTTGCTCGCCTTCTCCAGCTTCGGGCCGGACACGCTGAAAGAGCTGCGCGCGTCGTGGGCCGAGGCGGATCAGCAGCCACACGTCAGCCGCTTTCTCGACATGCACGACGTCGGGGATGCGATGCTCGCCGCCGGCCTGCGCGATCCGGTACTCGACGTGCATCGCTACACGCTGACCTACAGCGAGCCGCGCAAGCTGCTGGAGGAACTGCAGGGGCTGGGCGCCACCAATGCCGACCAGACCCGCGACCGCGGCCTGACCGGCAAGGCGCGATACAAGCGCATGCTCGCCGCGTACGAAACCATGCGGCTCGACGGGCGCATTCCTGCTACCTGGGAAGTGGTTACCGCCCACGCATGGGGCCCACCGCCGGGACAAGGCCGCCGCGGCGCCGACGGCGGCGAGATCGCCAGCTTTTCCGTCGACAGCCTACGCGGCAGCCGACGTTAGCGCCGGTGCCCGCCGAGTACGACCCGCGGACCGTCACCTCTACCGGCGCGCCGGGCGTGCCGCGCATGGCCAGATTGGGCGCTGCCCGATCGAAAGCAAATCGCAAGATTGCTTCAGCAAGATAAAGGGTCGAATCATTCGAGATTCGGCTACCTGGACCACGCTGATGCGTCGCTCGTGCTTTATACCGCGCCATCCGTATGTTCGGCCTGTCGCGCACGGCGACTCGCTGCCGGCGAGCGCCGACCGTCGGTTGGTCGTTGGCCACGTTCAACACGTCAGTCGCTGACCGGGCCCATAACCGTTGCGGCCGCTGCTCGCCAAACCCTACGCGATGACTTTCGCTTCTGTCCTCCAACAGACGTCTACGCGCGTTATGCGTAAGGGACGCACGGCGATACGCCGCGGTGCCGAAGGGCATTCCAGAGACTCGATCCCGTGACCGCGCCACTCCAGCACCACCGCCATGACGATACACAATCCCCACCGGGACGCAGCGAAAGCAAGCTGTTCGCCATCCTGCTCGCGCTGTATTTACTGATTCTGTACCCAATCCTGCGGGCCAATCGTTACTACAACGATGATTTGAAGCGCGCGCTCATCGGCCACACCGGCTGGGATTCCAACGGTCGGCCACTGACCACCCTGCTGATGCGGCTGCTGCAGTGCTACGACAGCGCGCTGGTGGACGTCTCGCCGCTGACGCAGATTGGCGCAGTCGCGGTGCTGGCCTGGGTCGGCGTACTGATCGCCCGGCGCTACACGTTGCGTTCGCCGTGGCTGGCGGCATTGATCGTCTTCCCGCTCGGCGCGCAGCCGTTCTATCTGGAAAACCTGTCGTACAAATTCGACGCGTTGAGCATGAGCGTGGCGATATGGCTGGCACTGCTGCCTCTGCTCAGCATCGGGCAGAGCCGCCGCGGATGGTGGCTCGGCGTACTGGCGCTGTTCGGCAGCCTAGGTTTCTATCAGCCGGCGATCAACCTGTATCTGATCTTCATGCTGCTGGATGTGGCTCTGGCGCAGCTGCAGGACGAGCCGCTTCGTCCATGGCTGAAGGCATTCTTTCTGCGCGTTCTGCAGATCGGCGTGGCTGTACTCGCGTATCAGCTGATTATCGGCATCCATATCCACGGCTGGGTCGGCCGCGAGAGCCAGAAGATCCACAGTCTGAACCAGTTGCCGCTGGTGGCGACCAATATTGCCGGCTTCTATCGGTTCATCGAAAGCTGCTTCGACCGGCAGTGGTGGAATTATTTTCTGCCGCTGCTGCTCGTGCTGGCGGCGTTTCCCATCATCGTCGGTATTCGCTACGCGCTGGGGCAACGCTTGCGACAGCCACGCTGGATGACGACGGCCTTGATACTCGCAGGCGTTCTGTTGCCGCTACTCGCCGTGCTGTGCGTGGCCGGACCCATGCTCATCCTGCTCACTCCCGAGCTTGAGCCGCGAGTGATGATGGGCGTCGGCGCGCTGCTTGTGGCCGGCTTGATCCTGATGCGGGCTGCCTTGACGCAGTGGCGTTACTCACCGCGCTGGACGCTTGTTGCTGCGTGCATGCTCGCTTTGGGCATGTGCGTACTGGCGAGCGCCTACGGCAATGCATTGGGCGAGCAAAAAGCCTACGAGGACCATATCGCCTCCAGCTTGGCCGACGACCTGCTCGAACTGAAGGCGAGTCATGGCGTTCGCCACTTTTTGCTCGACGGCGCGATCGGCTTCTCGCCGATCACCCAGCATGTGGCCGACGAGTTTCCCATGATCAAGCTCTTGATATCGCCGTATATCGAATCCGGGGATCGGTTCCACACCACCGATTTCCTGATGTATTACGTCGATGGCGTCGACAACCTGGGCCGGCACACCGATCCGGCCAGTTTGCGGATTCAGTCGGGCATTATCGCTAGGGCCAGCCACACATCATTCGTCCGCACGACCAGCGGCTACAGCCTGCGCATCGTCGACGACGTGGCTGTGGTGACGCTTCATTCCGCACCCGCGCAGGCCTATGCCGCGGCCAACCGTCCGGCTGTTCGACGGGACGAATCTTCCAAATAAGCTTGCGCTGGCCGTGGGCGAAAGCCGCTGGCCCACTTCATAGCAACGCGGCTTCTAGTCGATGACTGGCCTGCGGCATGCTTCGTAGCCGGAACGATTCTCGGTAGAGAGCGACCGCTCGTTTCGCCGCTTGCTGCGGGCTCATGCCTTGCGTGGCCACATGCGCGTTGTGCGATCCATAGGGTCCGTAGATCTTCGCATCGGTAACCGAGAACATACCAATCGTCGGCGTTCCGGACGCTACCGCCAGATGCATCACGCCGCAGTCTGCGCTGATCATCATGTCGACGCCGGCCATCGCCGACGCCATCCGACGAATGCTGGTGGAGTAGTAGCCGGGCCATTTTGAATCCAGCATCGAGCGGCCATGCGCGGGAATGATTTCAACCAGGCTGCATTCCGGAATCGCCAGCCGAACGGCCGAGACAAAATCGTTCCACCACGCCTGACAATAGCGCTTTTTACCCGTCGCCTCGGCAAACAGTCCGATCACGCCACCCTCGCAGGGTTGGTCCGACGCCACGACGAGGCGGCGGATCAGCTGCTCACCGTGCTGTTTCTCCGCCGCGGTCAGGCGCAGGTCCAGCGCGGGAAAATCTTCGGCCTCGTTAATCTGGTGCGATGCATACCAGCGCACCAGCATCACCGAACGTTTTGCCATGTGATGCGGCGCCATCGAGGCTGGTACGAGATGCGTCATGCCGCGGCTACGGCGCGCCCCGTCGTCAAAGCCAAGCTTGCGGCGCCCCTTAAATAATCGTGCCAGCAGGCGGCTGAAACCGGAACCCAGGCAAGGATCGATAATCAAATCGTAATCCGTTCTGCGAATTCTCAGTATTTTCGAGAGAAAAACGAAGGGATGCTTAAAGCCTCGGCGCGACAAACAATAAATATGTCGAACGCTGGAGAATGTCTGAAAAACGTCGACTGCCGCGTTTCCCTCGGCGACGATGTCGATTTCGGCGCCCTGGTAAAGCCGTTCCAGCTCGGCGATCAGCGGCGTCACCAAAATCATATTGCCGAGCCGATGATTCGGGCGGCAAACCAGGATGCGATAGATCTCGTTGCCAGGTATGGCATCTGCCCTGGGACGGGGAAGAAGTCGTTTCACGCGTTACCCCGAGGCGGCCATGTCGCAAAGGCCATGCGAACCATCAAAGGGCGAGCTTGACTGGTTTGGACATTCTGTATGTTGTCAAAGCATTCGATGGGACGAATCGTCCCCCCGCCGTTCACCTTCAGAATCGCAAAGCTCGCCGGGCGCGGCCAAGCTTTCCTGCCACTAGCTCGCGCGACCGCCGGACTCTCTCGCAGGAGGCTATCTGCGGGGCGCGCGATGAACCGAAGGATTTCGTTGCAGAGTGGGAGCCTTCGAGCGGCATCCGAAAACGCTTTCGAGCGCAACTAATTACGATATTTCCCCGATTGGAAATGCGTACTAGCTAATAATTTGTAAAGAAAGAAAATCAATTTCGTAACATAATACGTTTTGGCGCATTGATAATACCTCGCACCTGGCACTCCAGTTGAGCGGATGCCGCCTAACCTGATTGTTTTTGATAATGATTCGCATCATCATATTTGCTCAGCCAGCCACTCATGACTGTCTCGGTTCATGACGCCACGCGCCCAACCATCTGAGCAAAGGGTCATTATGAAAAGGGAAATGAATCGCCACCGAAAATCTCGGCGCGGTTTTTGTGGAGTGTCTGCTGCTGCGCTGACAGTCGGCCTGGCCTTGCTCGCCGCTCCTGCGGAAGAAGCCACCGCGCAGCGCATCGCGGTGCCCGTCAGCCAGCAATCTGCCGATGGCCAGCCTGCCGATCAGGCCACGTTTCTGACCAATCTCCGGCGCAGCAATTACTTGTTGGGTGACATGTTTGGCCTGCGTACGTTTCTGAGCAAGTACGGCATCACGCTGGTCGCGCAGGAAACCAGCGAGGTGCTGGGCAACCCGAAGGGTGGTACGCAAAAAGGCGCGCAGTACGACGGGCTCACGCAGGTCATCATGCAGCTCAATACGCAGCGTGCCTTCGGTCTCTACGGCGGCCTGTTCAACATCAGCGCGCTGCAAATCCATGGCCAGAATTTCAGCGCCGACAACCTGTCGACCATCCAGACCTCCAGCGGCATCGAGGCCGACCGCGGAACGCGTCTATGGGAGCTCTGGTACGACCAGAAATTTCTGGACGAAGATCGGCTGGACATCAAGGTCGGCCAGCAGAGCGTCGACCAGGAATTCATGGTCAGCACCAACGCCGCCTACTTCGTCAACACAATGTTTGGCTGGCCGGCGCTGCCTTCTTACGACATGCCCGGCGGTGGCCCGGCGTATCCCCTGTCGGCGGTGGGCGTCCGCCTGCGCTATCGGCCGGTCGATTCGATCAATCTGCTGCTCGGCGTTTTCAACGGCAGCCCCGCCAGCAGCAATGAAGGTGATCCTCAGCGAAGCGACCACAACGGCACTGACTTTCCGCTCGGCGGCGGCCGGCTGATCATGGCCGAGTTGCAGTATGCGTATCCCTCGCTGGGCAGCATGGTCTATCCCGGCGAATCGGCACCACTATCACGCACCTATAAACTGGGCGCCTGGTACGACACCGAAAGTTTTGCCGACCAGCGCTACGACAGCAACGGCCTGTCGCTGGCCAACCCGGCAAGCAACGGCGTACCGGCTAATCATCGCGGCGACTTCTCGCTATACGCGGTGGCCGACCAGATGCTCTGGCGCAACAAGGACGACCCGAACAACTCGCTCAGCGGCTTTGTGCGTGTGATGGGTACGCCGCAAAACGACCGCAACTTTATCCGCTTCAGCGCCAACGCGGGCTTCGTCTACCACGAGCCGTTCGTCAATCGGGCGGATGACACGTTTGGCGTCGGCATGGGCTACGTCAAGGTCGGCAGCAACGTGTCGGGGCTCGATCGCGATACCGCGAGCTTTGCCGCGATTGTCGACCCGGGCAGTCTCAACATCGTGCGCCACACCGAAACGTATGTAGAGACCACGTATCAGTATCAGCTGCGCCCGTGGTGGCAGCTGCAACCTGACCTGCAATACGTTTTCAATCCCGGCGGCGGCATCGTCAATCCGAACCAGCCCAACCGACGCGTGGGCAACGAGCTCGTGCTCGGCCTGCGCACCAATATCCTTTTCTGATAGTGATCGACATGAGCCACGCCATGAATAAGATCCACCGCCTGACCGCCCACGCGCTTGTTGCTACCGTTGCTGTTCTCAATGTGAGCAATGCCCTCGCCGACAAGGCGCCAATCGGCTTCCTCGAAACCGTGCATCGCCACGTGACGCTGGCCTCCACCGTCACCGACAACGGCGACCTCAACCCCTACGCCATCGTCGTGGCGCCGGTATCGACGGGCAAAATCGCCAAAGACGACGTGCTGGTCGACAACTTCAACAACCTGTCCAACCTGCAGGGCACCGGCACTACGATCGTCGACTACCGGCCTTCGACCAAGCAGACCACCCTGTTCGCCAAGCTGCCACAAAATCTGCCGCAGTGTCCGGGTGGCGTGGGCCTGACCACGGCCATGACCATGCTGAAATCCGGCTGGATCATTGTCGGCAGCACGCCAAGCACCGACGGCACGACGGCCACCAAGGGCGACGGCTGCGTGATCGTGCTGGACCCCAACGGCCAAGTCGCGGCCACGTGGTCCGGCCCAAACATCAACGACCCGTGGGGCAATATGGCGGTGGTCGACAACGGCGACACTGCGACACTGTTTATCAGCATGGCTGGGTTCGGCCTGCAGAGCCCGGACGTGATCGACCCGGCGACCAAGTTTCCGGTACGGATCAAGAAAGCCACCGTGCTGCGCTTGGAGCTGCAGATTCCGCAGGGTAAGCCGCCAGTGCTGGTCAGCCAGACGGTCGTGGGCGACGGGTTCTCGCAGCGCGCCGACCGCGACAACTTTTTGCTCGGACCCACCGGTCTCGCACTGGGGCCCGACCACACCCTGTACGTCACCGATGGCCTGGACAACATCATCACCGCGATACCCGACGCGCTTAACCGCACATCCAGCGCAGGCACCGGCAAGGTCGTCACTCAGGGCGGCCTGCTCAACTGGCCGCTGGCGATGGTTTACACCCCGGCCGGGCACCTGCTGGCCTGCAACGGCAAAGACGGCCAAGTGGTCGAGGTTGATACAAGCACCGGGAAGCAGATTTACAGCCAATGGATCGACTCCGACCAGGCACAGTCGCCACCGGGCAATGGCGATCTTTTCGGCATCGCGATGACGCCGGATGGTGCCGGTTTTTATTACGTCGAAGATGATATGAACACCTTGATGCGAGCAGGAAAATGAGCGAATCAGACGATCCCAAGCTGCGCAGTCGACGCCGTTTTCTGGCGTCGGCGGCGACAGCGGCGGCGGTGGCCGCCACGGCGCCGGTTACGGCGGCGGCGCACGGGCGCGCTGCAACATCGTCAAGCTCAAGCGAGAGCGGCGGCGACAGTGAGCCGTTCTTCGGCCTGCACCAAGCGGGCGTGGCGACGATGCCACAAGCCAACGTGTATTTCGCTGCATTCGATCTGACAACCGAAAAACGCGAGGACGTGGTCGCCCTGCTGCGCGCGTGGACCGCCGCCTCGGCGCGCCTGACGCAGGGCCTGAGCGCGGTCGCGCTGACCGACGATTCCGCCTCGGCCGAGCCCGATTCGTACGACGCCGCTGGATTGAATACCGATCGGCTTACGCTCACCTTCGGCTTCGGACCAGGCATGTTCACCAAGGATGGTAAAGATCGTTACGGGCTAGACAAACATCGGCCCGAGGCGCTGGCCGACCTGCCGCGCTTCAACGGTGATCAGCTGGTGCCCGAGCGCACTGGCGGCGAATTGTGCATCCAGGCCTGCGCCGACAATCCGCAGGTGGCTTTTCATGCCGTGCGTCAGCTGTCGCGCCTCGCCTACGGCACGGCGACTATCCGCTGGGCGCAGAGCGGCTTCATGGCCGCACCCAAAGACAAGGGCACGCCGCGCAATCTCATGGGCTTCAAGGACGGCAGCATGAATGTGCCGATCCGTGACGAGGCCTCGATGAACCGCTATGTGTGGGCCGGCGACGAAGGCGGCTGGATGCAGCACGGCACGTACATGGTCGCGCGCCCAATCCGCATTGCGCTCGAGCATTGGGATCGGATGAAGCTGAGCTTCCAGGAGCAGGTGGTCGGCCGCCAAAAACACTCCGGCGCGCCGCTTGGTCAGAAGAACGAAAACGATAGCCTTGCGCTCGATGCCAACGACGCCAGCGGCAATCCGATCATTCCGGAAAATGCCCACGTGCGCCTGGGTGCGCCGGAAAACAACGACGGCGCGCAGATATTGCGGCGCGCGTACTCATACGACAACGGACTGAGCTATATCGCCGAGCGCTGGCCGCCTTGGCACCAGGGGATGGAGTTCGACGCCGGACTGCTGTTCATCTGTTACCAGCGCGATCCACGCACCGGCTTCGTGAAAATCTTCGACAAGATGTCAAAATTCGACATGATGAACCAGTTCGTTACCCACGTCGGCGGCGGCCTGTTTGCCTGTCCTCCCGGTGCCAGAGAGGGCGGTTATATCGGGCAGCCGCTGTTCGAACTGACCTGATGGGAAACGGTGCACACCGCGCGGCGATGCGGAACCATAGGAAATAAAACGGACGTCTAGACGCCTATTTTATGGCTGAAACAACTCGCGCAGGCCGACGATACACGTAAGGCGGCGGTGCGCTATCGGCCGATTCCATCGTCGCCAGCGATCGGATGCGCGCATGGTCGGGCGACTTCTCGCAGACCGGATCCAGCGTATCGGCCGTGCCGCTCAGGGCCAGCGCCTGGCAGCGGCAACCGCCCCAGTCGACCTCTTTCTTCGGACAGCTCTGGCACGGCTCGGGCATCCACGCGGTGCCCCGGTAGCGTTCGAACGCCTCGCCGTGCTGCCAGATATCCAGCAGCGCGCGATCGCGCACGTTGTCGAACCGCATGCCCGGAATGGTTTCGGCGGCGTGGCAGGGCAGCACGTCGCCGCGCGGACTGATGTTGAGAAATTTTTGCGCCCACCCGCCCATGCAGGCCTTGGGCCGGCGCGCGTAGTAGTCCGGCGTGACGTAGTCGATCACCAGCGTGCCGCGCAGGCGTACGCGCGCTTCCTCGACCACGG